>WNGF01002597.1_pt1 | contig 28125 bp, 24 predicted proteins | sample 5400641 | NCBI WGS metagenome assembly WNGF01 (sample SAMN13153371, study PRJNA577476) | soil metagenome | isolation source: 80 cm soil or saprolite under grassland replicate 2 | place: USA:California | collected 2016-06-15 | reverse complement strand
GACTCGGCTACCGCGACCACGACCACGAAAGAACCCGCCGCCGTGCCCTCTACGCCACCCAAGCCGGGTGAGGAAAGGGGAGACAAATGACCGTTCGCCGTGCGCTTGTGGCGCTCGCGGCCGCCATGCTAACGATCTTCGCTGTTCCCGTTCGCGCGCAGAGCGCGGCGGACAAGAAGAAGCAGGCGCCCCGGAAGATCCTCCGGCTCGAGGAGATGAAGGTTGAGGGCCGGATCCAGAAGCCCCAGGCGATGTTCCTCATGCCTCGGGCGAACCTGAACTATGGCGAGCTGGATCGCTCCGAGGCTCTCCTGCCGAAGGTGACGAAGGCCGTCGAGAAGGATCCGTTCTAGCGGCGTTCGACGAGACAGAGGACGGCGATGGCTGCTCAGCAGGAAAAGGTGCTCCGGGTCGGCGTGATCCAGGGCGGCAAGATCGTCGAGGAGCGGGTGCTCCCGGCGCGCCAGGCCGTCACGATCGGCACGTCCCCCAAGAACACCATCACGGTGCCGCAGTCGGGGCTACCGGAGTCGGTCCTCGTCTTCTCGTACCAGGCCGATTGTTACGTCCTCCAGTTCGAGAAGCAGATGGAGGGGCGCATCCAGGGGCCGCAGGGTGCCGCCGACTTCGGCGCGCTCGTCTCGCAAGGCGTCGCCAAGGACCAGGGGAAGACCTGTTCCGTTCCGGTGAAAGACGATCAGCGCGGCAAGATCGTCCTCGGCGAGGTGACCCTCCTCTGGCAGTTCGTCGCGGCGCCCGCCGAGGTGCCGAAGCCCGCGCTCCCCAAGGAGGCGAAGGGCGCCCACTTCAAGAGCATGGACCGGCTGTTCATGTCGGTGCTCGCCGCGTCCTTCTTCCTCCACTCCGGGATCTACATCGCGCTCGCGAACACCGAGCTGCCGAAGGAGGTCACGCTCGAGGAGATCCCGGATCGCTACGCGAAGCTCCTCATCCCCGAGCGGGCCCCGAAGCCGCCGGAGAAGAAGAAGGAGGAGAAGAAGGCCGAGGCCGTCGCCGAGCAGAAGACCGAGAAGAAGGACCCGGAGAAGAAGCAGGAGTCCCAGGAGCAGGTCGCGCAGCGCAAGGCCGCGCGGGCCTCGGCGGTCGCGAAGGCGGTACAGTCGAAGGGCATCCTGAAGGTGCTCGGCGCCCTCGGTCCGGGCACCGCGAGCGGCGCGGTGGCGGACGTGTTCGGCAGCGGAGGAGGCATGGGCGACGTCGCCTCGGCGCTCTCCGGTGCCGGCGGGGTCGCCGTCGCGAACGACCCCGGCGCCGCCGGCAGGCGCAAGGGCGGCGGCGAGGGCGGTGCGGCGTCGATCGGCGATCTCACCACGACCGGCGGCGGCAAGGTGGGGCTCGGCACGAAGACGGAGGTTCGCGTCTCCGGCTCGGTCGCTGCGGAGGAGGCGGAGGTCGACTCCTCGGACATCGACCAGAGCAAGCTCGGAGCGTTCGTCCGCGCGCGCATGGGGCTCATCAAGGCCTGCTACGAGAACGGGCTGAAGCGGAACCCGAAACTCAAGGGGAAGATCTCGATCCGCTTCACCATCCTCGAGACCGGCGGGCTCGCCGACGTCACGGCGGCGCAGAACTCGCTCGGCTCGCCCGAGGTCGCCGGCTGCATCGTGAACACCATGCGCTCCTGGCGCACCCAGTTCCGGCCCTCCGGGCCGGTGACGGTGGAGTACCCGTTCGTCTTCTCACCGGTGAACTAGGAGAGGAGCCCCATGCGGTCGGTGCGCCTCGGCGAGCTGCGCGAGCTCCTGCAAAGCCCGGCGTTCGGCGCGTGGTGGAGCGACTGGCAGAGCGCCGTCGCGTCCGTGCGCGAGGCGCGGGTGCGCCAGGAGGACCTGCTCTCCCAGTCGGAGCTGATGGCGCTCCGGTCCGAGCTGGCGCAGCGCGCCGCCGTCGAAGCCTTCTCCGGGAGCGGCGAGGCGGAGGACGACGGCACCCGCTGCAGCGCGGAGGCTCAGACGCTGGAGAACCGCGCGCTCGAGCTCGTCGGCGAGTACGAGGAGCAGCGCTTCCGCACCTCCGACCTGTGGGTCCGGCTCGGTGGCGCCGAGAAGACCCTCGAGGAGCGGCGCGCCGCCGCCGCGGGCAGGCCGAAGGAAGGCCAGCGGCCGCGCGGCCGCGGCGAGGGCGCGCTGCGCGACGCGGAGCGACAGCACCAGCTCCTCGGGGAGGAGTACGCCGCCGCGGACCGCAAGCGCGCGCGCCTCTGGGAGGAGGTCGAGGCGGCCTGGGCGGCGAGCTTCGAGCGCTCGCTGGTCGGCGCCGAGCACGGCCTCGTCGCGCGCCGGATCCGGCGGGACGCCGAGCGGCTCTTCGCGGAGGCGGAGGAGCGCCGCGCCCGCGCGAAGCGGCTCGCCGCCGAGGCGGACGCCGCCGCGCGCGAGCTGCGCGACGCTGAGGCGCGGCAGGCCGCGCTCCTCGGCGCGGCACGCGAGAAGCTCGGCTGCGTCCCGGGGACCGCTTTCCTCTACTGGCGGCACAGGGACGACAAGCGGAGCGCGCTCGCCCTCGCCCTCGCGGCAGATCCCGATGGCGCCAACATCGAGGTGACGGAGCTCGCGATCTACACCGTGGGGCGGCAGCGCGGCGTCGCCTTCCTCGAGCCCGCCCGCGACGGGCTCGGGGTCGGCCCCGACGACGGCGATCGCCGCTTCGAGGAGTACTTCCTCGGGCCGCGCAAGGGCGCGCGGCGCGATGACCAGGAGGGGGGACCGTCCCGGACGGATCCCACGTCCGGATGAGCGACCTCGACAAGGAGCAGGCGCTGCGCAGCTCACCGCTGTTCGACATGCTCTCGCCGCCGGAGATCGAGGTGCTCGCGGAGCTCTCTCGCGCCCGCCGCTTCGCGCCGGGCGAGGTCGTGTTCCGGGAGGGAGATCCGGGCGACGCGCTGTTCGTGCTCGCCCGCGGCGCCGTGGAGGTCGTCGCGCGCCGCGACGGGAAGGAGCGCGTCCTCGCGCTGCTCGTCGCGCCCGAGGGGTTCGGGGAGATGTCGCTCATCGACCGCGAGGTCCGCTCCGCCACGATCCGCGCGAAGGACGACTGCGTCGCGCTCCAGCTCTCCGCCGAGAACTTCACCGCATTCCGGAAGCGCTCGCGCGACGGGTTCACGCTGTTCCTCGTGAACGTCGCGCGCGTCCTCTCGAGCCGGCTGCGCGACACCAACCAGAAGCTCGCCGGCCGGTGATCACGGGGTTCGCATGACCGAGCTTCTCCTCGCGCTCGCCCTCGGGGCATCCGCGCTCTCGAACTTCCCGCGCGACGCGGGCGGCCGCATCGCGCAGCAGGCGACCGGAGTCACGCTGGGGGGCGCGCCCGCGGTGGTGGTCCCCGCCGGCGAGAAGGTCGTCGCGTTCCGCGGCGACGGCAGCGGAGTCCCCGGATTCCCGATCGCGCTCGGGGCAGGGGAGGCGGCGAGCGGCCCCGTGGCGGCCGCGGACATGGACGGCGACGGCCGCCCCGAGATCGCGATCGCCACCACCTCAGGACGTCTCTTCCTCTGGAGCGGCGGCCCGGTGCCGGGATTCCCCATCGTGCTCGGCGCGCACACCAGGGCGGGCGCGTCGTTCGGAGACGTGGACGGCGACGGCCGCCCCGAGGTGCTCGTCGGCGACGAGAAGGGGCGCGTCCACGCCTTCAAGCGGAGTGGCCGCGAGGCGGCGGGCTGGCCCTCGGCGGGCGGTTCGCCGGTGACGAGCTCGATCTCCTCGGCCGTCTTCGGCGGCGTGCGCGTCGTCGCGTTCGGCTGCGAGGACGGGAAGGTGCACGTCCTCGATCAGGCAGGGCGCGAGCGGCCGGGGTTCCCGCTCGCCACGAAGTTCTCCGTGACCGGCGCGCCCGCGTTCGCGGACGTCGACGACGACGGCGAGATGGACCTCGTCGTGGCGAGCCAGGACTTCGGCGTCTACGTCGTGAGCTCGAGGGGCCAGCCGCTCCCCGGCTTCCCGGTGAAGGCGGGATACCGGATCTACGAGGGGCCGGCCGTGGCCGATCTCGACGGCGACGGGCGGCTCGACATCGTCTTCGCCTCCGCCGACGGGATGATCCACGCGGTCAACGGCAAGGGGGAGCCGCTTCCCGGCTTCCCCGTCCGCGTCGGCGTGCGGCTCTTCTCGGGGCCGGCGGTGGCGGACCTCGATCGCGACGGCGCGCTGGACGTCGTCGCCGTGGGCGCGGACGGCAGCGTCGCGGCGTTCGGCGCGAACGGGAAGCCGCTCGCCGGGTTCCCGTTCGCTCTCCCAGGCACCGACGTCGGCGCGTCGCCGCTCGTCTACGACGCGCACGGCGACGGCACGCTCGCCGTCTTCGTGGGGCTGCCGACCGGCGCCCTCCACGCGGTGCGCGCGGCCCGGCCCGGCACGACCCACGCCGCGGCCCCCTGGCCTGGCCCGGGGCGCGACGCCGCCCGCAGCGGCCGCTACGGCCCGAACCCGCCCACCTACAAGGATCTCGCCGTCGCGCCGGTCGAGCCGCACGCGCTCGACACGGTGAAGGCGCGCTGGCGCGGCGTCTGGCTTGACGCAGGCCCGAGCGAGGCGATCCCCGCGCCGCATGTCGAGTGGCGGCGGAACGGGAGCCCGGTGCCGGCGCTCGAGGGGAAGAAGGAGCTGCCGCCCGGGACGGTCAAGCGCGGCGAACGCTGGCAGTTCGTCCTCTCGGCGGCAGGAGGCGCGACCTGGAAGAGCCCCGAGGTCCGCGTCCTCGACAGCGCCCCCGGTGCCCTCGTCGCCGCGCTCGAGCCGGCGGTCCCGACCCGCGGCGGCGAGGTGAAGGCGGTCGTCCGCAAGCCGGCGACCGACCCGGACGGCGACCCGCTCCGCATCGAGGTGACGTGGCTCCTCGACGGACTCGAGACGGGCGTCCAGGGGGACGCGTTCCCGGCGAACCTCCTCCGCAAGGGCGCGCTGCTCACCGCGCGCGTCGCGGCGAACGACGGGGAGCTCGTCGGCCCTCCCGCGATCGTCCAGGCCCGCGTGGGCGACACCGCGCCGGGGGCGCCGCAGATCTCGCTCGAGCCGGCGTCGCCCGGGCGGACCGACGCCGTGCGCGTCCGGATCGAGGTCCCGGCGTCCGACCCGGACGGCGATCCGATCACGTACCGCACCCGCTGGACGGTGGACGGGCAGCGGCGGAACCTGCCGCTCACCACCTCGGTGCTGCCCGGAACCCTCTTCCGCAAGCACCAGAAGATCGAGGTGGAGGTGCGCGCCTTCGACGGGAAGCTCGAAGGGTCCCCGGCACGCGCCTCGATCACCGCCCGGAACATCCCGCCCAACGCGCCGCGCGTCGAGATCCGACCGGCCCGGCCGCGGCGGGGCGACGCGCTGCGCGCCGCCGTCGTGGCGCCGGCGGAGGATCCGGACGGTGACGCGATCACCTACCGCTTCGAGTGGCGGAAGAACGGCGCGCCCTTCCAGGGAGCGGTCGCCGAGGGCCGCGAGGTCCCCGGCGCCGAGGTGGTCCGCGCCGACCAGTTCGAGCTCACGGTGACGCCGAACGACGGCGAGGCGAACGGGGCGCGCGCCACCACGCTGGTCGCCGTCGGCAACACGCCGCCCATCCCGCCGCGCATCGCGATCGAGCCCGCGCGTCCGAAGGGGGGCGAGCCGCTGAAGCTCGTGATCCTGGAGCCGGCCCGCGACGTGGACGGCGAGAAGGTCGGACTCCACGTCGTCTGGACGCGCGAGGGCAAGGTCACCGGTCATGGAGAGGAGACCTTGCCGCCCACCGAGTTCCGCAAGCACGAGCGGGTGCGGGTGGTCGTGACGCCGCGCGACGGCGAGGAATCGGGAGACGCCGCCACGTACGAGGTGGTGGTGGACGACGCCGCGCCCACCGCACCCGTGGTCGCGTTCGCGACCGAGAAGCCGACCGTCACCGCGCCGCTCCGCGCCCTCGTGAAGAAGCCGGCCAGCGACGCCGACGGCGACGAGCTGCGTTACCAGTACCGCTGGATCCGCGACGGCGCCGCGATCGCGCTGCCCGACGCGACGGACGCGTCCAACGCGCCGCCGTTCTGGACAGCCGTGAGCGAGGTCCCGACGAAGCAGCTCAAGAAGGGACAGCGCTGGGTCGTCGAGGTCCGCGCGCACGACGGCGAGAAGCCGGGGCCGGTCGCCCGGGCGGCGACCACGATCGTGAACAGCCCACCGCCGGCGCCCGCGATCGTCTTCGCGCCGGAGCGCCCGCGCCGCGTGGACGGGATCGCCGTGGGCATCGAGCAGCCGCCGGATCCCGACGGCGACGTGATCACGTACCGGTACGCGTGGACGCGCGACGGGCAGCGCTTCGAGGCGCCGCCGGACCAGGCGCAGATCCCGCGCGGCGTCGCGAAGAAGGGACAGCGCTGGGCCGTCGAGGTCGTCGCGAGCGACGGCGAGGCGGAGAGCCCGGCAGTCCGGCACCAGGCGGTCATCGCCGACACCGCCCCCGGTCCGACGGCGGTCGCCCTCTGCGACGGCCCGGTGCCCGCCGGGACCGTCCCGCAGGCCCGGATAACGCTCGCCGCGTTCGACGCGGACGGCGACCCCGTGAGCTACCGACACGACTGGACGGTGAACGGCAAGGCGATCCCGGCGGCGCAGGGACAGGCGCGCCTCACCGCGCCCGCGCTGCGCAAGCACGATCTCGTGCGCGTCGTCGTGACGCCGTGGGACGGCGAGCTCGCCGGGCCGCCCGCGCTCGGCGAGTGCGTGGTGGAGAATACGCCCCCGACGGCGCCGGCCGTGGCGCTCGAGCCGGCCGAGCCAACCGCGCCGCGCGGCGTGTCGCTCGCGATCCGCAAGCCGTCGTCCGATCGCGACGGAGACCCGGTCGTCTATCGATATGCGTGGACCCGCGACGGGGTCCTGACCTCCCACGACACGGCGGTGATCCCGCCCGGCGTCATGCGGCATGGCGAGACCTGGCGGGTGGAGGTGACCCCCTTCGACGGGGAGGATCGGGGCGAGCCGGTCGTGGCCTCCGCGGTGGTGAAGAACACCGCTCCGGTGTCGCCCTCGGTGGTGCTCGTCCCCCCGAGCCCCGCCACCGGCGAGCCGGTCGTGTGCGACGCGCACGCGCCCGAGCGGGACGCGGACCAGGAGCCGATCACGGTCCGCACCCGCTGGTACCGCAACGACCACGAGGTCGCGATCGCCGAGGCGAGCACGGCCTTGCCGGCGAACGTGGTGCGGCGCGGCGAGAAGTGGCGCTGCGAGGCGTGGTCGTTCGACGGCACCGTGGAGAGCGCCCACGTCTCGGCGGAGCTCACGGTCCGCAACAGCGCGCCGTCCGCGCCGGTCCTCGTCGTCGAGCCGGAGATCCCGCGGCGAGGCGACGATCTCCTCTGCCGGATCCAGGTGTCCTCCACCGACATCGATGACGATCCGGTGACCTACGCCTACAGCTGGACCCGGAACGACCGGCCCATGCCCCCCGGTCCTGATCCGGCGCGCGTCGAGGCGGCCGGGATCTCGAAGGGCGAGCGCTGGCGCTGTACGGCGATCCCCTCCGACGGGACGGCCGCCGGCGCGGCGGCCACCGCCGAGCGGACCGTCGCGAACTCCCCCCCCGGACCAGCCATCGTCCGGCTGCAACCGGCTGCGCCGCGGGCGGCCGAGCCGATCCGCTGCGAGATCCTGGCGAAGGGCGAGGATCCAGACGGCGACAACGTGCGCTACCGCTACAACTGGCAGCGAAACGGCGCTCCACAGCCGTTCGCGGAGAGCTCGCAGGAGGTTCCCGCGCGCCTCCTGAAGACCGGAGATCGCTGGAGATGCTCGGTGACCACGAACGACGGCTCCGAGGACGGACCCACCTCGGGTACCGAGGAAGCGCTCGTCGAGGACGCTGCGGTCGAGCGGGCCGTCGTCCAGCCGGCCTCCCGACGTCCTGGAGCGCAGGCCCCGCGTTGACGGCTCGCTAGCAACCATGTAGTCTCCAAAGGTTTTTCGGTCCCGCAGCTCGGGATGGAGGGGCGCCGTGAACCGCACGAACCTGTCATTGCTCGCCGTCTGCGCGCTGGTCGCGAGCACCGCGCGCGCTCAGACGAAGTCCCTCGATTCCGGAACGCCGGACTCGGACAAGCTCGAGGCGGCCGCGGACAACATCGCCCGCATGAAGTCGGCCATGAAGCAGGTCCTCGGGCGCGCGGAGCAGGCGCGCAACGAGAAGGACGTCGTGAAGCTCAACTGCGTGAACGAGAAGTTCACGCAGATCAAGTCGCTCATCAAGGTCGCCGAGCAGGCCGATCTGGCGCTGCACGAGTCGGTCGCCGCGAAGGACGCGGCGAGCGAGGCCGAGTTCTCGAAGATCGCCATCGCCCGGACGAAGGTGGACGGGCTCCGGCGCGGTGCCGAGCAGTGCATCGGGCAGCTTGCCTACATGGTGGACGAGAAGACGACGGTCGAGGTGGAGCAGCCTGCGAACCTCCCCGGGCGCGAGGTCGCGGACCTGGGGCTCGGCCTCGCGTCGAGAGGCTCGAACCCGGCCGACTCGGTCGGCGAGATCGGCATGGCGGCAGGGAGTTACGGCTACGGCTCGAGCACCGGGTCCTCGTCCGGTTATGGCTCGAGCTCCGGTGGTTTCGGCTCGGGGCTGCCTTTCGTTCCGGTCGTCGTGGTCCGGCCGCAGACGGCGAGCCAGTACGGACGGTGAGGGTCGCCCGCGCGTGACGGTGCATGGGAGCGCGCTCGCGGCCGGCGACGGACGCGAGGTGTGCCGGGCGGGGCGAGGAACGAAGGCGCGACGGGAGCTCGAGAGCATGGACGCAAGGATTCTCCACCGGACGAAGACGCTCGCGGCGCTGCTGATCGGCGTCGCGGCCGCGGTCGCCCACGCGAGCCCCGGCAACGGCATCCGGCTTGGCGGGTCCGAGGGGCGGCTGCACCCGTTCCTCGATCTCGAGACGCGCTACGACTCGAACGTGTCGTACAGCGCCTCGAACGCGGCGCTCGGCGACATGATCCTCCACGTCCGTCCGGGCGCCGAGCTCAAGCTCCCGGGCGATCTCGCCGCCGTCGAGTTCAGCGGCGCCGTCGACTGGGCGCAGTACCTCGGGGTGGAAGGGGATACGAAGAACCTCTCCAGGCTCTACGCAGACGCGGGCGTCGCAGCCGTCTTCAACCGGCGCGGCGCCGTCTCGCTGCGGATGGACAACAGCTTCCGCCGGCAGGTGTCCGCCACCTCCCTCGCCGCAGCGAGCACCGCCGTGGTCTCGAACGCGAACGTCCTCTCGATCGCAGTGCCCTGGAAGCCGGGCGGCGGCGCGCTCGTCGTCACCGCGAACGGGCAGTGGCTGCTCGAGGGGTTCGAGAAGTACAAGGACGATCCGGGCGTCGCGCTCGGCGATCTCGGCTACAGCCAGTTCCGGGGCGCGGCCGATGTCCAGTGGCACTTCCTGCCCCGTACCTCCGCCCTGTTCCAGGCGGGGTACTTCACGCGCGTTCCGAACGCGTCCGGTCGGCAGGACGACGCGTCGGGTTTCGACGCCCTCGCCGGGCTGACCGGCCTGCTCTCGCCGCGCATCGGCGCGACCGTGAAGCTCGGGTACGGGAACACCTCCGCCCCGACGAAGGACGTGAGCTCGTTCGTGGGCGAGGCCGGGCTCGAGTGGTTGCCGCTCGAGGCCATCTCCTTCCGCACCGGCTACAACCGGTCGTTCGGCATCGATCCGTCCGCGTCCGTGTACGTTGCGGACGGCGTGAGCGGTGGCGTGCGCGTCAAGGTGGCGGAGCGGTTCGCGTTCAGCGCCGGCGTGCGCTACGACCGGCTCACCTTCGAGACGATCCCCAACGCCGACACGCGCCTCCTTCGCATCGACCCTGCCCTGGAGGGAGCGATAGGCAAGTGGCTCACGGTCGGGGTCGGCTACGTCTACAGCGCGCGCGCGGCGTCGTGGCCCACCTCGACGTTGCCCAACTACACGAAGAACGAGGCGTTCCTGAAGCTCGCCCTGACCTACTGATCGGGCGAGCGAGGGACAGCCCCTCCGTTGACGGGCCAGGGGTCCTCCGCTAGACGTACCTCCGCCCGCATGCCGAACGCACGTCGCACCATCCCGTCGATCCTCGCCGCCGTGCTCGCGCTCGCGTCGTGCTCCCGCCGGAGCGCCACGGCGATGCCGGTCGGGGCGGGCTCCGCCGTCCAGGTCGGCGCGTCGACGCTCGGCGCGGGCGACGTCATCGAGGTGCGCGTCTACCGCGAGCAGGAGCTCTCGGGCGTGTACCAGGTGGGCGCGGAGGGGGACGTCGTGTTCCCGCTGTGCCAGCGCGTCGTCGTCGCGGGACTCACCCCGAACGGCGCGGCGGACAAGTTCCGCGACTGCCTCGCCGCGGGGTTCATGCGTGATCCGCAGGTCACCGTCCTCGTCCGCGAGTACAACTCGAAGAAGGTCTTCGTCTTCGGCGAGGTGCAGAAGCCCGGGACGTTCCCGTACCAGGACGGCATGTCGATCGTCCAGGCGGTCACCATCGCCGGCGGATTCACGAAGACGGCCGCACAGAACTCGACCTCCGTCACGCGCCGCGTGAATGGACAGGAGGTCAAGGTGAAGGTCAACGTGCAGGACATCGCCCTCGGCAAGGCGCCGAACTTCACGATCGAGCCGGGCGACATCGTGTACGTGCCGGAATCCCTCTTCTAGCGGCCGGCGCGCGGACGCGGCGGGCGCCGCGCGCCCGCACCGCGCTTCCCCACGCGCGGGACCTCGCCCGATCGGCGCTGGCACGCTGCCTGCTGAACGGGCGTGCATGCTCGTTCGCGTGCGCTCCGCCACCGTCCTCGGCATCGAGGCGATCCCGGTGGACGTCGAGGTGGAGCTGGCGCAGGGGCTGCCGCACTACCACCTCGTCGGCCTCCCCGGCAGCGCGGTACAGGAGGCGAAGGTCCGGGTCGCGGCCGCGATCCGGAACCTCGAGGTGACGCTGCCCTCGAAGAAGATCGTGGTGAACCTCGCCCCCGGAGACCTGCGGAAGGAGGGCACCGCGTTCGACCTCCCCATCGCGATCGCCCTGCTCGCGGCGGCGGAGAAGGTCCCCACGCAGTCGCTCGAGGGCGTCCACCTCGTCGGCGAGCTCTCGCTGTCGGGAGAGGTGAAGCCGGTCCGCGGCGTGCTGCCGATCGCGATCGGCGCGAGGCGCGCGGGTGCGCGAAGCCTCGTCGTCCCCGAGGCCAACGCCCTCGAGGCGTCGGTGGTGGAGGGGCTGGACGTGCTCGCGGCTCGCCACTTCGGGGAGGTCGTCGCCTGGGCGCGCGGGGAGGGCGGTCTGCCGTTGCCCCTGCCGAGCCGACCGCAGCGCTGCGCCGACGCGTCCGCCGCCCTCGATCTCGCGGAGGTCGCCGGCCAGGAAGGCGCGAAGCGCGCGCTGGAGGTCGCCGCGGCGGGCGGGCACAACCTCCTCCTCTTCGGCCCGCCCGGCAGCGGCAAGACGATGCTCGCCCGGCGCCTCCCCGGGATCCTCCCGCCGTTCGCGTTCGAGGAGGCGCTCGAGGCCAGCGTGGTCCACAGCGTCGCCGGGCTGACGCGCAACCGCGGGCTCCTCACGGAGCGGCCATTCCGCGCGCCGCACCACACCGTCTCCGACGCCGGTCTCGTGGGCGGGACGAGCATCCCGCGCCCCGGCGAAATCTCACTCGCCCACCGGGGGGTCCTGTTCCTCGACGAGCTGCCGGAGTTCCGCCGCCACGTGCTCGACGCGCTTCGCCAGCCGCTCGAGGACTGCGAGGTGTCGATCGCGCGGGCAGGGCGGAGCGTCACGTATCCGGCGGACGTGATGCTCGTCGCGGCGATGAACCCGTGCCCCTGCGGCTACCACGGCGATCGCGCGCGCCGCTGCCGGTGCACCGCGCACGAGCTCGTGAAGTACCGCCGGAGCGTCTCGGGCCCGCTCCTCGACCGGATCGACCTGCACGTGGACGTCCCGGCGGTCGCGCCCGCGCTGCTCGGCACGGGCGGCGGTGCAACGAGCGCCGAGGTCCGTGCGCGCGTCGTCCGCGCGCGAGCAGCGCAGGCGCAGCGGTCGGCGCTTCCGAACGCGCGCCTCCGCGGGGCCGCGCTCCGGCGCGCCTGCGCGCTCGACGCGGAGGGGCGCCGCCTGCTGCAGGTCGCGGTGGAGCGGCTCGGCCTCTCCGCCCGTGCCCACGACAAGGTGCTCCGGGTCGCACGCACCATCGCCGACCTGGAGGGCGCCGACTCGCTGCGCCCCGTCCACGTCGCCGAAGCCATCCAGTACCGCGCTCTCGATCGCGCGATCGCCTGACCACGCCGCCGCCACCTCGGCGGCGGACCACCCCCCCGCTCGCGGGGAGAACACGAGGGAAGCGAATGGGCAAGCTCACGGAGAAGATGAAGGCGCTCGGGCAGGCGATCGCGGGGATCGAGAAGCAGTTCGGGAAGGGCTCCATCATGCGGCTGGGCGACGGGACGGAGCCGGCGCCGGTCGCGGTGGTGCCGACCGGCTCGCTGGGCCTCGACATCGCGCTCGGGGTCGGCGGGCTGCCCCGCGGGCGGGTCGTCGAGATCTACGGGCCGGAGTCGTCGGGGAAGACCACGCTCGCGCTCCACGCCATCGCCGAGGTCCAGCGGCAGGGCGGCGTCGCGGCGTTCGTGGATGCGGAGCACGCGCTCGACCTCACGTACGCGCGCAAGCTCGGCGTCAGCCTCCAGGACCTCCTCGTCTCGCAGCCGGACACGGGCGAGCAGGCGCTCGAGATCGCGGAGCAGCTCGTGCGCTCCAGCGCGTGCGACCTCGTCGTCGTGGACTCCGTCGCCGCGCTCGTTCCGAAGGCGGAGATCGAGGGGGAGATGGGCGACTCGCACATGGGGCTCCAGGCGCGGCTCATGAGCCAGGCGCTGCGCAAGCTCACCGCCGTCGTGTCGCGCAACCAGGCGATCGTGATCTTCATCAACCAGATCCGGATGAAGATCGGGGTGGTGTTCGGGAATCCGGAGACGACCACCGGCGGCCATGCGCTGAAGTTCTACGCCTCGGTGCGGCTCGACATCCGCCGCATCGGGCAGGTGAAGGAAGGTGACTCCGTGGTCGGCAGTCGGACGCGCGTGAAGGTCGTGAAGAACAAGGTGGCGCCGCCTTTCCGCGAGGCGGAGTTCGACGTTCGCTACGGGGTGGGCGTCGATCGTCACGCCGAGGCGGTGGACCTCGCGGTGGAGCGCGGCCTCCTCGACAAGTCCGGAACGCACTTCGCCCTCGACGGCGAGCGGATCGGGAACGGCCGGGATCGGGCGGTCGAGTGGCTGCGGTCGAACCCGGATGCTTTCGACCGGCTCGTGACGCGCCTGCGGGAGCGCGCGCAGGGCGGCGCGGTGGATGCGCCCCGAGGGGAGCGGCCTGCCGCGCCGGAGGAGCCGGAGGAGCCCGCCGCCGCGGCCGGGTAAAGGGCCGCGGGACCGAGGGATCGGGTCGACGCGCACGAGCCCGGGCCCGCAGAGCCGGGCTCGGGCGCGGGCGCGGGCGCGTTCACGGCGCACGCGGACCGGTCACTCGGTCACATGAAGAAGTAGCGGAGCGTCACGTTCGTCACCCAGCTCGTGTGATCGCGCAGGGCGGGGGTCTCGAGCCCACCGATGTCGTACGGGTGGCCGAAGTGGACGCGGAGGAGCAGCGGGCCGAAGAGCACGTTTACGCCGAGGACTCCGGTGAGGGTGCGCGCATCCCACGCGCCCAGGTCCTGACGGCGGATGGACCCGTCGGGCTGCGGCGCAGCGGTCGCCCAGCGGTCGAACACGCCGCCGAAATCGAGCGCGGCGACGCCCTCGACGTAGTCGAAGATGATGAGGTGGATGATCGAGTCGAGCGGAAGTTGCAGCTCCGCGTTCGCGACGTAGAAGTTCCTGCCGATGAGGTTCTCGATGTCGAGCGGATAGAAGCCGCGCAGGTTGTCCGCCGAGGTGAGCCACCAGCTCCGCTCCCAGTTCTTGCTGCGGGCGTCCGGGGAGAAGGAGGTCCCGCCCGCGGCGCGGAATCCGAGGTTGGCGCGGCGAGCGAGCTGGAAGTACTGCTGCGCGTCGACGTGAGCGAATCCGTGCGTCGCGCTGCGCCCGGGCAGCCAGCCGCCGCCGAGCTCGGCGAGCACCGAGTGGCCGGCGAGCGGGCCGGTCGCGTAGTCGTACCGGATCGTGTCGTACCCGTAGCGGAACGTCGGCGAGATCGCGAAGTTCACGCCGTCGTTGGAGTGCTTCCAGCTGTCGGTGTCGGGATAGACGGCGGTCGACGTCACGACCCCGCTGCAGCGCAGGACGATCTGTCCCGAGAAGTCCTCCAGGCAGTAGCGCTGGACGCCGCCGACCGTCAGCTCCGCCTCGACGCGCCGGAAGCGGTCGAGCGGATGCCGCAGCGCCCCGAGGATCCCGAAGTCGCGCTGGTAGTAGGCGAGCTTCGGATCGCTGCGATCGAGGTTCTGCTGCACGAAGTGGAAGCCACCCAGCACCCAGCCCGTCCGCTGCGATCGGTTCTCGTACAGCGCGAGCGCCTGCGTGTAATCGAACGAGCCGTACACCGAGAGGTCGAGGAACAGCACGTGATCCCGGAGCATGTCCGAGAACAGCATCGCGGCGCGGCCGGCGACCGCGCTGCCGGCGCCGCCGCCGTAGACGAAGCCCGCCTCCGGGCTCCAGTTCTTGAGCGCGAGCGCGTCGTACTCGGTCGGGTTCGTCGGCAGATCGACGGACGGGATCTCGAGCACCTCGCCGCTCGGAGGCGGCACCTTCACGGCCGGGAACTCGAGCCAGGCGACCTTCGGCACCTCGACGAGCCGGAACGTCCCGCCGTAGAACGTGCTCGCGTAGACGCCGCGCCCCTTCGGGGCGAGGGAGGGCGAGACGAGCCCGGTCGCGAAGTCGGTGATCTGCTTCGTCATCCCGTCCTTGAGCAGGTAGAGGTCGAGCTTCCCCCCCGCGTCGGACGAGAACAGCACCGAGCCGTCCGGGAGCGCGGAGGGATGGCGGTCCGAGGCCGCCGCGGTCGTGAGCCGGATCCGCTCGCCGCTCGCGGGCGCGATCCGGAACAGGTTCGCGCGCCCGTGATCCGTCGCGTCGGAGGCGTAGACGATGCCGTCCGCTCCCCAGGAGAGATCCTTCTCCGAGTACGGGTCGTTCGTGATCCGGCGCGCCACTCCGCCCTTGAGCGAGACGACGTAGATGTCCTGCTGCCCGTCCGAGGCGACGCCCACGAACGCGAGCTCGCGCTGGTCCGGGGAGAGGGCGGGGTCGGAGACCTGGATGAAGCGGCCGCCGCCCGGCGCGCGCACGTCGAGGATCCGACGCTTGCCCACCGTCACGCTCGGCGGCCGGCCCTCCGGCGTCTGGTGGCGGTAGGGGAGGACGTAGACGCGGTCGCCTATCCCGTGCTGCGCGGCGAACACCACGCGATCGGTGCCCACGGCCGCGACCGAGAACTCGATGGGGTGGAGCGACTCCACGCCAGGCACGTTGTCCGCGGCGATCTCGACGGCGCCCCGCGGATTGCGGAGGTCCACGAGAAACAGCCGCGCCCGCCCGCGGCTCCGGTCGATGCCGCGCACCACCGCCACGCTGCCGTCGGGGGAGGTGACGAAGTTCTCCGCCTCGTAGGGCAGCCCGCGGATCTCGCGGAGCTGGGGGAGGTCCTGCTTCGCGCGCAGGTACTCGGGGTAGTAGCGGCGCTTGAGCCACGCCCGCCAGCGGCCGTCGACCTGCTCGAGCGGCTCGTTCAGCACGCGGCGGACCAGCGCGCCGAAGCTGCGGACGGGCGACGGCGCCTGCTTCCGGTCCGACTCCGCGAGGAGGAACGCGTTCTCGATGAACGCCTGGATCTTCTCCTTCCCGTAAGTCTCGGCGATGAAGGCGATGCGCGCCTGGCCGAGCTTGTAGGTCGGGATGTACCCGCGGATCCGGTCCTCGGCGAACGGCAGGACCTCGTACCCCTTCGACGCGTCCGGGTTCCACACGACGTCGCGGACGTAGAGGTCCGTCTCGGTGTCGATCCCGCCCTTCGAGTAGTACTCCGCGATACCTTCCGTGAACCAGAGGGGCAACAGGTCGATGGCGGAGGGCATGTCCTCCGCACCGGCCTGCTCCTTCATCTTCTGGATGTGGAACTGGTGCACCATCTCGTGGGTCGAGACCTCGACGAACTTCGAGTGATCGCCGAAGTACGGCACCGCCATCTTGAGATCTTCGGGGGAAGTGACGCCGAGGACGGACTCAGAGACCTGGAAGACGTTCTGGGTCTGGAACTCCCGCTGGGTGGCGAAGAGGATGTAGGGGATCCGCTTCGTCGGGTTGTAGTGGAACTGATCCACGAGGCGAGCGAACGCGCTCTGGATCGCGGGGAGCGCCCGGCGGGCCTGGGCGACCTCGTTCCGGTAGAAGTACAGGCGGATCCCGCCCTTGCCGCCACCGGGAGCCGGGACGTCCACGTACTCCCAGTCGAAGCCGTACCAGGCGACCTGGTTTTGGCCGGGGCGCTCGGGGATGACGAGGGCCTGGTCGAGCCCCCGCGGCCGTCGCTCCTGCAGCTGATCCATCGTCCGCAGGGCCTCGCCGAAGCCGGGCGGGCGACCCTGGAAGGTCTGCGCTGCCGCCACGACGGGCAGGAGCGACACGAGTGCCAGAATGGTCGTCTTCATCACGCTGGACGGAACGTAGGGAGCGCCTGCCGGGCGAGCAACCGAAAGGATAATCCCTGGTGCATCGTGCATACGGGTTCCCGCTACCTTGGTCAGCGGTCGGCAATCGGGTGGCGGATCCCGCCGATCGTGAGAGAGAAGCATCCCGAGCCTGGTGGGCTCTCCTCGAGCGCGAGCCCGAGGGTGACCTGAGCGCCCCTTCCGAACCGGGCCGCGTGGCCGCCCTTCACGGCGCAGCGGAGGACACCGTCTCGCCCGAGCGCGAGCGTCGTGGGGTCGAGCGGCTCTCGCGAGCCGTCCGACAGCAGGAGCGAGCGGGCCCCGCCGGGATCCTCGAGCACGCCGCGGACCACGTAGGGCGCATCGGCGATCTGCACGTACGCGCTCTCCCGGCCGACGTGGACCCGGTACCTGCCATCCGGAGCGCGCTCGAGCGAGCGCCACAGCACCTCGAGCGTGCGGGCGTGGGTGATCGGCTCGCCGCGATGGAGGAAGCGACCGTCGGCGTCGATCGAGAGCCCGCTCTGCGCGCGCAGCAGCTCGAGGAGATCTCCGTCGGGGATCACGGCCGCGATCATAACGGACGGAGTCCTCGTCGCCGCCGCCCTCGGCTTGACGACCCCGATCAGTTGAGCGCGAGTCGCAGCAGGTTCAGCGCCTCGTAAGCTGCCTGCCGGCGGATGCGCTCGCGGTCGCCGCGATACAGGCGCTGGAGGTGCTCCGTCCCGCCCGGGCCCGCGAGGGCGACGTGGACGGTGCCGACCGGCTTCTCGGGCGTCCCGCCGGTCGGGCCCGCGATGCCGGTGATCGCGACGCCCCAGCGCGCACCGGCGGCGCGGCGGATCCCCTCCGCGAGCGCGCGCGCGACCGGCTCGGAGACCGCCCCGTGGGCGGCGAGCAGCGCCGGGGGGACGCCCACGACCTTCTCCTTCGCCTCGTTCGCGTACGCGACGACCCCGAGATCGAGCACCGCCGACGCGCCCGGCACCCGCGTCACGAGCTCGGCGAGGAGGCCGCCGGTGCAGCTCTCGGCGAGCGCCACCCGCTCGCCGCGCGCCGCGAGCCGTGCGACGACGAGCTCCGGCAGCTCGTCCTTTCCCTCTCCCCATACGGCATCGCCGAAGATCGCGCGCACCGCCGCGGCGATCCGGTCCGCGCGCGTCGGCGCGTCCGGCCCCGGGACGGACCACTTGAGATGGACCTCCGGCCAGTGCGCCCGGAACCCGAAGCGGACGCCCGAATGGGTGGCGTCGTCCATCACCGGCCGCATGGCGTGGTCGGCGTGCGACTCGGGCACGCCGAACAGCTTCAGGACGCGCGAGGCCGGGATCTCGCCGATCCGCCCGGCGACGCGCGGGAGGAGCCATTCCTCGCAGAGACCCTTGAACTCGACCGGCACGCCCGGCAGGCACACGACCTCGGCGCGCCCGAGCTTCACCGCGAACCCCGGCGCTGTCCCGAAGCGGTTCGGGATCACCTCCGCGCCGCGCGGGAACCGCGCCTGCTTCTCGTTGTTCGGCGTCATCGTCCGCCCGAACCTCCGGAACCGGTCCTCGATCGCGCGCAGCGACGGCTCGTGCAGCTCGAGCGGCACGCCCAGCACGGCGGCCACGCGCTCGCTCGTTAGGTCATCCTCGGTCGGGCCCATTCCGCCGCTCATCACCACGAGATCGGCGCGCGCGGACGTCTCGCGGATCGCGAGGTCGAGGTCGGCGCGGTCGTCGCCGACGAGGGTCTTCCGGCGGACCATGACGCCGAGGTCCCAGAGCCGGTCCATCAGCCAGACCGAGTTCGTGTCGACGACCTGGCCGGTGAGGAGCTCGTCGCCGGTCGAGAGGATCTCGACGAGGAGCGTCATCGGATGACTCCGAGGAGCTCGAGACCGCGCAGCACCGCCCAGGCGTAGACGCCGGCGGCGACGTCGTCCATCACCACGCCGAAGCCGTTCTTCACGCGATCGAGCGCCGACGCCGGCCAGGGCTTCAGCACGTCGAAGACGCGGAACAGGACGAACCCCGCGATCGCGGCCGGCCACGAGAACGGAACGAGCGCCATCGTGACGAGATAGCCGGCCACCTCGTCGATGACGATCGGAGAGGCGTCCGCGACCCGCCAATAGCGCCCGGCGCGGTGCGCGGCGGCGATCGCCAGCGCGGTGAACGCGAACGTCGCGGCGACGTAGGCGGCCGGCGGCAGCCGGGAGAGGGCGAGGTAGAGCGGGATGGCGCCGAGCGTACCGAAGGTCCCCGGCGCGACGGGCGCGTAGCCGCACGGGCCCCACGCGGCGAGCAGGACCCACACGCCCGGCGGCTCCGCGGGGCGAGGCGGCCTCTTCGTCACCTAGATGTACTCGTCCGCGTCCGGCTCGGGCTTCTCGCCGTCCACGTCGTCGGGATCGGCCTCGAGCGCTTCGTCGGCCTCGAGCTCGGCGCGCACTGAGGCGGGCAGGCTCGCCTGGTCCGGGACGGGCCGGGCACGGGCGATGAGCGACTCCGCGATCCCCATCGCGATGTACGCCGCCATGTAGACGACGAGGACGAACGAGGCGCGGGTCGCGATGCCGACGGCGACGCCCCCGACCGAGATGAAGAGGAAGATGGCGAGGCTCTTCGGCGACAGGTGCAGGTCCTTGAACGTCCGGTAGCGGATTGTCGAGACCATGAGGAACGAGAGCAGCGCGACCACGAGCGCGATGGGGACGCGGGAGGCGGGATCGGTCGTCGAGCCGAACTGGCGGTAGTGGGCGATGACGAGCGCGACGATCGCGCCCGCCGCGAGCGGGATGGGAAGCCCGACGAAGAAGCGGGACGAGCCCTTGTCCCCGCGCTGGGCGAGGACGTTGAAGCGCGCGAGCCGCAGCGCGCCGCACGCCGCGAACGAGAAGGAGACGAACAGGCCGACGAAGCCGAGCGGCGCGAGCGCCCACTTGTAGACGAGGAGGGCGGGGGCGGCGCCGAAGGAGATCACGTCGGCGAGGCTGTCGAGCTGCACGCCGAAGTCGGACTGCGTCTTCGTCATGCGCGCGACGCGCCCGTCGAACGCGTCGAAGAACTGCGCGAAGAAGATGGCGAGGGCGGCCTGGTAGAGCTGCTGCGGCGTGGCGTCCCCGGCGCAGAGCACGAGCGCGTAGAACCCGAGGAAGATCGAGCTGACCGTGAACAGGTTCGGCAGGACGAACATCGCCTTGCGCAGGTTGATCTGCACCGAGGTGTCTCCTACCGCGACCCGGCCCCCGCCAGGCGGTCGCGCGCCCGCCCGGGGGACGTGCGGTTTCGAGAGGCTGTCACGCGGAGCGGTTCTTGTCGAGAACCCGGGCGCAGGTCAAGGGCCGCCCGCGCAAGGGGTCTTCAGCGTCTCGCCGCGCCCGACCTCGACGCGCACGCCGCCGGCGCAGTCCGCCCACAGCACGGGGTCGGTCCACCACCGGTTCGCGACGAGCCGCGCCCGCGCGCGGCTCGCGACGACGAGCCCCGGGCCGCGTCCGACGCACAGATTGCCCGCCAGCTCGGCCGCCGCACCGTTCACGAGCACGAGGCATCCCGCGGCCCCGCCCGCTGCGTCGACCCCGTCGAGCCGGAGCTCCCCGCGCGACACCTCGACCGCCGCGCCCGCGCAGCGGACGAGCGTCGCGCCGGCGAGCCGGAGTGTTCCTTGGTTCACCTGCGCGCAGTCGCCGAGCATGCCCATGTCCTCGCTTGCGCCGGCCACCGTCACGTCGAGCGCCTCGACGCGGCCGCGCCCCGACACCGAGATCCCCGAGGGCCCCGGCGAACGGATCACCACCGCCTCGAGGCTCGCCGTGCCGCCCGCCACGGAGATGCCTGCCTCGCGCGACGGTCCGGTCACCGCGAAGCGCCGGAGCGTGGCGGCGCCGCCGAGGACCCCCACGCCGGCGTCTCGGCCGCGCGCCGAGCCTTCCTCGATGGACACGTCGCCCGCCCGGACGAGCAGGCCGTAGCCGCCCGTGAGCGCGACGCCGCGGCCGGAGAGGCGGCCAGCGTCGACGAACGCGCCGCAGGCGCCGCCCGCGAGCGCGACGTCTTCCAGGCGAGCGTCGCCGCCGAGCACCTTGAGCGCGCATCGCTCCGGTCCGGCGCGGAGCGTGAGGCCGGCGAGCTGGAGGGCGCCCGCCGCGACGGCGCCGTCCTCCCCCTCCGGCGCGACGACCACGGTGAGGCCCGCGCCGGCGCCCTCGACCCGAAGGCCGGCGGCGGCGCGGCCGAGCGTCCCTCGGTGGACGCCCGGGCCGAGCCGGACGACGTCGCCCGGGCGCGCGAGGGCGAGCGCGGGCGCGAGCGGCTGGCCTGGGCCGACGTCGATCTGTGCGCCGATCACGAACGCGACGGCCGCTGCCATGACCTCGGTCATCTTGCACGCTCCGTCGCGGGGACGCGGTTGACCCTCCACCGCGCCCGCTGCTAAAGCCTGTGTGACGTCCCCCGCGCCGACGGTGGAAACGATCTCGGGGGAGGGTGTGGGAACCGGCGCCCCGCGAGCACGCCTCGCCGGGGCGCCTCTTCTTCTCTCCGTTCGTCCTGAGCGTAGCCTCGCCGAGGGCGAGGCGGTGTCGAAGGACGGCTCATGGCCCGGCGCCGCCCGCGGTCGTCCCGCCCGAAGCGATGCCGAGCCACGGAAGCGGATCGGAAGGCTCCCCGCCGCGCCAGACCTCGAAGTGCAGGTGGGGCCCGGTGGCCGCGCCGGTCTTGCCGACGAGCCCGAGCGGCTGGTTCACGTCCACCGCGTCCCCGGGCGCGCAGAGGATCGCGGAGAGGTGGGCGTAGCGGGTCGTGAGGTCGCCGGGGTGGCGGATCTCCACGAGGAGCCCGTAGCCGCCCGCCCAGCCTGTGCGAACCACCCAGCCCGCCGCCGCGGCCGACACGATCTTCCCGGGCGAGGCGGCGAGATCGACGCCCGTGTGCATCCGACGTCTTCCCTCGAGCGGGTGAAACCGCATGCCGAAGAGCGACGAGAGCCCCGCCTGCTCGACGGGCCAGCGCAGCTTCGCGGGGGGCGGCTTCGCGAACAGGGCGAAGCCGAGCGCGCGGGCGGCCTCGACCCGCCGGCCGAGTCTTGCGGCGCGTGACGCGATCGCGTCGGCGAGGTCTCGGCGCGGCGCGCCCCATCGCCGCTCGTCGTGGTCGAGCTCCGCCTCGACCGTGACGCGGGCGCGGACGAGCTCGATGAGCGGCGTCTGCGGGAGCGGCAGCGCGAGGTAGTGATCGAGCTCGCCCGCGAGGGCGCGCCACGCGCTCACGACCTCGTCCGGGAAGCCGCGCTGCGCGGGGAGCCGTCCCCGGCGGCCGCGCGCGTCCGCGGTGAAGCGGACCAGGGTCGCGTCGATGGGAGGTCCGGCGGCCAGCTCGAGGGCGATCGTCTCGGGCGCGGGCACGGCCACGGGCGGCGGAAGCGGCCCCTCCTCGGGCGGGTCCGGCAGCGCCGACCCCGGCGGCATCGCGAGGCCCGCCTCTGCGAACGTCATCTTGGGCGGCGGCGCGTGCGCGCAGGCGGCGCCGGCGAGGAGCGCGGCGAGCGAGAGCGCGTTCTGCCGGGCGGGGCGCACCTGCCGGAATGTTATCACGCGCGATCCGGGCAGCCGCGCGACGGCCCCCTGTCACCTCATCACGGGAGGACTGTGAGGGCACACCGTGTCGCGTGCTAGCATCCGCGACCCGATGGCGTCCCGTTCGAGGCCCCGCCGACCCGACGCCGGGAAGCGTGCGCGGGCGGCCGAGATCGTGGAGCGGCTCGAGCGCGCGATGCCGGACGTGCGGATCGCGCTCGAGTTCCGGGACGACGTCGAGCTGCTCGTCTCGGTGATCCTCTCCGCCCAGAGCACCGACGTCGGCGTGAACCGCGCCACCCCCGCGCTCTTCACGCGCTTCCCGGACGCGGCGGCGTACGCGGCTGCGGCGCCCGAGGATCTGTGGCCCTTCATCCGGAGCCTCGGCCTCTACCGCAACAAGGCAAAGGCGATCGTCGCGGCGATGCAGGCGATAGCGCGCGAGCACGGCGGGCGCGTCCCGCGGACGCGCGAGGAGCTCGAGGCGCTGCCCGGGGTGGGGCCGAAGACCGCGGGCGTCGTGCTCGTGCACCTCGGCGCGGCCCACGCGTTCCCGGTGGACACGCACGTCGGCCGGGTCGCGCGCCGGCTCGGCCTCTCGCGCGAGCGCGATCCCTCGAAGGTGGAGCGCGATCTCATGGCGCTCCTGCCGGAGGAGCGCTGGGCGAAGGGACACCAGCTCTTCGTCTGGCACGGGCGGCGGACGTGCAAGGCGCTCGCGCCGGCGTGCTCGCGCTGTCCTTTGGACGAGCTCTGCCCGAAGCGCGGCGTGCCGAAGATGATGAGGCGGTGAGCGGGCCGGGGTGACGGGTCGTCAGCTCGCGCGCCGTGAGCGTCTCTCGCCTGCGCGCGCGACCGGCAGGAGGAGGACGGTCCGGAGCCGCGCCGGCGCCGTGCGGCCCGGGTCGCTCAGGTAGATCTCGAGATGGCCGTGCTCGGGCTCTGCGTTCGCCTCCGCGAGCATGGCGCGGATCCGCTCGACGCTCCGCGGCTCGTCGGCGTACGGGCCGACGTGGAGCACCCGCCCGAACCGCTTCGCGGCGATCCGCTCCAGCGTCACCCGCGCGGCCTCGCGGCTGCCCTCGAGCTTGCCGCTCTTGCGCGAGACGGCCGCGTGGATCGCCTCCGCGACCTCGCGCGCCGTGACGTCGGCCGGCATCGCCAGCCGGAGGCGCCAGCGCCACGCCCCGCGCGGCGGGATCGCCCCGGGAGCGGCCTGCCCGACGGCGGTCCAGCGCCCCTCGAGCGCGCCGATCTTGAAGTCGGGCCTCCGCGTCCCCTTGCGGGCGAACTTCAGCGTGTACGCGACGCCATAGAGCGCGCCGACGCAGCGCTGGAAGGACGCGTCCCCCGGATCGCCCTCGCCGTCGATGCAGACCGCCTTCCGGGCGGGGACGCGGACGAGGTCGGCGTCCGTCGTGGCGTCGAGGAGGGCCGGCGACGTGGGATCGCCGTCGCCGGCGCGGGCGCTGCGGGTCGAGCGTGTCTTGGCCATCGGGTGACCTCCGCGAGGGATCGGGTCCGATGCGAAGGCTACCAGAGCGCGGAGCGGGCCCTCCCGGTCTCGTTGCCGCCCCCCTCCGCGCGTGTTACATCGATCCCGCCGGAGCCGCCTGGGCGTACGCGTCGGCCGCAAGGCCGCCGAGGAAAGTCCGGGCACCACAGGGCAGGGTGCCGGTTAACGACCGGTCGGGGCGACCCGCAGGAAAGTGCCACAGAGAACAGACCGCCGAACGGCGCCGAGAGGCGTGCGTGGCAAGGGTGAAACGGTGCGGTAAGAGCGCACCGCACCTCCGGTGACGGAGGTGGCAAGGCAAACCCCACCTGGTGCAAGAGCAAATAGGGAGGCGACCTGCCGCAAGGCGGGTGTCGTAGGGCGGCCCGCCCGAGCCTCCGGGTACGGCTCGCTCGAGGCGCGCGGCAACGCGCGTCCTAGATGAATGTCCGCCGCCGCCGGGATTTCCGGCGGGACAGAACCCGGCTTACAGGGCGGCTCCGGTTTTTGTTCGACCTCTCGCAATTGTGGGCTCCTTCAGCTTCTCGATGGAGCCGCCGCGTGGGGGCGTCGGGGGAACCACCCCACCGATCCCGCCCTCGATCTCAGTACGTATTCCAGATGCCGCCGTACGGGTTCCCGTTGCAGGCGGCCTCGGCCGCCGCCAGGTCGCCCGTGTAAGACGCGTAGTAGACCTGGCGGCTCCCGCCCCCGTAGGCGTCCACGAAGACGAGACAGGACGCGGCGCGACCCGGGACCGGGCACGTGGACTCCCACGCCCCTCCCGCCGACATCGTGCAGTAAACTGCGAGTAATCCGGATCCACGTTGCCGAGGTGCTCGACGCACTCCCCCGTGGACGCGACCATGTCGCACGCGCCAATCGGCACGGGGAGGCCGATGGTGCAGGCGTTCGCGTCGCCGCACTGGCGCAGGGCGATACCGTAGAGGTCGATCGTCGCCGGGCAAGCAAGGGCCGCGATGCAGTCGTTGACGGCGCCTCCGCATTCGCCACCCGAGCAGTCCGCGACGCACCCGCTGGGCGTGATCCCGTTCTGCGTCAGGTCGTAGCCGAGCTGCGCCGCGCAGGCGAAGATGGCGCCGCAGGCGTCGCTGCAGGTCTTCGCGACGGCTTCGCCGCTCCCGCTCCCCGAACACCCCAGGAGGGGCTGAACAACAAGATCGGCGTCATCAAGCATCGCGCCTACGGCTTCCACTCGTTCGCTGCCCTCGCCGCGATGGTCTTCCTCTGCTGCACCGATCTTCAGCTCAAACTACCCATTTGAAGTTGAGGAGAGCCAATAATCTGACCCGACCACGTGACGCAGTCACCGCAGACGCAGGTGCGTCAACGGCAACGCCGGGAAACCGTTGACCATCGGGTACTTGGCGGATCACTCGGCCTTCCCCGCGTCATAGATGCCACACGATGATTCTGGGTGGGGGCTCGCGAACAAGCTCGTCGGTCCGGTCTTCGTCAACGGAGCGCCGATTCGGTTCTCGGAGAAGCCGCAGCGCACGTCGCTCCCAGCCGAGGTGGAGAGGCAGCTCGCGCAGATCGATGCCGACCGTCGGCGGCTCAACGAGGAACACGCAACGGCGCTCCGGGAGCGGATCATCAGCGGGCGCACGGCGACCGTCGAGCAGACGCAGGAGCGGCTCGCGGAGCTTGGGATTCGTGATGTGTTCCCGGGGATGTTCAGACCACCTTCGGCCCCGCTGCCCTCGCCCGAGCAGCAGCGGACCGAGGACCCTGCCATGGTCCGGCGGCACATCGAGGTCAAGGCTGAGCGGAGCGGCTGCGCCAGGGCGAGCGGATCGACGCCCGCAAGCTGAGCAAGGCCGAATGGAGCGCCTACTGCAAGCTGCGCGGCATCTCGATCGCAAGTTCGTTCGCGGCTCGCGGCGTAGCGAGGGAAAGCTGACCATGAACCCCGATGCCATGACGACGGACAGTGACCTCGCCGCCTTCCGGCAGCGGGCTCGTGAGTTGGGTCTGTCAAATGCCGATCTAGCCGCGCGTATCGGGCGGCATGAGAGCTACATGCGCGGGATGCTCACGAGACACCACCCGATGGCGAGGGCCATGCGCGCGAAGCTGATCGAGGTGCTGGGGCTCGCTAGCTAGCGAGCAGTCCGGCCTCGCGCGCCTTCCCGATCAGGAAGCTCACGAAAGACGCGCACGCGCCGAACATGAACCGCGCATCGGCAGCATCGACGTGCGCCTCGTCGTCCAGCAAGGCATGCCGGATGCCTTTCTCATCGTTCGTGTAGCTGTAGAGCTTTTCGAGCGCGGCGACGAACGAGCCGTGCATCGGAATCTTGTTCTTGAGCTTGCCGAGCGCGGCCGTAAGGGTCGCGCCCGGAGCTTCGCCGAGCACCTTGCAGACCGCTTCGACGGCATGGATGCTTTCGCGAACGCTGTCCGCCTCCTTTCCGGGCTGGCCAAGGTACATGCCTGCATCGCGGAGGTGCTTCCGCGCGCCGCTGAACTCGTCGTCGCCGAGTTGTGCGAATGACTGCTGAACGGCACGGCCCTCCTCTTCGGTCGCGATTGGAACGATCGTCGGCCCCGGTTCCACGAATCGGTAAGCGGCGCCGTGCTGCTCGAAGGTGGCGTTCAGTTTACGGACGAGCGTCGTGCGAGACTGGCGGTGCCTCACGAAGAACTGGAGGAGATCGAAGACGTGCTCGTAACGAGCGTTGAAGACGATCTCCTTGATGAGCGCGACGGCCGGTTCGAACCTGTCGTCGAACTCGTCCGCGGGGCGGTGGGCCAAGTGAACGTGCATGTCGAACATGATGTCGCGCCACCTGCCGAGCAGGTGAGTCCGCGTCGTTAACGTTGTTTCGAGCACCATCGAATCGTAAACGACGGCGAACAGCGCGTTCCTCAGTTCCTTCGGGACCTCACCGAGACGCAGCGGAGCAGGCAAGGGCTCAAGGCCCTGCGCCTGAGAGAACGTGAGCTTCTCGCGGGGCGGGATCGGCATGGTTCACCGATCTACTCCGCCGGACCGACGTGCGGAACGACTGCGAGTGGCGCGAGTCTGCCGTCTGCCTGAAATCTGCCTGAGTGGTGGCTTCCCGAGGCATCTGAGCGGGGTCAGCGCCGCTCAGGCAGGCGAGCCAAGTCCGCGAAAAGAGCCATCCTGACCGGGGCGCCAGGTCAGGAACAGCCACGATCGCGAGGCCCCGGCTTACAGGGCGGCTCCGGTCTTTTCTCTTCCGTGGACGTAGAGGCTTCTAAGATGGCTCGATTCCGCCTGCCCGCGAGCGCGGTCCAGGCATGACGGGGTCGCCACGGAAGTCGCCGGCATTCGCGGAGGAGAAGCCCCATGCCTCGTCACGTTCGGCGAATCCTGGCGAGGTTCATCTCCGTCACGGTCGTCACGCTGCTGACCACAGCGGCTGATTCGCGTGCCGAGTCACCGGGAGGCGACCCGCTCTTCGGTGCCGCTCGCAGGGCGCTGTCCCGAGAGATTTCCACGAGCGCGGTGGCCCGAGCGTTGCGGGCGGGGTTGTGGAGCCCGAGCAGGGAGGCGGTCGCGGCCTCCTTCCCGCGACCAGCGGGAACCGTAGTGTTCGTGTTCATCCGCCAAGGGGGCGGTGAGTTCTTGGCGGCCGATGCGTCCCACGTAGAAGGCGCCAATCTCGCGAAGCTCGGGCGTTCGCGCGCGTATTACGACAAGATCGAAACGGCTCCTGCGCGGTGGCTCGAACGGAACGACGGCTGGCTTCAGGTCGTCATACGCACTTCGGCCTGGAAGTCCGGGCGTCGCTTCACGGCTTCCGAGCCTCTGCTCATCAAGCCAGACGGCACCGTCATGTGGAGATGAGCTCGTGTCGATCGCTCGCCCGAATCGTCGAAGCGGCATTCGCTTCTCTCGAAGCCTCCTGCCCGTTCTCTGCCCCAGTGGTCGCCCCTCCATTTTCATTTCGAGCTCTCGAGCCGGCCGCCCGTGCAGCATGGGCGTCATCGGCGTGGCCCTCTGCCTGCCGTGGCGACCGCTGACCGCGCTTCCCGGTCGCCCTGATCCCGTGATCCGCTCGGCCGGCGGTCTGCTGGTACACTGCGGCACCGGCGGATGAGTGAGACGCGCGTGAAGAAGCCCTGGATCATCGCGGCCGTCATCGGTCTCGCAACCGCTCTCCTGTATGTGCCGATCCTGCGGAACGGCTTCGTCACCTGGGACGACGGGGACCACGTCTTCAATCCGTCGCTGTGGTCCTTGGACCTGAACCTGCTTCGCTTTGCCGTCGGCTTCAGAACGCCGAACTGGTATCCGCTCACCTGGATCGTTCACGCCCTCGATCATGCCCTGTGGGGCCTGAATCCCGTCGGGCATCACGCCACGAGCATTCTTCTCCACACGGTGAACACGGTCCTGCTGTTCTTCGTGGTCCTCGCGCTGCTCGCCGCGCGGGGCGGCGCCCGGTCTGGCGACGCG
>WNGF01003709.1_pt1 | contig 28127 bp, 37 predicted proteins | sample 5400641 | NCBI WGS metagenome assembly WNGF01 (sample SAMN13153371, study PRJNA577476) | soil metagenome | isolation source: 80 cm soil or saprolite under grassland replicate 2 | place: USA:California | collected 2016-06-15 | reverse complement strand
TCGTCGAACGGCATCTCGATCAGCGGTGTCCCATGAATGTCTCCGTGGCTGATCGCGTTGAAGGACACGTCAATGCCTCCCGCTCTCTCAGCCACGGCGTCGGCGTAGTCGTCGACGGCTTTCTCGTCGAGAGCATCGACTTGCGCCGTCTCGGCCACTCCCCCGGCGCCGGAGATCTCCTCGGCCACATGGTCGAGCGTCGCAAGGGTGCGACCGGCAAGGAAGACCTTCGCGCCCTCGCGGGCGAAGGCCCGGGCCACCCCACCGCCGACCGAGCCGCCCCCTCCGTAGATCACCGCGTTCTTGTTCTCAAGAAGCACTTCCATCCTCCTTGCTCCGCCTGCTCGGGATCGGGTCGCCCCCCTATGCTCAGGAGGTCGGGCGCCCTCCTCCCTGATGGCGGACTCTACTGGGCGTGGCGTTCAACGTGCATGAACGCTCGATTCACAGGGAGGTCCAGGGGCGACTGAGGCCGTAGTCGAGTAGCCTCGCGGCCACTATTTCCTACCGAGATGTCGAGTACCCGTCGCCCGCTCCGACCTGCCTGTAGAGGCACCGAGAGCCGGCGGCCGACGACGAGTGGGAGGAGGACATGAAGTGACTTGTTGATCATTCACATGAATCCTGCCGTCTGGGAGTCCCTGGCTGGCTACTACCTGGTCGAATGCGAGACCCTGGAGCGCGCGACTGAGCCGGCCGCGCGCATCCCGGATGCCCAGTACACCGCGGTGGATGTGCGGCCTCTGATGCACTACGCCGGGATGGAGATGTGAGAACGGACGCTCGCGTCGAGGATCTGCTCCGCGAGCTGGCGCCGCACACCCTCGGCGCGCTCCTGCGACGCTACAGGCACTTCGATGCGTGGGAGGACACAGAGCTCGTAGGTGGGCACCGACGAATTCCCTGATCTTGACAAGACAACTTGTCGGTTGAGCATATGGGCATGATCGATGTGGCGGTGATCGACGACCCGGCCGCGGCCGAAGCGACTCTCGACCCGGTGCGGGCCGGCGCCGCTGAGCTGTCGTCGGCTGGATCCGCACGAACGCCGTCCATGGCCTCGAGACTCCGGCCAGCAGTCGGAGGAAGGAGCTGCCTCGTTTCCTACCGTGCGACGCGAAACCGGAGGTGAGTGGCGCTGGGGGTCTCGATGACCTCGGTTCGTTCCAGCTCGACCTGGTCGATGCCGTGATGCTCGAACAGCCGGATACCGTCACCCAGCAGCACGGGCACCAGGTGGATCCGCATCTCGTCGACGAGTCCGGCTTTCATGAACTGCTGAGCGGCATTCGCCCCGCCCATCACAAGGACATCCCTGTCATCCGCGGCGGCTCTCGCTTGATCGGGGGCGCTTTCGACGCCTTCCGTGACGAAGGTGAACGTCGCTAACCCCTTGGTCAGCTTCTCTCGAGGCTCATCCTCCGATCGAGCTCAGTGTGCGTCGTCGCTCAGACCCCGGTTGGCGTGAAGAATCATCGGTCCGCGTAAGGGCTCCAGTCGATCTCGGCGGTCCAATCGGGGCTGCGGAAGGTGGCGGTCCCGCTCCTCGACGACCATATCCGCCACTGCGTCGCCGAGAGCCTCGCGAGCGGCGAGGACGCGGATACAGGATCGGCGAAGCCACGGCAGCCGTCGAGCGGCTGCTCGAGGCCTGAGCAACCGGACATGACGGCGCAAACCGGTGATGACCTCGAGCACGGAGCCATGCATGGCCGTGGACCGAGCGATCAGCCTGAGCGCGCGGGGCATGGCGCTCATGGAGGCCACGCCGATCACGCTGCCATGTTCCGCGACCGCTTCTGGTTGCCCCTCGCCCTGACAGGTGCTGCGCCTCGCCGCCGCGGTCGCTCGTATGTCTCCTGATAAGGGTGCGGGCGCGGGCGGCCGGCGGTTCGGCAGTGGCGCTCGCCGTGAGCATCCTCGGAACCGAGCGACCGAGTCCGGCCGCTTCACTCATTCGCCCAATCGTGCTCCGCCCTCCGCGGGCACGGGCGCAATGGGCGGGGTCTCGCGTTCGGGTGCCTCGGCCGTGATCCGGTCGGCAGGCTCGTTCAAGGCTCGGAGCCGGCCGAAGATCGGGAGCGCCAGGATGGTGGCCAGGCCTCCGACCACGAAGCCGACGGGAACCGATCGCTCTTGCGACAGGTATCCGAGGCCGGTCTGTCCTCCGACGCTGCCGAGGCTGCCCATCAGGGAGTCGAACGACACCAGGGTGGCTCGCTCCGACGTGGGGATCGAGGCGTGGAGGTACGTCTGGCGGACGGGCTGGAGGACCCCTCCGGCAACCGCCCCGAGCAGGAACACGGGGACCGTTATCCAGAAAGACCGGATTGCGCCCGTTGCCACCATCGTCGCGGTCGAGGCGGCGGCTGCCCCGAGCAGGATCGTGGTCCGCCGCCGACCCGGCTTCGCCAGCCGTCCGACCAGAGCGTTGCCGGCGATACCCGCCACAGCGAACAGCGCCGCGATCAAACCGGACAACCAGATGGCATCGTGCCCGTACAGCTCGAGGAAATACGGTTGCCACGCGTACCACGCCCACGAGAAGAACCCCCAAGTCAGGAACGATTCCATGACAAGGAGGCGGACAGCAGGCGCGCGCCACCCGTATGTGATGCCGGCTCGAGCCACCTTCCGCATCTCACCCACGATCCCCTGCAGGCGCAACGTCCGGGGTGTGAATCCGATTTCGTGCATCGTTCGAAGCCCCACGGCGAAGGCCATGAGGACCAGTGCAGTTCTCACGAGGTACGGCAAGGAGAGGTTGACCTGCCCGAGCAGACCGCCCCCTACCGTTCCCGCGATCATGGCGATGCTGGACACGATCGATGCTTTGGCGAAAACGCCGTCCAGCTCGTGCTGATAGCCCGTGGCCTTGAGCGCGTCCACCAGCCAAGCCTCCACCGCGCCCGAGTAGAAGGTGTAGCCGAGACCCAGGATCACTCCAGCGGCACAGAAGAGGAGAAGGCCTCCATGGATTGCGGCGACGCCCACATAGGCGAGCGTTCCCACCGCGAGGGTCGCTTCAGAGAGAAGGAACGAGACCCGCCGCCCCCGCGTATCCGCGACCACGCCGGTGGGAATCTCGAACAGGGCCATGGCGGCGGTGAAGGCTGCGTTGGCCACGAACACCTCGAAGATGGTCAGTCCCGCATGCAGGAGGAAGAGGGTATTGATGCCCCAGATCAGCGAGGCCGACAGCGTGAAGAGCCCGCTGATCACCAGGTAGCCGCGGATCACGCGCTTTGGTTCCATGCTCCCCTCGAACAACATTGCGTTGATTCCAGCGATTCCCCTGGATTACTCAACCGAGGATGCCTCGGCCGCACAACGGCGATTCGCCGAAGGGGCAAGCACCGACTCCAGGGGCGGTGATGCCCGCACCGATTCATGGATCGGGCGCGGATGCCTCGGCGACGGGGAGCTCACCCGTCACCCTGGTGCCCGCTCCCGGGGTCGAGTGGATATGTACCTCCCCACCAACTGCAGAGACCCGATCGGCGATGCCCTGGAGCCCGGTGCCGAAGGATGTCTGGTCGGCTTCGAAGCCCACGCCATCGTCGGACACCTCGAAGCAGAGCCGACCGTCGCCGCCCGTGAGACGCACGGTGGTGTGGGACGCCGCGGCGTATTTCGCCACGTTCTGTAGCGCTTCGAGACAAGAGAAGTAGACTGCCGATTCGACGTCCCGCGGGTAGCGGCCAATCCCTTCGGCCTCGATTGCCACGGGGACCACAGATCTCCGCGCCTGGGATCCGAGCGCGGCCACCAGCCCCTGGTCGGCGAGCAACGGTGGATAGATCCCGCGGGCGAGGTCTCGCAGCTCCTCCAACGCCTCACCCGCCTCTTTTTGGAGGGCTGCAGCGATCGACTTCGCCTGCTTGGCATCGCGCTCGATGAGTTGCTCGAGCAGGCGCAGCTTGACGGCGAGCGCCACGATCTGCTGCTGCGCGCCGTCGTGGAGGTTCCGCTCGAGCTTCCGCCGCTCCTCGTCCTGCGCAGCCACGAGGCGCTGGCGGGAGGCGCGCAACTGCTCGATGTTGTCCATCAGTTGCTCTGTCAGCGCGACGTTTCTCATCACGAGTCCCGCCTGCGCCGCAAGGTCGCGCACGAGCCTCTCCTCGGTCGGAGTTACGGAGTCCCCAGGCTTCTTGCTGATCGACAACGCGCCAAGGACCTCTCCGTGATGGCGGACGGGCTCGAGCATCGACGACACCGACGCCAATGTCTCGGCGTTCGCGGAGATGGGGACCGGTGAGGCCGGCTGCGCGTCCGTTGGCCAGCTAGCCTCCGGCCGGAGATGGTCGCCGATGCGCACCCAAACGTCGGCCCGAGCGGCACCGGTGCCCTCCGCAAGCGCTAGTGCCATCCTAGGGAGCAACTCGTCGTTCGCGTAGGCCTTCCCCAGGCGTTCGGAGAACTCCGAGAGCACTTCGTACGGGGTCGCGCGCTTTCCGTACACGAGCCGGTCGGCCAACCGCTGCGCACGCCGTCGCGCCGGCTGGAAGGCTAGCGCTACGACCGCGGCGGCGGCGGCGGACAGCACGGGGTTCGCCCGTCTTCCCACCAGCGCCCCGACGCCTACCACGATCGAGACGTAGACGGCCGTGATGAAGATCGCCAGCGCCCCAAACAGCAGCGCGCGGTTGATCACGATGTCGATGTCGAGGAGGCGATAGCGAAGGATGGAGACACCGATCGTGATCGGGATCAGGGCGAAGGAGACGATCGCTACACCCTGGAAGACCTGTACCCAGAGGGGCGTCGAACTCTGGGCCCATCCGGTCGCGAGACCGATCGGGATGGCGATCGCGTAGAGCCCGGCCACGATCGCCGCTGCTGTCACCAACCACCTCAGCTGAAGCCGCTCGACGCCGGAGGAGCGGCGGAAGCGCTGGACCAAGCTGACGAGGGAGGCCACGATGCCGATCGGAAGCAGGGCGACCAGGGCAAGCACGAACGGCAGGACCGGGCGGAGCAACTCGAGGCCGAGCGGGTTCTGCAGGTCGGGGACCGCGCTGTTCTCCAGCTTCCCGGGACTGAAGAGGATCGCCAGGAAGACGAGCCCGAGCCCAATGCCGAGTACCCATGGGAACCACCGCCACCGACGCGAGGGGAGGTGGCCGTTGGGGAAGAGCAGGATCAGGAATGTGGCCGGGAGAGCGACGATGGGCACCCACATCGGCCCCTCGATCCCCGCAGTTAGCTCTCCCAGGTGGGGGCCACCGACCCCGCCGTGGATCGCGTAAGTCGCGTACCCGCTCATCATCATGTCCAACCCGAACGACACGCCGACGCCCGAGAGCAGCCAACTGATTGCGTTGTCCGGACGCCTTGAAGCGAGGATGTAGCCCACAAGCGGGAAGGCGACGAATGCGACCACAAAGGGAAGGTCAGACAGCAGACCCGTCGCTGGCACGTTTCCGGGGTTGGGGCGCTGGGCATCGAGGACCGCGAACGTGATGCCGCCCACCGCTGTCAGGAGCGTCAGGGCGAGGAGGACGCGCGCCAGCAGGAGCAACCGCCGCGCATCGGCGCGGGTGTGGGCACGGCCGCTGTGGGTCGACATGCTGGGATGTTCCCACGGCCGCACGGACTCGGCCAAGGAGGACGACGACCGCCTGGCCTCAACCGTGGAGAGCTTGCGGAGGAATCGACGGGGCTGCTTCAGGCACCCAGTGGAATCACTGCGAGGTCCTCGTACCGGGCGGCCCGCGGAGACGATCGGTCGGCCACGAGGGACACCGAACGGGCCGTCCATGACGCTGACACGGGCCGGCCCGCAAGCTCCTTCGGCACTCTTTCCCTGGCGAGCACGACGTCGGCGTGGAATGGCTGTGGGTGCGTGACCGGTACCAGCATCGCGGTCGCCCCGAACACGACGGCGGCCAGGTCGTCTAGTCCGGCTACCGGCGCGCCCAACCATTGTCCACCGAGCCGGCGGGTCTCCGGGCCAAGCACACACTCAGCGGTCGGCGCGCCTTCGAGCTCAGCCTCGAGCGCGTCCAGGAGCGACGGCACGATGCGATCGTCCACGTGTCCGAGGGGTCGGACCTTGACCAACCACTGCTCGGGCGTCGACCAATGCACGCCCCGCACCTTCGGGCGGTCGAGAGCTGAGAGTACGCGACCACATCAGGGGGTGGCCACAAGGCAACGGACAGGCGGACGATCTCTCAACTCCCGGATCAGTCGTCAGCAAGCTTCACACCTCGGAGCGTGGATAGACCAGCCGGCGCCCGCCGGACATAATCGAGTTGTGAACATCGACCATGAGGCCGAGCGGCGGTTCGAGCAACTTGCCGCCCGCTTCCTTTCCGATCCGGCGGTCACCGAGGGGACGGGGTTCGGCTCTAACCCCGGGCTCAGGGTCGGGGGCAAGATCTTCGCCATGCTCGTCGGGGGCGAACTGGTCGTGAAGCTCTCCAAGGAACGAGTCGATCAACTCGTGGCTTCGGGCAGTGGTGCACGCTTCGAACGAGGACAAGGACGACCGATGAAGGAATGGGTGACGATTCCGGCACAACGCGGCCACAACTGGGAAAAGCTCGCCGATGAAGCTCTGCAGTTCGTGAAGTCGGCAACCCAGAGAGCAAGCTAGCGACAAGGCACCCAGCCCGGCGGCAGGAGAGCGGCTGGCTCCGAAATGGAGCACATGGGTGTCGACGGGGGTCAGCGCGGGAAAAACCCATGAGTATGAGGGCGCCTCGGCACGCATCGGCATCAAGAGGGGGCCAGCTTCTGGACGTGCGCGTGCCGGCAGCTCCGAAGGCCGTGTCGCAGGTCCGGCAGGCCCTTGCCGATCTCGGGCTGCCGTCCGTCCTGCTGGACGACGCACGGCTGCTCACGTCCGAGCTCGTCACGAACAGCATCGAACACGCAGGCCTTCGACCCGCGGACCAGGTTCGGATCCGAGCGAACTGGTCCGGGACCAGACTTCGAGTCGACGTCGACGACGGCGGCAAAGTCGCGGGCCCTCATGGGCTGGCCGGATCCATCAAGCCCGCTCCGGGGGCCGAGTCAGGATGGGGCCTCTATCTGGTCGACCGCCTGGCCAACCGATGGGGAACCTCGTCGGGGCGGTACTGGTTCGAGCTGGAGGTCGAGCAGGAGATGGACCCGAGGAGCGGTTAGGTCCTGGGGTCCTCCTCGATGGCCACTTCGGCCGGCGTGCCTTCCATCTTCGCCACGACCACGAAGCGGTCGGTCTCGTAGACCACCCGCTCCATGTCTGCCAGCACGTGGTCTCGCATCACCGCGAACTGCCGGGGGTCGCTCCGGATCTGCTCGTACTCGGCAATGGTGATCGCGATCATTCGGTCACACGTCTCCTGACCACACTCGCACACCATGCGGATGTACGCACCCGGTGAGTCTGTGCCGTGGGCCTCTTCGAGCTGCTCGTTGATCTCCCTGGACGTCGACTCATTCCGCGCGACGCGCTCCTCGCGACCGCTCATGGTTCCCAATTATGGCCATCACCGGGCGCGGGCGCAGACCACGCTTAGAGGATCTGTTTTGTGGCCTTGAATCTCCCGGTGTACCGTCGGCTCCTCGCTCGTGCGGCGGTCCGGAAAGGAAGGGGTGAGCAAGGGTCATCACCAACACGAAGCCTTGAAGCACCGACACAAGCATTATCACGTCACGCACTATCTGCATCAGGGAGAGAACTGGGGCCATCTGCTGTCCACCCACAGCCACGAACACAATCATCCCGCACTCGAGCACGTGCACATTCCCCACCGGGACGTGGACAAGGAACACCGGCGGGAAGCCCACGTCCACGACCAAGCCAGGCCCGCGGGAGTCTCCGGGGTAACGGGGTGAGCAAGAGAGGCCAGCCCATTGCGCAATTGAGTCGCGGCAATCAGGGGCAAGGCTCCGACAGGACCCGGTGGATCGTCGACGGGATGAACGTGATCGGCTCGCGTCCGGACCGGTGGTGGAACGACCCGGACCGAGCCGTTCGAAGGCTCATCGAGGAACTCGATCGCTACGGGTCGCAGACGGGTGAAGAGATCACTGTCGTTTTCGACCGCCGCCCTCATGATGTGTCCCCGGGACGCCACGGATCGGCCCTTGTGGCCTTCGCCTCTTGGCGGGGCCGAAATGCCGCCGACCACGAAATCGAACGGATGGTGGCCGCGGATCCCGCTCTCGAATCACTCACGGTCGTCACTTCTGATGCCCGCCTCGGGGAGCAGATCCGGGCTCTCGGGGCCAAGGTGAGATCCTCCGGATCCTTCCGGCGCCGTTTGGATGAAGTTCTCGGCTGATGGTCCGGGAACCCGTGCCGAGGTTCTCCAGCCGGAGCACGTCTGGATCCTCCCCTACAAACCGCAGCGGCGGTGGGCGAACGGGTGCCTCCTCGCTCAGACTCGATCAGACCTAGGTCCGAAACCCGCGTTGCGCATAGGATGCGTTCGTGACGGGCTTGCACGAGGGACCGGAGCTTCTCAGCACCGCCAACCACGAGGGAGGGGAGCTCACGATGGGTGAGGTGCTCGGCGGAGATGGCTAGAGCAGGAAAAGACACGGGGGATGGAACGGCCCTGGTTGAGAGGCTGCCCCGGAAGCCATACGAACAGGAGCTGCTCCGCCTTCAGGAAGAGCTCGTGAAGATGGCCGAGTGGATCCGCGACACCGGCGCCCGAGTCGTGGTCATCTTCGAGGGGAGGGATGCCGCGGGCAAGGGGGGCGCCATCAAGCGGATCACCGAGTTCCTCAATCCTCGGGTCGTGCGCATCGTGGCGTTGCCCATTCCCACCGAGCGGGAGAAGACAGAGTGGTACTTCCAGCGCTACGTCGCCCAGCTGCCGGCGGCGGGCGAGATGGTCTTGTTCGACCGGAGCTGGTACAACCGGGCCGGCGTCGAGAGAGTTCTCGGCTTCTGCACCCCCGCCGAGTACAAGCTGTTCCTGCGGCAATGCTCCACTTTCGAGCGCCTCCTCGTCGACGACGGGATCCACCTCATCAAGTACTGGTTTTCCGTCAGTGAGGAGGAACAGGGCCGCCGATTCCAGGCACGCGTCACCGATCCGATGCGGCGGTGGAAGCTTTCGTCGACCGACCTGTCTTCCCGCACTCGGTGGATCGACTACTCGAGGGCCAAGGACGACATGTTCGTACATACGGACATCCCCGAAGCACCCTGGTTCGTGGTGGAGGCCGATGACAAGCGACGCGCCCGGATCAACTGCATCGCGCACCTGTTGAGCCAGATCCCATACGTTCCGAAGCAGCTCCCGGTCATCAAGTTGCCGAAGCCTCAGGCTGATGAGGGGTACGTTCGACCCTCCCGGGAGATCTACACATACGTCCCCGACCATGCGGCTGCGCTGCTCATCGACGGCAAGGGGGACCGAAAGCGGCACTCGGGTCGCCATCGGTAAGGGGAGGAACGATCGATGAGCTCGCCCGGGTCATCAGCACCGTCCAGCGGTTCCAATGCACGAAGAGCCGAGTTGATGGCTGCAGAGGACGCCGGCTGGGGTGAGCTGCACGCCCTGGTGGATTCCCTCTCTCCCCAGGGACTGGAGCGGCCCGGGTACTACCCCGAGGGCTGGTCGGTCAAGGACCTCGTTGCCCACGTGGGCAGCTGGCTGGCCGAGGCGGGAGTGATCCTCGAACGGATCCGGGTGGGCGCCTATCGGCCCGAGGAGATCGACGTCGATGCGCTGAACGAGCAGTTCCTGGAAGCGATGAAAGACGTTCCTGCCGAAATCGTCCTCGCTCAGGCGTGGGCGGCGCGAACGCGGATGCTGCAGGCATGGGGCGCGCTCCCCGCGCTCCCTCAGGAAGCGGCCTTCTGGATCGGCAAGGCGGGGGCCGAGCATTACGCCGAGCACCTTCCCCGGCTGCGGGATTGGGTGGGTCAACTGCCAGACAAGCGGCCCCGAACGAGGTAACGGCAGTCTCCTCAACGATCGGCGAAGACGATGGCGAGCCTGGGCCCGAGCGGCCCTCGGGTCGTCGCTCGGACGCGAGAGAACCCGGACCGGTAGAGAAGGTCGGCCAGCTCGCGCCTGCTCCATCCCGCGTGAGGGCTCCCCACGAGTCGAAGGAGCCATCGGGCCGGGCTCGGCAGGTCGATATCCGCGATCGCCAGCCGTCCTCCAGGAGAGAGCACCCGAGCGAGCTCGGCGATCCCGCGATCCGCGTCTCGCCAATGGTGAACCGTGAACGACGCAGTTGCGGCACCGAACGATGAATCGGCGAAGGGCAGGGACTCCGCTGCGGCCACGACATAGGAGGCCGGCACGTCGGCCCGATTCTCCCGTGCCTTCGCCACCATCCGAGGGGCTGGATCCACCCCTACGGCCCGGGCCGATCGCCGAGCCAGGGCCCGGGTAAGGATGCCCGTTCCACACCCCACGTCCAAGACCCGTAGAGCATCGAGGGGCTCGAGGGCCAGGCCGAGGGCCTGATGAACGGGCTCGAACACCCTTTGCTGGAGGAAGGAGCGATCGTACGAGGCGGCCCACCGGTCGAACCGCGCGACGTCGCGGCGGGCGGAAGTGCGGTTTCGGACCACAACGGGCGAAGGATAGGCCGATCGGTCTGTCAGGCTGGGCCGGTGAGGCTAGGCTGGAACGAGGATGTCCAATGGCGAGACCATCGAGCTGCTGAGATCGGGAAGGGCCTTTGCCGATCTCTCGTACTGGCGGGAGGTGGCGGTCTCCGGCGCCGACGCCCTCGAATGGCTGGACGATCTGGTCACGGCCGACCTCTCGGACCTTGCCCCGGGTCGAGCCCGCCATGCGCTGTTCCTCGCGCCCACCGGAGGAGTCCGGGCATCGTTCACAGTTACGCTTCCGGATGGAGACCTCCTGCTCGTCCAGGACCCCACCCAAGCGAAGGGCATCCAGGAGCTCCTGGAGCCCTACATCTTGTCTTCGGACGTGGCGTTGGAGGATCGCACCGGCGAACTCGTCATCTTTGCGTTTCCCGGTCTGACCGAGGCGCCCGACGCTCCGGGGACCGCCCGCTCGGCGCCCTCGTGTCTTGGAGCGGGTGCGGATCTCCTGGCGCACGCTGAGGATCACGACGTCATCCTTCGCTCTCTGTCGGAGGCGTACGCGCACGCCGGGAACGAGGAGGTCGAGGCCTGGCGCATCGCGGCCGGAATCCCGCGCTTCGGCATCGACGCGCTCGAGGGCGACCTACCCCAGGAGTCCGGCCTATCCGGCGCAGTCTCTCGGGACAAGGGTTGCTTTCCCGGCCAGGAAGCGGTGGCCAAGGTGGACACCCTTGGCCACCCTCGCCGGCTGGTGCTCCCCCTCGAGGCTGACGGTCCCGCCTCGCCGGGGGAAGCGGTCCTGCTCGACGGCTCGGAGGTCGGCGAGATCACAAGCTCTGCCGCGTTCGGCGATCGGACGCTTGCGCTGGCCAGGCTCCGGTGGGAGGCAAGAGACGGCCGGTTGCGAACCGGCCTGGGAACCGAGCTTCGACGGCGCGCTGTCTGAACCGGCCATGGCGGCGGCGCACGCCGGCGCCCACTGTTGTTCCCAGCCCAGAGTGGCCCAAGACATCAATGGATGACGAACCCATCGTGGCGCGTCGAAGTTGTGGCGATACCCCATCCCCAGTGGGCATAGGCGAGCAGGAGGACAGAGGTCAGAGCCGCGTAAGAACCTGCCACCGAGACGATCGCCGACAAGCTGTTCATCGAGTCCTCCTTTCGAGGGTTCGGTCATTCCCGAGAGGATCGGGTCCGCGATAGGGAGCGAACTGAGCCGGCGCTGGGAGGTGGCTGTGAAGTTTGGGACGATCGGTGAGGCAATCTGTTCCTTACGAGGTAGGGGGCGTCGTGGACCTGGAAGGACTCGACCACGTTGGGTTGGCGGTGTCAGATGTCGCGCGGTCGGTGCTCTGGTATCGGGAGGTGCTCGGCCTCGAACGAGTGTACGAGGACGCATGGGGGGGCTATCCGGCGGTCCTGGTGAGCCGGGGAACCGGCGTCGCGCTCTTTCCGTCCCGTGGGGCGCCGATCGAGGCCGCCACCTTCGATTCGCTACCTCATGTGGGCTTTCGTGCCTCCCGAGCCGGATTCGAGGCGGCCAAGGCCGAGCTCGTGGCCGCCGGCGTCGAGTTCAGGGAACGCGACCACAAGGTCGCCTGGTCGATCTACATCCTCGACCCGGACGGTCACCTGATCGAGATCACCACGTACGAATCCGCAAGCCAGGCCTCGTAGGGAAGTCCGGGCGTCCCCTCCCCCCGGAAAGTTCCAACGTCTTCGCTCCACGTAGGATGAGCAGTGGCAGGAAGATGGGTGCCTTCACGCAAGTTGGAAGAGCTTCGGAAACATGACACCGATCGATGATGACCCGCTCATCTTCGCCGGCTCCGCGAGTAGGTCACTGGGGGCGGAGATCGCCGAGTACCTCCGGCTCCCTCTCGGTCGAGGCGAGGTCATTCATTTCTCAGAAGGCAACCTGTTCGTCCGGGTGCTGGAGAACGTACGGGGCCGCCACGTGTATCTGATCCAAGGAACGGTGTTCCCGGCCAACGATCAATTCATGGAGCTGCTGTTCTGGATCGACGTGCTGAAGCGGGCGAGCGCCGAGTCAGTGACCGCAGTCATCCCCTACTTCAGCTACGCGAAGGGAGATAAGAAAGACGACGCCCTCCCCGTCCTCTGCGAAGCCATCGAGCAGAAGGCATTCCCCAACCCCGTCGTCCTTTCGCCTGATGCCGGTTTCGCCAAGAAAGCCCGCAAGTTCGCGAGGCGGTTGCGGGGGCGCCGATGGCCCTGAAGGAGCTGCGGGCGAAAGCCGTCTATGCCGCCGTCACTCAACGAGTGTTCACCGAACGAAGCATGGAGGCCCTCGACGACAGCCCTGTCGAGCTGCTGTTCGTGACGAACAGCGTGGAACCGATGGCTCCGGTTCTCTCCTCCAAGATCGAAGTGGTCTCGGTGGCGCCGCTCCTGGGGGAGGCCATCCGTCGGATCCACAACAGGGAGAGCATCAGCGTGTTGTTCGATTGAGGAAGCGCCATCGTGGATGACGAAGCCATCCTCGAGCACTACGCGACAGGCTACGAGCAAGCGCGTCTGGCCGGAGGGACATCCCGGATCGAGTTCGAACGAACGAAAGAACTGCTGCGGCGTTTCCTTCCGTCCCCCCCGGCGAGTGTGCTCGATGTGGGCGGGGGCCCGGGAGCCTACGCTATTTGGCTCTCCGATCTCGGATATCGCGTCCATCTCGTCGACCCGGTGCCTCTTCACGTCGAGCAAGCTGTCGAGGCCGCCGGGCGGGCCCGGCCGCCGTTCACCGCCGCGGTCGGTGACGCCCGCCGTCTCGAGCAGGAGGACTCCTCGTTCGACGCCGTCCTTCTCCTCGGGCCTCTGTACCACCTCACCGAGCAAGGGGAACGAGTGCAGGCGCTGACGGAAGCAGCACGCGTGATCCGTTCCGGTGGGATGGTCGCGGCCGCCGCGATCTCTCGGTTCGCGTCTCTGTTCGACGGCCTGGCGAGCGGGTTCCTCGGAGACCCGGACTTCGAAGCCATCGTCGAGCGCGACCTGCGGGAGGGGCAGCACCGGAACCCCACCGACCGCCTCGAGTGGTTCACGACCGCGTACTTCCACCACCCCGACGAGCTCAGAACCGAATTCGAGCACGCCGGTCTACGTTTCGAGGCACTCTTCGGGATCGAAGGCCCGGGGTGGCTGGTGCGAGACGTGTGGGACGACCCGGCCCGGCGGGAGCACGTCATGCGAGCGGCTCGCGCCGTCGAACAGGAGCCGACCCTGCTCGGGCTCAGTGCCCACTTGCTGGTCATCGCGACCAAGCGGCGGTAACGAGTGGTCGGTGACGGGAGCACCCGAGCGTTGGCCCTCCGGCAGTCACGTCCGCGTCACCTTGGTCAAGGGATCCCACCCCAACGTGGAGTACCCGGTGGTCGTGACCTTCGACGATGGGACTTCCATCGTCGTGCGGAGAACGTGGTGGGAGGAGGAGTCGCGAGACCTCGGATTCGTGACCTTCGACCCGGGCGATGTGTTTACGGAACACTACTGGCGCGACCGCTGACACTCGATTCGCCTCGACGAGGATGGCTTCAGCGGGCGGGATCGACCGACAGCCGCAGGAACTCCGTGACGCTCATGAGGAGCAGCGGCCCACGTACGATCAGCGGCACGAGCTTCATTGCCCCGGGATCCGCGACAACTCTGGGGTTGACCATTCTGATGAGCTTCCCGGTTCTGAGGAGTGTGCATCCGCCGGCCTTCGCCACGTTTCGAACCCATTCGGACTCGGCTCCATAGGTCAGGGCAACGACGAACCCGTCATCTGTCCTGAAGGCCCAGACGGGCGTCCGGTACTCCCGTCCCGACCTCCGCCCCCGGTGCAGCACCACTGCGAAGGGTGGCAGCCAGCCTGCAACCAGGCGGGCCAGAGGATTGGTCACGTAACGGTTGAACCGAGCCACGACTCTGGGATGGGCATGGTGTGGATGCTATGCGACCGAGGTTCCGACCAATCTTGGGATAATCGATGGCCTTGACCCGAAGGTAGGTCCGATGCTCCTCACCCTGTCCACGACCCATCGGCCGGCAACCGACCTCGGGTTCCTGCTGCACAAGAACCCGTGGGCGATCCGTTCGATCCCACTGAGCTTCGGGATGGCCCACGTCTTCTACACGGAAGCAAGCGAGCAGCGGTGCACTGCCGCTCTTCTTCTCGAGGTTGATCCGGTGGCTCTGGTCCGTGGGAGGAAGGGGTCGACAGCCCCGTCAGCCGCCCTTGCCCAGTACGTGAACGACCGCCCGTACGCGGCCTCCTCCTTCATGAGTGTCGCCCTCGCCAAGCTCTTTGGCACTGCGATGGGTGGGCGAAGCGCCGATAGACAAGAGCTTGCCGACACGCCCATTCCCGTGGAGGTCCACATTCCCGTTCTGCCGTGCAGGGGAGGTGAGGAGGCGCTTCGAAAGTTGGTCGAACCCCTTGGCTACGAAGTCACCTCATCACCGATCCCTCTCGACGAACGGTTCCCCGAGTGGGGGATGAGCCGGTACCTCGATGCGACGTTCACGGCCAAGAGCCGAGTTGCGGAGGTCCTCAACCATTTCTACGTGCTGCTCCCAGTCCTCGATGACGAGAAGCACTACTGGGTGTCGAGCGACGAGATCGACAAGCTCCTGCGCCGGGGAGGTGATTGGCTCCGCACGCATCCCGAGCGTGAGCTGATCACCCGGCGGTACCTCCGCTATCAGGGGAGGCTCACCCGAGAGGCGCTGGCTCGCCTGCTCGAAGAGGACCATCCCGACCCGGATCTGGAAGAAGCCAGGCATGACCGGGAGGAGGACCAGGTCGAGGAACGGATCGGTCTTCGGGACCAACGGATCGGAACGGTGCTGGCCGCGCTCAGGGCCGCCGGAGTCCGGAAGGTGGTCGACCTCGGCTGCGGAGGCGGCCGGCTCCTTCAGGCATTGCTCCGCGACGTGTCGTTCGAACGCATCGTCGGGGTCGACGTGTCGTACGCCGCCCTGGAGCGAGCCGCCCGACGGCTGCGTCTGGAGCAGATGTCGCTCAAGCAGCGAGAGCGGATCGAGCTCCTCCAGAGCTCTCTCACCTACCGCGACCGGCGCCTGGAGGGCTACGACGCTGCCGCGGTCGTGGAAGTCATCGAACATCTCGATCCCCCTCGCCTCGGGGCCTTCGAGCGGAACCTGTTCGGCGCCGCTCGCCCCGGGATCGTCGTGCTGACCACGCCCAACATCGAGCACAACGTTCGGTTCGAGGGCCTCCCGGCGGGCTCCCTCCGCCACCGCGACCACCGCTTCGAGTGGACCAGGGCGCAGTTCAGGGATTGGGCCACCCGGACTGCAGAGGCCTACGGTTACTCCGTCCGGTTCGTGCCGGTCGGACCGGATGACCCTGAGGTCGGGCCCCCTACCCAGATGGCGGTGTTCACCAAGTGAAGATCACCGTTCCGGAACTCTCCCTGGTCGTTCTCATCGGTGCCTCCGGCTCCGGCAAGTCGACCTTCGCATCCCGGCACTTCCAGGCTACGGAGGTCGTTTCATCGGACGCCTGCCGGGCTCTGGTGAGCGACGACGAGAACGACATGGGCGCCACGAAGGACGCCTTCGACGTGCTGCACTTCATTGCCGGCAAACGACTGGCCGTCGGAAAGCTCACCGTGGTCGATGCCACCAGCGTCCAGCGCGAGTCTCGCCGACCGCTGGTCGAGTTGGCCCGGTCCCACCATGTGCTGCCGGTGGCCATTGTGTTCGATGTGCCGGAGAGCCTCTGTCTGACGCGCAACGTCGCCCGACCGGACCGCACCTTCGGCCCGCACGTCGTGCGTCAGCAGCGGTCCCAGCTCCGCCGGTCCATGGGGAGCTTGGAGCGCGAGGGGTTCCGCAGGGTTTTCGTCCTCCGAACTCAGGAGGAGGCAGACGAAGCCGAGATCAACCGCGAACCCGCGTGGAGCGACCGAAGATCGGAGCACGGGCCGTTCGACATCATCGGCGACGTCCACGGTTGTCACGAAGAGTTGACGAGGCTTCTCGCGCTGCTTGGTTACCAACTGAGTGAGGACGCGACGACCGCGTGGCATCCCGAAGGGCGCAGGGCCGTCTTCCTGGGCGATCTCGTTGACCGTGGCCCGAACACTCCGGCGGTGCTCAGGCTGGTCATGGGGATGGTGGCCTCGGGCTCGGCGCTCTGCGTTCCGGGCAATCACGAGAACAAGCTGGTACGGGCTCTTCGCGGCAGAAATGTCCAGGTGACGCATGGCCTGGCCGAGTCGCTGGGACAGCTCGGTGAGGAGCCTCCGGCCTTTAGGGAGCGGGTGGTCGAGTTCCTCGACGGACTGGTCAGCCACCTGGTGCTCGATGACGGTCGCCTGGTCGTGGCGCACGGCGGGATGCGCGAGGAGATGCAGGGTAGGGCCTCGGCGGCAGTCCGTTCCTTCGCCCTGTACGGCGAGACGACAGGTGAGATCGATGAGTTCGGCCTTCCGGTCAGATACCCGTGGGCCCTGGAATACAGGGGGCGAGCCACCGTCGTGTACGGCCACACCCCCGTCCCCGAGCCGGAATGGGTGAACAACACCATCAACGTGGACACGGGATGTGTGTTCGGCGGGAAGCTGACGGCACTTCGATACCCGGAAAAGGAACTAGTTTCGGTTCCATCGAAGCACACGTACTACCAGCCGGCTCGACCCTTCTTGCCAGAGGGGACCGCTTCCGCGCCCGCCTCCCGGCGGGAGGACGACGTGCTCGACATCGAGGACGTCCTAGGCAAGCGCATCGTGGAGACGCGACTTCAGCGCGCGGTCACCGTGCGGGAGGAGAATGCCCGCGCCGCTCTCGAGGTGATGAGCCGGTTCGCCGCCGATCCCAGGTGGTTGATCTACCTCCCCCCGACCATGCCTCCAACGGCGGCCTCCTCCAACCCAGGGCTCCTGGAGCATCCCGCTGAAGCGTTCGCCTACTACCGGCACGAGGGTGTTCCCAAGGTCGTCTGCGAGGAGAAGCACATGGGATCGCGAGCCGTGGTCATCGTGTTTCGCGACGAAACGGTCGCCACGCGCCGGTTCGGGATCGAAGGCGCCGGCATCTGCTATACGCGGACCGGCCGACCGTTCTTCGACGATCGTGGTGTCGAGGAGACCGTTCTCGACCGCGTGCGCACCGCTCTCAGCGCGACCCGACTGTGGGACGAATTGGGAACGGATTGGCTCGCCCTGGACTGTGAGCTGCTTCCCTGGTCGGCGAAAGCCCTCGAACTTCTGAGATTGCAATATGCCGCCGTGGGCGCTGCTTCCAAAGCAGGGCTCGCAGCCTCGGTTCGGGCCCTGGCGGAAGGCTCAGACAGAGGCTTGGAGATCGGCGCACTCCTCACTCGCCACCGAGACCGCTTCGGCATGGCCGAACTCTTTGCCGAGGCCTACGGGCGCTACTGCTGGAACGTGGATGGCGTGGACGACCTCAGGCTGGCACCTTTCCAGGTCCTCGCCGGAGAGGGCTGCGCGTACACCGATCGGGACCACGTTTGGCACATGGGCGTGGCCGACCGGCTCGCGGGAGCTGATAACCGACTCCTCTTACCCACCCGGTCACTCCTGGTCGATACGACGGACCCGCAGAGCCAGCAAGCTGGAGTCACCTGGTGGGAGGAGATGACCTCGACGGGAAGCGAGGGCATGGTCGTCAAGCCGCTGGCGGGGATCGTCCGAGGCCGACGGGGATTGGTTCAGCCGGGTGTCAAGGTGCGGGGCCGCGAGTACCTCCGGATCATCTACGGCCCCGAGTACACGGCTCCAGAACACCTCGAACGATTGCGGGGCCGACGTCTCGGCCACAAGCGGTCCCTTGCCGTGCGCGAGTTCGCGCTCGGGATCGAGGCCCTCGAACGGTTCGTGCGGAAGGAACCTCTCTACCGCGTGCATGAGTGCGTGTTCGGCGTCCTCGCGCTGGAGAGCGAGCCCGTCGACCCACGGCTGTGACCCGTGGCCAGGCCGAGGGGAGGGGCGAGAGAGGAGGGACCCGAGGGGACCAGCCTGGTCGGGTGATGCTATGACTGGCCGTGCGCCCTGCTTGGTTTGGGAGGATCATGGCCGGGTAGCGACAGGAGTTGCCCGCGGGAAGAAAGGGGGACCCCATGACCGAGACTCGCCACTCGGACCCGTTCGTCGCGCGAGGTGACGGTCGGAAGGAAAGCAGCCAGCCGCTCTTCCACCAGCATGGCGAGGAGATCCAGCCGTTTGGCGAGATGCGCCTGCTTCCAATCGCATTGAGCCACGAAGCCCGGACAGAGAGCTCTCAGCTTCTCAACCACATCCTGGCCGACTCGATCATCCTCTACAACTTGTACAAGAAGCACCACTGGCTGGTCCGTGGCCCGACCTTCTTCCAGCTTCATTTGCTGCTGGACAAGCACGCCGATGAGCAGCTCAAGCTGATCGATCTCCTGGCCGAGCGAGTCCAGACGCTCGGCGGCGTGGCGATCGCCGACCCTCGGCACGTTGCGGAGGTCACCACGATTCCCCGGCCGCCGAACGGAGTGGAAGAGGTGCCCGCCATGCTGTCACGGCTCCTCGAGGCCCACCAGATCATCATCGAGAAGGTACGCGAGGCCATCAAGAAGACGGCGCAGAACGGAGACGATGGCACAAACGATCTCCTGATGGGCGACGTGCTGCGGACCAACGAACTGCAGGTGTGGTTCGTCGCCGAGCACCTCGTTGACATCCCGGTCGTCCGGGTGTGATGGAGCTCTCGTAACCGGCTACCTCTTTCTCGAGAGTGTCGCCAGCCAATCTCTTCTCGCATGGAAGTCACCCGTCATGATCCCGCATTTCACAGGTCAATCTCAGCAATGCTTGAGCGGGTACCCAGAGGACGGTGGTGTCATGTCCCCCGCTGGACCTGGCGAAGGCGGGTCGACGATCGTGCGAGGGAGGATGACCGATGAATGGTCGGGTACGGATGGGTCGCTCGAAGACCCGGTTGGCGATCGGAGGCGCCGCCGTGGCGGTCGCCCTGGTGGGAGGTCCCTACGTCTACATCCACTTCATCGAGGGGTCGGCGCCGCCGCCTCTGACATTGGCCACACCTTCGGCGACGTCGAGTGCCGCCGGGACCACGAGCTCCGGCCAAGCGACCGGCGCATCCGATCGGACCTGGAAAGTGTCCAGTGACTCCGTCGTCGGCTACCGGGTCAAGGAAGTGCTCTTTGGCCAGGGTAACGTCGCGGTCGGCCGGACGAACTCGATCACGGGCTCGATGAGCGTCAGCGGCACCACGGTGACTGCCGCCACCTTCACCGTGGACATGACCACGGTGTCCAGCGACCAGAGCCGAAGGGACGGCCAGTTCAATGGCCGGATCATGCAAACCAACACCAATCCGACCGCCACCTTCAGCCTCGCGAAACCAATCGTGCTCGGCCCTGTACCCACCCAGGGAACGAAGCAGACCTACCGAGCGACCGGGAACCTGACGCTTCACGGCGTCACGAAGACGGTGACGTTCAACGTGACCGGCCTGTACACGGGCTCCACGGCTCAGGTCGCCGGGTCCATTCCAATCACTTTCGCCGACTGGAACATTCCCAATCCGAGCTTCGGACCGGTGACCACGGAGGATCATGGCGTTCTCGAGTTCGCCCTGACCTTCTCTCCCGCGTAGGCCTTCGACAGGGCGGGGACAGATCGGCTGGCTACTCCGCCAGTTCGTCGAGGCTCTCGACCATTGGGAACTTCAGGGGCCAGCCACTCGCCTGAAGGGATCGGCGGATCAAGGATGTAGAAGGGACAACCACGGTCAGGCACTGTTCGTGCTCCCCGAGGCCGCGTGCAAGGTCGAACAGCATCGCGATCCCGGCGCTGTCGAGGTACTGGACTTCGCCCAGGTCGATCACGAGCTCCATTACGTGGTTCGAGATCGACTCGGCGATGGTTCGTTTGACCTGCCCTGCATTGGACAGATCGATCTCGCCGCTCAGCCGGACGATCATCCTCTTATCGGATCGATCCAGGCGAAGGTCTGCCGGGTAGATCATTGCCGTGATCAAAGCCGCCAGCGAAGCTCGACCGATGTCCCCGCGTCGGACCGAGTGATCCGCATCTGGTCGGTCAGCGCACGCATGATCGGGATGCCTCGGCCCCTGTCCGGGAGGTGGGGAGAGCGCCATCGGCCGAAGTCGCGAACGGAAAGCACGATCTCGTTCGCCGCCCACTCGGACGTCACCCAAAGCACACCGCCAGAGAGCCCGTATGCATGCGCGATCGCGTTGGCCGCGGCTTCGCCGGATGCCGCCACGACATCGTGCAGCACCCTCGGCTCAAGACGACGCTCGGCGAGCCAGCGTTCGAGGATTCGGCGGAGCACGACGAGCTGGCTGACTTCCGCTCGCAACGACAAGGCCAGCCGATCCCCTTGGTCCGGGAGAACATCGATCACCATGAGCGCTAGATCGTCATCGCCTTCGTCTTCTTCCGTAAGCCGCTTGACGAGGTGATCGCATCGCTCTTCCGGCGTGAGCTTCACTCGAGAGAGCTCGCACAGCCTCTGAAGCCCTTCATCGAACGACTGGCGTCTCCGCTCGACCAGTCCGTCGGTACACAGGATCAGCGTGATTCCAGGACGCAATTGCTCGATGTTCTCCGCGAAACTTGCCGCGACGACCGCCCCAAGAGGGGGCGCCACGGTCGCGGTTCGAACAACACGGACGCTGCCATCCGCGTCGCGGACAACCGGCGGGATGTGGGCGGCAGAAGCGAAACGGAACGTCAGGTGCACCGGGTCGATGACCCCGTACAGCGCCGTGGCCATCTCGCCGGGGCCGAATATCTGGATCAGCCGATCCAGTCGTTCGAGGACGTCGCTCGGCGAGGGGAACTCGAGCGCGTATGCGCGCAGAGCGTTCCTGAGCTTCCCCATGGAGGACGCGGCGCTGAGCCCGCGCCCCACGACGTCGCCGATGGCAACGGCGATCGACCCGGTGGGCAGCATAAAGGAGTCATACCAGTCTCCTCCCACCTCACCCCCCCGTGCCGGTCTGTATCGTGCCGCGACACGGAGGCCCGGAGGATTGGGCAGAGTCTCGGGAAGCAAGCTGCGCTGAAGCGTTCTGGCCGCGGCGCGTTCGCGCTCATACAGCCCGGCTTGAATGGCCAGGGCAACTCGATCTCCTACCAGTTGAAGCAGTGCGGCGTCCTCCTCGGTGAAATGGCGTGGGACGAGCGTTCCCACATGCAGGATCCCGATCGTGCTTCCCTGGGCCACCAGGGGCACGCCGAGCAACGAGCGGATCCCCTTCTTCCTCAGGATCGGGTTGAGCACGTTGGAGTCATCCACGTCGGGGATGGCCAAGGGTTGCCCGGTTGCCGCGATCGTCCCGGCGAACCCTCGGCCCAACGGGATCCTGACACCCTGTTCGACCTCTTCCTCGATGCCTTTTGCCGCTCGAGCGACCAGCTCGGCCTTCATGGTGTCCAGGAGAAGGATGGCCGCCGTATCGGCCGAGAGAGCCTCTCTGATCCGAATCAGAAGCTCGTCCAACAGTTCGTCGACGCTCAGGTTGGCCAGCGCGGCGTCGGTGACCCTTTGAAGCTTTTGGAGGTGCTGGAATGACGCGGCGGTCAGATCAATCCTCGATTCAGGATCGGATGTATCGGGCTCCATCTGGGCGATTCTCTGGAACATTGGGCCTCCCCCAGAGACGGCGGAACCGTACCCCGGGGTTCAGTTGCCGAAACGGGAGCCAGCGGCAGCCGACTAGAGGCGAAGCGCTCGGGTCGGGGCCAGCACCGCCTCCGGATCTTCCCGCCAGAGCTCCGGCTGCACGTCGATGTACAACTCGATCTCGTTTCCGTCAGGGTCGGTGATGTAGAGGCTGTGGGTCACGGTGTGATCCGCGCTGCCGACCACGCTGGCACCGGCAGCCCGGAGAGTCTCGAGGGCCTCGCGGAGCTCCTCATCAGTGGTTCCCACCTTCAGCCCGAAGTGGTACATGCCCACCCGGCTGCCGGAGGGGATCGGCGCGGCGTCGGGGCCGACCTCGATCAACAACAGCTCGTGATGGGTTCGCCCGGACGAGTACATCGCCATCTGGTGATCGCTGCCTCCGATCTCCTTCCAACCGAGGACGTCCCGGTAGAAACGCCGGGAAACTTCGACATCTCGAACGTACAGGACGATGTGGCCGAGCTCCTTGACTTCCATGATCCCTCCCTGTCGGTACCGGCATCGTACCGACAGTCGGTCGCCCCGTGCTCAGGCCCGGTTAGACGGCAGGACCGCTGATCAGGCGCGCGGTTGCGGTGTGCGTCCCGCTCTCGTCGACCCAGGTCACCCGGATCTCCTCCCCGGGCTTGTGACGGTGGAGTGCGGACCCCAGCTCGTCGATCGACGAGACCTTCTGTCCGTTGATGGCGGTGATCACGGAGCCCTCGGAGACCCCGGCACGCGCGGCCGGCGTTCCTGGGCTCGCCCCCACGACGAGGACGCCGGAGCCCACGTCGAGCCCCAATCGGCGCGCGGTCGCGGCGTCCAGCTCACGCACCTCTACACCGAGGTAGCCGGACGGGCCGATGATCACGGAGGAGCTGGCGTGCCCGGCCCTGATCTCGTTCACGATCTTCAGCGCGGCGCTCGACGGGATGGCGAATCCAACCCTGGAGTCGGGCTGAAATCGGGTGGACCTGGCCCCGGCCGTGATCATGCCCACGACCTCCGCCGCGGAGTTCACCAGGGGGCCGCCAGAGTCCCCCGGCTGGATGACCGCGTCGGTCTGGATCAACCCGTTGAGGTGCTCGACGCCGCCGCGGCCGTCCTCGACGGTGATCGAGCGCCCGAGTGCCGAGATCGTCCCCTCGGTGACGCTCGGGGTCCCGCCCCGCCCGAGCGCGTTCCCGATGGCGAGCACCTCCTGGCCCACCTTCAGCTTGGACGAGTCGGCCAGGGTCACCGTCGGCAGCCCCGACACCCCCTGGATCTGCAGGACGGCGATGTCATCTGCCGGATCGGCTCCGACGAATTGGGCGACGTACGTGGCCGAACGCCCGGCGATGGTGACCTCGATCCTCGTGGCGCCGTCGATCACGTGATTGTTGGTGAGCACCTGTCCGTTGGAGGTGACCACCATGCCGGTCCCTGCACCTCTGCCCTGGGGGGGAACACTGTCGAACGGGTTCGAGTCGATGACCGTGTTGATGTTCACCACCGCGGGATCGACCTTGTCCGCGATCGCCTGTGCGTTCAGACCCTGGTCGGCCTGACCGATCGGCGCGGTGGTCGCTGGGGCCCCGCTCAGCGGGGCCTGCGCCCCCGTCGGAGACCCGCTCTTGGTGAGCAGCCATCCGATCCCGACCCCGCCCGCCACCAAGACCAGTCCGGCGAGGAAGGCGGCAACGACGACGCGGCCACGCCTGCGTTCCGGAGGCGGACTGCCCAAGGCGGTCCCCGGAGCGCGTGACGGCTCCCAACCCCAGATGGGGATGGTCGGCGGGTCCTCCGCCCCATCTCCACGAGGCGGCTCCTCCGGCCCATTTACAGAGGGGTGTTCCATCTCTCGATCGTCCATCTCACAAGATCATTCCGCCCGAACCTGAGAGCAGCATGGGAAGAGGGTCACGATAGCCTGAGAGGCTCGAGGCCGTCCGTCCCCGGTCCCTCCAGCGCACAGGGGCATTGCCCACCCAATCGGGGCAGCGGTACCATTCGCGTCGGACACTCAGGGAGTTCGCCGCGGCGTGGCGGTCCAGCGTGCCGTACGTCATCGATGGTCTGCTCGTGTACGTGGACGACGTCGACCAGCACTTCGATCGGGCCGAGGGAGCGGGAGCCACCATCCTGTCCGAGCCGCAGGACCAGACGTATGGTGACCGGAACTACCGGGCGGAGGACTTGGAGGGCCACCGCTGGATGTGCGCGCAGCACATCCGTGACGTCCCCCAAGGGGAGTGGTAACGGCGGCCCGGCCATCTCGAGATCCCGGACGAAGTGGTTCGCATGAACCTCTCGGCCAACGGAGAACGTGGACGGGCCTGGCTCGCGGGCCTCCCGGAGATGGTCGAGGAGCCGTGCGCCCGATGGGACCTGACCCTCGGGCCTGCCTTCGAGGGCGGATGTGTCGGGAGATCCCTCAGCGCTTCGACCGCCTCGATGGTCCGTTCAAGGCCTCGCTCGCCGAGGAGGCCAGCGATCTCTGCGCCGAACTCGGAACTCGGACGGAAGAGCCGATCCTGGCAAACCGCGACTACCACCTGGGCAACGTTTTGGCGGCTGGGCGCGAACCGTGGCTGCTCATCGAAGGGCATCCGTAGATGGGCGTGGTGAGATCGGTCGAGAACGCGCTTTGGGCCTGGGGATCGGCCGGACGGACGTCACCTGGGACCTCGAGTGCGCCCCCCTCCTGGCTGCACTTCGGTGATCTGCTGGCCCGGAACACTCAGCGTGGGCGAATGATTCTCTGCCCAGGGACCGGGTAAGAAGCACCCGAGGAGACGTCCGAAAGAGGGAAACGGTATGACCCGATTCCTTCGCGCGGTAGACCGATTCCAGCAGCGGCACCGCCGGCTGGCGCTTTCCTACGCCGTCATCAAGAAGTTCAGTGAGGATCGGGCGGGAAACCTCGCCGCTCTGATCGCGTATTACGGCTTCTTCTCGCTGTTCCCGCTCCTGCTGGTCCTGGTGTCCGTCCTGGGCATCGTCCTGCGGGGCAACCCTTCCCTTCGCCAATCCATCCTCCACTCCGCCCTTGCCCAATTCCCGGTGATCGGGGGCCAGCTTGCGCAGAACATCGACTCGCTCACCGGGGGAAACGGGATCCCGCTGGGGATCGGCATCTTGGGAACGCTGTGGGCGGGGCTCGGCGTGGTCAAGTCCATGCAGGAGGCCCTCAACTCGGTATGGGACGTCCCCTACAAGAGCAGGCCAAACGCTATCGTTTCGACCCTGAGGGCGCTCATCATGCTGGGCGTCCTGGGCGTCATTACGGTGACGTCGGCGGTTATGGGCGGTGCGGGCGCCGGGAGCCACACGTGGTGGTGGGCCGTCCTCGGAGTCCTCGCGTCGCTGATGCTCAACTACGCCCTGTTCCTCCTAGCCTTTCGCATCCTCACCACAGCGAACGTCTCGTGGTCGGACATTCGGCCGGGTGCGATCGTGGGGGCCGTTGGATGGACCATCCTTCAGGCGGTTGGCGGCTTCTACGTCGGGCATCAACTGAAGGGAGCGAGCCAAGTCTACGGCACCTTCGCTGTGGTCATCGGTCTTCTCGCCTGGATGTATCTAGGTGCCCAACTCACCATGTACGCGGCCGAGCTGAACGTGGTCCTGAGGCAGCGACTGTGGCCGAGAAGTCTGGTCCAACCTCCGTTCACGGAGGCCGACGAGCGTGCGTTGAAACGCCTGGCCAAAGTCGAGGAACGACACGAGGAAGAGACCGTTGAGGCAACCCTCGAGGAGAGCGCCGAAGAGTCACGGAAGAGTGAAAAGCCCGATCGATGGAAAGAGGCCGGGTGAGCCGGCGGCCGGCGAGCCGCACTCAGCTCGACTTACGGATGGCCTTGATCAGATCCCACTTCCCCATCTTGGAACGGCCGCGGATGTTCATCCGCTTGGCCACTTCGTAGAGATCCTGACGCGTGCGGTCCTCGTAGCCGTGTCCGGGCGTTCCGCCACGACTCCTGGCCTTCGCCGCCTGGCGGCCGAGGTCACGTCGCGTCTCCGCGGGAAGCTTCGTGATGGTCTTCTTCGCCCTGGCCGCCTTCTGCGCTCGCTTGATGTTTCGCTTCGCCGCCTGCACTTGCCTCGTCGATGCCATCCCCATCACCTCGATCCATCGCCCGGCTGCGTGCCTTCGTTCATGTCTACCCTGTGAGCGACACGCTATTCTCGAGCCGATCGACGACGCGATCTATCGTCGACGAGCCTGGGGTGCCATCCAGGGCGGCTCCCAGCCGCGATCGGCTGGATTCAACGTCGTGCCGGGAGGCATGATGGCATCGATGGCGTCGAGGCTGTCGACATCCAACCGAACGTCGACCCCTTGGAGTAGCTCCCGCAGTTGGGCCACCGTTCGTGGGCCGACGATGATCGACGTCACGGCGGGATGCGCCTGGGCGAACGCCAGTGCCATGTGCGTCTCCGTGAGCCCGGCGTTCCTTGCCGCTTCGGCCAGCTTGTCCACGAGCTGGAGCTTCCGCCGATTGCCCGGCAGCGAGAGGTCGAACCGGGGAGCCATGAACGGCATGAGGCCCCTCCCGCCCCGCGACTCCGCCGGCATCTCCTGGCCACTCCGGTATTTGCCCGTGAGCCATCCCGCTGCGAGCGGGCTCCACGCGAGGATCCCCAGGTCGTGTCGTTGCGCCATCGGGAAGATGTCCTCCTCCACGTGCCGCACGAAGATCGAGTACGGAGGCTGCTCGGATGCGAAACGCTCGAGCCCTCGCCGCTCGCTGGCCCACAGGGACTCCAACAGGACGAACGAAGGGAAAGTAGTGGACCCGATGTATCGAACCTTCCCCTGCCGAACCAGGTCGGTCAGCGCCGCGAGCGTTTCCTCCACGTCGGTGGACGGATCGGGACGATGGGCCTGATACAGGTCGATGTGATCCGTCTGCAACCGGCGAAGGCTCTCCTCAACCGCCCGCGTCACCCAGAGGCGCGAGTTCCCCCGATCGTTGACTCCGCTTCCCATGGGGTTGTGAAACTTGGTGGCGAGGACCACCTCGTCGCGCCGGCCCTTCAGGACCTGTCCGAGGAGCTCTTCGGATCTCCCGCCTCCATACACGTCGGCCGTGTCGATGACATTCACTCCAGCGTCGATGGCTTCGTGGACGAGGCGACCGCACTCCTGCTGAGAGTCTCTGGGAACCCGGGCTGTGGTTCCCAGTCGCGAAACCACTCGGCTCCCTTGATGAGCAGCGTGCCGACCGCGGCCGTCCGCAGTAAGCGCGCCATCGGGCTCCGCCTGATGACCGGAAGCTCCGAGATGAGGGGCGCGCCGACGATGACCACTGTGGCGATCTGCCGGCGGAGCCTTCGCCCCTGCTCGGAGGCCAGGTAGGAGCGCGCGGCCTCAGTAGCGTCCGCCGCCTTCTCGAATAGCGCGTCAACCGTGCTGGACACCTTGGATGAACCCTTCCCAGCGAGATGCGCAGCCATGCACTCAGGGCCTAGGCGACCTGGCCGGGACTCCCATCCGATGCTAGAAGAGGGAGTCCGGCCGCTACCCAAGCCTCGGTGCCGCCCTCGAAGTTCTCTGCCGTGAAGCCCCGAGCTTGCAGCATGAGCGCGGCCAGCTCGCTGCGGTTCCCGCTCCTGCACACGATGACGACCGGCTGCTCGGGATCGAGCCGGCCCTGCTCCTGCCCGGCCATGACCTGCGACAGAGGGATGTGTACGGAACCGTCTATGTGCCCGGCGTCCCACTCGTAGGGCTCGCGGACGTCTAGGATCTGGACCTGTCCCTGCTTTTCGTGGAGCTCTCGGGGATCGTTCAACTGGCCCGATCACCTTCCATTTTCTACTCGTCCGTCCAAAAAGACTCTACTATCGTCGCCGCGCATGGCCGAGGAGCAGGACCCCGCCCAGCCATCGACCCCCCGCCTCGCCAGAGCGGGTGCGGCCATCCGGGGCCTCGCCGTGGACATCA
>WNGF01004680.1_pt1 | contig 28128 bp, 24 predicted proteins | sample 5400641 | NCBI WGS metagenome assembly WNGF01 (sample SAMN13153371, study PRJNA577476) | soil metagenome | isolation source: 80 cm soil or saprolite under grassland replicate 2 | place: USA:California | collected 2016-06-15 | reverse complement strand
AGACGCTCGCGACCTATATCTACCAGTTCGCGACCCGCGGCAGCTTCGAGCAAGGCTCGCTTGCGGCCCTCATCATTGTGGTCGTCGGCATCCTGCCGGTCATCCGCATCACTCAGTACGCCGATATCGCGACGAGGCTGAGATTGGATGCTCGATCATAAGACCTGACAAACGCAGCGGACGGAGATTGCAGCCGTTGCCCCAGCACGCTAGACAATTCCTCCGGCCGGCGGGGCGCAGGTTTTGTGCGCGGCTCGTCCGCGATGCAAGCAGGGGAGTCCATGCAGAAAATCTATCCCGATGCCCGGGCCGCGCTCGCCGGCCTCTTGAAGGACGGCATGATGATCATGGCCGGGGGGTTCGGGCTTTGCGGCATTCCGGAGCAGCTGATCCTGGCGATCCGCGACTCGGGCGTGAAGAACTTGACGGTCGTGTCCAACAACTGCGGCATCGACGGAGTTGGCCTCGGCCTGTTGCTCGATACCAGGCAGATCAAAAAGATGATCTCCTCCTATGTCGGCGAGAACAAGATCTTTGCGCAGCAGTACCTGGCGGGCGAATTGGAGATCGAGTTCAATCCGCAGGGCACGCTGGCCGAGCGCATCCGCGCGGGCGGCGCCGGCATTCCTGCGTTCTTTACGCGAACGGGGGCGGGGACTCAGATCGCAGAGGGCAAGGAGGAGCGCGAATTCAACGGCGAGCGCTACATTATGGAGCGCGGGCTTATCGCCGACCTCTCGATCGTGCATGCTTGGATGGGCGACACTGAGGGCAACCTCGTCTACCGCAAGACCGCGCGCAATTTCAATCCGATGATGGCCACCGCCGGCAAGGTCACCGTGGCCGAAATCGAGCACCTTATGCAGCCCGGTGATATCAATCCTGACCACATCGTCACGGCGGGGATCTACGTCAAGCGCCTGGTGCATGTGCACAATGCGGTCAAGCACATCGAGCAGCGCACCGTGCGCAAGCGCACCGCCGCGCCGGCAGGAACCGGAGAGGAGGTCTGATGGCCTGGACACGCGAACAGATGGCAGAACGCGCCGCCAAGGAGCTGCGCGACGGCTTTTACGTCAATCTCGGTATCGGCATCCCGACGCTTGTTTCCAACTACATCCCGGCGGGGATGAGCGTGCAGCTGCAAAGCGAGAACGGTATGCTCGGGTTCGGTCCGTTCCCGTACGAAGGCGAGGAGGACCCGGACCTCATCAACGCCGGCAAGCAGACGGTCACCGAGATCCCGACCACCAGCTATTTCTCCTCCGCCGACAGCTTCGCCATGATCCGCGGCGGACACATCGATCTCTCGATCTTGGGTGCGATGCAGGTCGCCGAGAACGGCGATCTCGCCAACTGGATGATTCCGGGCAAGATGGTCAAGGGCATGGGTGGCGCCATGGACCTCGTCGCCGGCGTCAAGAAAGTCGTGGTGGCGATGGAGCATTCGGCCAAGAACGAGCCCAAGCTCCTCAAGCGCTGCACGCTGCCGCTGACCGGGGCGGGCGTCGTGGACATGGTGATCACCGATCTCGGCGTTTTTACCATTGACAAGAAGGGCGGCGGGGGAATGACCTTGATCGAGGTTGCCCCGGGCGTCACGCTCGAGGAGATTCGCGGCAAGACCGCAGCCAACTACCACATCGCGAACGCTTTAGCCGCGGCGTAAAGGTTTGGCAAAGCACCGAAAAACCCGGCCCGCTCGGCGCGGTTGCGGCCACGAAAGGGTCACAGAGCGATTGCAAGCTTCCGCGGTCAGCTTCCAGGTTTGCACTTCGATCTCCCTCGGGTAATGGCCGGCCCGCTTGGTCGGCGAACGTTGAGAAAGACGCGTCGTGACCGCGGCCGTTGGCATTAAGCGCCTTGGATTTGCTGCTGCGGTGGTTGCCGCCGCTGCTATAGCCGCTCTCGTGATCTTGCCATGGTTGCTGCCGGCTGAGGCCGTGCGCAAAGCCGTACAGGCCGAAATCCGCGCGGTGACCGGGCTCGACCCGGTGCTTCGGGGCGAGGTCTCGGTCTCTCTGTTCCCAGCAAGCGCCGTGAGCTTCGACGATGTGATGCTGGGTGCCAACACCGGGGAGCCGGCACTTACAGCCGAGCATGTGGTCGCGCGCCTGCGCTTTTTCCCGCTGTTGATCGGGCGCATCGAGATCGCGGACGTCTCACTCGTACGCCCGACCATCGCGATCATTTTCAACGACGACCGCAGCTCAAACTGGTCCGACCACATCGAGACCCTAGCGCGGAATCTCAAATCCGGCCCGGACCGCCCAGCGTCGTTCTCGGAGATCCGGATCACCGATGGCACCGTCATCCTGCGCGATGAGGCCTACAAGATCCTGGAGACGATCTCGAATGTGGAAATGGCCCTCGCCTGGCCATCGATCTCCCAAAGCTTCGCCGCCACCGGACGCTTCGCGTGGCATGACGAACCGATCGACGCCAGCGTCAGCCTGACCGACTTCGCCGCCGCGCTGCTGGGCGAGCGATCCGGCCTCAAGCTTCGTCTCGCCGGGGCGCCGCTTAAACTCGCGTTCGACGGCTACATCAGCCATCGCCCCACGCTCAAGATGGAGGGCACGCTTGCGGCCTATGCCGTTTCCATTCGCGATACGCTGCACTGGGCCGGCCAGCAGCCTCCGCCGGGCGGCGGATTCGGCCGCTTCGCGCTCAAGGCGCAAACGAACGTAGTGGGCGGGACCATCTCCCTTTCGGGCGTCAACATTGAACTCGACGGCAATACCGGCGAAGGCGTGCTGACCTTCGACGGGCGGCAAAGCTTGCAGGGAACGCTTGCCGCGGAGGGGCTCGATCTGACGCCGTATGTCTCCGCAGTCCGGTTGTTGGCTGCAGGCGAGCGGGGATGGGACAGCAAGCCGATTGCGCTCGATGGCCTCGACGGCGTCCAGCTTGATCTTCGGCTGTCAGCCGCTCGCGTCAATGTCGCGAATGTCAAATTCGGGCGCACCGCGGTGGCAGCGAATCTGCGCGACGGCAATCTCGCGGTCGCGGTCGGCGAATCGCAGGCCTTCGGCGGCGTGGTCAGGGGCACGTTCGGGCTTGCCAAATCGTCGGCCGGGACCGACTTCAAGGCGCAACTGCAATTCGCTGATGTCGATCTCGAGCAATGCCTCGGTGAGATGTTCGGGATTCGCCGACTTGAGGGCAAAGGTAATCTCGGTTTCGCGATCGATAGCTCCGGCCGCAGCGTTTACGACTTGACCAAGGGATTGAACGGCACGGCGAGTCTCACCAGCCGCAAGGGCGCCATTGCGGGCTTCAACGTCGAGCAATTGCTCAAGCGCATCGAGCGCCGGCCGCTCTCGGGGAGCGGCGAGTTCCGTACTGGCAAGACGCCCTACGAAACGCTGGTCGTGAATCTGCGAATCACCCAAGGCATGGCGAACGTCGAAGACGTGCGCATGGAGGGGCCGAACGTCGCTCTCGCATTGGCGGGCTCGGCGTCAATTCCCGAGCGGGACCTCGACCTCAGGGGAACTGCGAGCTTGCTTGCGACTTCCACGAGCGGCACGGCTGCACCGGCATTCGAGTTGCCCTTCATGGTGCAGGGACCCTGGGACGACCCGATCATATTGCCGGACCCGCAGAGCCGGATTCAGCGCTCGGGCGCGGCGCAGCCTATTTTGGATGCAATACGCAACCGCAGCCTGCGCGATCCGGTGCGCTCGGCAATCGAGCGGCTGACTGGCGCGGCGCCGGCGGAGACGCCGCCGGCAGCAGCAGCGCCGGCCCTGGCAGGCAGTTCCGCGCCGGCCGACGAGGGGCCTGCAAGCTCGGGATCGATGCCCGGGAAAGCCGACAGCGAGCCCCACCAAGACACCCGTTAGCCCTCGCCAACCCGCGAGCGCCATCAGCGGGCGGCAAGACCTGCGATGCCGCCACGCCCGACATCGTGAAACTTCGTCAGCAACGAGGCGCCGACGATCCCGACCGCAACGATCGCGATCAGGATCGAGCAGATGGCATTGATCTCCGGCTTCACGCCGAGGCGAACCTCCGAATAGATTCGGATCGGCAGCGTTGTCGCACCCGGACCGGTGGTGAAGCTCGCGATCACGAGATCGTCGAGCGACAAGGTGAAGGCGAGCATCCAACCCGACGCCAGCGCGGGGGCGATCAGCGGCAAGGTCACGGTCAGAAACGTTTTCAGCGGGGGGCAGCCCAGATCCATCGCTGCTTCTTCGAGGCTCGTGTCGAAACTCAGCAGCCGCGATTGCACGACCACCGTAACGAAGCACATGATCAGCGTGGTGTGAGCAATGGTGATGGTCCAGAAACCCCGGTCGACGTCGATCGCCACGAATAGGAGCAATAGCGCGAGCCCGGTGATGACCTCCGGCATCACCAGCGGCGCATAGATCATGCCGGAAAACAGCACGCGGCCGCGGAAGCGCCCGAACCGCACCAGTGCGATGGCCGCAAGCGTGCCGAGCAGGGTCGCTGCGCTCGCCGAGAGCAGCGCAATGCGCAGCGTCACCCAAGCCGATTCCAGCATGGCGCGATCGTTGATGAGCTCGGCGTACCAGCGCATCGACCAGCCGCCCCACACGGTGACGAGCCGCGAGGCGTTGAAAGAATAGATCACCAGAATGACGATCGGCAGATAAAGAAAGGCGAGCCCCAACGCGAGCGAACCGACATTGAACCAAGATGCCCTGCGCATGGTCAGCGTCCGCTAGCCAGATCACGCGTCTGCATCTGCTCATAGATGACGATCGGCACGACGAGCAGACAGAGCAGCACGACGGCGACCGCGGAGGCCACCGGCCAATCCTTGTTGGCGAAAAACTCGGCCCATAGCGTCTGGCCGATCATCATGGTCTGCGAGCTGCCGAGAAGGTCGGGGATGACGAACTCGCCAATGATCGGAATGAAGCAAAGCAAAATCCCCGCCACCACCCCTGGGCGCGACAGCGGCAGCGTCACCAGCCAGAATGCTTTCCAGTTCGGGCAGCCGAGGTCGGCAGCAGCCTCGAGCAGCGTCTGGTCCATTTTTTCCAGCGTGGCGTAGATCGGCAGCACCATGAACGGGAGATAGGAATAGACGATACCGATGTAGACCGCCGTGTCGGTCGAGAGCCAAGCCGGCGGCTCGTCGACGATGCGTAGTGCCAGCAGGAGCTGATTGAGCAGGCCGTCGCGTTGCAGGATGTTGATCCAGGCGTAGATGCGGATCAGGAACGAGGTCCAGAATGGCAGTACCACCAGGACGAATATCACGGGCTGCCAGCGTCGGGGGGCGCGCGCCATGCCGTAGGCGATCGGAAACCCGATCAGCAGCAGCAGCAGCGTCGATCCGGCCGCTATCTCGAGGCTCTTCAGATAGGAGGCGAGGTAGAGCCAATCGGAGCTGAGCAAAGCGTAATTCTCGAATGAAAGTGCAGAGAAGGCTGCCGCAACGCCCGACCAACCGGCAGCAGGATCGAACACAGGCGTATAAGGCGGCTGCGCGATCGCCGTGTGCGAGAGACTGATCTTGAGCACGATCAGGAATGGAAGCAGGAAAAAGGCCGCGAGCCACAGATAAGGAACGAGCACGATCAGCCTTTCGCCCCACGATCGATGCTCGCCCCGCTTGGTCATTGATCCGTTCACCACGCCCCTCCCCTATCGCGTCAACAGCATGGCTGCCTCGGGGGCCCAGGAGAGCCACACGCGGTCGTCCCAACCGATGGGCCGCTCGAGAAAGCGCGTCACGTTGGCCACAGCCGTCTTCATGACCGTGCCGTTATCGAGGCGCACCTTGTAGATCGAGAGGTCGCCGAGATAGCCGATGTCCGTCACCTGACCGGCGACGCAATTCTCCTCCTCGGTGGACGGCGGCGCATGCGCGATGCGCACCTTCTCGGGCCGCAGCGCCACCCACACGACATCGCCTGGTTTTACATCCGCGGGCGAAAGCGCATGCAGCCGCCCGGCTGCGTCGCTTGCGACCACCGTTCGCGACGCACCCGCCTCCAGCACGCGGCCCTCGATCAGGTTGACGTCGCCGATGAAGTCCGCAACCCAGCGCGAGTTCGGCCGCTCGTAGATCTCTTGCGGAGTGGCGACTTGAATGAGACGGCCGCGGTCCATGACCGCGATGCGGTCGGCAACCGTCATTGCCTCCTGCTGGTCGTGAGTGACGATGAGGAAGGTCAGGCCGAGTCTCTGCTGCAGCTGCATCAAACCGAACTGTGTCTCGCCGCGCAGCTTTTTGTCGAGCGCCGCCAGCGGTTCGTCGAGCAGCAGAAGACGCGGACGCTTGACCAACGAACGGGCGAGCGCGACGCGCTGACGCTGGCCGCCGGAGAGCTGATGCGGCTTGCGGTTGGCGAAGCCCTCGAGCCGCACCAGCGCCAGCATCTCGTTGACCCGCGCGGCGATCTCAGCCTTGGAAAGTCGTTCCTGCTTGAGCCCGAACGCGACGTTGCCTTCGACTGTGAGGTGGGGGAATAGCGCGTAGCTCTGGAACATCATGTTGATCGGCCGCCGGTAGGGCGGCACAGGGGCAATATCGACCCCGTCGAGCAGAATGCGTCCTTGGTCCGGCGTCTCAAATCCGGCGAGCAGGCGCAGCAGCGTGGTCTTGCCGCAGCCGGAGGGCCCGAGTAGCGCAAAAAACTCGCTCTGGAAGATGTCGAGCGAGACCCGTTCCACCGCAGTCGCGGCACCAAATCGCTTGCTCACGTCGTCGAAGCGCACGAGCGGCCGCGCGTTTTTGTCCGCCCAAGGCGCCAACGTTCGGCGCGTGCCGCGCCGCTGCGGATCGTTCTTCGTATCGCCAGCGTACTCCATGCCACCACGCTAGCGGCACGCGAGGCGCGGCTCAATATTCCGCGCTTCGGCTGACAATGGTCAAACTCGGCTGAGCGTGCGCGCGACTGCATCGCGCCAGCCCGCCCACTTGCGCGCGCGCGTGGCGGCGTCCATCCGCGGTTCGAAGCGCCGCTCGCGCTTCCACGTCGCGGCGAATCCTGGCAGATCGGGGCATAATCCGGCGGCACGGCCCGCGAGATAGGCGGCGCCGAGCGCGGTGGTCTCCATGACCGCGGGGCGATCGACCGGGGCCGCCAGAATGTCGGCAAGGAATTGCATGGTGACATCGCTGGCCGCCATGCCGCCATCGACCCGCAACACGGAGCTCGCGCCGGCCGCCGGCCAGTCCGCGTGCATCGCCTCGAGCAGGTCGCGGGTCTGGTAGCCGACCGCCTCCAGCGCCGCACGCGCGAGTTCGGCCACACCCGACTTGCGAGTGAGGCCGTGGATGGCGCCGCGCGCTTGCGCATCCCACCAGGGCGCGCCGAGTCCCACAAAGGCGGGTACGAGGTAAACTTGCTCGGCAGCATCGGCCGCCGCAGCGAGCGCGTTCACGTCCGGCGCGGTGGCGATCACCTTGAGCGCGTCACGCAGCCATTGCACCGCCGCCCCGGCGATGAAGATCGCGCCTTCGAGCGCGTAGGTGCGTTTGCCTTCGAGCTGGTAGGCAATCGTCGTGAGAAGGCGGTTCTTGGACGCAACCGGCTGATCTCCGGTGTTGAGCAGCGCGAAGCCGCCGGTGCCGTAGGTCGACTTCACCATGCCGGGGGCAAAGCAGCCCTGCCCCACCGTGGCCGCCTGCTGGTCGCCGGCGACACCTAGGATGCGAATTTGCCCGCCGAATAGATCGGTGGTTCCGAAGTCGCCGGCGCAGTCGCGGATCGGCGGCAACAGGGCTTGAGGGACAGCGAATAATTCGCACAGCTCCGCATCCCAGCTTCCGTCGCGGATGTTCATCAGGAGGGTGCGCGCGGCGTTCGTCGCGTCGGTTGCATGCACCCTGCCGCCGGTGAGCCGCCACAACAGGAAGCTGTCGACGGTCCCGAAGGCAAGCCGACCATCCTGCGCAGCCGCCCGCGCGCCCTCGACGTGGTCGAGCAGCCAAGTGATCTTGGTCGCTGAAAAATACGGATCAAGCACGAGACCGGTGCGCGCTGTGATCGTCGGCTCGTGTCCGGCCTGCCGCAGTGCGGCGCAGGCATCCGCCGTGCGCCGATCCTGCCAAACGATGGCATGGTGGATCGGGCGGCCCGTCGCCCGCTCCCACACAATCGCGGTCTCGCGCTGGTTGGTGATGCCGACGCCGGCGATATCTTTCGCGTCGGCCCCCGCCCGCGCTATCGCCGCGCGCACGGTTGCGACGACCGTCGACCAGATGTCTTCGACATCGTGCTCGACCAAGCCTGGCGCCGGATAAAGTTGCGCAAATTCCTGCTGCGCGGTCCCGACCGGCGTCAGCGCGGCATCGAACAGGATCGCGCGCGTGGACGTCGTACCCTGGTCGATCGCGAGAAGATAATCAGGCAAATTCGTTTCACCTGCGATGCCGCGCCCAACAGAGTGCGGCGCCGATGGTCAATTCACGTATCACATGGGCCGCTGATCGGTCGATGGCCAGCCCGAGACTCTCTCTCATCCGTCCGTGACCATGGCAGCCATGACGTTTGCCAAGCGTGCGCGCTCTGTTGACGAAAAACGCAAGCCTAGCTTCGTGCGCCGCCACAGCACGTCGTCTGCGGTCTGCGCCCATTCCTGCTCCATCAAATAGCGCAACTCCACAGCCGTGAGGTCGGCGCCGATGCAGGGCCCCAGGTCTTCGAGGCTCCGCGCAGACCCGAGCACGCGCTCGACGCGCGTGCCATAGGCGCGCACTAGGCGCAACGCGTGCTCCTCGCTGAGAAATGGTCGCGATTTGCGCGTGTGCGCGACGAGCGCATCCATGCTGTCGCAAGAGAAATCTCCGCCGGGCAGATGCGATCCTTTGGTCCATGCCGGTCCGGCCTTGACGATATGGGCAATGCGGTCGATCGCCTGTTCGGCGAGCCGCCGGTAGGTCGTGATCTTGCCGCCGTAAACGGTCAGGAGCGGAGCCTCGCGTTGATCGAGGCTCAAGACGTAATCGCGGCTCACGTCCTGCGCCCGCTTGGAGCCATCGTCATAGAGCGCGCGAACGCCGGCGAATGACCAAACCACGTCGGCGGGATGCAATCTTTTGCGAAAGTGGGCATTGGCGACGTCGCACAGATAGGCGATTTCGTCGGCGGTAGGCGCGACCCCGCTCGGGTCGCCGGCGAAGGCTTGGTCGGTGGTTCCGATCAGCGTGAAATCCCCCTCGAACGGGAGCGCAAACACGACGCGGCGGTCGCGCGTCTGGACGATATAGGCGCGATCGTGATCGAACAGACGCCGCACCACGATATGGCTTCCCTTATCGAGCCGAGTGGGCAGCAATGCGCCATCGCCCAGAACGCTCGTCGCGAACAGCTTGAGCCAAGGCCCCGTGGCGTTGACGAGGACACGGGCGCTCGCGACGTCGCGACGGCCCCGCATGTCGAGCACCAAACGCCACGCGGCGCCGCGCTCCGCCCTGATGCAGCGGGTGCGGGTGCGGATCACGGCGCCCCGCTCGGCGGCGTCAAGGGCAGTTAGCACCACGAGCCGGGAGTCGTCGGCAAAGCAATCCGAATATTCGAAGCCACGCTCGTAACGCTGCTTGAGGGGCGCGCCGAGCAGATCATTTGCCAGGTCGATGGCGCGGGCCGGCGCAAGGCTTTGCCGCCCGCCGAGGTGGTCATAGACGAATAGCCCGAGGCGCAGCATCCATGCTGGACGCACGCCGGGCTCCGCCGGCAGCACGAAGCGCATGGGCCGGATCAGGTGCGGCGCCATGCGCAACATCACTTCGCGCTCGCTGAGGGCCTCGCGCACCAGCCGCAGCCATCCGTGCTCGAGATAGCGCAGGCCCCCATGGATGAGCTTGGTCGAGGCGGACGAGGTGCCGGAGGCGAGATCGCTCTGCTCGACCAGCAAAACGCGCAAGCCCCGGCCGGCGGCGTCGCGCGCAATCCCGGCGCCATTGATGCCGCCGCCGACAATGGCGAGATCGAACATGCCTGCTGATTCCATGCTGGGCGAGATGAGCATGGCGCGCCGGACAAGCTGGCTCAAGATCGCCGGCTCACGATCGGTCTTGCATCGATCGACCGATGGTCAATGATGCAACGGCGTTTGCCAGCAATGGGAGGGGTCGATGGACTATCGCGACCGTCACGTCGTCGTCACGGGCGGAACCGGCGCGCTCGGCACCGCAACGGTTGGCGCGCTGATCGAGGCCGGCGCCGTCTGCCACGTGCCCTATATCGACCGCGCGGAAGCCGATCGCTTTGCCTTGCGCAATCACGCCAAAGTCGAGCTCATCGCCGACATCGATCTGGCCCAGGAGGCGGCCGTCGCCAGGCTTTACGGGAGCGTGCCGAGGCTCTGGGCTTCGATCCACCTCGTCGGCGGTTTTGCCATGGCGCCCGTCGCGGAGACGACGAAGGCCGATTTGATGAAGCAGGTCGAGATGAACTTCGTCACCGCGTTCCTGTGCTGTCAGGGCGCCGTCAAGGCGATGACAGCGGCCGATGCGGGCGGGCGCATCGTCAATGTGGCGACCCGCCCCGCGCTCGAATGGCGCGCAGGCGCCGGCATGGCCGCCTACACCGCCAGCAAGGCGGCGGTCGCGGCGCTCACCGTGGCCTTGGCCGAAGAGGTGGTGAAGGCAGACATTCTCGTCAATGCGATTGCGCCTTCGACGATGGATACGCCGGCGAACCGGCAATCCATGCCGAAGGCGGACCATGCCGCCTGGGCGAAGGTCGACGAGGTGGCGGCGACGATCCTGTTTCTCGCATCACCGGAGAATCGCGTCACCCGCGGCGCTGTCGTGCCGGTCTACGGACGAACATAGCGCTGGAGCTTGGCAACGGTGTCGTCCCCGCGCAAGCGTATAGGCGCTAAGTTAAGGAACGTGTCCCGGGCGCAGCGCAGCACAAGCCATAAGCGCGTTTACGCGCGTCTTCGACGCGCTATGGCGAAGTGGTGCGCTGCAGACACCGATCTCGGGTTTACCCGAGATCGGCACTTTAAATGCGCGCAAGTCGGGCATGCCCGACTTGCGTGGACCGTCACGGTCCGTCGCGGTCCCGGATCAGCGGCGCACCGCTCCACTTCGTTTCGCGCTGCACCGCATCCGGGACACCTGGCTAGTTTAGCGCTCATGCGCGCAAGCGGGGACCCATGGTCACCGGCCTCTGGAATATGCGTGCCCGCCGTCGCGGGGGCTACAGATATGGATGGGTATTACTTCCCCGCCGCAACCGGCTCGCGCGCGGGCGCACGCACGAGGCGCGTCACCGCGCTCGCGGCGACGATCGCGTGTTGCTGCGCATAGGCCTCGTGGTTCTGCTCGATGTGCTCGAGATCGTAAAGGTAATTCGCCATCAGGCCGTGCGATTGCTGCAGCGCCCGCTCCGACGTGTCGGCGAGGAAGTTAAGTCGCTCGAGCCGCGCGCCGTTGCCGAGATGGAAGCGCGCCACCGAATCGAGCGGGGTGCCGCGCGCCGAGCGTGCGCGCAGGTAATACCAGGCGGCTGCCCGCAACAGCGGCTCGCGAACCGTCTCGGCCGCCTCCTCCTGCCGCCACCAATCCGGACGATCGAGCGCGGCAAGGGCGGCGCGATCCTCGGCGCTGAGCGCAATCGATCCCTCCTTGGCGCGCTCGCGCTTGAGCCATTCGGCGAAGTTCGGTGCCGGGGACAGCGTGATGAACGTCGACAAGCGCCGAAGTTCGCGGCTGACCTCTTCGACCACCTGCTTGATGAGAAAATGCCCGAAGGACACGCCGGCGAGGCCGCGCTGGCAATTGGAGATCGAATAGAACACCGCGGTGGTCGCCCGCTCGGGCTCGACCGGCTCGCGCTTTGCAGACAGAATCGGATCGATCGCCGCCGGGATAGCGCGGGTGAGCGCGACTTCCACGAAGATCAAGGGTTCATCGACCAGTGCGGGATGGAAGAAGGCGTAGCAGCGTCGGTCAGGCGAATCGGTGCGCGCGCGCAGGTCGTTCCAGTCGCGGATCGTATGCACCGCCTCGTAGCGGATGATCTTCTCCAAGAGGTTGGCCGGGGTCGACCAGTCGATGCTCCTGAGCATGAGGAAGCCGCGGTTGAACCAGGACGAGAACAAATGGAGGAAGTCGTCGTCGATCACCGCAAGGTCGTCGCGATGATCCATTGCGTCCATCAGCTGCTCGCGCATGCGCACCAGCGCGGCGGTTCCGCCGGGCGCAAGGTTGAGGCGCCGGAACAGCTCGAGCCGTCTCGGCTCGGACGCACGGTGGACCTTGGATGCTGCCGCGTCCGAGGGCGCGCTCTGCCAGGCAGTGACCGCGGCGCTGAGCCGCTTTCGGTCCACGCCGAAGCGGCTCGCAAGCGCCTCGAAGAAGGCGATGCGCGGGCCCGTCGTCAACTCGGCGTAGCGCGAGAGGATTTCGCGGGCGAGCGCCACCCCCGAGGCCTCGCCGCGGCCGGAGAGCAGGTCCTCGCACAACTGGGCGAGGCTCTCCGAGCGCTGCTCGGCAACGCCGCGCCGGTCGCGCGTGCGATCGATGAGCGCGCGGCCGCGCTCTGCGATCGACTGGAGCATATCGCTGAAGGAGGAAGTGCTCACGGGGGCCCCTCGCGGCGTTAGGTGATAGATAAGGGTGCCACGACGAATTCACAAACCGTGCCAAAGGGCGGTCACCGCCGGCTATGGACAAGATAGGGCTGACAGGTCACAGAAGCGGCTGTTTTCAACCCATTGAGGGCGCCGCGCGCCCGAGGGAGGACTGATGGCCGGGCCTTTGGCCGGACTTCGCGTGCTCGAACTTGCCCGTATCCTGGCGGGGCCCTGGGCCGGGCAGATTCTCGCCGACCTCGGCGCCGACGTCATCAAGGTCGAGCGCGCAGGGACCGGCGACGATACCCGCGGCTGGGGGCCGCCTTTCGTCGAGGCGGCCGACGGGAGCCATCTCGGCGCCGCCTATTTCCACGCCACCAATCGCGGCAAGCGCTCGATCGAAGTCGATTTCGAGAGCGAGGACGGCCGCCGCATGGTCCGGAAGCTTGCAGCGCGCTCGGACGTGCTGATCGAGAATTTCAAGGTCGGCGGGCTCGCGAAATTCGGCCTCGATTACGCGAGCCTGAGCAAGGAGAATCCGCGCCTGATCTATTGCTCGGTCACCGGCTTCGGCCAGAGCGGCCCCTACGCCTCGCGTGCCGGCTACGACCTCATGGCCCAGGGCATGGGCGGGATCATGGATCTGACCGGCGCGCCGGACGGCGAACCCCAGCGTGCCGGCGTCCCCGTCGCCGACGTCTTCACCGGGGTTTATTCAGTGGTGGGCATTCTCGCCGCGGTGATCGAGCGCGAGCGCACCGGCCGTGGCTGCCTGGTGGATACCGCGCTGGTCGACAGCCAGGTCGGCGTGCTCGCCAACCAGGCGCTCAACTATCTCGTGTCCGGGAAGGCGCCCAAGCGCCTCGGCAATGCCCACCCGAATATCGTGCCGTATCAAGTTTTTCCGGTCGCCGACGGCCACATCATCATCGCGACCGGCAACGACAGCCAGTTCGCCAAGCTCTGCGCGGTGCTGGGGGAGCCCAAAATCGCCGAGGAGGCGAGCTATCGCGCGAACTCCGACCGGCTGGCACACCGCGAGCAGCTGATTGCGCGGCTCTCGGCGCTCACCGTGCACTGGCGCCGCGCCGATCTGCTGGCGAAGCTCGAAGCGGTCGGTGTGCCGGCCGGGCCCATCAATTCGCTCGACCAGGTTTTCTCCGACCCGCAGGTGATCCATCGCGGCATGCGCATCGAGCGGCCGAGCGGCGCAGCCAAGGCCGGCACGATCCCGGGCGTGCGCACGCCGATCATCATCGACGGCAGAGCGATGGCGGCGGAGCGTCCCTCCCCGCGCCTCGGCGAGCACACGGCGGACATCTTGCGCGAGATCGGCGAGGGCTAGGTTACCTGCGCACCGGACCCATCAGGTAATCGGGTAGCCAGGTGGCGATCTCGGGGAAAATGCACAGGATCACGATCGCCAGCATCATGCAGACGACGTAGGGAATGGTGCCCCACATCACCCTGGTCACCGGCACGTCGGGAGCGATCGAGCTGACGATGTAGATGTTGAGCCCAACCGGCGGGTGGATCAGGCCGATCTCCATGTTGATGGTCATGATCACGCCGAACCAGACCGGGTCGAAACCTGCCGTGGTGATGATCGGATAGAGGATCGGCGACGTCATCAGGATGATAGCCGCCGGCGGGATGAAGAAGCCGGCCACCAGCAAAAAGAGGTTGATGAGCAGCATCAACACCCATTTGTTGACGTGCATGTCGGCGATCGCCTGCGCCAACGTCTGGGTGAGATAGAGCGACGTCAGCATGTAGCCGAACAGCACGGCGGCTGCGATGATCATCAGGATCATCACCGACTCGCGCGTGGTGTCGCGCAGGATCAGCCACCATTTGTCCGGCAACCACATGCGGTAAATGAGCACGGCCGTCAGCACACAAAGGGCCGCGCCGACACCGGCGGCTTCCGACGGCGTCGCCACGCCGCCATACAGCGTGTACATCACCCCGAAGATAATCAGGAGGAATGGCGCGATCTTCGGGATGGATTGGAATTTTTCTTTCCAGGCATAGCGGAAGTCCGCCGCGTGCGAGCGAAAGCCGCGCTTCCAGATGATGAACAGCGTCCAGAGAATGAACAGGCCGGTGAGCATCAGGCCCGGCATCACGCCGGCGAGGAACAACCGGCCGATCGAGGTCTCGGTGGCGATGCCGTAGAGGATGAAGGTGATCGACGGCGGGATCAGGATGCCGAGCGTGCCGCCGGCACAAATCGAGCCGGTGGCGATGTCGTCCGGGTAGCCGCGCCGACGCATCTCCGGGATGCCCATCTTGCCGATGGCGGCGCAGCAGGCGGGCGATGAGCCGGTGAGCGCGGCGAAGATTGCGCAGGCTCCGATATTGGAGATCACGAGTCCGCCCGGCACGCGATAGAGCCAGCGGTCGAGCGCCTCGTAGAGGTCCTTGCCCGCGGGCGAGGAGCCGATCGCGGCGCCCATCATCACGAACATCGGGATCGACACCAGCGTGAAGTCGGAGAGACCGGTATAGAACGTCTCCGCCGCCACGCGCAGGGAATCCACACCCTGAAAGATCACCAGAAACGACAGCGCGATGGCGCCGAGGCCGAACGCGACCGGCGCACCCGAGAGCAATATGACGAGCGTCGTGATTAGGACGATTGCCCCTTGGGTGGTCGGACTCATGCCACCTCCTTCGGCGGCAGCCCGAACGGCCACTCGCGTCCGGTGACCAATTTGATGATCTCGACCACGTATTGCAGGCTGAGAAGCCCCAATCCGATCGGCATCGACGCGTATGGTATCCACATGCGCGCCCGCCACATGGATTCCGAGCGCCAGTTGTTTTCCCACGCCTCGTGCCAGAACTGGAAGGTCAGCACCGTCATGACGGCGCAGAACGCCAACGACATCAGCATGGACGCAAGCGCGAGCCGGTAACGGCCCTCCTGCCCGAGATAGATCGGCAGTACGTCCACATTGACGTGACCGCGGCTGAGCAGCAGGTAGGGGCTGCCGATGAAAGTCGCTGCGACGATGCTGAAGGTGACGAAGTCGGTCTGCCAGATCGTGGTCTCGTTAAGCACGTAACGGACAAACACCATTTGGCAGATGATCAGCACACTGGCTGCGATCAGACTCGCGGCGAACACGCCGCAAATCTGCGAGAGCAGCGTGACGCCGCGGATAAATCGATCCATATGGCCCCCCGCTCGTCACACGAGGGCCGGCGGGTAGACCCGCCGGCCCGGCAAAATCGGCTCGGTGCTATTTGACGGCGAGCGCCTCGTCGATCAGCTTCTTCCCGTCGGGAACTTCGGTGGCGAACTGCTTGTACGAGCTGTCCTGGGCGATCTTAACCCAAGCCTCGTACTCCGCCGGCGTCAGGGTGACGACCTCGACATTGTTCTTCTTGAAGGTGGCGACCATCTCGTCGTCGAGTCCCTTGGTCGCCTTGTTGAAATAATCCTCCGCCTTCTTTCCCGCGCTGGTGAGCGCGCCCTGCTGTTCCTTGTTGAGTCTGTTGAAGCTCCGCTTGGACATCAGCACCGGCTCGTACATGAACCATAACGCGTTGTCGCCGGGCGCGGTGATGCACTTCACCTGCTCGTAGATGCGGAACGAGACGAAGCTTCCGGTGCTGGTATCGGTGGCATCGGCCACGCCGGTCTGCAGCGCGTTGTAGACTTCGTTGCTCGGAACGGAGACGATCGACGCGCCTGCCTGCTGCCACATGGCCGCGAAAGTCGGGCCGGCGGAACGGATCTTGAGCCCTTTGATATCCTCCGGTTTGCGGATGCAGCTCCTCTTGGACGCGACCGCGCCCGCGAGCCAGGCGTCGGCCAAGACGACGACGCCGGCCTTGTCGATCTTGGCCTTGATCTCTTTCATGAACGGCGATTCGTTGAGCCGAGTTGCGCGCTCGTGATTGCGCACCAACGCCGGCATCAGCGTGGCGCTGAACGCACCGACCTTGCCGCTGGCATAGTCGAGCGGGAAAGACGAGATGTCGAGTTGGCCGTTGACCATCGCATTCCATTGGTCGTTGGGCTTGAACAGCGACGCGCCGGGATAGACCTGGATTTCGAGGCCGACGTTAGCGGCTTTGGCGTCGCGCGCGACGATCTGGACCATTTCGTCGCGGGCGTCGCCCTTGCCGCCCGGGAATTGGTGCGACGCCTTGAGCACCGTTTGGGCATGGCTCACGGCCGAGAACGCGCAAAGGCTGGCGGCCGCGGCGACGACGGCGGAAAACTTCCTCATGGGGCTCCTCCAATACCGTTGGTGATCGTTAGACGTTTCTGTCCCCCAAGGAACGCAATTTTGCGAGCATTGTCAAAGTCCACCTCGACGCAGCGAATGGCGCTGACTGCGATCCGGCCGCGGCACATCAGTCCGAAAGCTTCCCAAGCTCGCCCCCGATCGCCCGCCGCATCGACCGCGGCCCTTGACCTGGTCGCTGCGACATCGAAGCATTGCCGGCGGAGGCGCGCCCTGATCGCGGCGCGCGAGCGGGGTGCGCGGATGCTTCGGCTCGCTTCGATCATGTTGGCAGCGGCCCTGCTCGCCGCCTCCGCGGCTGTTGCCCAGGCCAGCGATACCGAATGGCCGCAGCGGCCCATCCGCTTGATCGTGCCGTTCCCGGCCGGCGCCAGCACCGACATCATTGCGCGCATCGTGGGACAGAAGCTCAGCCAGGGCCTCGGCCAGCAGATCGTGATCGAGAACCGCGCCGGCGCAAGCGGCAATATCGGCGCCGATGCGATCGCCAAGGCCGCGCCCGACGGCTACACCATCGGCCTTGCCACCGCGAGCACGCATGTGGTTGCGGCGAGTCTGAACCCCAACTTGCCGTACGATCCAATCAAGGACTTCGCGCCCGTGGCCATGCTCGGCAGTCAGCCCTACGTGCTGGTGGTCCATCCCGCTTTGCCCGCGCGCAATCTGGCCGAGCTGATCGCGCTCGCCAAGGCGAAGCCCGGCACGCTCAATTACGGGTCGGCCGGCGTCGCCTCTGTCGCGCATCTCGCGGGCAGCTGCGCGCGCTCGCAACCAGCGGCAAGACGCGCGTTGCCGTCCTGCCGCAGGTGCCGACGGTCGCCGAGGCCGGCATCGCCGGCTACGAGGCGGCGTTGTGGGTTGCCGTCGTCGCGCCGGCCGCCACGCCGATGACGATCATCGCGCGGCTTAACCGCATGGTGAACGAGATTCTCAATTCGACCGATGGGACCGAGGCGCTCATTGCGCAAGGGATGACGGCTGAGGCGGGCGCGCCGGGCACGGTCACCCAGCGCATCCGCGACGACATCGCAAAGTGGCGGGACGTCGCGGCCAAGGCCGGCATCCGTCCGGAATGATAAAAATCGCCAAACCCGTTCACGTCGCCATCGCGGCCGAGCGGCGATAGCGGTGAGAGCCGCAATGACGCTTTGAACCTTTGCGCGTCGCTAAGGCGCCATTACCGTCTCGGCCAGAGCACGCCCTGATTGGCAGCCACCACGTTGCCGATCCCTTTGTAGACGAATTTCTGCAGGCGTTTTCCTTCCCAGGTCTCGGTCGTGTAGATGTTGCCCTTGGAATCCGTTGCGATGCTGTGCACGCCGTAAAACTGGCCAGGCTGGCGGCCGCCGTCACCGAATGCGGTCACCTCCTCGAGCGTGTCGCGCACGATGATCCGCACCCGGTTGTTCTGACCGTCCGCCATGAAGATGAAGCGCTGCTGCGGATCGCGGGAAAACGCGATGTCCCAGGCCGAGCCGGAGCCCAACGTGTTCTTGGCAAAGAATGCTTCCTTCACGAACGTGCCGTCGGGGCGGAATACCTGCAGACGATCATTGGCGCGGTCGCACACGTAGATCAGTGCGTCATTCGACCGCTCGACGCAGTGCACGGGATTGCGGAACTGCTGCGCCGGCGGCGCCTTCGGATCGTAATTTCCGAGCTTGGTGTCGTCGGGCTTGTTGCCATAAGCGCCCCAGTAGCGCTTCATCTTTCCGCTATCGGCGTCGATCACGGCGACGCGCTTGTTGAGATAGCCGTCGGCGATGTAGGCCTCGTTGGTCTGAGGATCGACCCAGATCTTGGCGACGCGGCCGAAATTCTCGAGATCGTTGCTGCCGGCGTTCTTGCCGAGCCCACCGACCTGCATCAGAAACTTGCCGTCCTTCGTGAACTTGAGGATGTGCGCATCCTTCTCGCCATTCCCGCCGATCCAGACATTACCTTTGTAATCGATATGGATGCCGTGATTGGATTGCGGCCATTCGTAGCCGGGCCCGGGGCCGCCCCAGGCCCGCACCAGATTGCCGTCCGGATCGAACGCCAGCACGGGCGGCGCGCACACATAGTCCTGGTCATCGACCCACACGCCGATCGCCATGCCGAGCAGACCGCTGAACGGCTTGGGCCAGAAGGGGTCGACCTCGAACATCGGCGCCTGCACGCTCGTGCGCTGCGCCTCAGCCGTGTTCTGCAGCAGCGCCTGGCCGACGCCGAGAGCGACAATGAGCGCAACGAGCGCCGCACAGGAGACGAGTTTGCGCTTCTGTGTGATCGTGATCATGGGCAGCCTCCCTCGCCGTCCGGCGATATTGAGCGAACCGGCGCCACCCATAGGCCGTATGTCAAAGGCTCGCGCGGCCGCTTCGCCTCTTTGGCGCGGTGATTATAGGCGAACGCGTTGGGCTTGTAAGCGCCATCGGAAGCCTCCTACCCTGCAATCGGCTCATCAAATGTTACTGGCGCTATGATGGACGCATTGCAATGGCGCGCCGCCTGATTGTCGCGATCGCGGCAGTGCTGAGCTGCATTGGCGCCTCGAGCACCGCGGCACATGACATTCCAACCGACGTCAAGATCAACGCCTTCGTCGTGCCGGCGAGCAAGCGCCTCGAGGTTTTGATCCGCGTTCCCCTCGCCGCCATGATCGAGGTGGACGTACCCACCCGCGGCGGTGGCTATCTCGACCTATCCCGCGCCGACGAAGCGTTGCGCAACGCGACAAAACTTCATCTCATCGACACCATCACGCTCTACGAGAACGGCGCGCCGCTGCCCCCGCCCCGTATCCTGAACGCGCGCGTGTCGCTCGCCTCCGACCGGTCGTTCACGTCCTATGATGAGGCGCGTGCGCACGTGGAAGGACGCCCGCTCCCCGACGACTTGGCGCTCTACTGGAAGGACCAGTTGCTCGATGTCCTGCTCGAATACCCGATCCAATCGGACCGCTCTGAATTTGCGATCCGCCTGCGCGTCGATCGCCTCGGGCAAAAAGTCTCCACCGCGCTCCGCTTCCTGCCGCCCGGCGGCGCCGCGCGCGCGTTCGAGCTTGACGGCGATGCCGGCTTGGTGCGCCTCGATCCGCGCTGGCACCAGGCCGCGTTGCGTTTCGTCGCATCCGGCTTCTGGCACATTCTCGACGGCGCCGACCACCTGCTGTTTCTGTGCTGCCTGGTGATCCCGTTCCGGCGGCTGCGGCCACTGGTCATCATCGTCACCGCATTCACCGTCGGGCATTCGATTTCCCTCATCGCCGCTGCCTTTGGCTTCGTGCCGGACGCGCTCTGGTTTCCGCCGCTCATCGAGACGCTGATTGCGGTCACGATCGTCTACATGGCACTCGAAAACATCGTCTACGCGGCGATGGGAAAGCTCGGAAGCGACGTATCACGGCGCTGGATCATCGCCTTCGCATTCGGGCTGGTGCACGGATTCGGCTTCTCATTCGCCTTGCGCCAATCCCTTCAGTTCGCGGGTGGCCACCTCTTGACCGCACTGTTCGGCTTCAATCTCGGCGTGGAAATCGGCCAGATCGCCGTGCTGCTCGTGCTGATCCCGGTGCTCGATCTCATCTTCCGATATGTGGTCGCGGAGTGGTTGGGGGTGATCATCACGTCCGCGCTCATTGCCCACGTGGCCTGGCATTGGATGGTCGAGCGCTGGGAGCAACTGGCGAAATTTCCGCTTCCGAAGATCGATGCGGAATTTCTCGCCGGCGCCATGCGCGCGCTTATGGCAATGCTCATCCTCGCGCTTGCGGTTTTGCTCGCCAACGGCTGGCTCAAACGTTGGATCGAGACACGAAACGTCTCGCCCGCCGGCAAGCGCGCCGCCGAACCGCCCGGCAAACGCGGCTAATTTGCTTGAGCGGCGAAGAGTCGCGGCTTGCGCGATAGCTCGCGACGCCCTTGAACGGCGGGCGTAAAGCGGCACAATGCAGAACAACAGCGAGCGCTGGGCCGCGCCTGCGGCGAAGCGCCGACGGAACTCAAGGAGGAGACGATGACCAAGAACACTTGCCTCGCCGCCGGCACGGCGTTGGCGCTCGCGCTCGCGGCCGGTCCGGCTGCGGCATGGGAGCCGACCAAGCCCGTGGAGATCGTGGTTGCCGCCGGCGCCGGCGGAGCCTCCGACCAGATGGCGCGCATGATGCAAGCCGCGATTCAGAAGAACAATCTGATGAAGCAGCCGGTGGTCGTCTCGCTCAAGGGCGGCGCGTCGGGAGCGGAGGCGCTCATCTACATGAAATCGAGCGAAGGCGACCCCAACAAGGTTCTCATCGCCTACTCGCTCATCTACATGCTGCCGCTCTCGGCCAAGATTCCGTTCAACTGGCGCGACCTCACCCCGGTCGCCGTCATCGCGCTCGATGAATTCGTGCTGTGGGTGAACGCGCAGCTGCCCTACAAGACGGTGAAAGAGTTCGCCGACGCCGCCAAGAGCGCGACGCCCCCGCTCAAGATGGGCGGCACGGGCTCGCGGCGCGAGGATCACGTCCTCACCGTTTTCCTGGAGCAGAAGATTGGGGCGAAGTTCGCATATCTGCCCTACAAATCGGGGGGCGAGGCCGCAACGCAACTCGTGGGCAATCACACCGCGGCGAACGTCAACAATCCGTCGGAAAATCTCGAAGTCTGGCGCGCCGGCCAGGTGCGGCCGCTGTGCGTCTTCGACAAAGAGCGCATCGAATACAAGGCCAAGGCCACGGCCGACATGTCTTGGAATGACATTCCGACCTGCAAGGAGCAAGGCCTGGACATCCAATATCTGATGCTGCGCGCCATGTTCCTGCCTGGCAAGGTGACGCCGGAGCAGACCGCGTTCTACGCCGATCTGTTCAAGAAACTGACGCAGACCACCGAGTACAAAGACTACATGGAAAAGCAGGCGCTCAAGCCGATCTTCCTCACCGGCAAGGACATGGTGAAATTCTTGGAAGAGGACGACGCGCTGAACAAGAACCTCATGACCGAGGCGGGATTCGTCGCACACTAGCAGCGCCGCATCAGATGTTGTGTGCATGAACGCGCGGCAGACTCGATGCGCTTCCTCTTCCCATTTGGGGAGAGGGTTGGGGTGAGGCGGTCCGATCCCTCACCCATCCCTTCGTGTTGCAACAGCGAGTAACCCTCTTCCCGGCGGGGAGAGGGCAGCGACAGTACGCCCGCCGCCTGCGACGCAGTAGAATCAGGACAATGTTCATTGATGGCCACGCCCGAAACTGAAATCGTCGTCGGAGATCCGACCGCGCCGGCGGACAATTCGCCACCCGTGGTCAGCACCCGCACCGTCGAGATCGTCGTCTCGCTGCTGCTGCTCGCGTTGGCGGGTCTGCTCTGCTTCGACAACTGGCGCACCGGGATCGCATGGGAAGCGGACGGACCGCAGCCCGGCTACTTCCCGTTCTATCTCGGGCTCATCCTCGCCGCCGCCAGCCTCTACGGTCTCGTCACCTCGCTCACGACACGCATAGCTGCCGCGCACATATTCCTCACGCGCGACCAGCTGCGCCGCGTCATGCAAGTCTTCGTTCCCACGCTGGTGTTCTGCCTGCTCACGCAATGGCTCGGGCTCTATGTCGCAAGCTTTCTCCTGATCGCGGGCTTCATGTGGATCATCGGGCGCATTGCCCTGTGGAAGTCGCTGCTCACCGCCTTCCTGTTCGCACTCACCATGTTCATCACCTTCGATGTCGCCTTCGACGTCATCATGCCGAAGGGGCCGCTCGAAGCGGCCTTGGGCTACTAGGTCGACCGATGGAAGCCTTCGGCCTGCTGCTTCACGGCTTCGCCGTCTTGCTGACGTGGAAGACGCTAGCGGTGATGATGGTCGGGCTCGTGCTCGGCATTTTCGTCGGCGTGCTGCCGGGACTGGGCGGTCCGAACGGCGTCGCGATCCTGCTACCGCTCACCTTCACGATGGATCCGACCTCGGCCATCGTCATGCTCTCCTGCATCTACTGGGGCGCGCTGTTCGGCGGGGCCATCACCTCGATCCTGTTCAACATCCCGGGCGAAGCCTGGTCGGTGGCGACCACCTTCGACGGGTATCCGATGGCCCAGCAGGGCAAGGCGCCCGAGGCGCTGACCGCCGCCTTCACTTCGTCGTTCATCGGCTCGCTCGCGGCCGTGTTGCTGATCACGTTTCTTGCGCCCGGCATCGCGGCGTTCGCGTTGCGATTTGGACCGCCGGAATTCTTCGCCGTCTATTTGTTGACGTTCTGCTCGTTCGTGGGGCTCGGGCGCGAGGACAAGCACAAGACCGTCATTTCGATGACACTCGGCCTCTTGCTCGCCGGGATCGGCATGGACACGGTCTCCGGCACATTGCGCATGACCTTCGGCTGGAACGAGCTGCTGCGCGGCGTCAACTTTCTGGTCGCGGTGATCGGACTCTTCGGCATCAGCGAGATTCTGCTGACCATGGAAGAGCGGCTCGCCTTGCGCGGCCACACCGCCAGCATAAGCCTGCGCGTGGTGCTCAGCGTGTGGAAGGATCTGCCGCGCTACTGGGTCACGCTGCTGCGCTCCTCGGTCATCGGATGCTGGCTCGGTATCACACCCGGCGGCGCGATTGCCGCCTCCTTCATGGGCTACAACCTTGCCAAGCGCTTTTCCAAGGACAAGGACAGCTTCGGCAAGGGACGCATCGAAGGCGTGTTTGCGCCGGAGACGGCGGCGCATGCGTCGGGGACCTCGGCGCTACTGCCGATGCTGGCACTGGGAATTCCGGGTTCCGGCACGGCGGCGATCCTGCTCGGTGGGCTGATGGTATGGGGGCTCAATCCCGGACCACTCTTGTTCGTCGAGCACAAGGACTTCGTGTGGGGCCTGATCGCGTCGATGTATCTCGGCAACGTCGTTGGCCTGGTGTTGGTGCTCACGACGGTACCCGCCTTCGCCGCCGTCCTACGCGTGCCGTTTTCGGCCATTGCGCCGATGATCGTGGTGTCCTGCGCAATCGGCGCCTACGCCATCCAGAACGCCATGTTCGACATCTGGCTGATGCTCGTTTTTGGCGTGGTCGGCTACGTGTTCAAGAAGATCGGCATTCCGCTGGCGCCGTTCACGCTCGCATTGGTGTTGGGCAGTCGCGCGGAGGATGCCTTCCGCTTGGCGATGATCGGCGCGGGCGGCGATCTGCGAGTGTTTTGGTCGAACGGTCTCGTCGGCTCCATCACGACGCTGGCTTTGCTCCTGCTGTTCTGGCCGCTGATCAGCCCGCTGTTCGAACGCGCCACCAGGCTCTGGCGTCCGGCGGGCGGCTCGCGCCCGGCGTGATATGCGGTCCGACTGATCGCCCCGGGGTCGTCCCCGCGCAAGCGGGACCACCGGCTCCGGAACATGGGTCCCCGCAACGGGGGTCGCCGCGACGCGAGCGTCGCGGGGCGACAGGGAATACGACCCAACGTGTTTTGGAATGAGCGCTGCTACGCCGCGCTGCGTTCGCGCCGCAGCTCACCGATCGCGGCGTTCGCGAGCCGCCACATATCCCGCTCGCCGCCCTGGGCGATACGGGCCAAATTCTGCGCCAGCCGCGTGCGCACCTCCTGCCGATCCACGTGTGCGAGCTCGGGATCGGTTTTGACGAACGGCCACGATTTGTCGAACGCCGCGCTGACCAGCGCGGCGACTTTGGGGTCGAGGTTCGCGTCCGGTGTCATGCGATGTCCTCCCCTTACTTGTTCCATTTCCTATCTCACGCAGGGCGACGACAGTCCAGCGCGCAATCCGATGCTGCGCTGCCAAATTATGCTGCACTGCGGAGGGCCCGTTGGTGCGATGATATTGCTGCGGCCGCGCGAGAACCCGCTACGCCTGTTCGCTGATAACGCGGCCGGTAAGACGGCGGTACGCCCATTCGGCAAGGAATGACGCCGCGGCGATGACGACGAGCGCGGCGAGCGCGCGGGGCTGCTCGCGGGCGACATACGCTGACCGCGGCATAGATCAACAGGAAGGCGGCGCTTCCCATCATGGCGATGCCGGAGAGGTCGAAGCTCAGCATCACGGCCAGCACCAGGGCCGCGGTGAGCACCAGGCCGCCGGTCGCCCCTCGCCATTCGGTGCGCGAGAGGCCGGCTGGCAGCCCACCGTCGCGGGCGATCATGTAGCAGACGTTGGCCGCGCCAAACAGCGTGGCATTGATCGCTGAAGCGGTCGAGAACAGGGCGGCGATGGCAATCAGACGGAAGCCGAATTGGCCCAAGAACGGTTTGGCCGCCTCGGCAAGGGCATAATCCTTCGACTGTCCGATTTCGTAGTCCGAGAGATTACCGGTGACGGTCAGCGAAACGGCGAGGTACAACGCAATCACCAGAAGCACGCTGGTGTAGAGCGCCCGCGGCAGCATCTTTCGGGGATCGCGCATGTCGGCGGCGGCATTGGTGACAAGGCCGAAGCCTTCGTAGCCGATGAACAGCACGCCGGCCCCGAACAAAATCGACGTCGATTCAGGCCAAAGCTCGGGCGAGAGATAGCCCGGCCTGATGAACCACAAGCCCACCGCCGCAAACACCACGAGGATCGCCAACTTCACGGCGACGATGACCGTCTCCCATCGGCCCATGAGCCGTGCCCCGAACGCATTGACCAGCGTCAGCAGCACGACCGCGGCGACCCCGAGCGACTTGACCAACAGGGGGGACGTCGCGGTGGTCACGAAGGTCGCGGCGTAGCCGCCGAAGGCGGTGGCATAGAGGGCGAGCGAAATGATGTAGCCCGCCCACATGAACAGGTTGAGCCCGCCGGCGAGAACGCCGTCGCCGAAGCTCTTCACCAAGAAATGCACGGCGCCGCCGGCAGACGGGAAGGTGGCACCGAGCTTGGCATAGGAATAGGTGGATAGGAGCGCCACCACGCCCCCGATCGCGAAGGCGAGCCACATCGCGTTGCCCGCCGCCTGCGCCACAACGCCGAGGATGGAAAAGATGCCCGCCCCGACCATGCCGCCGATGCCGATGGACACGGCGGCCACCATGCCTATCTGCGCCGATCCCGCCCTCGCGCCAGGGACATTCGTCGCGGCATTCATGATTGCACCCGCAAGTCGATTTCCGAGCAAGCACGCTGCGTCCGACGGTTATCGACTAGCAATTTTCCGCAGGCGTTGCGCAGCCCCTTCATGGCACATTTGATTGCGCTGCAGAAGGCGGGGTCGCATCGACCTCACTCGTCCAGGGAGGCGGGCCGTGGCGAAACGGAGCGAGATCGAGACTGCCTTGCGTCGGCTGGCGCCGCGGATACCGCCCCATGAGTTCGCAGCCGTGGTGGACCACGCCGTCGACAGCGCGGGACTGACCGTCGCCGTGCCGGAAACAGCAGCGTGGTTATCGCTGGTCGCCTACGTGCGCCACCTGTTTACCGATTACGACGATTTGCTGCGCGAAGGCTACGACCAGGACAGCGCCAGATACTTTGTAGCCGCCGAGATCACCACGATTTTGGAGAGCTGGGGCGTGCGGCGGCCTCTGAGCTCGGATGATTGAGGCAGGGGTCGCCTCAAAGGCGCTGAGCTAAAGCGGTGTGTCCCGGGCGCAGCGCAGCATGAAGCGGAGCGTAATGATGCGCTGCAGACCCGGGACCGTTACGGTCTGTGGCGATCCCGGATCAGCGGCGCACCGCCTCACTTCGTTTCGCGCTGCGCCGCATCCGGGATACATGGATCAACTCACAGCCAGCGGCGCGAGCGCGTCGATGTCGGTGACCACGTCGATGACCGCCGGGCGGTCCGCCTGCAGCGCCCGCTCGATGGCCGCACCGATCTCGGCCGGCTTCTCAACGCGAATGCCCAGCGCGCCCATCTCCTCGGCGATGCGCGCGAAGTTCACCTTGTTGAAGGTCCACATTTCCCGCGCCTGCTCGGTCTGCGTTCCGCCGTAGACGCGGTCAAAGCCGCGCTTGGACTGATTGCCGCTCGAATTGTTGTTCACCACCGTGACGGCATTGATACGCCAGCGCGCGGCAGTCTCGATCTCGGCAATGTGGTACCAGAGCCCCGCATCGCCCGTGAACGTGACCACCGGGCGCTGCGGGCATGCGCATTTCGCGCCGAGCCCCGCCGGGAATGCCCAGCCGAGGTGGCCGGCGCTGCGCATGTAGCTTTGCCGCGGACTGCTGAGATCGAACATGCCTCCCATCCACATGCCCGCATGTCCGGTGTCCACCACGACGATGCCGTTGTCCGGCACGTGCCGCGTGAGCTCCGCGCAGATGCGCTCCGGCCGGATCGGCACCGCATCGGAGGTCAAGACGGATCGATATTTCTCCGACCATTCCTTGCAGATGTGTTGCGCCTGCGCGACCCACCCCTTGCGCTTGCCGGCGCTGGCGCGGTCGGCCGCCGCAAGCATGCGCGCAAGCGTGACCTTGGCGTCGCCATTGACCCCGGCGAGGAGCGGATAGTTGCGGCCGATCGCCTGCGGATCGATGTCGATCTGAATGGCCGGCGTGCCGATCCTCGGCACCGCCCAGAAATGGGTGGTCATGCCGCCGGTCTCGGTGCCGACGAAGCAGACGAGATCGGCGCCGTTGACCACGCGGTTGGCGCCCTCGCGCGAATAGGTGCCGACGACCCCGACCGACAGCGGATGATTGCCGGGGATCGCGTCCTTGCCGTTGAGCGAGGTCGCGACCGGGATCTGCAGCGCTTCCGCGAGCGACACGAGTTCGCCCGAGGCGCCTGAAGCGCGCACGCCGCCGCCAGCGACGATCACCGGGCGTTGCGAATCCTGCAGGTGCTTGAGCGCAGCCATGACGCTGTCCTCGTCCGGCGCCGGACGATACGGCGGCACGCGTGCAAACTGCGGCTCGCACAACGGCTCCATCTCCGCTTCCTCGGCGTCGATCTGTCCCTCGTTACCGCGGAACTGCAGATGCACGGGACCGGGCGTGCCCGAGGTCGCCGCGCGAAACGCCTGGCGTACCATGTCGGGAAAGCGCGCCACGTCGTCGATCGTGGCGTTGAACTTGGTCACCGGCTCGAACGCCGGCACGTCATCGATCTCCTGATAGACCTTGCGGAACTTGGTCTTCGGGTCGCGCCCGCCCGTCATGGCGATCACCGGCGAGTGCGCGAGCCAAGCGTCGCGCAGCCCGGCCGCGAGATTGAGCGCGCCGATCACCTGCGCGGCGCAGATGCCGGGCTTACCCGAGGCGCGTGCGTAGCCGTCCGCCATGTAGGCGGCGGCCTTCTCGCCGTGCACGTGCAGGCGCTTGATATCGGTGCGGCCCTCCATCACCGCCATGGTTTTGCGCAGCACCGCCGGCACGTGGAAGACGTGGGTGACGCCGTAGCCGTTGAGCATCTCGGCGAGGCATTCCGCCCCGCTCATTTTCCGATTGTGTCC
>WNGF01003567.1_pt1 | contig 28155 bp, 26 predicted proteins | sample 5400641 | NCBI WGS metagenome assembly WNGF01 (sample SAMN13153371, study PRJNA577476) | soil metagenome | isolation source: 80 cm soil or saprolite under grassland replicate 2 | place: USA:California | collected 2016-06-15 | reverse complement strand
TCGATCCGACCTTGAGCACCGCGGAGAGGGCGGGAGGGGTGGGTGGGGCCTTGGGAAACCCGTCGTCGTACGTCGGGCCAGGCGTACCGGCAACCCCGCCCGGTGGATCGGCGGCGATTGGGTCGCCACAGTTTCGAACTGAGACACTACGCCGAGCTAGAACGTGATCCGGAAGCGGCCGGTGATCTTGTAGACGTCCTTCGCTTCGGCGCTGTGGATATCGAGCGCGCCCCCGGCGACGAGATACGCGGCGGCGAAATCGAAGACCATGTTCGGGGCGAAGCGGTAGGTGCAACCCGCCACCCACTCGTTGCCGAGATAGCGCTCCTTGCCGCCCCTGAAGGGGTTCCCGGGCGAGACGATCCCGCTCGGCAAGATCCCGTTGAGGTAGGCGCCCTTCGTGTCCACCGCCGTGTCCGTCCAGCTGAGGTTCGTGATGCCCCGCAACGTGAGAGCCGGCGTCAGGGAGTAGTCGGCCGCGAGCGCCGCGAAGACGCGGCCGTACTTGTCGTAGCTCGGCGACGCACGCAGGATGAGGCCGTTCCGCGGAGCGAGGAAGCTGGCCGTGTAGTCGATGCCGCCGGTCCAGATCTCCGTCCAGGCGTTCATGTAGGCGAAGCCGGAGCTGATCGGCTGGTAGGTACGAATGACGCCGCCGCCGGCGTTCTGAACGTCGTTGTTGGCGCCCACGCCGGGGGTGTACATGATCCGCGACTCGAGGCTGAGCGGACCCGAGCGGACGCCGACGACGGTGTCGGTGATGAACGATCGGACGTCGACCTCGTTCACCTGGCCGGCACGGGGACCGCCCGGCTGGCTGCCGCGCGGGCCCACCTGCTGCCGCCCCAGGAGATAGATAAAGGTGGGCTGGATCGTGAAGGGGCCCATCGTCCACCGAACGTCGCCGCCCAGGTAGTGGCGGGTGATATGACGCCCGACACCCGCAGGGACGTCGACGGATCCGCGGGCGAGCAGGTCGCTGCCCGCCACCGACACCACCGTCGCCGGGCAGTTACCGTTCGGGTCGTCTCCGCCGAAGGGCTCGGTCCCGATGAAGGTCGTGCCGCAGTTGCCGCCGTGATACTCGGCGTAGGCGTACGTCGGCTTCACGGTCAGGCCCTTCCAGATATCCGCCTCGAAGCTCGCGAGGAGAGCGATCTGCTCCTTCTGGTTGAGCGCGATGCCCCGGTCCAGCGCCTCACCGATCTGGACAAACGTCACCGTGCTCCGGAGGCTCGGCGTCCACGCTGTCTCGAGCGTCACCCCCGCGAAGTCGCCGCTGGCCAGGATCCCGAACTTGTAGTCGTGACCGCGGAACGGTTGGCCACCCATCCGGGCGATCGTCGTGACCGGGATGAAGGGCAGCAGCGAGCCGGGACCGGTGACCGGAGTCTCGAGATACAGCCACTTGGTTTCGATCGCGCCCTGCACGTCGGTGTCGAGGTCGAAGTTGGCGTTCGTTCCCGTCTGGGCTTTGCCGACGGTCATGAGGCTGCCGGACTGGCTCGACGCGTTGAAGCTGCCGGCGCCGCTGGTGAAATCGAGCTCGATCGCCCAGACGCCCTTGACCCGGCCGACCTCACCCGTAAGGGTGAATACGCCGCGCTCCCGCGAGTACCAGCCCCGCTTGCCACCCGTCGTCGGGTCGGGCGCACCGGGCGGACCGCTGAACTGTGACCAGTTCCGATAGGCGGTGGTGACGAAATCGACCAGGCCGTTGATCGTGACCGTGGGTGCGGGCGCTTGCGCGAAGCTCGACGGGGTCAGGATCCCCACGAGGAAGAAGCCGACGAAGAGGACGACGAGGCATCGGCTCATCGCCGCTTTCTCAGTCGCCCTTCGGATTGTCGAGGGCGATCGGGGCCCGCGGAAAGCGCTCCTCGAAGATCACGGGCCCTCGACGAAGATCGTGGGGACGAAGACGATGATGCGCCTCATCGTGACGGGGCCGGAACGAGGCGCAATCCCCCGAGCCGCCTGAAGTGTCCGAAGTCGGCATCCCGGGTCACGAGCTCGACGTCGTGATCCAGGCACGACTGCGCGATCAGACTGTCCGCGAGACGAGCCCGCAGCCCGCGGGCCAGGATCTTCGCTCGAAGGAGTCCCGTCCGCTCCCAGTAGCCGCCGAGGATCTCCAGGAGCGGAAGGCGCAGGAACACCTCTTTCACGTTCCGCCGTACCTTGGGATCGCTCAGCAGCTCCGACAGGACGATGGGCGGCAGGGCGGCTTGCCGATGCTCCAGCGCCAGGGCCGTCGCGTCGACATCGGCCCCCCCGGCGCCGGAGAGATAGGCGACGAGGGAGCTGGTATCGATGGCGATCAACGCCGATCTTCGCGCAATGCTTTGAGATCGATGGAGAACGCCACCTTGCCGCGGAGCGCCCGCAACCGCTCGTACGCCTCGGTCGCGGCCACGAGCTGGAGACCGTGGCGGATGGTGGCGGTGACGCCCTGCCCCGTCCGGGCGCGCGCCCGGCGCAACAGCTCTCGGTCGACGTGGACGGTGACCTTCTGGCTACGCATGCCAGTAAGCGTACCAGCACGGGTGCCGTAAAGCCACGGGAGGCCGGGCGAATCGCGCCCGAGGATCAGGAGGCGCAGGCTACGGCGTACGCAGCGTCTTCTCGAGGAGCTCGAGCGCGGCCTTCGCGAAGGCCCACATGTTCTTCTCGCGCTCGCCGTGGCCGGTCTCGAGCGTGACGGCGCGCTCGACGGCGGGCCCGACCACCGCGAGACACGCGTGGCCGGCGGCGTCGCCGTAGCGGTTGCCCGTCGGCCCGGTGGCGCCGGTCTCGGCCAGGCCCCACGTCGTGCCGAGGAGCTGGCGGATCGCGCGCGCCTTGATGAGCGCGTACGCCTCCGTGCTGGACCGGGTGCCCGCGACCGCCTCGTCCGCCACACGCAAGAGTCCGCGCCGCGCGACCTGCGTGTAGATGACGCCGCCGCCCAGGAAGTAGGCCGAGGCCCCGGGCACGGCGAGCAAGGCGGCGGAAATCAACCCACCTGCCGATGATTCCGCAACGGCAATCGTTTGCTTCCGCTCCTTGAGCTGGGCGCCGACCGCGATCGCCATCGTCGAGAGGCTGTTGCCGCTGGATTCCATGGGTACCCTTTCACCGCAGCTCGAGGAGCTTCGCCGCGTTGCCGCCCAGGATCTTGGCCTGGTCGGTGCGCGTGAGGCGCGGCAGGCTCGTGACGACCTGCACCGGGCGCTCGTAGCCGAGATCGAAGCAGTAGTCGCTGCCGATCATTACGCGGTCGGCCCCCACGAGGTCGATGAGGTAGCGCAGCGGCGCCGGGGCGTGGCTGATCGTGTCATAGGTGAAGCGGCGCAGATAGGCCGAGGGCCGCCGCTTCATGTGCTTGAGCTCGCGGCGGACCTTCTGGCCGCGATCGAGGCGGCCGATCAGATATGGGAGCGTGCCGCCGGCGTGGGGCAGGCACACGGAGACCTTGGGGAAGCGGTCGAGGATCCCGCCGAAGATCAGGCGGGCGGCGGCGACCCCGGTGTCGTACGGGTTGCCGAGCAGGTTGGCGAGGTAGTACGGCCCGAGCCGCTGGGCACCGATCACGTTCAGCGGGTGCAGGAACACCGGCAGCTCGAGCGCGTCGATGCGCTCCCACACGGGCAGGAACGCCGGATCGTCCAGCTCGCGGCCGTTGACGTTGGTCCCCAGATAGACGCCGCGGATCCCCGGCAGCCGCGCCGCGCGGTCGAGCTCGTCGACCGACCGCCGGGGATCCTGCATGGGCAGCGTGGCCAGCCCGACGAACCGATCGGGACGCGCGCGATGGGCCTCGGACATGGCGTCGTTGACCGCGCGCGCCAGTCGCGTCCCCAGCTCGGCGTCGGCCCAGTACACCATCGGAAAGGTCAGCGACAGCGCGTGGACGTCGACGCCGGCCCGGTTCATCTCCTTGAGCCGCGCGTCGAGGTCGTAGAACTCCCGTCGCAGGTGTCCGCCCAGCATGTTGCCGATCTTGATGGCGGGGCCGGTGGGATCCGAGCGATCGAGCGTGATGCCGGAGCGTTCGCCTTGCGTCTCGATCGCGCGCAGGTACACCTCCGGAAAGTAGTGCGCATGGATGTCGATCGCCGCCACGCCCTTCGCGCGGGGCGCCGTTTTCATGCCCGATCCTCGTTACAGAGCTCGAGCGCGGTCAGCGCGTAGAGCTGCGCGCCCAGCACGAGGTCCGAGATCTTCATGCCGAAGTTGCCGCCGCCCACGCTGACGCCCGGGCCGTACGTGATGGCCGGGATCCGCATCTCGTTGAAGCAGTTGATGTCGCGCCACATGCTCGAGAACGGCGGTGAGGCCGGCTTCGGTGCTGTGCCCAGCAGCGCCTCGTGCGCCCGCGTGATGGCGCCCGCCAGCGGCCGCACCCTCACGGGGTCCGCCTCGTAGGCCGGGCGGTAGGCGAACAGCTCGACCTCCGCCTCGAGCCCGACGCCGGCCGCGAGCCGGCGCAGCTCCTCGCGGATGTCGAGCGGATTCTGCACGGGCGTGGTCCGCACGTCGACGTAGATCGCGCACTGCTGGACCGTCTTGGTGATCTTGTACGGCACGCCGCCGCGGATGGCGCCGATGTTCACCCGAGGGACGATGACGCCCCCCGCGCACTCGTAGCGATGCTTCTGCTCGTAGGCGTAGGCCCATTCCTCGATGCGCTGGACGAGCGGCGCCATGCGGACGATCGCGCTCGGGTTCTTCTCGATGGGCGTGGGACGCCCGATGTACGGCGTGTAGATCGGCAGATCGTTGCCGAAGACGGTGATCTTGAAGAACGCCTTGCCCGCCTCCACGCCGACGAGGCCGAAGTCGGTGCCCTCGGCCACCAGCGCGTAGTCGCCCACGCCGCCGTGGGTGATGGCGAAGCGCGTTCCCGCTTCCTTGGCGAGATACGCGGGTGACTGGAACTCGTCCACGGGCTCGAGGCCGATCTCGCCCACGACGGCCATGAGCACGAGATCGCCCTTGAGCTTGACGCCGCTGTCCTTGATGGCCTTGGCCGCGAGCAGCCAGGTCGCCATCGGGCCCTTGTCGTTGCAGACGCCGTTGCCGACGAGGACGTCACCCTCGCGCCATGCCGAGTGGAAGACGGGATCGGCGGCCCGACGGGTCGTCCACCACTCGTCCTTGTGGATCGTCGTGTCCATGTGGCTGTTGAAGACGAGGCTCTTGCCGCCGCCAGCGCCGGGCAGGGTACCGATCACGTTCGGACGGTCGGGCAGCAGGGCCACCTTGCGGGACGCAAAGCCCTGCCGGGTGAGCCAGTCGTGGACGTACTCGCCCACCGGCCCTTCGCTGCCCGTGGGGCTGTCGATGTTACCCAGGTCGAGCGCGACCTTGACCAGCTCGTCGACGTCGACGTGGTCGAAGACACGCTGCGCGAGCGGGTGCTGCGTCATCGAGGGATCTCCTGTGGCCGCCCCAGCTCGGGGTCGGCCTCGTTGTTCTCGATCGTGGCCTGGATCCGCGCGCGCAAGCCGGCCAGCTCCGCCGGCGAGCAGGCGCCGAGACGGACGTCGGCGAGGACCGTGGCCGGCTTGCCGAAGACGAGCAGACGGTCCGCGGTGTCGATCGCCTCCTCGAGCTGGTGCGTGACGAGGATGGCCGTCTTCCGCTCGTCGCGCACCATGTCGAAGAACTGGCCGCGGATCTGCCGGGCCGTCACCTCGTCGAGATGCCCGAAGGCCTCGTCCGCGAGCAGGATCTCGGGGTTCACCGCGAAGGCCCGGGCCAGCGCGGCGCGCTGGCGCATGCCGCCGGACAGCTCGTTGGGAAACGCGCGCAGGAAGCCGTCGAGCCCCAGGCGGTGCAGCCACCGCTCGGCCCGCGCCCGCTGCTCGCCGGGGTCGAGCCCCATGATCTCGAGACCGAGGGTGACGTTGTCCATCAATGAGCGCCACGGCAGCAGCCGGTCCTGCTGGAAGATGATGCCGATGTGGCCCCGGAAGCGATCGAAGTCCCCGTAGGGCGTGAGGCCGCCGATCTCGATCCGCCCGTCGGTCGGCTGCTCGAGACCGATCAGGATGTTGAAGAAGGTGGACTTGCCGCAGCCCGTCTTGCCGACGATCGCCACGATCTCGCCGCGGCGGATGCTGAAGTCGAGCCGGGCGATGGCGACGACGGCGGTCCCGGAGCCCTTCTGCCGATAGACCTTGCGCAGCCCCCGCACGTGGATGTCGGGCGAGGGCTCGAGCGCCGGGGACGACGGCGCCGTCACTCGCGCCACACCAGCAGGCGCCGCTCCACCCACGTCACGGCGACCTGGGCCGCCATGAGAATCAGCACGAGCACGACGGTCCAGGCGAACACGTCGGCCACCGAGAAGGTCTCGTTGGCCTGCATCAGCGCGTAGCCGATGCCGGAGGTGGCGCCCACCAGCTCGGCCATGGTGACGACGCGGATCGAGAGGCTGAGGTTGACCTTCCAGCTCGTGAGGATGGCGGGCACGGTGGCGGGCAGGACGAGCTTCCAGAAGAACTGCCGCGCCGTGGGCCGCAGCGCGCGCACCATGTCGCGCAGGTCCTTGCTGACCCCGCGCATGCCGTCGAGCACGTCGATCACGAAGATGGGCGCGCACACGACGACGAGGATGAAGGCGATCCGCACCTCGCGGAACCTGAACCACAGGACGGCGAAGAGGATCCAGCAGAGGACGGGCACCGCCATCAGCAGCTTGATCAGCGGCATCAGGTACCGCTCCACGAGATCCCAGCGGTACATGGCCATGGCCAGCGCCATGCCGATCAGGAACGAGACCACGAGCGCCACGGCGACGCGCGCGACGGTGATGGCGATGAACTCCGGCCGCGTCGCGATGTCGGCCAGGCTCTTGCCGATGCGGGCCCAGCTCGGCGCCACGAACGGCGGCAGCACCATCGAGGCGAGCTGCCACAGCACCAGGAACGCGCCGAGCGAGACGAACGTCTCCTTCGGCCACCGCCCCGCATGGGCGACGTCGACCGCCTCCACGGCCTCGCTCTGACGGGCAGCGGCAACGTCAGCCATCGGGTGGGACCCTCACGGGGTGTGGATGACGGCCTGGTCGCGGACGGGGTCCTTGAAGTAGCCCTCGCCGATCGCGACCTTGATGACCTCCCACAGCGTCTCGCGGGTCGTCGGCTCGGCCGTCGAGCGGATCTGGTACACCACGCGCGGCGCCGTGATCATGTCCTTGAACGCGCCGGGCGGCAGCTTGATGGCCTGCTGGAGGATCTGGTCGCACTCGTCGGGATTCGAGCGCATGAAGCGGGCCGCCTCGTCGAAGGCGGCGATGACCTTCGGCAGCCCCGCGGCGTTCCTGGCGATCCAGTCCTCGCGCATCCCGAGGGCGAGCAGCCAGCCGTCCTTGCCGGTGATCTCGCGCCAGCCTTCCTTGCCGTTGAAGATGATCCGGTAGGCGGGGTTGTCGCGCATGGTCATGGTCGCGGTCGGCTCCCACGTCATGCCGGCGTCCACGCGGTCGGCGGCCATCTGGGTCCGTACCAGCGGCGGGCCCGCCTGCACCACCGTCACGTCCTTGCCGAAGGCGAGGCCCTTCTTCTTGGCGTAGACGCTCAGGATCGCGTACTCGGAGGACGCCATGTCGGCGGCGATCGTCTTGCCCTTGAGATCCATGAGGGACTTGATCGCCGGGTTCTTCGTGATGACCGACATCGACGTCATGTCGACCATCGCGGCGACCATCTTGATCGGCACCCCTTCGAGCCGCATCTTCTGGAACACGAGCGGCCCGCCCCCGATGCCGTCGGTCTCGCCCGATGCCGCCGAGCCGTAGTAGGCGCTCACCGCGCCGTACACCTTGACCTCCATGTCGACGCCGTGCTTCTTGTCGAAGCCCTTCTCCTTGAGGATGGGCATGATCATGGCGGCGTGGGACGGGAACCCGAGATTGCCGATCCTGACCTTCACGGGTTCCTGCGCCGTCACGGAGATGGCGATGACGCCCACGGCGAGCACGGCCGCGAATACTGAGAGCCACGCGCGAACGCTTCTCATGGAGATTCCTCCTGGAGGCGAGATCATCGCATAGCGGACCGGCCTTGCAGAAGCGCCAGCACCCGATCGGGCGTGAGCGGCAGATCGTGGACCTCGAGGCCGAGCGGGGCCAGCGCGTCGGCCACGGCGTTGGCGACGGCCGCCGTCGAGCCGATCGTGCCGCCCTCGGCCATCCCCTTGAACCCGGTCACGCTCACCGCGGGCGGCGTCTCGACGTGGATCACCTCCACGGGCGGCACTTCCATCGTCCCGGGGATCAGGTAATCCATGAAGCTCGTGGCCAGCGGCTGGCCGCCCGCGTCGTAGGCGACGTCCTCGTACAGCGCGTTGCCGATGCCCTGGGCGACGGCCCCGTGGGTCTGGCCCTCGACGAGCATCGGATTGACCATGCGGCCGCAGTCCTCGACGACGACGTGGCGGAGGATCTCCACCAGGCCCGTCTCCGGATCCACCTCGACGACCGCCAGGTGCGTGCCGTTCGAGAACGTGGCCGGCGGGGGGTCGTAGTACTGCGTCGTCTCCAGCGCCGGGTCGACGCCGGGGGGCAGCGTGCCCGAGGAGGGTCGGTAGGCCAGGCGCGCGACGTCGGCGACCGTCACGCCGCGGCCCGGGGTGCCGCGCACGGTGATCGCCCCGGCCTCGATGTGCAAGTCCTCCGGCGCCGCCTCCAGCATGTGCCCGGCGATCTTCGTGATCTTCTCGCGCACGCGACGGGCCGCCAGCACCAGGGCGCCGCCGCTGACGACGATGCTCCGGCTCGCGAACGAGCCGCTGCCGTGGGGACAGCGCTCGGTGTCGCCTTGCACGATCGTCACCGCGCCGAGGTCGACGCCCAGCTCGTCGGCGAGGATCTGGGCGAACACCGTGGCGTGGCCCTGGCCCTGCGACACCGCGCTCACGAACCCCCGCACCTCGCCGCTCGGCTCCACGCGCACGGTGGCGGCGTCGTGGCCGGAGACGTGCGTCATCCCGCGCCGACGAAACGTGCCGGCGCCCATGCCGGTGAACTCCGTGTAGGCGGCGACGCCGATCCCGCGGAGCCTTCCCCTCGGCGTCCGCCCGGCCTCCTTGCGGAGGCTGCCGTAGTCCGCCGCCTGCAGGGCCCGCTCGAACGCCGCGGCGGAATCGCCGCTGTCGATGACGAGACCGGAGGCGGTCGTGAACGGCAGCTCGTCGGCGCCGACGAAGTTGCGTCGCCGGATCTCCACGGGATCGAGGCCCGTCCGGCGCCCCACCATGTCGACCACGCGCTCGCGCACGAAGGTGCCGAGCGACATGCCGACCCCGCGATACGCGCCGGACGGCGACTTGTTGGTCGCGACGGCGTAGGCCTCGTAGGCGTAGGCGGCCATGCGGTACGGCCCCGGGATGATCCCCGCCGCGGTCATCGGCTCGAGGGCCACCGTGACGGGATAGATCGAGTAGGCGCCCGTGTCACAGACGATGCGCGCCCGCATGGCGACGAGGCTACCGTCGGCGCGGGCGCCCACCTCGAGGCGGCACACGAACTCGCGGGCGTGTGCGCTGGCGAGCAGGTTTTCCCGCCGATCCTCCACCCAGCGGACAGGGCGACCGAGCCGTCGCGCCAGCTCGGCGACGGCGACGTCCTCCGGATAGAGATGCATCTTGGGGCCGAAGCCGCCGCCCACCGCCGGACACAGCACGCGCAGGCGCGATTCCGGCATCCGGAGCGCCGCGGCCAGCCCGGTCCGGTAGAGATGCGGCGCCTGCGTGGCGGCCCACACGGTGAGCATGCCCTCGACGGGATCGAACGAGGCCATCACGCCGCGACCTTCCATGGGCGCCGAGCTGCAGCGCGCGTGGCGGAACGTCTCGGACAGCCGCACCTCCGCGGCGGCCAGCGCCGCCTCCACGCCGCCCTTCTCGTAGCTCGCGTACATGAGGACGTTGTCGGCCAGCTCGTCGTGAACGCGGACCGCGCCGGGGCTCATCGCCGCCTCGGCGTCGACCACCGCGGTGAGCGACGCATACGTCGCGCCGAGGGCGTCCAGCGCGTCCTCCGCGCGGTAGCGATCGGTCGCCACGACGGCGGCCACGGGCTCACCCACGAAACGCGTCTTGCCGAGAGCGAGCGCCGGCCAGCCCGTTTCCTTGTAGGCGCCGCCGACGAGCTCGGCCCGGATCGGACACGTGGTCGTCGCCAGGTCGGCGCCGGTCACCACCGCCTCGACGCCAGGGAGCCCGAGCGCCTCGCGGGCGTCGACGTCGACGATGCGCGCGTGGGCGTGCGGGCTGCGCAAGAAGGCCACGGCGAGGAGACCCGGCAGCCGCAGATCGCCCATGAACCGCGTCTGCCCCTTGAGCAGCGTCGGATCCTCGCGCCGCCGGACGCTCGTGCTGACGTAGCGCCCGATCACGACGTGAACCGCGCCTTTCTGATGAGCGCGAGCAGGCGATCCGGCGACAGCGGCAGGGCCGTGATCGACACGCCGAGCGGGGCCAGCGCGTCGGCGACGGCGTTGGCGATCGCGCCCCCGCATCCCGAGCTGCCGCCCTCGCCGACGCCCTTGACGCCGAGCGGGTTGAGCGGCGTCGGCGTCTCCTCGAGAATTCGCACCACCGTCGTCTCCGGCATCTCCATCGCCGTGGGCAGCAGGTAATCCATGAACGTCGTCGTCAGCAGCTGGCCCTCGTCGTCGTACACCAGCTCCTCGAGCAGCGCGCCACCGATACCCTGGGCGAGGGCGCCCACGAGCTGGCCGTCGACGATCAGCGGGTTGATGGCCTTGCCCACGTCGTAGGCGATCGCGTACTTCCGGAGCGCGACCTGTCCGGTATCGACGTCGACCTCCACGACCGCCACGTGCGTCCCGTACGGATACGTCATCTTCGGCGCCTCGAAGAAGTGCGAGGCCACCAGCCCCGGCTCCATGCCCGGCGGTCCGGGGATCGCCGCCCGCGCCGCCTCGCGGAGGCTCACGCGCCTGTCCGCGGCGCCACGCACGTGCACCGCCCCGGCCTCCAGCACGAGGTCGTCCTCGTGGGCCTCGAGCAGCGAGGCCGCGACGCGGACGATCTTCGCGCGGACCTTGCGCGCGGCCTCCTGCGCGGCGGGCAGCGCCACCGCGCCGCCGCGGCTCGCGAAGCCGCCGACGCCGAACGGCACGCGCGCGCTGTCGCCGTGGACGACGGTGATCGCCTCGGCCGCCATGTTCAGCTCGTCGGCGCAGACCTGGGCGAGCGTCGTGTCGATCCCCTGCCCCACCGCGGCCACGCCCGAGTAGAGGACCACGTGGCCGGTGGCGTCGACTTCCACGCGCGCGTACTCCCACGGGCCGAGCCCCGCCTTCTCCAGCACGCACGCGACGCCGATGCCGACGTGGCGGCCCTGACGTCGCGCCGCCGCCTGCTCGGCGCGGGCGGCGTCGTGGCCGACGAGCTCCAGCGCCTGGTCGAGGGCCGAGCGGTACTCGCCGCAGTCGTAGACCGTCTTCTGGGCCAGGGAGGCGCCGCCGACCTCGTAGGGCATCTCGGAGGCCGCGATGAAGTTGCGACGACGCAGCTCCAGGCGGTCGACGCCGAGCCTGGCCGCGGCGATGTCCATCAGCCGCTCGCGCACGAACGTGCACTCGTAGCGACCGGGCCCACGATACGTGCCCGTCGGCGTCTTGTTCGTGAGCACGCACTCGGCGGTGCACGAGTAGTGGGGAATGCGGTACGGTCCCGGCAGCAGGGCCGCCGTCAGCTCGGGGACGACGACCCCGTGGGTGCGGATGTAGGCGCCGAGGTCGGCCAGGAAGTGGTCCACGAGGGCGACGATCCGACCGTCGGCGTCGAAGCCGATCTCGATGTCGTGGTACTGCTGGCGCGAGTGGTTGGTCGCCATGAGATGCTCCCGGCGATCCTCGATCCACTGGATGGGCCGCCCGAGCCGCATCGCCGCCCACGGCACCACGAGGTCTTCGGGATAGAACTCACCACGCACGCCGAAGCCCCCGCCCACCTCCAGCTCGACGAACTGGATGAGGTGCTCGGGATGGCCGAGCAGATCCGCGAGCACGCGCCGGTTGAAGTGCGGCACCTTGGCGACGCCCCACAGGCGGAGCACGCCGGTGCCCGCGTCATAGGCCGCCGTCAAGCCGCGCGTCTCCATCGGCACTCCGGTATGGCGCTGCACGGCGAAGCGCTCCCGGACGCGCGTGTGGGCCGTCGCCAGCACCCGGACCGCCTCTCCGCGGCGCGTCTCCAGCCGGTCCACGACGTTGCCGCCGAGCACCTCGTGGACGATGGGCGCGCCGGGCAGGAGGGCGCGCCGGGCGTCGGCGATCGTCGGCAGCGGCTGGTAATCGACGTCGATCAGCTCCAGCGCGTCCTCGGCGAGATATCGGCTCTCGGCGAAGACGACCGCGACTGGCTCGCCCACGTACCGGACCTTGTCACGGGTGAGCGGCCGCTGCAGGCACTCCGGATTGCCGACGGGATGGCCGAGACGCGTCGGGATGCGGCCGATGGCGCCGAGGTCCTCTCCGGTGACGACGGCGACGACGCCCGGCAGCGCCTGCGCGGCCTTGCATCGGATCGCGCCGAGCCGCGCGTGGGCGTGCGGCGATCGCAGCACCGCGGCCTGCAGCATGCCGGGCAGCCGGAAATCGGCCGCGAACTTGCCGCGCCCGGTGAGCAGGCGCGGGTCCTCCTTGCGCCGCATCGGCTGGCCGACGGCCGGGCTCATGACGCCTCCATCCGGAAGAGACGGGCGGCGTTGTCGCCGAGGATCCGGCGTTGAGCCTCCGCCGTGAGGTCGGCCTCGCGCACGATCTGGATCGGGTTCGGGTCGCCCATCCAGAAGGGATGATCGCTGCCGAGCAGCACGCGATCCGCGCCCACGAGATCGACGAGATACCCGAGCGCGCGCGGCAGCTGCACGAGCGTGTCGTAATGAAAGCGTCGCAGGTAATCGCTCGGGCGCCCCGCGCCGTCCGCGCGGGCTTCCTCGCGCGTCGTGTGCGCGCGGTCGAAGCGCCCGATGTGGTAGGGCAAGAACCCGCCGCCGTGGACGAGGACCACGTCGAGAGCCGGGAAGCGGTCGAGCGTGCCGCCGAGGATCAGGCTGCCCGCGGCCAGCGTGGTCTCGAAGGGATAGCCGACGAGGTTGTGGAGATAGTGCGGCCCGAAGCGCTCGACCGCCTCCAGCAGGAACGGGTGCAGGACCACCGGCGCCGCCAGCTCCGCGGCCACCGCCCAGAACGGGTCGAACGCGCGGTCGCCGAGCGGCCGGCCCAGCGCGTTCGGATCGATCATGGCGCCGCGCAGGCCGAGATGCCGGACGGCGAAGCGGAGCTCGTCCGCGGCGAGCTTCGGGTCCTGGAGCGGCACCGTGGCGAGACCGCGGTGACGGCCCCCGGCTTCCCCCAGCGACGCGGCCAGCCCCTCGTTCTGCACCCGGCTCCACGCCGCCGCCTGCGGCGACGGCAACGAGTAGCCGGCCACATCCATCAGCGGGCCGAAGACGGCGGCGTCGATGCGTTGCCCGGCGAGAAAGGCCAGGTGTCGCTCGAGCGTGTAGAGCGGCTCGAGCAGTGGACGCGTCGGCGGCTCGTTGCCGACCGCCAGACGCGGTCGCGGCCCGTCGTCGAGCACCCGCACGCCGCACCGGTCCGGCGCCGTGCGCGCGCCGTCGAGCGCGTGCGGGGAAAGGAAATGGACATGCACGTCGATGATCATGGCCGCTACCGCCATCGGATCAGCGCTCGGTCGAGCGACTGGGCGAGCTGGGAGACGGCGAGGGCCAGGACCAGGACCGTGAGGATCACGGCGTAGAGGTCGGTGATCAGGAAGGTGTTGCCGTAGTAGATCAGCCGCTCGCCCAGGCCGACGAGCGAGATCAGCATCTCGCCGACGACCATGCCCTTGACGGCCTGGACGGCGCCCAGACGAAGCCCCAGCATGATCGCCGGCAGCGCCGACGGCAGGTAGATCCGGCCGAACAGGTCGCCCTCGCCGGCCCCGAAGCTCCGCGCCATCTCGACGAGGGAGCGCTCGGTCCCCCGCACGCCGGTCGTCGTGTTCACGACGATCACGAAGAACGAGAACATGAACACCGCGGCCGCGACCACCGTATCGCGGATGCCGAACAGCGCGATGAGGACGGGCACCAGCGCGGACAGCGGCGCGGACATCAGCGTGTTGATCCAGCCGTCGAGGACATGGCGCAGGGCGGCGAAGCGGCCCATGGCGAGGCCGAGCGCGACGCCGAGCACGGCGGCGGGGACGAAGCCCTCGACGAGGGAGACCAGGCTCGAGGACGCCGCGCGCAGCAGCGTGCCGTCGACGACGAGCCGCCACCAGGCGGCGGTGACCGTCGAGAGCGGGGGAACGAACATCGACACGTCGAGACGGCCGACGATCTCCCAGGCCAGGGCGAGCGCCGCGAGCGCCGCGAGATCGGTCAGCCGCCCGGCCCCGATCTCGATCATTGAAGGGCTCGGCTCGCCGCCCGAGCGCGGCTCACCTCGCACTGCGATCTCGATCATTGAAGGGCTCGGCTCGCCGCCCGAGCGCGGCTCACCTCGCACTGCCATGCAGCTTCCTCAGGATCTTCCAGAGACCGTCGACGAGGCGCGTGAACTCGCCGCTGGCGCGGATGTCGGTCGCCTCGCGCGGGCGCGGCAGGGGAACGTCCAGCACGTGGTGGACGTGGCCCGGGCGCGGGCTCAGCACGACCACGCGATCCGACAGATAGATCGCCTCCTCCATGCTGTGCGTGACGAAGACCACCGTCTTGCGATCCTCGGACCACAGCGTCAGCAGATCGTCCTGGAACAGCCGGCGCGTCTGCTCGTCGATCGAGGCGAACGGCTCGTCCATCAGCAGCACCTGCGGGTCCACGGCGAGGGCCCGGGCCAGACCGACGCGCTGCTGCATGCCGCCCGAGAGCTGGGCGGGATACGCGTGCTCGAAGCCGGCGAGGCCGACCTTCGCGATGTAGCGACGCGCGGCGGCCCCGCGCTCGGGGGCGCGCACGCCGCGCAGGAGGAGGCCGAACTCGACGTTGCGCTGCACCGTCCCCCAGGGCAGCAGCGCGAAGTCCTGGAACACCACGCTGCATTCCCGGTGGGGCCCCGTGACGGGGCGGGCCCCCACGAGCACGCGGCCGGCGTCCGCGGGCACCAGCCCCGCGATGGTCTTGAGGAGCGTCGTCTTGCCGCAGCCGCTGGGACCGATGAGGGTGACGAACTCGCCGGCGTCCACGCGCAGGCTCACGTCGGACAGCGCCGCCACCGGCCCGAAGGTCTTCGACACACCATCCACGACGATGCCGACGGGCGCCGACGGTGATCGCCGGTCGACGACGGGCGTCTCGGGCGTCATCACGGCCGCCATCGGAGCCACCGGGCCTCCAGTCGTGCGAGCATGGCCAGCGCGGCCGCGGCGAGGAGCAGCGTCCACAGCACGGTGGCGAACATCCGATCGTGCTCGAACATCGAGCGCGACGCCATGATCAGGCGCCCGAGCCCGAAGGGCGACAGCAGGAGCTCGGCCACGACGAGGCCCACGAACGCCCGCGACAGCCCGTAGCGGATCCCGGCCAGGATCATGGGCAGCGCGCTGGGCAGCACGATGCGCGTGAAGAGCTGGCCCCACGACGCGTCGAAGGCGCGCGCCATCTCCACGAGCCGGGGACGCACCTCCCGGACGCCGCCGTAGGCGTTCATCGTCACGAAGGGGGCGCTGAAGGCGAAGACGATGACCGCGGAGGACACGACGTTGATGCCGACGGAGAGGATCACCAGCGGCACCAGGGCCGCCGTGGGCAGCGCGATCAGCAGGTCGAGGTAGACGCGGGCCAGACGGCCGACCGGCCGCACCGTGCCCATGAGCAGGCCGAGCGGCACGCCGAGCAGCACGGCGGCGCCGAACCCGAGCAGCAGCGACTGCAGGCTCGTCAGCGTGGCCGCGAGCAGCGCCCCCGACCGGACGAGCGCGACCAGCGCCGCCAGCGTCGCCAGCGGCGAGGGGAAGTTGAAGCTGACGGGGACGCGCGCCGCCCACTCCCACAGGAGCAGGAACGCGGCGACGGAGGCCAAGCGCAGGGTGACGATCACGGCGAGCGGCCCGCCTCCTTGAGCGCCGCCTCGAGCGGCCCCACGTCGAAGAACGTCTCCGGCTTCCATTTGCCGACGGGGCCGGTGAGGCCGCCGGTCGCCACCTGGAAGGCGAGGTTGTCCATGGCCCCCGGGCCGCGCATCCGGTCGATGCCCCCGTTGACGTCGAAGATCTTCACCAGGGCCTTGAGCTGCGTCTCGAGCTTCGCGTCGTCGATCTCCTTGAGCGTGCTCCCGCGCTCGCGCACCCAGAACTTGGGATCGCGCACGCCCTGACGGTACGACTCGAGGATCCGTCGCACCAGCTTCTGCACGATCTCGGGCTTCTTCCTGGCCAGGTCCAGGTTGACGACGAGCGAGCTGGACGACACCGGCTGGTCCGTGAAGTCGATCAGGACGTGGAACTTGCCCGGCGCGCGCTCGTTCACCACCTGGGCGGCGGTCACGTCGAAGGCCGCCGCATCGACGGCGCCGCGCAGGAGGGCCTCGGCGCGCGCCGGCGAGCCCTCGGGGATGAAGACGACGTTGGGATGCACGTCGGGCTGGGACTTGAGGTAGAACTCCAGCAGGGACTGCACGGTCGCCTTGGGCGAGTGAGACGCCAGGCGGACGCCGTTGAGCCCCTTGACCGTGGCGATCTCCTTCTTGGCCATCACCACGAACTCCGGGCGCGACAGCTCCATGACCCCCTTGACGGGCGCGCCCTTCTCCACCGCCGGATAGAAGGGGGCGAAGCCCGTCCCCACCGGGCCCTGCCCCTCGATGACGGCCAGCATCGCCGCCTCCGGAGAGCGCAGGTCCTTGATGGTCACCTTGATGCCGTCGCTGCGCTCGAGGAGCCGCAGTCCCACGATCATCGGCACGTTCACGACGCGGGTCACCGTGGCGATCAGCGTCAGCTCCTCGGCGGCGACGCCGAGCCCCGGTGCCAGGCCGAGCGTGGCGATCACGACCCCGATCGTCAGCGCGAACGCGTGTCTCATCATCGTCTCCCCGGCGCGGTCGCCGCCATGGTGCCCGCGGCCGCCAGCGCGGCCGCGATGATGTTCTTGTAGCCCGTGCACCGGCACAGGTTGCCGGCGATGGCCTCGCGGATCTCGGCCTCCGACGGGTTCGGCCGCTCGCGCAGGAAGCACGTCAGGGTCATGAGAAAGCCGGGCGTGCAGAACCCGCACTGCAGCCCGTGATGCTCCCAGAACGCCTCCTGGAGCGGATTGAGGCGGTCGCCGTCTGCGAGCGACTCGACCGTCTCCAGCGAGCGACCGTGCATCTGCGCCGCGAAGAGCAGGCACGAGCGCACGGCGGCGCCGTCGACGATGACCGTGCAGGCGCCGCACACCCCGTGCTCGCAGCCGAGGTGCGTGCCCGTGAGCTCGAGGTCCTCGCGCAGGAAGTCGGCCAGGGTCTTGCGGACCTCGACGGTCTTCTCATGGACACGGCCGTTGACGGTCACGCGGATCGTCCGCTCTCTCATCGCGTTCCCCGTGCGCGCTGGGCGGCGCGGGCCAGGGCACGGCGCGTGAGCACGCCGGCCACGTGGGTGCGGTACTCGCTGGAGGCGTGCAGGTCGCCGTCGGGCCGGAGCGGTGCCGCGGCCCGCCGCCCGACGTCCTCGAGTGCCTCGGGCGTCGGCTTGGCGCCGATCAGCGCGCGTGCGGCCTCGCGCGCGACCACCGGGGTTGGCCCCACGCCGGTCAGCGCGATCGCACAGCCGGTGCACACACCGGCCTCGTCGAGCGTCACGGTCGCGGCCACGCCGACGAGCGCGAAGTCGCCGTGCCGCCGGCTCACCTCCATGAACGCCGCGCCCGTGCGCGGCGGCGCGACGGGCAGCCGGACCTCGACGAGCAGCTCCGCCGGATCCACGGCCGTCGTCAGGTAGGCCACGAAGAACTGCTCGGGCGTCAGCGTGCGCTGTCCCGCCCGGCTCCGCACGACCAGCTCGCCCGCGAGGGCGGCCACCACGGCCGGCAGCTCGGCGGCGGGGTCGGCGTGCGCGAGGCTGCCGCCGATCGTGCCCCGGTTGCGGATCTGGAAGTGCCCGATCTGGGGCATCGCGTCGGCCAGCAGCGGGCAGCGCTCACGCACGACGTCTGCGGTCTCGACCGCGCGCTGACGGGTCATGGCCCCGATGGCCAGTCGCCCGTCGTCCGCGCGGACATAGGCCAGGCCCGGGATGTCGTTGAGGTCGACCAGATAGGCGGGCCGCACGAGGCGGAAGTTCAGGAGCGGCACCAGGCTCTGTCCGCCCGCCAGGACCTTGGCCTCATCGCCGTGGTCGGCGAGCAGGCCCAGCGCCTCGTCGAGCGAGGTCGGGGCCAGGTACTCGAATCGCGGTGGCTTCATCGTCTCTCCGAAACTCGCGGTGTCCGGACTGCGAGAGCGATCACGTCGCTGGCGCTAGTCGAAGACTTCCACCTTCACGGGCGTGCAGTGGTAGGCATTGCAGGGGGCCAGCGCGTCGAGCGGGCAGTTGGAAAATCCCACGATCAGGTCCATCTCCGCACGGAACTCGATGTAGTCGCCGGGCCTGGAGACCGGCTCGCCGATCACCCAGCGTCCGCGCGCGCAGTCGTGGTGGTAGTCCATGAAGAGATCCATCGTGTCCGGGATGTCCTCGGGCAGCAGCCCGTAGGGCGCCACGGCATTGGCGATGTTCTCGTGGCAGCCATCGCGCGGGCCGAGGCCGTACGACTCGTAGAGGAACCGGTTGCACATCCGGTTGTGGGTGTCGTGCACGCCCTTCGGCTCCGGGGTCTCCTCGAGGATCGTCATCATGGGCCGGCAGATCGTCGACATGAGCGTGTCGCCCTCGAGGAGCTTGTCGCGCGGGACGTACTCCGCCCCGGGCTTGGGGACATAGCGCGTGCGCGAGTACGACGTCGACAGCTTCTCCCGGGGGTTGTCCCGGTTGAACAGCGCCATGTCGACGACCTGCTTGCCCTCGAGGTCCGTCACGCGCAGCCGCTGCCCGGCGCGCATGGTGACGGCCAGGCCCTGCTTGGGCGGGATGATCTGCTCGAACACCGCGAGCATCGGCCTAGTCGAGCAGCGCTTTGCGCTGGCCGCCGTCGAGCGTGATCATCGCGCCGTTCATGAAGCTCGCGCGGTCGGAGGCCACGAAGACCACCACGTTCGCCACTTCCTCCGGCGTGCAGATCCGTCCCAGGGGGATGCTGCGCTCGGCGCGCTTCTGCGCCTCGTCGGGCGTGATCTTGCGCGTGCGCGCGATGCCGGCGATGAGGCCGTCCCAGCGCTCGGTGGCCACCGGCCCCGGGTTGACGGCGTTGATGCAGATGTTGTGGCGCCCGTACTGCTCGGCGAGGGCGACGGTGACGGCGAGATCGGCCGCGTTGGCCGCGCTGGGGGTCAGCTCGATGGCGATCGGCTTGACGCCGTCGTTGCCGACCACGTTGACGATCCGTCCGCGTCCCTGCTTGAGCATGTGCGGGAGCACGGCCTTCATGCACCGCACGTAGCCCATGAACTTGAGCTGGATCGCCCGCTCCCAGTCCTCTTCCTTGAGGTCGAGGATCAGTCCGCCCGGCGCGCCGCCGGCGTTGTTGACCAGGATGTCGATCCGCCCGAAGCGCTCGATGGTGGCGTCGACGATCTTCTGGACCGAGGCTTCCTTCGTCAGGTCGCCCCCCACCGCGAAGATCTCCCCGCCCGTCGCCTTCTCCAGCTCGCCCGCCGTCGTCTCGAGCTCGTTCTTGGTGCGCGCGCAGATCGCGACCTTGGCGCCTTCCTCGGCGAGGCCGCGCGCGACGGCCTTGCCGATGCCCTTGCTCCCGCCCGTGACCAGCGCAACTTTGCCCTTCAAGCCGAGATCCATGCGAGAACTCCTTAACGTGGGGCGGGCTCGACCCGCGCCGCTGTGAGAGCGCGAATTTAGCAAGAAGGCCTGATGGCGTCAAACGTGGGATAGAATTCCGGCCGGCCGCTCGATCACGACCGCGGAGGACGCGCAATGAGGCTCGTCGACCTGTCGCACCCCTGGAACATGCACACGCCGGGATGGATCGGCTACCCCGGCTCCAAGATCTATTACACGCAGACGCTCCAGACGAACCGCATCGTCTCGCAGCGGGTCGAGACCTCGCTCCACGTCGGGACTCACCTCGACGGACCGATGCACGCCGCCGACGGCGCCGGCGACATCGCCTCCCTGCCCCTGGCCAAGCTCGTGCACGAGGGCGTGATCGTCGACGTCTCCGACTGCGTGGAGGACTGGAGCATCATCACGCCCAAGCACATCACGGATCGGATGGAGGTCAAGCCCGGCGACATCCTCATCCTGCACACGGGCTACCACCGGTACTACGAGGGCAAGCCGCAGCAGGACCTGACGCGGTACTTCTGCATGCATCCCGGCGGCACGCGCGAGCTCGCGCAGTGGATGCACGACATGCGGATCTCCTGGTGGGGCATCGACGCCGGCTCCGGGGATCATCCGATGAACACCACCATCCGCTACATGCGTCCCGATCTCGCCAAGCGCTTCGAGGAGAAGATGGGGAAGTCGGTGCTGGAATACTTCGGCGAGTACGAGTACCGCCACCACAAGAGCGGACGGATGGTGAAGGAGGAGATCTTCCCCATGCACTACCTCGCCTTCCCCGAGGGGTGCGTCCACGCGGAGAACGTCGGCGGCGACATCGAGCGCGTGCTCAACACCCGCTGCATCATCGGCGCCTTTCCGTGGAAGTTCGAGGGCGGCGAGGCGTGCCCGTGCCGGATCGGACCGGCTAGGAGTGTGTCCGAGTAACAGAATTCACGATGAGGGACACCTCAAAATCCTTGGGAATTGCGAGGTCGACCATGGCTGAAACCGTCGATTTCGGCATTACTCGGACACACTCCTAGCAGTCCGCCTGAATGTCGGTAAGCGGTACGCCTGTCACGACGTACGACGACGGGTTTCCGAAGGCCCACCCGTCTCTCCCGCCCTCCACGCGGCGCTCGGGCCGCGGAGTCGTGGAATTGACCGACGATCACGGCCGAACTCAAACCTGTCGTAGGAAGGTTGGGGGCACGCAATCTCTTCAGGTCGCGCACAGCCTCGCCACTCGAGTCGTCGATCCGACCTTGAGCACCGCGGAGAGGGCGGGCGGGGTGGGTGGGGCCTTGGGAAACCCGTCGTCGTACGTCGTGACACGCGTACCGGCAACCGACAGGCGGGCGGTGGGCCAGACAGTCCGATCGGGTTTCCCAAGGCCCCACCCGCCCCACCCGCCCGGTGGATCGGCGGCGATTGGGTCGCCATAGTTTCGAACTGAGACACTACGGACCCGCGGCGGGATGGCGTCGAGCGCCGGCGGCTGTGCTACCGTCGATGCGGCCGAGACGACGCAAGGGGCCGACACGGAGGCCTGAATCGATGGCGCACGGGACACGGCTCATCTGGGTGGTGGCGATCGCGCTGGCCCTCGGTGGATGCGCGAGCCGCTCGCGTCCTGCCCCCGGCCCAGGGGATCTGGGGTTCGACTGCGTGTGGGGCACGTGCGCGGCCGAGAGCATCGCGATCAGCCGGTGCGCGGCCTCCCGGGCCCAGACCGACCCCTCGGCCTTCCGTCTGTGCATGCGCTACGAGGGCTACCAGGCGAGCGCCTGCAAGCCCGGGGCGCCCGACTGCTCACCGAAGGTGCAATTGCTCCGCTAGCGAGACGGCCGGGCCGCCCGTCGACGGTCAGGCGGGGCCGACCGGTTTCTCTCCGGCCAGCGTGATCCGGTGCATGACGCGGCGGTGGGTCTGATAGTCGTTGATCGCGTTGTGCTGGGCGCAGCGGTTGTCCCAGAACGCCAGGGAGCCGGGCCGCCAGCGGAAGCGACACGTGAGCTCCGGCCGGGTCTGGTGGCGGAAGAGATAGTCGAGGATCGGCGCGCTCTCCTCTTCCGTCATCCCCTCGAAGCCGACCGTGTGGGCGACGTTGACGTACAGGGCCCGGCGCCCGGTCTCGGGATGGACACGGACGACCGGATGCGCGGCGACGTACTCCTTCTTGGCGTCGGCGCGCGCGCTGTCCTTCAGGCGGTCCTCGCGCGTGCGGGAGACGTCGGCCCGGGCCGAGCTGTTGATGGCCACGAGCCCGTCGAGCAGGTGCCTCATGCCGTCGGAGAGCGTCTCGTACGCCAGGTACATGTTGGCGAAGAGCGTGTCGCCGCCGGCCGGCGGCACCTCGCGGGCGATCAGCATGCTGGCCATGGGCGGCACGTCGAGATACGTCGTGTCGGAGTGCCAGATGCCGCCGAAGTTCACCCGCTCGTGCTCGAGCTTCATCACCGGGATGATCTCGGGGAACTCCTCGAGGCCGCGGACGAACGGATACTCGATCGGCTCGCCGAAGCGGCGCGCGAAGCCAAGGAACTTCGCGGGGGGCAGGTCCTGGTCCCGGAAGAAGATCACCAGGTGCTCGAGCCAGGCCCGGCGGATGGCGGCGACCGTGTCGTCGTCGAGCGTCCGCGACAGGTCGACGCCGGAGAGCTCCGCGCCGAGCGCGCCGGCGATGGGATGGATCTCGAGCGCGCCGCCCATGGGCGCCGTCAGGCCGGGGTGAACGCGGGGACGGGCGGCCCGCCCTCGGTCGGCTTGAACACGAGCCGGACGCGCTGGCCGACGCGGATCTGGTCGAGGTCACAGTCGACGATGTTCGTCATCATCGTCACGCCCTCGTCGAGCGTCACGTAGGCGATCGCGTAGGGGATCTCGGCCCGACGCATCACGCTGTAGGAGTAGACGACGCCGGTGCCGCCGGCGGCCTGCCATTCCGTCGCTTCGCTCCCGCAGAACGGGCAGAACGCGCGCGGGTAGTAGTGGGCCTGCGTGCAGGCGCGGCAGCGCTTGATCATGAGCGTGCCCCGCGCCGCTTCGTCCCAGAACTCCTTCGTCTCGGGGCTCGCCGGCGGCGCCGGGATCTTGCGCTCGGTGGCGGCCACGGCCCTACTCCCGCTCCAGGATGACGGTGGCGCTGGCGTGCCGGGTGCCCAGCGAGCCGCCCGTGCCGTGGGCGAGGGCCAGATCGCAGCCCTTCACCTGCACCTTGGGATGCGCCTCGCCGCGCAGCTGCCGGACGGCCTCGATGACCTTCGTCATGCCGCCGCGGTTGCCCGGATGGTTGTTGCAGAGGCCGCCGCCGTCGGTGTTGAAGGGCAGCTTCCCCGTGCCGGCGATCAGGTTGCCGTCGGCCACGAGCTTGCCGCCCTGGCCCTTCGGGCAGAAGCCGAGGTCCTCGAGCGTCATGAGCACGGTGATGGTGAAGCTGTCGTAGATCGACACGTACTTGATGTCGGCGGGCTTCACCCCGGCCTCGGCGAAGGCGGCCGGCCCCGAGCGCACGGCGCCCGTGTAGGTCAGGTCCACCTTGCCGCCCATCTGGTGCTTGGGCGATTCGCCGGCGCCGCGGATCTTGATGCGCGGCCGCACCAGACGCTTCGCCACGTCCGGGCTCACGACCACGAGGGCGCCGCCGCCGTCGGTGATCACGCAGCAGTCGAGCCGATGCAGCGGATCCGCGATCATCGGCGAGTCGACCACGTCCTGCACGGTGACCACGTCGCGGAGCAGCGCGTGCGGGTTGTGCTGGGCGTGATGCGAGGCCGCCACCTTGATCCAGGCGAGCTGGGCGCTCGTGGTGCCGTACTCGTACATGTGCCGCATGGCGCACATCGCGTACATGTTCACGGTCGTCGGTCCGAAGGGCGTCTCGAACTGCACGTCGGGGGCGGCCGATCCGTAGTTGCGGGGGGCCGTCCCCGTCGCCATGCCCTCGGCGCGCGGCCGGCCGGCCAGCGTGATCAAGGCCACCTGGCACTTGCCGGCGGCGATCGCCTCGGCCGCGTGGCCGACGTGCAGCACGTAGGACGATCCGCCGGTCTCCGAGCTGTCCATGTGCCGGACCTCGAGCCCCATGTAGTCGACCATGGAGAGCGGCCCGAGCCCGGGCGCGTCGCCGGCGCAGAAATAGCCGTCCACGTCCGCCTTGGTGAGACCGGCATCCTCCAGCGCGCCCTTGGCGACCTCGGCATGCAGCTGCGCCAGCGACTTGTCGTCGGCCTTCCGCGTGGGGTGCTCGTAAATGCCCGCGATATACGCCTTGCCGTTGATACTCATCGCCGGCAAAAACTACGTCGTGCGGCAGGGCTTGTCAAACGGCGACGGACTATCGAGGGGCGCCACGGCTTCGCCGGGGCGTCCCGAGCGTCCGGGGGGCTTGGGGGGCCCGCTCGAGGCCCCCCATCTCGGTCAATCGACGCCGTGCGGCGGACGGCCGGGAGACGAATCGCGCGCGACGGCGGCCACGGCCGCGCCGGCCAGCAGCGCGCGCAGATCCTCGTCGGTATGGCGCGCGGTGAAATCGCGGAAGCTCTGCCCGTCGGCGCGCTCGGCCAGATACGCGCGGAGCAAGCGCTCGATCGCGGCCGGGACCTCGGTGGCGGCGGCGCGATAGCCGATCGGTCGCGCGATGCGCTGGTGCTTGCCGACGCCGCCGCCGACGCAGAAGTAGTAGGCGTCGACCATCGTGCCCTCGACCTTCGTCTTCTTACCCTCGATGCCGATGTCCGCGATCCAGTGCTGCCCGCAGCTGTTGGGACAGCCGGTGACGTTGAGCTTGAGGTGCTGGTCGAAGCCGGGCATGCGCGTCTCGAGCTCCTCGACGAGCCAGCGCGCGAAGCCCTTGGTCTCGGTGAGGGCCAGCTTGCAGAACTCGGTCCCCGTGCACGCCACGGTGCCTCGCCAGAACGCGGAGGCGTCGACCCTGAGCCCGGCCGCCTCCAGCTCCCGGACCAGCGCGTCCGCCCGCTCGCGGCGCACGTTGAGGATCAGGAGGTTCTGCATGGTCGTCGTGCGCAGCTCGCCGCTGCCGTAGCGGTCGGCCAGGTCGGCGACCGCCCGCATCTGAGCGACGGTGAGCCGCCCGCGCAGCACGGCGATGCCCGCGTACACGTAGCCGTCCTGCTTCTGGGGATGGATGCCGACGTGATCGCGATAGACGTCGTCGGGGGGATCGTCGGCGACGGCGGGATCGAGGGCGAAGCCGAGCCGTCGCTCGAGCTCCGCCTGCAACCGCTCGGCCGTCCAGCCGTGCTGCACGAAGAGGAACTTGAGCCGCGCTTTCTCACGGTCGTGGCGCAGCATCTCGCTGTCGCGGAAGATCTCGGTGACCCCGTGGATCACGGGCAGCGCCTGGTGGGGGTGGACGAACGCGTCGAGCCGCAGGGCGAGATGCGGCAGCGTCGAGAGACCGCCGCCCACGCGCACGGAGAAGCCGACCTCGCCGGTCGCCGGATGGCGCGTGGCCGTCAGGCCGACGTCGTTGATCTCGGGGTACGAGCACCATGCCCGGCAGCCCGTGACCGTGACCTTGTACTTGCGCGGCACGTTGTAGAAGTCCGGGTTGCCGTTCAGCATCCGCGTGGCCGCCTGCACGATCGGCGAGGCGTCGATCAGCTCATCCGCGTCCACGCCCGCCACCGGGCAGCCCGTGATGTTCCGGGTGACGTCGCCACACGTCCCCATCGTGCTGAGCCCCGCCCGCCAGAGGCCTTCGAGCAGATCGGGCAGCGCCTCGATCGGCATCCAGTGCAGCTGGATGTTCTCCCGCACCGTCACGTCGGCGATGCCCCGGGCGCTGCGCTCGGCGAAGCCCGCGATCATCCGGAGCTGGTGCGAGAACAGCTGGCCGTTCGGGATGCGGATCCGCACCATGAAGTACGGCACGGCCTTGCCCTCGCCGCCCTTGCCGCCGACCGCCCCGATGCCATCGCCCTGGGTATAGACGCCCCACCAGCGGAAGTACGTGTTCAGCCACGCGGCGGGGATGGACTGATAGCCTTCACGGGCGAACCGTCGGATCTCCTCGAGATGCTCCCACGGGTTCAGCTCGGCCTTGAGCCGCTCCGCGCGCTGGGCCTTGGTCTCCTTAACGACATGGGGGGCCTCGAGCGGGCCCCCCAAGCCCCCCGGGGGTGGCTCGGGGCGCCCCGGCAAAGCCGTGGCACCCCTCGAAATAATCGAACGCGCATCGTCGGCGCCGCGCACCCAGTTCCGGAGGATCTCGGCGACCTCGGGGCGCGCGAACTCCGTCGGCACCAGCTCGCCGCGCCCGAGCAGCTCGCGCACCACGGCACCGGACAACCCGACGCGGTGCTGGGCGCCATGCGGACACGTCTTCGGCGACGTCACGGTCTCGCAGCGCCGGCAGTAGAACGTCTCGTCGAAGAACAGCGGCGTGATCCCGAGCTCGTCCGGCGGGAAGACATGGAAGATCTCGTCGACGCCGATCGGGGTGAAGTCCCGCTCGACCGCGGCATACTCGCGACCGACGATGAAGTGCGTGCAGCCGTAGTTCTTGCGAATGAGGGCGTGCAGGAGGGTCTCGCGAGCGCCCGCGTACCGCATCGCGCCCGGGAACACGGCGAGGATCGCGCGATCCCTCGGATAGTACTGCTCGACCAGGACCTGATAGCACTGCACCCGCACGCGCGACGGCAGCTCGTCGAGCTTCGTCTGGCCCACCAGCGGGTGAATCAGGAGCCCGTCGAGCGGCTCGAGCGCGCACTTCTGGATGTACTCGTGCGCGCGGTGCATCGGTTGCTGACTCTCGAAGCCCACGACGGTCCGCCAGCCGAGCTCGCGAAAGCGCGCTCGCGCCTCGACGGGGTCCAGCCTCAGCGCCTCGAAGCCTCTGAGCGGCGGTCGGGCGATCAGGTCGACGGCGCCGGCGAGCAGGACGTCGCCGCGGTGCAGCTGGTACGCGGCGCCGGGGTGCCGCGGGTCTTCGGTCCCGTAGACGAGCCGGGCCTCTTCGTGGCCGTCGTAGGCGAAGCGCTCCGCGAGATGGAGGATGCCGATCGGCTCTTCCCAGGGCGTGACGAGCGCGACGTCTTCACCGTCGCGGAGCTCATCGGCCGCGGCCTTGCGGACGGCGAGGGTGATCGGCAGCGTCCACGGAAGCCCGTTCGCCAGGCGCATGTCGCGGAGCACGCTCGCGTAGTCCGCCCGGCCCATGAATCCCTCGAGCGGGCTATACGCGCCGACGCCGAGCAGCTCGACGTCGGACATCATCCGGGCGTTCAGCGAGATCCGCTTGAGGGAAGCGGCGCGAGCTCGCGCCTCGACGAGAGCGTCCCCGCGCAGGACACGGTCGACGAGCCGCCCCCCGTGGGGAGCGACCTGGGTGGCCTCGGCGTCCGATACGGCCATGGAGCCAACCTAGTATTGTCGATCGATAAAGTCAAGAATGTGTATAAGCCGTTGATTATTTGGAATCACAGGGCAGAACCTCAGGCCTCGGCGAGGATCGTACGAAGCTTTTCCAGGTCGATGGGCTTGACCACGTGAGCGTCGAAGCCCGCGGCGAGCGCACGTTCCCGGTCCTCGGGCAGTCCGTAGCCCGTGAGCGCAACCAGACGCAGGCGGCGACCGGTCGGATCGTCGCGCAGCCGGCGTGCGACCGCGTAGCCGTCGAGACCCGGAAGCCCCACATCGAGGAGCGTGAGATCGGGTCTCAGCTCGAGCGCCTTCTCCACCCCGGCGATGCCGTCCACGGCCTCATGCACCTCGTGCCCGAGCCGCCGGAGCAGGTCCCCCAACATCGCTCGCGCATCGTCGTTGTCCTCGACGACCAGGATGCGCCGCCGGAGCGGCGACGCGGCCGTCGCGTCGCTCGCGCCGGCCGTCGAGCGGGCCGCCGTCACCGGAAGCCGAACGGTGAATCGGCTGCCGCGTCCAGGGCCCTCGCTCACCGCTTGCACGACGCCGTCGTGCAGCTCCACGAGTCGCCGCACCAGCGTGAGCCCGACACCGAGACCGCCGCTGGCGCGCTCGAGGCTCCGGCTCCCCTGCACGAACAGCTCGAAGACATGCGGCACGAGCTCCGGCGGCATGCCGCTGCCGGTATCGGCGACCGTGAGCACCGCCATGCGCTGCTCCTCGCGGAGCGTGACGGCGATACGGCCGCCCGTCGGCGTGTACTTGGCGGCGTTCTCCAGCAGGTTCGTCACGACCTGATCCATCCGCGTCGCGTCGGCGAAGATCCAGACGGGGTCGGTCTGGACGTCGACCGTGTGCCGGATCATGCGCTCG
>WNGF01002475.1_pt1 | contig 28169 bp, 22 predicted proteins | sample 5400641 | NCBI WGS metagenome assembly WNGF01 (sample SAMN13153371, study PRJNA577476) | soil metagenome | isolation source: 80 cm soil or saprolite under grassland replicate 2 | place: USA:California | collected 2016-06-15 | reverse complement strand
CGCGAGCACTGACGCCACGGTGCACCGGCATGCGTTGCGAAGATTCATCTCGCCTCCATTGACATCCGTCATGGCGGCGCCCATGGTGTGGGCTGCGTCGCAACTGGCGCGCGCAACTGTCGGGTTTCCGCTTGCGGCAGTGCCCTTTGGGGCAACCGACGCGCCGCGTTCCCGGCCGCGCGTGACCCACGTGTCTACGCTCTTCGATTGGTTTTCGATTGGTTCGCGTGCGGGGCGGGGCACGCTCGAATGTCACGTCGCCGTGAACTCCCGGACAGCATGATCAAGTCACGCAGTACGCTGCCCTACTAGAACCCATCCGGATAGGGCGCGGCGGCGCTGGCCGGGTCCTGCTGGCGCTGCGCTGGTTGATAGTCAGGCAAAATGGCGTGCAGCAGCGCGAGTGTCGCGTCGTTGTCGTTCGCGGCTGCCGCGGCGTAGAGCAGTTCGAGGTTGGCGGTCAGGTCGGCCTCGACCCTCCGGGCCCGCGTCGCCCAGATCTTGGGATGGGACGTCGGCAGCCGCTCCTCGGAGTCGGAGAAGACCTTCTCGTTCAGCTTCTCCCCCTGACGCAGTCCGGTGAACCGGATCTGTACGTCCGAAGCATTCACCGCGGCCGTGTACTTGCGAACGAGATCGACTATCGCCACGGGCTCGCCCATGTCGAGCACGAAGGTCTCCGCGTGCTCGGTCATGGTCACCGCTTCGAGCACCAGTCCCACGGCCTCTTCGACGGTCATGAAGAACCGGGTAACCTCGGGGTGCGTCACGGTGACTGTCCGGTCCTTCGCCACCTGGTCAGCGAGCACGGTGAGCAGTGAGCCGCGCGAGCCGAGCACGTTGCCGAAGCGCACCGCCGCCACCGCGGTCGGCCCGCCGGCCGCGGCCTGCACGACCAGCTCCGCCAGGCGTTTGGTCGCACCGAGCACCGAGGTCGGATCCGCCGCCTTGTCCGTCGAGATGAGGACGAACCGCGAGGTGCCGTGCTCGACCGCGAGGTCGGCCAGGTGATGGGTGCCGAGCACGTTGGTCTTGACGCCCTCGCACGGATGGCGTTCCAGCAGTGGCAGGTGCTTGTGCGCCGCGGCGTGGAAGACGATTTCGGGCTGGGTACTGCCAAAGATTTGCGCCAGCCGCGGTCGGTCCCGGATGTCGGCGATGATGATCTCGTCGGAGTCCAGCAGTCCAGATCCGGCGATCTCCAGATGCAGGCTGTGCAGGTTTGACTCGTCGTGGTCGAGCAGATAGAGCGCGGCCGGTCGGAACCGCTTGATCTGCCGGCACAGCTCCGATCCGATCGAGCCACCCGCACCGGTCACCAGCACCCGGCGGTCGCGGATCAGTTCGCGCGCCAGTGTGGACGCGACGTGCACCTCGTCGCGACCCAGCATCTGGTCGATCCGTACTCCCCGCAGGTCGGAGATGCGCATGTCGCGTTCCACGGCGGCGAGGAACGACGGCAGGTGCCGGACCGCCAGTCCGCAACCGGCGGCCAGCTCGATCAGCTCGGCGATCCGGGCCGACGGCAGCGACGGTATGGAGACCAGGGCCGCCTTCGCACCGGTCGCCTCGGCCACTGCCGGCAGATCGTCGAGCCGGCCGAGCACCGGCAGGCCGCTGACCCGGCGGAGGCGCCGATCGTCATCCAGGAACCCGATCGCGGTAAGCCCGTAGTCGGGAGCCGCGCGCAGCGCCCGTACCAGCTCGCGGCCGGCGTCGCCCGCGCCCAGCACGAGTGTCGGCAACCCCGAGGCGCTCTTCGCTCGTGTCTTCGGCCACCACCACGCCATTAGGATGCCCGCCTTTCCTGGGTGACGAGCTCGGTCAACGTGCCGGCAACCGCGTCGACCGCCTCGTCGGCGAGGCCCGGGTATAGCGGCAGCGAGAGCAGCTCGTCGGCGATTCGATCGGTCACCGGCACCGCGGCGAGCTCCCCCGGCCCGAGCAGGTCCGCATAACCGCTCAGCCGATGTACCGGGATGAAATGCACCGACGTTCCGATGCCGAGCTCGGCCAACCGGGCGGCGACATCGTCGCGGCGGGGCACCCGCACCTGGTAGAGATGCATGGCGTGGCCCGAGTGACGGGCCGGAAGTGCCAGCGCACCCGCTTGGACCGGGTCGGCCAGCGCCGCGTCATAGCGGGCGAAGATCTCCGCGCGGCGCCGCTGCCAACCCGGGAGCGCGGCGAGCTGGGCGCGGCCGATCGCGGCCTGGAGATCGGTCAGGTTGGCTTTGAACCCGATTTCGGGTACGTCGTACCGCCACGACCCACCGGGCAGGTAGCGTCGCCAGGCGTCCCGGCTCATCCCGTGCAGGCGTGCGGCGCGCAACCAGCTCGCGAAGTCCTCGTCGTACGTGGCGACCGCGCCGCCCTCGCCAACAGGAACGTTCTTGGTGGCGTAGAAGCTCAGGCACGTGGCGAACGGGGCCGTGGCGCGGTCGGCGCGCCCCACCTCGCCGCCGGGGCCGTGCGCCGCATCGAGCACGATCCGGCCGTACGGCAGGCCAGCAGCGCGAGCCAGCGCGGCGCTGTCGACCGGGTAGCCGCCGAGGGCGCAGGTCACCATCGCGGCTGGACGGCCGGCGCGCGCGACAGCATCGCTGACGGTGGACTCGTTCGGCGTCAGCGTGGTCTCGTCAGTGTCGACGAGCACCGGCCGGTAACCGGCGTGCACGATGGCGGCCACGGCGCCGCAGAACGTCAGGCTCGGTGTGAGCACGGGCGCCCCGGGTGAAAGGCGCAAGGCGCGGAGGCTCAGCTCTATCGCCTGCGTGCACGAAGCGACGCTGACCACGTGTGGCTGACCGAGGTGCGCGGCGAGCTCCGCCTCGAAGGCGAGGCATTCCGGCCCGGTGGTGACCCAGCCGGAGCTCAGGACGCGCTGGGCCGCGGCCAGCGCCTCGTCGGTGAACGGCGGAACGGTGAACGGTACCGCCACCGCGATCGCGCTCACGCCGCACCGCCCAGCTGAGCCGAGCCACCGAGCGCGGCGCGTTGCCCGGCACCTGCCGGGTCGAGCACCCGCTGGTAGACCTCGGTCACGCGGGCGGCAATCCGCATCGAGTCAAGCTCCCCGTTGCGCTCCCGCCCATTGGAACGCTGGCCCGAGGCCAGTATCTCGGCCACCCGGTCGGCCAGCATGCCGACGAGATCGGTTCGGGCCTTGTCGCCGTTCGCTTCCTCGGGATAGTCCACCACCGCCGACGGCGTGACGCCCGACAGGGTCTGCGCGACGTCGCCGACACCAACACTGACCACCGGCAGGCCCATGACCGACGCCTCCTTGACAACCGTGGGCGAACCCTCGGTCCCCTTGCGCGAGGTGAACAGCAGCACATCGGCCGTGTCGAACTTTCGCGGTACCTCGGTCCGCGGCTGACCAGGCTCGGCGAGGATGAGCTCCCGTACGGCAACGCCGCGAGCCCGCACCTCGGCGAGCACGTCGACGAACAGGTCGTAGCCTTTGATCTGGTTGTCCGGATGGCCGCCGAAGAGGACCACCGATTCGTCCGGCGCGATACCGAGCGCCGTCCGGGCGGCGGTGCGATCGGTCGGGGCGAACAGCGTGAAGTCGACGCCGTTCGGGATGGCGTACCCCGCGCGATCCCGGAAGCGGGCGACGAACTGTGGCGAAGGATAGGTGCGCGCGGCCGTGCCGCCCCAGCTGAGCTTGGTCACAGCCCGTTGCCAAGGGATGTTGAGGTCGCTGCCGTACAGGGACAGTACGCGCGGGACGCCAGTCACCAGCCGCGCGGCGAGCGCGGTCAGTCCATAGTGGACATGAACCAGGTGGTAGTCGCCGGAGTGCGCGCGCCGCCGGACCCGCGGCGCGGCCAGCAGGTAGTCCGCCTTGCCGCGGGCCTGCGCGACGATCTCGACGTCGACGTGCAAGCCAAGCCTCCGCAAGGCTTCCACCTGCTCCTGTACGAAGATCCCGCGGAAGCTGTCACCGACGGGCCAGAGATTGGTCACCGTCAGGATCCGGAGCTGGTTTCCAGCTTGGAACGTGTTCACCGGCGACCTCACTCAGGACGCCGTCTCGAAGTACGCGCGTACCGCATCGACGACCCGGTCCTGCTGCTCGTCGGTCAGCTCCGGGTAGATCGGAAGCGAGAGGCATTCGCGTGCGTAGGCCTCGGCGACCGGGAAGTCGCCGACGCGGTGGCGCAGTGCCGCATACGCGGGCTGCAGGTGCAGCGGGATCGGGTAGTGAACGCCAGCCCCGATACCGGCGGCCGTCAGGTGTGCGAGCAGCGCATCTCGCCTCGACGTACGCACCACGTAGAGGTGGTAGACGCTGCGCGCGTACGCGCGCTCGACGGGCAGCACGAGGTCGCCGATGCCGGCCAGCTTCGCGGTATAAGCCGCGGCCAGCTCCCGTCGCCGGCGGTTTCCCTCCGCCAGTGTCGCGAGCTTCACCGACAGCACGGCCGCCTGCAGCGTGTCCATGCGATGGGCGTAGCCGACGGTTACGTGTTCGTACCTCGTTCGGCGGCCGTGGTTGCGCAGCATGCGGATCTTCGCGGCGAGGTCCGGATCGTTGGTAGTGACGGCGCCGGCGTCGCCGAACGAACCGAGGTTCTTGCCGGGAAAGAACGAGAAGCAGCCGATCGCCCCGTATCCGCCGGCCACCACGGTCGAGCCGTCCGACCCGAGAATGCATGCGCCGTGCGCTTGCGCAGCGTCCTCGATCACCGGCGCCCCAGCCATCGCAGCGATCTCCGTGATCCGGGCCAGGTCGGCGGGATGCCCGTACAGATGTACCGGGATGACCGCCTTCACGCCGTCGATATCTGCCTTGAGAGCGTCCGGATCCATTCCGGCCGTGTCCGGGTCGATCTCGATGAACCGCGGCCGGGCGCCGAGCCAGCTCACCGGCTCCGCGGTCGCGATGAAGCTCTGGGCCGGAACAGCGACCTCGTCGCCGGGTCCCACGCCCAGGGCCGCGAGCGCCAGGTGGATCGCCGCGGTCCCCGAACCGACGCCGACCGCATGCGAGGTCTCGCAGAACGCTGCGAACGCGGCCTCGAACTCGTCGAGCTCCTTGCCATGGATGAAGGCGGTGCTCTCGATGACGCTGCGGATCGCCGCGTCAATGGCCGCCGCATGGCGGTGATACGAGGCCTTCACGTCGACCAGGGGGATACGTAGCATGCTCACTCCGGCTCGTTGGGACTCGAGGGATACGGGCGGTGGTCAAGGCCAACCGGGCAAAGTAGGTCCTCGATGGACTTGACGGGTTGCGCAGGGGTTCCCACGACGACCGCGCCGGCCGGGACGTTCTTGGTAACGATCGCGCCAGCGCCGATGAGGGCACGCTCACCGATGCTGACACCCGGCAGGATGGTCACGTTGGCGCCCACGCGGGCGTCGCGGCCCACATGTACGCCCTTAAGGCACTTCGAGACGTCCGGGCAGCGGGGGAAGGGCGCATTCGTCAACGTCACCCGCGGCCCGATCCACGCGCCGTCCTCGAGAACCGAGTACTCCGGGATGAAGCACTGGGAATGGATGCGCACCCCGGTGCCGATGGTCACGTGATGCTCGACAACGCTCAACGACCCGACCGAGACACTGTCGCCGATGGTGTTCGACTCCCGCAGCAACACGTGGTGCCCGGTCTGGAACCGCGCACCGATCACGTTGCCGGCATAGACCACGGTGTGGCTGCGGATGACCGCCTGCGCTCCGATGACGGTACGGGCGACGGAGCCGGTGCCACCGGTGTGCCGGCCGACGATGCACAGCTCTTCGACGACCGAGCCATCGCCCAGCTCGACGTCTGGAGCGACGACCGAGAGGGGGCTGATCTCGACGCGGGTCGGCTTCGCTACCGCGGTCATGGGTGCACCTCCGCCAGTTGCCGCACGGGAACCCGCACACCGTCCGCGCGCAGCGATGCGTCGGCCGCTTCCAGTACGGCGACGGTTCGCACCCCGTTCCAGCCGTCCACCTGAGGACGTAACCCGTTGTCGACGCAGTCCACGAAGTGCTGCAGCTCGACCGCGAGCGGCTCCACCATCGGCAGGCTGGGCACGTACATGGCGCCGTCGCGGAGCCGGTACTGCCAAGCGCCGTACGCCTCGGGCTCGAGGTCGGCGCCCTTGTCGAAGACCTTCAGCTTGGCTTCGGCATCGAGATCGTCGTAGACCAGCATCCGCTGGCTGCCCACGACGGTCGTGCGTCGGGTCTTTGACGGGTCCAACCAGCTCACGTGCATATGCGCGAGGACCCCGTCGGGATACCCGGCGGTTACGAACATCACGTCTTCGATGTTGGCGTGCAGGTAGCGCGCGCCGCGGGCGGAAACCCATTCCGGGTTGGCATCGAGCAGGAAGTTGGCGATCGACACGTCGTGGGGACCGATCGACCAGAACGCATTAATGTCGCTCTGAATGCGTCCGAGGTTGAGCCGCTGCGAGTGCAGGTACAACACGTCGCCCGTGGTACCTGCGGTGATCAGCTCTTTCATCTTCTGCACCGCGGGTACGAACTCGAACGTGTGGCCGACCATCAACACCAGGCCTTCGCGGTCGGCGGCCTGGGTGATCCTGGTGGCGTCCTGGACCGACAGCGCGAGGGGCTTCTCAACGAAGACGTGCTTGCCGGACCGGAGTGCGCGGCCCGCGAGCCGCGCATGGGTCGCGGCGGGAGTGGCGACAATGACCGCGGTGATCGCTGGATCGTTCAGCACCAGATCGAGATCATCGGTCGCGGTGACCTGTGGATAGAGCGAGGCGGCCCGTTCGCGCCGTTCGGCGGATACCTCGACGATGTACCGCCAGCGTTGGGGCACCAGCGTGTTGAGGTTGCGGGCCAGGTTGGTTCCCCAGTATCCGAATCCGATCTGTGCGATGTTCCCCGTCATGCCTCCTGGCCGCCCGTCACCGAGGTGGACGCGGTCCGCGAGTGCGGACGAGGGTTCGGGTGCGTGTCGGACGCTTCGCCCGCCGCGGCGGCCGCGGTAGCCGCCGGCGGCATGGTGTCGCCATGCATGAGCCGCAACCACGCGATGCCGAGGATCGAGAACAGGAGCGGCGGAAACAGCGGGTCCTCCAGGGACGGCGAAAGGAACGCGATCAGCACCGCGAAGACCAGCGCCGCGGGTGCCCAGTAGACAAACGGGTCGGCCGCCCGGGCGGGTGGCCCTCGGTGGCGCCGCGCGATGCGCAGGAACGGCGCGGCCAGGACGTAAATCCAGCACAGATAAGCGGCTAGGCCCAGTGCTCCGGTCTCGACCAGGAGATGCAACCAGAAGGAGTCGACCGTCTTTGCGTTGAAGCCGTACTTGTTGAAGCCACCCGGACCGAAGCGCGGGTCGGTGTTCCAATCCGGGTTGTTCCGGAACGCCACGATCCCACCGAATGTTCCTAGCCCGTATCCGAACAGCGGGCGGTGCGCCCACAGCCGCAGGCCCTGCTGGTAGTACAGGACCCGGATCTCGCGCCCCTTCTTCGAGTTCTCGTCAGCCTGGCAGCCGGTGTCGCTAGGGGCACACTCGCCCGAGCCGCGGGAGGCGCCCGGTGCGCTGGACTGTTCGGGCTCCGCGCCGCTAGGGACCTCGAACGCGTGGATGAGACCCGCGAGCCGGCGGTTCCACTCGGCGCGGTTGCTCGGTGAGAACGCGAGCGGCGCTGCGGCGATCACGACGACGAGACCGAGCGCGAGCGCGATCCGCCGGTATCGGCCACGGCGCATCACGGCGATCAGAGCGCCGCCGGCCAGAACGCCGATCAGCGACTCGCGGGACTGGGTCGCGGCCAGCCCGATCGCGATGAGGCAGAACAGCAGCCACCAGCCGCGTGCGACCCTTGGCCGCACGGCGAAGTAGGCCAGTAGTCCGAGAAGGAAGAGTCCCGTGACATGGCCAAGGTCGTTCGGGTGAAGCAGCAACGCATGAGCCCGGTCGATGCGCGCCCACGTCATGTCGACCCAGCCCAGCGCGCGGTAGCTCGGGTAGCCCACCACCTGCTGCCACAAGGCGATCGCAGCGTCAACGGCGATCAAGCTCCCCACGAGCCAAACGAGTGGACGCACCAACCGCGGCGAGGGGTTGAGCGCTCGCAATGCGTAGAAGACGATAGCGCCACGAAAGTAGACGAACAGCGCCTCTCCCGCTAGAACCGCAGACGAGCCGCCATACCCCGCGGCGGCCAGCATTGTGATGCCGACAACGGCGAGCCCCACGTCCGCCTTGGTACGCAGGATGCCCCACCGCCGGTCCAGTGTGAGTTTCGCTCCGGTGAGTGCCAGGATCGCCAGATACAAGGCGCTCTTGAGTGTCTTCGGCCAGGTGGCGGGATCGACAACGGCTCGACCGGCATCTGTGTGCTTGGTGCCGAGCACGGTTGTCAGCCAGCCCTCGAAGAGGACTTCCACGAGCAGCACACCAAGGAGCACCCACAGGCCCATGGCGATGGCGCGCGAGAGCCGCGCACCGGCCGGGTCTGGTCGACCAATGAGCGTCGGTGACTCCGCGTCCACCCGTTCCCCCCGTTCCCCCTCTTCCATCGCGGCCCCGTCGGGCATCGTCCCCCTCCAGCCGGTGCACGCTAGCAGCTCAGACTTTCTTAGCGGCCAGCGGTCGCCCGTGTAATCAGACGTCGCCACGGTCCGATCCGTTACAGCCGCCGGGCGCCCGCGCGCTCCGCAACGAGTGCCCGGGCGCCAGCCGAGTCATGCTGACTTGTCACGCCGGCCGGTCACGACTCGATCGATGACGTCGAAGTAGTGCTGCCGTTGATGCCGCCAGGTCAGGCCGGCCATGACCGCGCGTGCTCGCTCGGCCTGGGCGCTGGCCAGGCGTGGGTTGCGGATCAAGCGCAGCATCGCGGCCTGCAGGTTCTCAGGTGTGGCCGGATCGACGTAGGCGACGGCGTCGTCGGGAAAGTACCGCTCGATGACCGGGTTGCGGAAAGTGATCACTGGAATGCCGATAAAGGCGTACTCCATGAGCTTGTTGGGGAGCACGTGCCGCGTCCAGGGATCGAGTTGACTGGCGAGCACACCGATATGGATACCTTCGAGCTGGGACCGCATCTCGGTGATGGGCAGCAGGCGGGTCGGCAGCTGGACGACGTGGCGCAGGCCGAGCGCATCAACCCGCTCGCGGAGCGGGACCAGACCATCGCCGCTGCCGTAGATCCGCAGGCGCGCTCCGGGCACCTCCGAACGCACCTTGGCTATGGCTTCCACGAGCTGCACCAGCCCGTGCCTCGGCGCGATCAGGCCGTGGTAGCCGAACACCACGTCTCCGGTCGGCGACCACTCCCGCCACGGCCGGGGCGCGAAAACCCGCTCGTCGGGGCAGTTCATCACGGTCGTGACCGGCGTGCGCGTGAGGCCGCGCAGCATGTCGGCGTAGGAGTCGTGCACCGTCAACACTTCGGTGGCGAACCGCAACGAGGCGCGCTCGCTGAACCGGACCACGCGTATCAGCGCTGACGTCTCGTTGAACTTCGATGAGAACAGCTCCGAGGTCAGGTCGTGCACGTCGAGCACCACCGGCACGCGTAGCGCCCGCTGCAAGGCCGCGCAGAAGACGAGCGCCTCCGGCATTGAGTGAGCCTGCACCAGGTCGAACGCGTGGGGCAGCCGCGCCAATCTGGCCGCCGCTCGGGTGGCGAAGCCGCCATACAGCCTGAGGTAGGCGATGCGGGAGTCGCCGCGGTACTTCCGGGTGGCCATGTGGATGACGCGTACGCCTTCTATGACCTCTTCCTTGGGCCGGCCCTCCGTGCGCAGCGCGATCACCGTGACGTCGTCACCGCGTTCGACAAGCGCCTCGGCCTGACGTCGGACCCGCGCGTCCGATTCGTACTCGCTGGCGACGAGCATTCCGATTCGCGTAGGTCGCCGCCCAGTTTGTTTCACAGCCGGAGACAATAGTCGCTGGCGGCGTCCACTATTAGCCCCCAACACCGGTGAACTGCCAGATTAGGACACATCCGGGGAGAGTCCGGTATGGCTTCGATGAGCTTGCGCGGTCCATGTGACCGCCAAAATGTGTCTGGTTTGGCGTTCCTTATTGCGTTTTCGCCTCGCCCTGATGTACAGCGCGGGTCAACCGATCGGTCACCTCTGGCTCCGCTACCCATCGTGCCGGCCAGCCGGTGGCCACACCGGCAGCAGCGGCTCTCGTATGGTGGAGGCTCGTGCGACGAAGAGGAATAGGAGACAGCGAGGAGTGTAGGTGCAGATCGCGCGTCACGCGGATGACCATGTTGGCGACGGGGCAGCCGACTGGTTCTCGGCGGGCGAACTCGACGTCTTCCAACCGCCAGCGACCGGTCGGGTAAGACCTCGCCGGACGGTCCACAGGACTCAGCGTCGCCGCGATCCCCGCTGGGCCCGCGCGTTGGTGGCCATCGGCGCGTTGCTGATGATGCTGAGCGGCACCACGCTGGTGCTGGCGAAGCTGCTCATCCACCGGTACGAAAGCACCGTGCCGCAAGAGGATCTGCTCGGTGAGGCGGGTGGCGCGAACGACAAACCTGGTGGAAAGCCACTCGACGGCCCACTCAACATCCTCATGGTCGGCCTCGATGAGCGGCCGAACGAGTCGGTGTCCCAGTCTCGCGCGGACACCATCATCATCCTGCACGTCACCGCCGCACACGACCGGGCGTACCTCGTGTCGGTGCCGCGCGACCTGATGGTCCAGGCGCGGCCGTTCAAGCGAAGCGGCTACGGCGGAGGCCGCGCGAAGATGACCGAGACGTTCTTCTACGGTGCGCAGCGAGGAGCGGGTGTCAGCGGCGGCATGCAGCTGCTCGCGCTGACCATCAAGGAGACGCTGGGGGTCAGCGTCAACGCCGCGGCCATCATCAATTTTCAGAGCTTTACGCAGGTGATCGACGCGTTGGGCGGCGTCGACATGTGCTTTGACCAACGCGTGGTATCCAAGCACCTCATGATCGGTCCCGACGGCCGGGTCAAGAACGTCGAGAACCAGGACAACCCGGTCGGCACCCAGATCGTCTATCCGAAGGGCCAGTGCCGCCACCTGCAGGCGTGGGAGGCGCTGGACTACTCGCGTCAGCGGTACGGCCTGGAAAACGGCGACTACGACCGGCAGCGCCACCAGCAGCAGCTGATCCGGGCGATCGTGAAGAAGGCCACGAGCACCGGCGTCATCACCAATCCGGTGAAGTTGGATCGGGTGATGCGCGCTGCGGGGTCAGCGTTTATCGTGGACACCCGCGGCGTGCCGCTCTCCGACTTCGTCTTCGCCCTCCGGAACATCGGTCTGGGCAGCCTGACCATGATCCGCACGAACGCCGGCAAGGTGAACAGCACCTCCGTGGACGGCGTTTCCTTCGAGCAGCTGTCGCCGACCAGCGCCGAGCTGTTCAAGGCGGTACGGGAGGACCGGATGGACGCGTTCGTCGCGGCCCATCCCGATTACGTCAGCCGGTAGCAACGCACGCAGCGCACTCGACAACGGATGCGGCACGCACTAGTGTCGGGCGGTCGTCGAGGCCTTTGATCGAGTCGACTTCGGGCGGGGGAGGACGCATTGAGGTGACCACCAGCCTGTACCGCCCAGCGCCTCCGGACACCCGCAGAAAGAGCCCGCGCAAGCTCGACAGCTTCGAGATCATCCCCGATGCCGAGCACCCTGCGCCCAACGGCGTGCCCCGGTCGGCCTGGTTCCGGGCACGCCGGCGGGCGGCGACCTGGCACCGCCCGTACCAGTTGCTCCTCGCGCTGACCGACTACGGCGCCGCCGCACTGGCCAGCCTGAATGCGATCGCCACCTTCGACCAGGCACCGGCCGGCTTCAAGCAACAGCCGGTCCTGTTCAACCTCATCGCGTACGTGTTGCTGCCCGTGGGCTGGCTGCTCGTGATTTGGGGACACGGCGCCTACGACCGGCGATACCTCGGGGTCGGTACCGATGAGTTCAAACGCGTCGTCCGCGCCTCGTGGACGGTGGCCGCCATCGTGGCGTTCCTTGCGTTCGCCACCAAGACCGATGTCTCGCGGTTGTCCGTGGGTGTGGCGCTCGTGAGCGCGCTGGCATACATCCTCGCGCTGCGCCAGGCGGCCCGGTGGATCCTGCATCTGCTGCGCAACCGGGGCCGGGCCAGCCACCGCGTGCTGCTGGTCGGGACACTGCCCGAGACCATCGAGGTGCATGCCGCGATCACCCGCAACGGCTCTGCCGGGCTCGTGTCGGTCGGCATCCACGCGATCGAGGGCTACCCCGCCTCGTCAGGTCAGCGCGCTCCCCTGCCGGTGTACGCCGGCCGCGACGTGCTCTCACTGGTTCGCGAGGTCGGGGCAGACACCGTCGCGGTGTGCGGCTCAGCCGGCGCGGAGCGGGGAGAACTGCGACGCCTGGCCTGGAGCCTGGAGGGCAGCGGAGTCGACCTTGTCGTCGCGCCGCAGCTCACCGATATCGCCGGCCCGCGGGTACACGTACGCCCGGTGGAGGGCCTGCCGCTGCTCTACGTCGAAGAGCCCACGATGTCCGGCATCGCCTGGCTGGTCAAGAACGTTACCGACCGGCTCGCCGCGGCTATCGGGCTCGCCCTGCTGACCCCGCTGTTCCTCGTGGTGGCGGCCGCCATCCGGCTGTCCGACCCCGGTCCGGTGTTCTTCCGGCAGTCAAGGGTCGGCCGCGAGGGGCGCACGTTCCGGGTGTGGAAGTTCCGCACCATGTACGTCGACGCCGAAGACCGCCTGGCGACGCTGGTGGACCAGAACGAGAGCGACGGGCTCCTTTTCAAGATCCGTAATGATCCCCGGGTCTTCCCGGTCGGGCGTTTCCTGCGCGCCAGCTCGCTGGACGAGCTGCCACAGCTGATCAATGTGCTCCTTGGCGAGATGTCGCTGGTCGGCCCGCGCCCATTACCCGCCGAGGACGGCGACTTCCTCGGCGACGTACGGCGCCGGCTGCTGGTGCGTCCCGGGATTACCGGGCTGTGGCAGGTGTCGGGCCGCTCCGATCTGTCCTGGGAGGACGCGGTGCGGCTCGACCTGTACTACGTGGACAACTGGTCGCTCATCCTCGACCTACACACCCTGTGGCGGACCGCCGGGGCGGTGCTCAGACGCAAGGGCGCGTACTGACCGGTCGGGCCGTGCCCGATGCCGCGAGGGCGGTGGGGGTCGTCTGGAGCGAACCAGCGGCCAGCTTTCTCGTCAAAGTTCGGCGACAGGGCGCGTAGCCGCCTTGAACGCCAGAATCCGCCCGCTAGCGACCGCCTTCGGCGTCGGGATCCGCAACCAGTGGTCGATCGGTACGAAGACGGCCAGGAAGCATTTCACGCCCGCCAGCCGGACCCGACTGCGCACCCGGCTCCCGAAACCGGGGTGCCGGTCAGCGGTCCCGCGACCGTCGGGCCGCGCGGACTGGACCGTCGCGACTGATGATCGCGCGTTGCGCGCCTTTCGCTTGGCTCTGCGAACCGCGCTGCGGATCCAGCCGAGCGTGGTCAGCGCGGCCTGCGGGTAGGAGCGCTCGTACACCAACTGAAGTCCGGCCTCTCGGAAGCGTTCCAGCCACTCGGACCGGGTACGCGGTCGGATGTAATGGTCTGCGCCGCGCCCGGAGGACCCTTCAGGCAGAACGGATTCCAGGATCAGGACTGTGCCGCCCCGCTTGAGCGCGCGGCTGAGTTTGCCGATGACCTCACTCAGCGACCGGTCGTCCACCTGATGCTGGAGCACAGTCACGCTCGTGATCAGATCGTACGGGCCGTGCTTGAGCTCGGTATCAACGAGGTTGGCGCACTCCAGAACGACGTTCGGTGCGTCGCCGAGCCTTGCTCTCGCCTGCTCGATGACACCGCTGCTGATGTCGTAACCCACCACCGTCGCGCCGCGACGGGCCAACGCTTCCGTGATAGCCCCGGTGCCACATCCGATGTCCAGCACCCTGCTGCCGGCGGTGCACGGGATGTTCAACGCATCCAGCGACGACAGGACCGCGCGAACCCGGACCTTCTGATCGTATTTGTAGATCCCCGGAATGTTCCAGCCGGTGTGGTTGTACCGAGTGAACCGGTCATTCCAGTAGACGCTTAGTGGGTCCGGCTTCTGATCGACGCTCACTTGGCGACGTTAGCATCGACGCGTAATGCAGCGTCGCCCCCGAAGGCTGTCGACGTCATCGACCGGAGGTCGTTGCGCAGCACCGCTACCGACACCGCCACGGCGACCAACGCCGCGCACACGTCAATCAGGACCCGCGATCGGCCGAGCGGTTGCGTCGCGTCGATGACGCGGCCCACCGCGAACGCGCCGGCGACGATCGCCGCCGAGCGGATCACCTGCCCGGTCCACGGCATCCGGTACCTGCGCCACACCGTGACCAGAGGTCCCTGCATGGCGACCACCGCAAGCAGGTACGCCGCGCTCACACCAGTACCGCCCAGCCAGCGCCCGAGTGGCACGGCGGCGATGAGACCCGTGCAGCAGCCCACCACCGCTGACGCGATCGGAATACGGACGTCTCGCGGTGTCCCGCTCGACAGGGCGTTGACGGCTGGCACCGGCGACACCGAAACGCAGACGGCAACCAGCAGTATCTGCAGCACGGCGACCCCGCTCGCGTACGTACCGCCGCCGAAGACCACGAGGATCTCGCGCGCCAGGAGGATCGCGCTCGCGAAGACTGGTGCGAGCAGGACGAGCAGCCATCGGGTTGCCAGGTCAGTGTGTCGACGCACGCGGTCGAGCTCGCCGCCGCCGTGTGCGTACGCCAAGGCGGGGAACAGGGCGATTCCCAGCGCGCGTGGCAAGAAGTACAGCGGTCCCACGAGCGTGACCGCGGCGACGAACTGCGCGACCTCCGCCCGTGTCGTGAACCGCCCGGCGAGGACGGGAAGCGCTTGCAGGAAGCCGAAGCTCGCCAGCCCGCCGAGGCTCGCGAGCATCACGTAACCGGTCACCTCCCGGCGATCCGCGACCGGAGCGTCGAGTGAGGGCCGGTTACGGTTGCGGAGGACAACCGCGGCGCCCACCGCGAGCATGCAGTACGCGAGAATCAGCGGCACGAGGTACTCACGCCAGCCCATCGTGACGATGAGCACGGTCGACGCCACGGCAAGACCTGAGCCGACGAGCTCCAGCCGGACGTACGCCCGCACCCGGTCAAAGCCGTACAGCGCGGCCTTCTCAACGCTGTACACCGCGAAGGCGGCGACGAGCAGGCCGGCCCAAACCGCATCGTCAGGCGCGAGGTCGAGCAGCGCGGCCGCACCAAACGCCGCGCCCACTCCAGTGAGGAGCGCCCAGGCGTATCCGACACGTCTGAGCGCTCGATAGACGATGTGCGCACCGGCCGCATCGCCCCGGGCGCGTTGGTAGGGAATGAACTTCGAGGCCGCGCTGGCCAGTCCGGCCGGCAGGAAGAGACCGGCCGCCATCGAGATGCCGATGATGGTCCCGACGACGGCGTAGGTCTCGTGGTCGGTGGCGCGGCTGACCAGCGAGCCATGTACCAGCCGCATCCCACCGAGCGCGGCGAGTGCGACCATCGACAGGAGCCCGGACCGCACCACGCCGCCGCTCGCGGGGCGCGTGCCCGAAGCGGCGCCGACCGTGTGCTCAGCGTCCGCGGCCACGGTGTGACAATAACGAAGCCGCGACCCGTCGCAGTCCCGACCAGGTTCCGCAGTCCCGGCCAGGTACCGTCCGCGCGGCCAGCCGGCCGCCGGCACGCGGCGCCACTCGATCGCGTGGCGACGCCGAACAGCAGGTGAGGCGACCGAACGGCGGACCCCACTTCAGCCTTTCCGGCGTTCCTTGCGGTACGCGGGGCCGGACAGGATCGGCCGTCTAGGACACACCGAAACGATCAACGCCGCATCGCCGCAGGGTCACCGGTCGTGCCACATTGACGGTGCCGTCACGCCGAATCGGAGGCCGCCTGCGACGGCGCCCCGGGGCCGATTGTCTGCCCCACGCACTGCTCCGCTGGCGACCTGCCGATGCCTGATCGCCTTCGAGAAGGGCACCCTCGATGATGACCACCCCGACATCCGGACCCGCCTGACCACGCTCAAGAACCGGTCCAAGCGGCTGCGCATCCGCAAGGCCCAACTGGAGTACGAACTCGACCAGCCACCCCAGACCCTCACCCCCGACGACCTAGACAAGATCAGCAAGCGAATCCGACACGTCCTTACAGAAGGCGCGCCGAACGCCCGCAAGGCCATGTTCCAGGCCCTCATCCGCGAAATCACCATCACCGCCGACGACACGGTCAGACCGGTCTTCAAGCTGCCCCTCGCCGGCAACGACGAAGGGCTGGCCCTCCAAGGAGCAGCCCACTCCGCCGATGCACCGAACCAAGCGGTTCGCGCACTCCCAACTGTGGTGGACCAAGCTTGGCAGATTAAGAACCGTGTTTCCCTGTTCAGGGGCCAGACGTGACCGTTGTAGCCGTGCGAAGGCGCGTCGCCACGTGATCCACCGACGATCCGCCCAAGGGTCAGCCGGCGATTGTCCCGTATGTGGTCGACCTCGATCTGGCCGGCATCGCCGGGACGCTTGGCGTCGAGGTCATCGGGGCCAGCCACGCCCAGCACGTCCAGTTCCCACCGGCGGACCAGACCGGATGGCCGGCGCGGCCGGGCGCGGACGTCAGCCGGCGGTCGAGCCCCCGCCGAGCCCGACGGCCCGCAGCCGCGCAGCCACCTCCACGAGATACTCGCGGGCCTGCCCCATGGTCTCGGTCGCCCGCGCCCGGTCGGCGATCCGTCTCCGCAGATCGGGCCGCAGACGGGCGTCCTGGATGGCCGCGAGCTGCACGAACGCCTGTAGCGTCCGGTCGACCGGACGCAGATCGGCGAGCGCCTCTCCGGCGCCGCGCGGTGAGCCGGCGGATCTGGTGCCGGTGCGGGCAGAGAGTCCGTAACCGTCGCAGTCGAAGCCGGAGTCCGCGGGAGCCGGTAGGGTCCGTGGCGCCTCGCGGGGGGCCGGCGCGGACAGCAGGTGAAGGAAGTCGTTGGCCTGCGCGTCCCTGGCGGTCAATGACGGCAGCCCGTACAGACGCTCCACGGTGGCCAGCAACGAGCTGTGGTCGTACCGGGTGTGGTCGACGATGTTGCAGCCTCCGCTCTCCTGGTCGGCCGGACGGACGTCGGGGATCCACGGCGAGACGACGACCGTCGGCACCCGTGCGCCCAGCTGGTCGAAGCGGAAGCCGTGGCCGTTGTTGGCCGGGTCGGTCACGTCGCCGGGAGGGACGCCCGGCGGCGGAGGGACGTGGTCGTAGAAGCCGCCGTGTTCGTCGTAGGTGATCACGAGCAGGCTCGACTCCCAGTGCGGCGACTGCCGGATAGCCTCGTACACCTGTTTGACGAGCGCCTCGCCACGCGCGACGTCGTCGCTGGGGTGCTGGCTGTTGCCGCACCGGAAGTCGCCCAGCGGCGGAGTGAGCAGGCCATAGTTGGGCTCGATGAACACGTAGGCGGCCGAGAAGTCCTTGTCCTGCAGGTCATCGCACAGGTCGTCGACGCCGCGAAAGTGGTCGCGCATCGTGTCGAGGTCCATGACCGACAGCGCGGCCACCTGCGGCAACGGGTCGCCGTGATAGACCCGCCAGCCGAGGCCGCCGCGGTCGAGGGCCTCGAAGATCGAACCGTTCTCGAACCGGTAGCCGCCGAACTGGGCCCACGTCATCTCCCGCGCGGTCGGGCTGCGGTCAAGCCCGCCCGAGGTGGCGGCGTGCAGGAAGAACCGGTTCGGCCAGGTGGGACCCGGCATCGCGGAGAACCACTGGTCGCACACCGCGAACTCGCGGGCGAGCGTGCTCAGCACCGGGACCTGCTGCGCGGTGAAGCAGGACATCACCGCGCCCAGGTCCGCCTGCGCCTCGGCGTTATTTTCAGCGGCGGCCTGGTTCGCGTAGTTGTCGACGAACCCGCCCAAGGTCAGCCGCGGATACTGGCCGGAGTAGTCGCACCGGTCGTCGGTCGGGTCGCCGGTGACGCCGATCGAGGCGAGCTGGAGCTGGATGTCGCAGAACTCGTGCGGCGGATCCACCGGCATGACGAACGGCGCGCCGGCGCGCACCGGGAACGTTACTCCGTTGTGCACGTTGGTCTGATCGGTCGGGCCGTCGACGGTTGTGGCTGCACCGGTTTTCGCGTCGGTTCCGACACCGAGTCTGATCCGACCGTCCGCGTCGAGCGCTCCGGTCGACACCCCGAGTATCTGGTCGAACGAGCGGTTCTCGAGGACGAGCACGAAGACGTGCCTGACCTGACCGGCAGGGCCGGAGCGACCGTCTGGCATCGTGCCCTCCAGAGCGAGTGCCGGCAGCACGTCGCTCCAGCATGGACCCGTGCGTCGGATCCATCAAGCCGCGCGCTCCACCCGGGAGGCTGACGGGAGGGTCAGGCGAAGCAACGCCACCCAGCGACACGGGGGTCAGTTTTCAGGATCTGGCCCACTTTCCGTGATCGAACCTGACCCGGCTGACGGTCTGTCCACTGTGTATGGTCGCCGGTCGTGTGATCGAGTGATCTCGTTGTGTTGCTGCCTCATCTGGCGCTGTTGTGGAACGGATCGAGCGAGGTGTCGCCTGCCTGCGCATGTGGGCTCGGGCGCGCGGACGCAAAGCGCGCCGTACCGGGTGTGGTCGGTGCGCGGGGCGGGTGCACAGCCGGTATGAGCGGCGGCTGGCCGACGCCGCCATCGCGGGCGCGCCGGTGGAGATCCGGCTGCAGGTGCGCCGGCTGTTCTGCGACGTCATACGGTGCCCGGTCCACACGTTCGCCGAGCAGATCCCGGGCCTGACCAGCAAGTACGCCAGGCGCAGCCCACTGCTGCGGCGAGCCCTGAAGAAGATCGGGCTGGCGCTGGCCCGACGCGCCGGAGCCCGCCTCGCCGACCGGCTCGGGCTGCTGGCCAGCCGCGGCAGCGTATTGCGGCTGGTCCGCGCCCTGCCCGATCCCGTGGTGGGCCCGGTCGTGGCGCTCGGCGTTGACGACTTCGCGCTGCGCCGTGGCCACAACTACGCCACCATCCTCGTCGACATGGACAGCCGACGGCCGATCGATCTACTACCTGACCGGGAGGCCAAGACCCTGGCCGACTGGCTGACCGCCCATCCCGGCGTGCAGGTCGTCTGCCGGGACCGGGCCGGCGCCTACGCCGACGGTGTGCGCACCGGCGCCCCGCACGCGGTGCAGGTCGCCGACCGCTGGCACCTGTGGCACAACCTCGCAGAACACGTCGAAAAGACCGTCGCCCGCCACCACCGCTGCCTCACCGAGCCGGTACCCGAACCGGCCGACGCGACATCGGACCTCGACCAGATCGCCACCGACGCCATTGCGCAACGGGCCGAAGCCGGCCTGCTCATCCCACGCACCCGACAGCGCTACGAGGCAGTGCACAAGCTCCTCGCCGAGGGCACGAGCATCCGGGCGATCATGCATGAACTCGGCCTATCCCGCGGCACCGTGCGTCGCTTCGCCCGTGCCGACACCGTGGACGAACTCCTGGCCAAACCCCGGGCCGGCAGGCCGAGCATCCTCGACCCGTACGCCGACTACCTGCACCAGCGCTGGACCGAAGGCTGCACCTCAGCCACCGAACACCGCTGGCCGAGATCCGCGCCCTCAGCTACCGCGGAACCTACGGCACGCTCAGCGGCTACCTGCAGCCGTTCCGCGCCGGCCTACCTCCGCCACGGGCGCTGCGCCCGCCGAAGATCCGCCACATCACCAGCTGGCTGCTGCGCCACGCCGACAACCTCCACCCCGACGACCAGATCCGCATCAAAGAACTACGAGCCCGCTGCCGACACCTCGACGCCCTCGCCAACCACGTCACCGCGTTCGCCGAGATCCTCACCGGCCGCCACGGCGAACGCCTCGACGCGTGGATGACCACCGTCGACGCCGATGACCAGCCCGACCTGCACTCATACACCGCCGGACTACGCCGCGACTACGACGCCGTCCGCAAGGGCCTGACCATGCCGCACAACTCGGGCGCGGTCGAAGGCCGGCCCAGCGTCAGGTACAGCCCGACCACGAGACCGACAATGACGAACGGCAGGCGGTGGGAGGCGCTGCCGCTCAACGAGGTCCATGCCTCGACCAGGCCGATGCCCAGCAGCACCAACAACGCGGGTATGAGCGGCAGGTCGGCACGGTCGAACACCGGGTGCCGCGCCGGCTCGCCCGACCAAAGAACCCGTTCGCCGTGCAGCAGGTTCAGCTCGTCGTACACATCGCCAGTCTGCGCCGCAGCCGCCAATGTTGTCCGACCCGCTCGACGGCGGACGATCGGCACGACGTGGCTCGCCCGCGTCCGCACGGGTGTCGGGATCTGACGGACAACGGGCATGGCAGATGGGATTCCGGTTCGCTGCCGGCTGGCGAGCAATCGCGCGGGCCAGCACGGGAGCGCAGGCGCGCCAGAACGCCATCGACGCCTTCACCATGGCCGGCTCAGGCAGTATCGCCACCACGAACTGGTCAACTTCAGCCTCGCCGACCGGTCCGGCTTGCCGAGCCAGCCGTCCCGCACGCAGCATCGGCACTGTCACCGCCGACCGGGGCGAGCCCTCGCCTACCGCGGCGCTGTTCGCGTTCGTGCTCACCTTTGAGGAGCCACAGTAGGCCATCGGCGTGGACCGGCTGATCGTCGCCCAGCGGCGAGCCGAGCTCGGCCGGCAGCGCCGCGACTACCTCCAGGCGATGGAGGCCGACTGGAAGGAGTGACCGGGCGCCGTGATTGGCCAGTCGGTTGGCCGCTGGATACGGCTCGCCAGGGTCTGTTGCCGGTTCGCGGCGCGACCCGCCGTTGGCCTGATCCGATCGGCGCCTTTGACCGCTTTTGCCCACGCGCGCGGACGGCAGGGTTCTGGGAATCGGTCGCCGACCGCGCAGTCGAGGAGATGAAGCACCGGGCGGTCAGTCAGACGGTGTCCTGCTCCAAGGCGCGCTGCATCCGAGCGATCGCGTCACGTACGATCTTTCGCTCATCGTCCGTCAGTTCTGCTGTGCGAGACTCCACGATCCAGGCAATCCTTGGTAGATCATGGACGAGCCACGGTGTGAGCCGCCCTTCGCGTTCCCATTCCCGCCACAGATGTGCGTCATCTGTTGTCATGTATTTAAGTGTGGTCACATCGGGCTCACCGGTCCAACGCCAGGTGAGGATCATGTAGTGCTGTAACAGCCGCGGCGCGAGGCCTGACCAGCGCGACAATGACGGTCGTGACCGGCCGCGTCCTCTACCTTGTCGGTGGTCCACCGCGGGTAGGAAAGTCCGCCCTGGCGCAGCGCCTGGTGCGCAGCCAGGCCATCCCGTGGCTGCCCGCAGACGTGCTGCGTACCGTGCTGCGCCGCGTCGTTGCCGAGCTCGACACGGTCGACTCCGACCCGGTCGACGCCGAACGGCTCGCCGAGGTGATGTATCCGCACATCGAGCAGGCGGCCGAGGTCTGCGCCGAGGAGGCTGAGCGGTTCCTCATCGAGGGCTTCGAGTTGGCGCCGTGGTACCCCGCGCGGCTGCAGGCCGCCCTGCCCGGGGTGCAGATCCGGGCCTGCTTCCTCGGACACCGCAGCTTCTGCGCCGACGACCTCGCCGCCTACCAGGGCCCGAAACCGCAACACGAGCGCGAGGCATCGCACGCCGAGCTCACCGCTGCCGCAGCCTGGATTCGCCGGCGCAGCCACCAGCTCGCCGAGCAGTGCCGGACCGCAGGCGTGGCCTACCTTGACGTCGGCGAACGTAGCTTCGAGTCGACCATGCAGCGGGCCCGGCTTCACCGCATGAAGCCAACCACTAACCACGCCTGACACAGTCGATGGGCACCGCCGGGCCCGCTCGTTAGCAGCCGCCATCGTGATGCGCGATAACGCCAGAGCAGGAGTCGACACCAGCGCGTCATCCCTGAGCGGCACGCCGAGCACCGTACAGCGCTCCCTGTAGCGCTCCCACTGTGCGGCCAGCACGGAAACGGTCAGCGGGTCCAAGGCAACCCGGCGCTGCTGGTGGGTCTTGGTGTCCTTGAGATACCAGCGACCCTGGCCGTCCTTGGCGACCGCGCGCTTGAGCGTGATGACGGCCCGCTCAAGGTCCACCTTCTCCCCATTGCAGCGCGCAGAGCTCGGCTCGTCTGCCGCCGCAGGCCACGGCGAGCCAGATGAAGGCGCCCCAGGCTGGGTCGGACCACGCCTCGTTGATGATCCGGGCGGTCTCGTCGACCGTCGTCGGATGCGGGTTCGGTGGAGGTGGTGGGGGCGGCTCGGCCTCGGTGATCGGGTTCACCGCGACCCACTTCCAGCGGACCGCGCGTTTGTACGCGCCGTGGAGCAGGAAGTGGATCTGCCGGATGGTTGTGGCGCCCAGCGGACGGCACTGGTGCGGCTGGCAACGTCGCCGGCAGGCCCGGCACTCAGGATCGGGTGGTGAGCAGGGCTTGTGGTCGTGCTCGTCGCACCGGTGTTCTCGGGCAGTGCGGTGCTCAAGGTAGGACCGTCGACCGCAGTGGGCCCGGCACCGTCGGAGCTCCGCGTAGAAGGAGTCGAGGATGTCCGCGCCGAGGGCGCCTGCCTTGACAGGTGGACAGCCAGCTCGGGCTCGCGTCCAGTAGCTCCAGATGCCGCTCGATCAGCTGATTGACCGTGGCGTTCGTCCGCGGGGTGCGACGCTGGTCGACCTGGGCGAGCAGTCGCGTGCGCGCCTTATCGGCGAGCTTCTCGGCGTTCGGCCCAGCCGGAACCGTTTCGACAAGGTAGTGCTTCTTCTTCGATACGGGGTCGACACCCGCGTACGCCCTCACCCTCGGTGACCCGCTGGGGGAGGGTCTCGATCTCACCCCGAGCACGTCGCCGAGGCTTCGACGTGGTCACCATGGAGCGCACCAAAGTCGATTGGCTCCACGGACGGCTCCATGGAAACGCTCGCCAGGTGGCGGATCATGCATCTATCCCTGGTGGGCACGGCTGGGTTCGAACCAGCGACCCCCCGCTTGTAAGTTCGATCCACTCCGTCCGGCGCGGTCCGTCAGCCTGCAGGCGGTGTCCGGCTCCGGTCTCCCCCGGCCGCACTCGTCCGCGCTGGTTGCTGTCAGCGTTGCTGTCGACAGCTACGCGACCGGTGTTCGAGCCGGCTGCTCGCCGGATCACGCAACCTCCTGCGACACACGGTTTAGGAACGGGCTGGCTTTTAGCGGGCTGACGCCGCTGATACCTGCGAAGACGGCTGAGGAGGAACCCAGACCCGGTGGGATCGTTCCGCGTATAGTCCGGATCTTGACTGGGTACCAGCGTCTGCGGGGTTCCACTTGGATGCGCGCTGCGGCGGCCGTCCAATGCCAGCAGGCCGAGCGCAAGTGGCGCTCGTCTGGATGATCGCGAATAGGGTTCGCCAGCTCGAACCGCTCAGCATCGCGGATAGGCTGGGCGACGGGGTCTGTAAACCGTCGCGAGAGCTTCGGAGGTTCGACTCCTCCACCCGCCATGAGCGGTTGATTCGGCCCCTGACCTGGGACAACTGGGTCAGGGGCCGATCTTGTCGGTCCGGCCGAGTCCGGCGAAGTCGGGCCGTCTACGGCTGTTCACGGGAACATAGCGGGAACGCTGATCATGTCCTAGTGCTCGTGCTGCTCGCCATCCCGTCGCCGTCGACCCGCACCCCTGTGGAGCCGGGTTCTGGCCCCCGGTCCAGGTGGAGCGCCCTGCCGGACGTACGACCTGGACCGGGGCCAGGTTCCGGCTCGGCTCGCCCGGGTCGGCGGTGGTGGCTGCCTCCCGGAGCCGGAGCGCCCACCAGGGTTGGTCTTGGGTACGCGGACGTGGAGGGAGCGAGGGCCACGGGTGCGAGCGCAGCGAGCGGCCGCCGTGACTGGCCGCGGCGGGAGCGGCGGTCTGGCCCACGACGGACATACGACATTCTGGCTCTTCGGTTGATCTAAATGGGCTTGTAGCGGACCTTGACGGCGGCCAAGAGTGATGGTTCGGTGTCGATGTGTTACGAAGAGACAGCTTGCGGATCTGGCTGGCGTTGGCCGGCTTGGGCGTTGCTCTGGCCGTGTTAGCGGCCGGTCCGGTATGGCTTAACCTGGTCAAACTAGGTCCGGTCTGGCTCGCTCCCGTGATCATCGCGGCGTCCACAGCGATTGGCTCGTTGCTGCTTGGTCCAGCGCAAGGCTAGGCTGGACGAAGGTTTTGCAGGATCGCATAACGCGTAACGACGAACGGTTGTCCCGTCAGGCCGATGTGATCGCACGATCGGCTGGATCAGGCAAGGATCTGCCACGTGTGCGTGAGTTAGCAAATCGCCGCGACCTACTAGGTATTCATGCAGCGACTCCATTGCAGGCCGATCACGATGCCGACCTATTGCCAGACCTACCGATCTATGTTCATCGCGAGAAGGACGCCGACCTCCGCATGGTATTGACTCGCATGTCGCGTATGAGCGGACTCGTTCTCATTGTTGGTCCATCTCCCTCGGGCAAGAGTCGGAGTGCTGCGTTTGTCGTGCAGCAAGAATTGTCAGATTGGCGGATGCTGGTGCTTCCCGGCGCCGAAGATTTGGCAGAGTTAGTAGATTCGCAAGCTGATCTTTCGCGCACAGTGATTTGGCTTGACAATATTCACAACTTGTTGGAGTCAGGCGGCGAGCGCATACAATCTGGGCGAACAATCGGTCGCCTACTGCGTCGCCTGATTTCCCCCGGCGCCGGCCCCGTGGTCGCCATCGGAACTATCTGGCCGGACAAGTATCGGCTATACACTTCGCAACCACATACAGATGCAGCCGACCTGTACGCGGACGCACGCGATGTGATGGGTATTGCGTACATTATCGATCTTGACGATGCGTTTACGGAAACTGAATGGGCGCGGGCACAACAAGCGGCGGATCAAGACCCTCGGCTTGCGGACGCGCTCCGGCACGGACGATCGGTCCCGGCTACTTTAGCGAATGCAGACTATCTGGTACGGCGATGGCGCATTGGGGATCCCTACGAGCGTGCCGTGTTGAGTGCTGCAGTCGACGCACACCGGCACGGTCACTCGCAACCAATACCGGCGACTCTGCTTGAGGCATTAGCGACGGAGTACCTGCCGGATGAGGAGCGGTCGAAAGCATCTCCCGAGATGTGGTTTAAGGTGGCGGTGGAAGGGGCATGTCAACGTGACCGAGGAACGGCTCCCCTCGAACTGCGGGCGTCGGCCGTCGGCAGCGTCGATGGATACGTAGCTTCGAGTATTCTCCTTAGCCATACGATTGACGTTGACCTGGCACTTCAGGAAAGGACATGGAAGGTGCTCGCCGAGAGGGCCGACCGTGCCGCTTGCAGGGGTGTGTCCCGCGCCGCGAATGAGGCCGGACTGGCGACCGTTGCCGAGCTGGCGGCACGCCGAGGCGATGAGCTTGGAAATGCTTTCTGTTCCTTCGACCTGGGAGTCCTACTGGAGGGCCGGGGTGAGCTGGCGGAGGCCGAGCGGTTCTACGGGAGGGCCGTCGCTGCCGGTCATGTTGAGGCGGCGTTCAGCCTGGCGAACTTGCTCACCGGCCGGGGTGAGGTCGAACGGGCTGAGCAGTTCTACCGCCAGGCGGCGCTCGGCGGGCACGGTGCGGCGGCGTTCAGCCTGGCTAACTCGCTCGCTGAGCGGGGTGAGGTGGCCGAGGCAGAGCAGCTCTATCGGAAGGCTCTGGATGCGGGGGTTGTTGGCGCGGCTGTCGCTGTCGGCCTGGCGACCTTGTTGGGCGCGCGGGGTGAGGTGGCCGAGGCGGAGCAGTTCTACCGCCAGGCGGCAGACGCCGGTGACTTCGTAGCTCTCAACAGCTTGGCGAGCTTGCTGGCCGGTCGGGGTGAGCTGGCCGAGGCCGAGCGGTACTACCAGCAGGCCGCGGAGGCCGGCATTGCCGAGGCCGCATTCGACCTTGCCGAACTTCTGACGCGTTGTGAGCGGCCGGCAGAGGCCGAGCAGTACTACCAGCAGGCGGCTCTGGGTGGGCACGGGCTGGCGGCGTTCAACCTGGCGAGCTTGCTGGCCGGTCGGGGTGAGCTGGCCGAGGCCGAGCGGTACTACCAGCAGGCCGCGGAGGCCGGCATTGCCGAGGCCGCATTCAACCTAGCGATCTTTCTAGTCGGTCGGGGTGAGCTGGCAGAGGCCGCGCGGTACTTCCGGCAGGCGGCGGAAGCCGGTATTGCCGAGGCCGCGTTCAATCTCGGCGCACTCCTAGCACACGACAAGCGGACGACCGAGGCTGAGCAATACTTCCGGCAGGCGGCGGAGGCCGGCAACACTGAGGCCGCGTTCAACGTGGCGACCTTGCTGGCCGAGCGGGGTGACCTAGACCAGGCCGAGCAGTACTACCGGCAAGCAGCGGACCGGGGTGACCGACAATCTCAAAACAATCTGGCGAATCTGCTAACCAAGCGCGGTGACCACCGCCAAGCCGAGCGGTACTACCGAAAGGCCATTGGTTCCGGCCACACCCAGGCACCACTCAACTTCGCCGTCTTGCTGGTAGAACGGGGCGATCTGGATCAGGCGGAACGGTTCTACCGCCAGGCAACGAAGGTAAGTAACGGCGGTGCGCCGTTCACCTTGGCAGCGATGATGGCCGAGCGCGGTGAGATGGAGCGAGCAGAGCAGTTCTACCGTCAGGCGATTGCAGCAGGTCACGTCGCCGCCCTATATGACCTAGCCAACGTACTAAAGAAAAGGGGCGACCTCGACCAGGCAGAGGAGTTCTACCACCGAGCAATCGTGGCCGGTCATATTGGCGCTCTCGATGCAATTGCGCGCCTCCGAACACAAGAGGGGTAGCGTCGGAAGGGGGCCGAATCGAACAGATGACGGACGAACACGCCCCTTGACGTGCTCGTCAGTAGCCCACAGCCGCCGCGCCGGCCGATGCCGGCGCGCCAGCGCCGCCAGCAGGCCGAGCGCGGGTGGCATCCGGCCCGCGCAGCGGGCCGCTTGATGACCATAAGAGGTTGATTCGGCAGTCTCCGTCGGCATAGTTAGCCGTGGCCTCGTCGGCAAGCTCGGTGACGAGGCTGGGGCCGGTGTCGCGCCCTTTAAGCCTGGTGCTTTCGGCGCATCGGACCGCCTCGTGTGCGCTGAAGCATTGCGCCGTATTGGTGATCTGTCCGTTGCGGAGGAGGGCGCGTGGTAGTTGTAGCGGCGGCGCTCATTTGGCGGTTCGATGGGTTCTCGCGACGCTACCCGCGCTTGAGGAGGTCAAGCTTCCAGTGCGCCGCGTTACTCACCGCTGCTTCGTTTGCGGCTGATGCTGCGGCGGCTACTGCCGCCCGCTTACGGCGGTGGCCGGTTGCGCACTGCGGGTGGTGCGAGCCACGTTGGGGCGACCTCGACTTCGCGCGGCATGATTGAGCTGGATCCAGGCGGCGCCCAGCAAACGGCTGAATGATCGCGTCATCCGTCAGTTGAATATCCCAGCCGTACCAAAGATGGTCGTCCGTTAGGTACGGCCCTCCCACGCCCGTGGGAGGCATGCTCGCAACGCTGCGGTCGACGGCCGTCGTGGGCACGTCGTGGGTGTCGGCCTTGTAGTGATTGCCGGCCCAGCCGCCACCGCTGTTCCGGCCAGGACGGCCATGACGCCGACTACTATCGACCGGCGTACGCTAACGGGCTATCGCCATGGCGCGAGTCGACGGACAGGCATAGCTTGAGTATGGACGTACCCGACCACTTGACCCCCAGGCAACGATCATAGACGAGTCAGCAGCGGCAAGCTTGGTGTCTACCTGCGGAAGCAGTCCTCTGTTGTCCGCATACGTTCTTCCTCGTACGCTTTGATAGTCACGCAGTTGGTCACTCAATCACCAGGCTGCTTCGCCGTCTATGATGTTAGTCTGCCTTCGATTCCGGATCTGGTATCAGCCAGCGATTAGGTTCGAGGCCCATCATCTGTGAGAGTTCCAGAAGGAAATTGCGAACACTTCGAACGGCGAGGCGCGCGTCATCGACTTGTGATCGTCGGAATGGCGGTTTGGGATGCATGCACGCATCTCGCAGTGTAGATGCCTCTCGTAAGTCTTTCCAGACTGTAGTTCCGTGTCCATTCACGGGTGGCGTTGAGCTGCGGGTGTGTGAATCGCCGCTGGTCAACCGGTGTCGTGTAGGGATGTGATCGTTACCCGGTGACGGGTACGGGCAGCCAGGGGTTGCCGGTGAGGGCGGCGTGGATGGCGT
>WNGF01002127.1_pt1 | contig 28192 bp, 26 predicted proteins | sample 5400641 | NCBI WGS metagenome assembly WNGF01 (sample SAMN13153371, study PRJNA577476) | soil metagenome | isolation source: 80 cm soil or saprolite under grassland replicate 2 | place: USA:California | collected 2016-06-15 | reverse complement strand
ACCCGGTCCTCCACCAGCACCGGGACCTTGGCGCGCACGGCCAGGGCGATGGCGTCCGAGGGCCGGCTGTCGAGCGTGAAGCTCGTGCCCGGCGCGGTGAGCTGCACCGTCGCGTAGTAGATGTCGTCACGCAGATCGGTGATCACCACGCGGGTGATCTGCACGTTGAGGCGACCGAACAACGTGAGGAAGAGGTCGTGCGTCAGCGGGCGCGGCGGCGTGACCCCCTGCAGCGGCACCGCGATGCCCGTCGCTTCCGCCATGCCGATGACCATCATCAAATGGCGCTTGTCGCGCTTGCCCTCGAGCAGGACGGTCGGCGTCTGGGTCCGCGGATCCATGGCCACGGCGACCACCTCGACCTCCTGCGGCCCGGTCGCCTTCGGCGCCGGCGCCGCGGCGCGATCGCGCGCGCCGGCGGCGGTCGCGAGCGCGAGAAGCGTACATCCGGTGACGAGGACGTGGCTGCCCATTGTCATGGCGCGCTCCATCGGGGTCAGGCTTTGACTTCTAAACATCTCGGCCACGGTGTGCGATGACCGCGGCGCGTCCGGCGAGATGTTTAGAAGTCAAAGCCTGACCCCATCAGTCTGCCGCCAGTATAAACGGTCAGCTGGGACGGCCACGGGGGGGGATGCGCCCGTTGATCGGACAGGCCGAGGCTGAGCACGGCGCCGGCCAGGAGCAGCGCGGCGAGCGCCGACCACATCGGGCCGTACCCGAACCGATGGGCGACGTAGCCGAACAGGAAGGCGCCGCCGGAGTTGCCGATCAGGAAGACCGCGCTGAAGACGCCGACGACGGCGGCGCGGCGCGCCTCGTGGGCTTGGTCCGCGACGATCGCCGCCAGTCCCGGATAGAGGAAGCCGTGCGCGCCGCCGGCGAGCAAGCCGGCCACGAACAGCACCGGCAGCGGAGGCAACCCGTGCACCCGCGCCACCAGGAACCCGAGCGCCGCGAGCACCGCGACGCCCACCGTCTGCAGGAACATGGAGGGCACGATGACGGCGCGGCGGCCGTGCGTGTCGATCCAGTGTCCGCCCACGACCCGCACGCCCATGGCCGCGCACGCGTAGGCCGTGTAGAAGAGGGCAAGCGTGCGCACGCCGATGCTCTCGCCGAACGTGGGCAGGAACGCGAAGATCGTCCCCGAGCCGAGCCCGAAGAAGACCGTGATCGCCATGTGACGATGGAACACGTCCTCGAGCATGGTGCGCGTGGAGGCCCAGTCCGGCACGGTGGGGACGTTCACGCGCTCTCGCTCGCGCAGCGTCCACAGGAGCGCGCCGGTCAGCAGGGCCAGCACACCGCACGCCGCGAAGAGCGGGCGAAACCCGAAGCGGCGGATGACCATCTCGCCGAAGAGCGGCGCCAGCGCCGTCGACAGCATGCCGGCGATGCCATAGATGCCGAGCGCCCACCCCCGCCGCTCGACGGGGACCAGATCGATGACGTACGAGTAGTTGGCGACGAAGAACGTCGAGAAGCCGAGCCCCTGCATGGCCCGCACGACCGCCAGCATCGGGATGGCCGTGGCCACGAAGGCGAGCAGCGAGGAGGCGACGACAAGCGCGCAGCCCAGGATCATGAACGGGCGACGGCCGACCGCGTCGATCCAGGGGCCGATCAGCGGCTGGCACAGAATGCCGACCGCGCTGTAGATCCCCATGACGACCCCGACCGCGACCTCGGTCCCCCCGAGCTGCTGGATGTAGAGCGGCAAGAGGAAGAAGCAGTTGAGGCTCGCGAAGAACAGGAAGTTGGTGGCCGTCGCCTTCAGGAACGCCTGCTGCGTCAGAATCGCCGGCACGTGCGATTATCGCATGGTGACGACGACCGACTCCGTCCTCCGCCGCGGCGTCGCCGTCGACGGTGACGAGATCCGCCTCACGCTCGATCCAGGCTTTCAGGGCCTGCCCGATACCGCCCACGGCGGCAGCGTGCTTGCCGCCTTCCAGGCGCTCGCGGGCGTCACCGGCGCGCAGGCGCTTCACGGACTCTACCGCCGGCGTGTGCCGCTCGGCACGCCCCTGCGGGTCACGCTGGCGCGGGGAGACGACGGCACGACGTGTCGGCTGCTCGACGCAACCGATGCCGTCCTCGTCGAGGGCGGCGTCCGCGCGGCCGCGACGGCGGCGGGCGCGCTGGAGCCCGGCGAGGGCGCCGGCGATCCCCTGCCGATCTCGTCGACCTGTTTCGCCTGTGGCGTCGACAATCCCCTCGGTCTGCGCGCGCGCCTCTTCGTCGACGACGTCTCGGTGTCGGCCCGCTGGCGGCCGCGGCCGACGGTGGCATGCGCCGATGGATCGCTGGCCCCGATCGCGCTGACCACGCTGCTCGACGAGGCGGCCTTCTGGCTCGGCGCGCTGGCGAGCGGCGAGTCGGGCATGACGACGGAGCTGACGGTCACGCTCCACGAGCGCGTCGCCTTCGGGGTGCCCATCCGCGTGCGCGGCGCGCGGAGCGCGACGCGGCAACGTGCCGACGATCCGCGCTACTGGGACACCGACATCGTCGCCGCCGACGACGCGGGTCGTGTCGTCGCCAGCGGACGGATCACCTTCGTCGCCGTCCGGGGCGCCGCCCGTCGTCTGGTCGCCGGCCTGCTCGCGATGAATCCCCCCGAGATGCTCCGCCGCGTCTTCCCCGCGTACACCACCTGATCACGATGAAGGAGGGCCTTCGGCGGACCGTGCAGCCGAGGGACGCTCAGCCCTTGAGGTACTTGTCGAAGAAGGCCACGCAGCGCTTCCACGCGTCCTCGGCCGCATCCTTCTTGTAGACCTGCGGACGATCGTCCGAGAAGAAGGCGTGCTGGGCGCCGGGATAGAGCACGAACTCGACGCTCGGGTTGCCCTTGGCCCTGAGCGCAGCCTCGAACGCCTTGACGTCCGCGACCGGGATGCCGCTGTCGGCCTCGCCGTAGAGACCCAGCACGGGAGCCTTGATCTTGTCGGCCACGACGAAGGCGTCCACACCAGGCGCGTCGACATAGGTCCGCTTGACGTGGCCGTACCACGGCGCCGCCGCCGTGACCCCTGGATACTCGGCACTGAAATGCAGCGTCAGCGCGCCGCCGCCGCAGAAGCCCGTGACCCCGATCCGGTCGGCGCGCGCCCACGTCTGCTGCTTGGCGAAGTCGGCCGCGGCCTTGACGTCGCCGAGGTACTGAGCGCGCGTCACCTTGCTCGCGATCGCGCCCATCTCCTGGAAGTTCTTGCCCTGCATGCCGCCTTCGCGCGAGTACAGCTCGGGTGCGCGTCGTATCCGGGGATCGTGGCGCCGCCGACGGGAATCTGCACCTCGCGGGCCGTGATGTCCTTGACGTCGGTCGTGATCGCCTGCGCCAGCGAGATGCCCGGTGTCAGCGCGCCCCCGACGGTCGTGTAGGCGCCGAACTTGATGACCTCTCGACGGCTGAGCGGATTCGCCATGCGTCGGACCTCCTCAGAAGATGAATGGTGTCGGCAGCGGGGGGCCGCCGAAGGGACGGCCCCCGCGCACAGTCAACGCCGGGAGGAGCTTCTCGGTTCCGCCTCGAGCCACGCCGTCCAGTCGTCGGGCGCGTAGCCGAGGCTCACGCGGTTGCCTCCCCTGACGAGAGGCGTGCGCAGGAGCCGCGGCTCCGTCAGCGCGCGCTCGAGCATGCGCTCGGGCGAGCCGCCGCTGACGTGCAGCGCCAGCGCGCGGAACCGCGGGTGCTCGCGATTGATCAAGGCGGCGGCGCCGAACTTTTCCTGGAATCGCCGCAGCTCGCCACGGGCCGCCGGCCGCTCGTCCAGATCGACGAAGTGCACGGCGAGCCGGCGCTCGGAAAAGAAGCGCAGCGCCTTGCGCGTGTCCTGACAGTTCTTGAAACCGAAGACCTGGACGTTCATGCGCTCGCCCGCGCGGCGCGCGCCTGCACCCCTTCCCAGGCGCTGAAGGGCACGGCCGGCGTGCCCGGCGGATTCGTCCGCCCCGTGTGCGGGCCATGGTAATCCGAGCCGCCGGTGGCGACGAGATCGAAGCGTCGGCAGAAGTCGAGATACTTCCTCACCTGCTCCGTCGAGTGCTCCGCGTAGTACGTCTCGATGCCTCCGAGCCCCGCGTCCACGAACGCCGGGATCATGGCGTCGCGATCCGCCAGCCCGGGATGGGCGAGCACGGCGACGCCCCGGGCGCGGCGGATGACGCCGATGGCCTCGGTCGGCGTCAGGCGGTGCCGCGGCACGTTGGCGGGCCCGTCGGAGCGCAGGTACTTGTCGAAGGCCTCGCGGACCGACTTCACGTAGCCGCGCCGGACCATGATCTGCGCGACGTGCGGGCGCCCGGGCGCGGCTTCGCCCGCGAGCGCCAGCACCTCGGCGGGGTCGATGGGCATGCCGAGCTCGGCCAGCCGCGCGGCCAGGCGATGGACGCGCTCGGTCCGCGCCGCCCGCTGCTCGCGCAGGAACTCCTGGAACCAGGGCGCCTCGTGGTCGACGAGATAGCCCAGGACGTGGATCTCGGCCCCCTCGACGTCGCAGTTGATCTCGAGCCCGGGCACGAGCGTGAACCCCGGACGCCGGCTCGCCTCGGCGCGGGCCTCCGCGATCCCCTCCGTGGAGTCGTGGTCGGTGATCGCCAGCACGGACACGCCGTGCTCGATGGCCTTGCGTACCAGATCACGCGGCGACAGCGCGCCATCGGACGCCAGCGTGTGGCTGTGCAGGTCGACCTTCCCCGGCATCTATCGACGACGCGAGGCCCGCGCAGACCGAGGGCGGCGGGCCGCAGATGCGACCTGACTCCGATCGGTGGTGAGGTATGCGAGGAGGGTCCGGACGGCGACGCCGGTGCCGCCCTTCGGGGCCAGCGGCGTGTCGCGCTCGGTGAAGGCGGGCCCCGCGATGTCGAAGTGGGCCCACGGCGTATCGCCCGCGAACTCCTTGAGGAAGAGCGCGGCCGTGATGGCGCCGCCGCCGCGCTGACCCACGTTGTTGAGGTCCGCGACCTCGCTCTTGAGGCCTTCCCGGTACTCGTCGATCAGGGGAAGCTGCCACAGGCGCTCGCCGGCCACCTCCGCCGCCGCGAGCAGGCGCCGGGCTAGCGGCTGGTCGTTGGCGAGGAGCCCGGAGCATTGCGGCCCGAGCGCGACCACGCAGGCCCCGGTCAGCGTCGCGAGATCGATCATCTCGTCGGGCTTGACGTGCTCGCGGGCGTAGCAGAGCGCATCGGCGAGCGTGAGCCGGCCCTCGGCGTCGGTATTGCCGATCTCGATGGTGGTCCCGTTCATCGCGCGCAGCACGTCGCCGGGCCGGATGGCCGAGCCCGACGGCATGTTCTCGGTCGCCGCGATCAGCCCATGCACCTCCACGGCGGGCGCGAGCTGCGGCAGCGCACGCATGATGCCGAGGACGGCGGCCGCCCCCGACATGTCGTCCTTCATCCTGAGCATGCCCTCGGCGGTCTTGAGGTCGAGACCGCCGGCGTCGAAGGTGATGCCCTTGCCGATGACCGCCACACGCCGGCGCGGGCGGGCCGGCGTGTACGCGAGGTGGATGAACTTCGGCGGCTGCTCGCTGCCGGCGGCGACGCCGAGGAAGGCGCCCATCCCCATCTTGGCGCACTCCGCGCGGTCGTAGATCTTGAGCGTCAGCCCGGCCTCCTTCGCGACCTGCGTCGCGACGCGGGCCAGGTGCGTCGGGTGCACGTCGTTGGCCGGCGCGTTGACGAGATCGCGCGCGAACCACGTGGCGGCGGCGAACCGCTCGCCGCGCCGGGCGCCTTCCTCGACCTCGCGGGCCGTGCGGCCGTCGGGCGCCAGGACGCGCAGCTCGTCCACCGTCTTGTCGGTCTTCTCGCGCTTGTAACGGTCGAACGTGTAGGTCCCGAGGATCGCACCCTCGACGACGGCGTGCGCGCGCTGCCGCTCCGGCAGGCGCGTTCCGAGCACCTCGATCGCCACCGAGCGGGCCCCGAGGTCGCGGGCGCGACGCAGGGCGCCGGCCGCTCCCCGGCGCAGGATCTCGAGCGTCACCTCCCCGCGCGGACCGAGGCCCGCGATCACCAGCCGTGGGGCCGCCAGCGCCGGCGTGTGGATGTGGGTGACCTGCCCGCTCTTGGCCTGAAACTTCTCGGCGTCGAGGACGGCCTTGATCTGTCCGCCCGCGCGCCGATCGAGCTCGACGAGCGACGCGGGCCAGCGCTTCTCGTCGGCGTGAAGACCGACGGCTAGGGCGTCGGCGGCGGCGCTCTGCGCGGCCTCGCGCCGGACGATCACGTTCATTCGCCTTCCCTCGCCGCCAGATCGACCGCGCGTCGGATCATGTCCACGATTCCCTCCGTGACGTCCAGCTCACTCACCCGATCGATCGCGACCCAGCAGGCCTCGGCGGCGTCGCTGCCGGCCGTGATCACGGCCGACTCCGGATACGCGAGGTAATCGACCAGCACGTAATGATAGCGAACCCGGCCCTCGGCATCGCGAACGATCCGATCGACGACACCGGCGATGCCCGCCAGCCGGATCGCGCAGCCGCATTCCTCGGCGATCTCGCGCCGCGCCGCCTCGGCCGTCGTCTCCCCGAGCTCGACGAGGCCGCCGGGCAGGCTCCACTTGCCCGACGAGGGCTGGCCTCCGCGCCGCACCAGCAGCACCCGGCCTTCGTGGAACACGACGGCGCCGACGCCGACCCGCGGGGCTTCCGGATACTCGCGCCTCATGCGGCTCCGACCAGCCAGGCGTCCGTGGCGTACCTGTCGTGGACGAGACGCTCGACGAGCGCGTGCTCGTCGTGGGAGAGTCCGCCCGGGCGGAGCAGGAGGCCGTGCTCGGCCTCGAAGGCGGCCGCGAGCGCGTCGGCGATTTCCTCGAACGTCGGGCGCCGGCCGAGCGCGGCCTCGAGCGTCGCCATCGACGCCAGCGGGTCCGCCGTGGTCGGAAACAGCGCGCGCAGGCGCGGCTCGTCGACGCCCAGGAGAACCGACCCGTGCTGCAGGAAGCATCGTCCGCGCCGACGCTGGGCGCTGCCCACGAGCTTCCGCCCCTCGAGCTCGATCTCGTAGCGCCCCGTGCGCGCGAAGCAAAACGCCGGCGTCACACCCTTCGCTCGCGGCGTCGCGACGATCTCGGCGGGCACCCCGAGCGCGCGGAGCCCTCGGGCGAGCGCGCGCGCGATCCAGCGGTATGCCTCGAGCAGGTCCGTGGTGACCCCGAGGTCCTCGTTGCTCGCCACGACACTGTAGGTCAGCTCACGCGCGGGCCCGTCGTGGTAGATGGCGCTGCCGCCGGTCGGCCGCCGGACGATCCCGACGCCGAGGCGTCGGGCCGTCTCGACGCTGACGGCGTCGTCGAGCGGCTGGCCGTAGCCGAGCGAGACCGTCGGGGGGTTCCAGGCGAAGAACCGGACCGTCGGCAGCGAGGTCATGTCCTGCCGGCCCCGCCAGAGCGCTTCGTCGATCGCCATGTTCGTGGCGCCATCGACGGGCTCGGTGACCAGCAAGCGCCAGTCGCGCGCGGTCACTGGATCACCTCGTCGGCCCGCACGAGGAGCGTCTGGGGCAGCGTGAGCTTCAGGGCCTTGGCGGTGCGGAGGTTGATGACGAGCTCGAACTGCGTGGGTTGCTCGACCGGGAGCGTCCCGGGGCTGGCCCCTCTCAGGATCTTGTCGGCATAGAAAGCGGCGCGGCGGAACTGGTCGGTCAGGCGGGCCGAGTAGGCCATCAGACCGCCGGCCTGGGCGAACTCGCGCGTCGAGAAGATGCCGGGCAGCCTCCGCTCGCTCATGATCGCCACTATGCGCTGCCTCTGGGTGAAGAAGACGACATCCCCGGGGATCAGGACGCCGCCGACATGCTCGCGAACGACCGCGTCGAACGTCCGCGACAGATCGTCGAGGCTCCGGACGTCGAAGAAGTGAATCTTGAGCTTGAGCGTCTGTCCCGCGGCCTCGTAGTCCTTCCACACGGTGCCGTCGGCGAGCTCGGCACGCCGCACGATCGCCACCCGCGCGAGCCCCGGCACGGCCTCCTTCAGGAGCTGGAGCTGCTTGGCCCGGATCTCCGGCGTGAGCTGCGCGGACAGGCCCGTGACGTTGCCCCCCGGGCGCGCCAGGCTCTGGACGAGCCCGGACTCGACGGGATCGGCGGCGTTGACCATCACGATGGGGATCGTCGTCGTCACCTTGTGCGCCGCCTCCGCGGCGTCGAGCGACGAGGCGATGATCACATCGACCTTCGCGCGCACCAGCTCAGCGGCGAGCTCCGGAAAGCGCTCGCGGTTGCCCTCGGCCCACCGATACTCGAAGCTGACGTTCCGGCCCTCGATGTGCCCGAGGTCGCGCAGCCCCTGCGTGAACGCGGTCGCGATATGGGCGGCCACCCCGGGGGTCGTCGTCATGAGCAGGCCGACGCGCTGCATCGGCTGCGCCTTTTGCGCGGGACGCGACGTCTGGGCATACGAGGCCGTCGACAGCACGGCCAGGACGAGCGTGACACCGACCGTGCTGGCCAGTCTCATCGGCCCGCCCGGCCGTCGGGGACCCCGCCGTGACCGCGATGCGATCACGGAAGCACCGGCGTGCGATCCTCGGCGACGGCCGCCAGCCGTGCGGAAGAGCGCGCATACCACCGGGAGTCTTCGGTGAGGACATCGAAGAGCACGTTGCTGTCGACCAGCACCTCGGGCACCCGGCGTCTCGGTCAGCGGCGGGTCAGGGCCATGATCGTCAGGACGGTCCCGCCCAGCGCAGGGTCGGCTCGCGGGCGGCCTTGGTCTGATCCAGACGCCGCACCGGCGTGGTGGCGGGCGCATCGTGGATGAGGGCGGGGTTCTCCTCGGCCTCCCGGGCGACGCGCAGCATGGCCTCGCAGAACTGGTCCAGGGTTTCCTTCGATTCCGTCTCGGTGGGCTCGATCATGAGCGCCTCCTCGACGATGAGCGGGAAGTAGGTCGAGGGCGCGTAGAAGCCGAGGTCGAGCAAGCGCTTGGCGATGTCCATGGCCGAGACGCCGAGCTTCTTCTGGCGGCGGGCCGACACCACGCACTCGTGCATGCAGTAGCCGGGCGTGGCGGGATCGTACTGGGGCGCGAGCCGCTTGAGGATGTAGTTCGCGTTGAGGACGGCGTCTTCCGACACGGCGCGAAGGCCGTCGCCGCCCATGGTGCGGATGTACGTGTAGGCGCGCACGAGCATGCCGACGTTGCCGACGAACGCGTGGAGCTTGCCGATCGACTTGGGGCGCTTCCAGTCGAGCGCGTAGCGGTCGTCCTCCCGCGTCACGACGGGGACGGGCAGGAAGGGCTCGAGATGCGCCTTCACGCCCACCGGGCCGGCCCCCGGCCCTCCGCCGCCGTGCGGCGTGGTGAACGTCTTGTGCAGGTTGAAGTGGCACACGTCGAAGCCGAGATCGCCCGGCCGTGTGATGCCGAGGATCGCGTTGAGGTTCGCGCCATCCATGTAGACCTGCACGCCCCGGGCGTGGCACATCTCGATGATCTCGACGATGCGCGGCTCGAACATGCCCAGCGTGTTGGGCATCGTGATCATGAACGCGGCGACCTCGGGCCCGAGGTGACGCTCGAGCTCGCCGAGATCCACCTCGCCGTTCTGGTCCGAGCGCAGCTGGACGACCTCGTAGCCCGCGATGGCCGTCGACGCGGGGTTGGTCCCGTGGGCGGAGTCGGGCACGAGGACCTTGGTGCGCTTCTCGCCGTTGGCGAGGTGATAGGCGCGGATCATGAGCACGCCGGCCAGCTCACCCTGGGCCCCGGCCGCCGGTTGCAGCGAGACGGCGTCCATGCCCGCGATCTCGGCCAGCATGCCGGCCAGCTCGTGCATGAGCCGGAGCGTCCCCTGCGCGAGCGCCTCCGGCGCCTGCGGGTGCAGGCGGGCAAAGCCCGCCAGGCGCGCCATGTCCTCGTTGATCTTGGGGTTGTACTTCATCGTGCACGAGCCGAGCGGATAGAAGTGGGTGTCCAGCCCGTAGTTCATCTGGCTCAGGCGCGAGTAGTGGCGGACCACGTCCAGCTCGGAGACCTCGGGCAGCGCGGGCGCCTCGCGGCGAAGTGCCCCGTGGGGCAAGCGCGCGCGCACGTCTTCCACGGGGACGTCGAGCTCGGGCAGCGAGTAGGCCATGCGACCGGGAGAGCCCAGCTCGAAGATCAGCTTGTCGTAGGCGGGCTGGTTGTCGTACGGCATGTCAGGCCACCGCCTGGCCGAGCGCATCGACGAGCTGGTCGATCTCCTCCTTGGTGCGCTTCTCCGTCACGGCGACGAGCAGGCAATCGGCAAGCCGCCGGTCGAAGGCCTTGAGGGGGACGCCGGCGAGGATCCCGGCCTTGGCCAGCCGGGCGGCCACGCGCTCGGGGGACTTCGGCAGCCGGAGCGTGAACTCCTTGAAGAACGGCGCGTCGAACCGGAGGGAGACGCCGGGGACCTGCGTCAGGCGGTCGGCCGCGTAGTGCGCCTTCGCCGCCGACAGCTCGCCGACGCGCGCCAGGCCGCGCTTGCCGAGCGTGGCGACGTAGATCGTCGCCATCAGCGCGCAGAGGGCCACGTTCGTGCAGATGTTCGACGTGGCCTTGTCGCGCCGGATGTGCTGCTCGCGCGTCTGCAGCGTGAGCACGAACCCGCGATGCCCGTCGCGGTCGACGGTGGCGCCCACGAGACGTCCCGGCATGCGGCGGACGAACGCCTGCTTGGCCGCGAAGACGCCGAGGTACGGCCCGCCGTACGACAGCGGAACGCCGAGCCCCTGGCCTTCGCCGACGACGACGTCCGCCCCCAGACGACCGGGGCCCTCGAGGATTCCGAGGTTCACGGGGTCGGCCACGACGACGAGGAGGGCGCCGGCCGCGTGGGCGATCTCGGCCGCGGCCGCCACGTCCTCGATCGCGCCGTAGAAGTTCGGCGACTGGACCACGAGCGCGGCGGTGCGTGGGCCGCAGAGCTTGCGGGCGGCATCCGGGTCGAGCACGCCCTCCGGCGCCGGCGCGTCGCGCAGACGCAGCCCGGGTCCCTCGCAGTAGGTCGCCACCACGCGGCGATAGCGGGGGTTGACCCCGGCGGCGAGGACGATCTCCTGGCGTCCCGTCGCCGCACGCGCCATCAGGGCCGCCTCCGCGAGCGACGAGGCGCCGTCGTAGATGGAGGCGTTCGCCACGTCCATCCCCGTCAGCTCGGCCATCATCGTCTGATACTCGAAGATGCTGCGCAGCGTGCCCTGGCTCGCCTCCGGCTGGTACGGGGTATACGCCGTGAAGAACTCGCCGCGGCCGATCAGATGGTTGATCGGGCTCGGGACGTAGTGATCGTAGGCGCCGCCGCCGAGAAAGCAGACATGGGAATCGGCGTCGGCGTTCTGGGCGGCGAGGGTCCGCAGGTGACGGATCAGATCGCTCTCGGCGAGCGCCGGCCCCACGTTCAGCGGACGCGCCAGGCGCGCCTTCGGCGGGATGCGGGCCAGCAGCTCCTCCATCGACCCGGCCCCGATGACGTCGAGCATCTCGCGCCGGTTCTCGGCGGTGTTGGGCAGGTAGCGCATCAGTGTCCGCCGCCCTGAGCGACGAAGGCCTCGTACTGGGCGGCCGTCAACAGCGCCTCCCACTCCGACGCGTTCGACGGCTTCACGACGATCATCCAGCCCTTGCCGTAGGGATCCTGGTTCACCGTCTCCGGCGTGTTCGGCAGCGCGCCGTTGACTTCCGCCACCTCGCCCGACACGGGCGCGAAGAGATCGGAGACCGCCTTGACGGATTCGACGACGCCGAAGGCCTGGCGCTGGGTGACCTTGGCCCCCACCTTCGGCAGCTCGACGAAGACGACGTCACCCAGCTGCTCCTGGGCGAACGCCGTGATGCCGACCCGGATGCGCTCGCCCTCCTGCTTGGCCCACTCGTGCTCCTGCGTATATCTCAGCTCAGCTGGCACGTTCGCCATGAGGTCCTCCCAGGCCGATGAAAAAGGGCCATCTGCGTGGCAGTAGGAGGTGAGGTCGTTCGACGACCGAGCCGACGCTTCAATGGCCCGAAAATTTCGGTCATTTCACCGCTCGGCTCGCGCCGGCGGCCGTCGCTCACCTCGCACTGCGGCCTAGCATCTGGCCATTTTTGATCGGCCTGCTTTGCCTGCTGCATTGCTAGCGTTTGACTTTCGGGGGATAGAAGGGGGTGCGGACGACGCGGGCCGGGCGGGCCGTTCCGCGGATCTCCACGGCGATCTCGGTGCCGACGGCGGCGTGGGCGGATTCCACGTACGCCAGCGCGATCGAGCGGTCGACGGACGGACCGTACGATCCCGACGTCACCACGCCGATCGCCCGGCCGTCCTTCACGACGCCGTAGCCGTGCCGGGCGATCGACCGGTCGGCCATCTCGAGCCCGACGAGCCGACGGCGCGGCCCCGCCGCGCGGGCGCGCTCGATCGCCTCGCGGCCGATGAAATCTCCCTTCGCCGGCTTCACGGCCCAGCCGAGCCCCGCCTCGAGCGGATTGGTCGTCCGATCGATGTCGTTGCCATAGAGCATGTAGCGCATCTCGAGGCGGAGCGTGTCGCGGGCGCCGAGCCCGATCGGCACGACGCCATCGGCGGCACCCGTCTGCAAGAGCGCCTGCCAGAGCCGCGGCGTTTCCTCCCACGGCACGTACAGCTCGAAGCCGTCCTCGCCCGTGTAGCCCGAGCGCGAGATCAGCGTCGGCACCCCGCCGACGCCGCCGGTGGCGAAGCGGAAGTAGCCGATCCCCGCGACGTCCCGATCGGCGAGGCGGCCGACGAGCGCTTCGGCCCGTGGGCCCTGCACCGCGACGAGTCCCGTCGCGGCCGAGACGTTGCGCCAGCGGGCGGCGGGCGCTTGCTCGGTGACCCACGCCCAGTCCTTGTCCGTATTGGAGGCGTTCACGGTGATCATGAAGTGGTCGGCCGCGAGACGGTAGATGGTTGCATCGTCGACGATGCCCCCGTCGGGATAGCACAGCAGGGTGTACTGCAGCTGCCCGATCTCCAGCCCCGCGGCGTCGTTGGTCGTCAGCCGCTGGACGGCATGGATCGCGCCGGGGCCATCGACCTCCAGCTCGCCCATGTGGGAGACATCGAACAGCCCGACCCGGCCCCGGACCGCCCGATGCTCCTCGAGGATGCCCGCATACTGCACGGGCATCTCCCATCCGCCGAAGGGCACGATGCGCGCCCCGGCCTTGAGGTGGGCGTCGTAGAGCGGTGTGCGCTTGAGGGTCGATTCGCTCACGGAAACGTCTCAGTAGACCACCCGGGCCCGGGGAGGGTCAAGGGCGCCACGGCGAGGCGACGGCGTACGCGGCATCGCTCTTGCTAGCTCTTTCACCTGGTATGACGGGCACGGCATCCGATGCGGCGCTCCGCGGGGTGAGGATCCTCCTCGTCGAGGACTCGGACGATGCGCGCGATGCCTTCGATCGGCTGCTCCGCTCGGAAGGCGCGGCGGTCGTCGCGGTGGCCAGCGGGGCCGACGCGGCCACCGCCGTGCTTCGCGAGCGCTTCGATGTCCTCCTGACCGACTATGGTCTGCCCGACATCCCGGGCGACATGCTCATTCGCCAGGTGCTGGCCAGCGCGCGCCACCGTCCTCACATCGTCGTCGTCACCGGCTACGGTCAGCCCTACGCTGAGCGCGCGCGTCGTGCGGGCGCCGATCTGGTGCTGACGAAACCCGTCGAGTGGGTGGACCTGCTTCATCACCTGCGCCCGTACGCCCGCTCCGTCGCCGCGTAAATCGCCGGCTGGCCCGGGACACGAGCGTGTGACGGCGGCTTTGTATAATGCCTCGATGTCCGAGCGAGGAGTGTGACGCGGCTCGCCCGAATTCCCGACTGGGTCTTCCTGGTCACGTTCTGCATGGTCGTCTCGCTTCAAACGCTGTCGAGCGTCGCACGGAAGTCGGCGACATTCGACGAACCCTCCGATCTCGTCTCCGGCTACCTGGAGCTCACGCGTGGTCAGTACTGGTTGAAACCGGAGACGCTCCCTCTCGTCAAGCTCGTCGCGGCGGCGCCTCTGCTCTTGCTGCACGTCAGGACACCGCCGCTCGACGACGATCGCTTCAAGCTCTACGACCGCACGCTGTACGAATTCAACGACGGCCACACCCTGCTCATGGTGGCCCGCGCGGCCGTCCTGCCGTTTTCGCTGGGCCTCGGCTGCCTCGTCTTCCTCTGGGCCAGGCGATTGTTCGGCAGGGGCGCGGCCCTGTTCGCGCTGTTCCTCGACGCGTTCGAGCCGAATCTCATCGCCCATTCGGCGCTGATCACCACCGACCTCGGGGTGGCGTGCCTCTTCTTCCTGACGGTCTATGCCCTCTTCCGGCTCGTCGAGGAGATCTCGATCTCGCGCACGGCACTCGTGGCCGCGGCCTTTGCCCTCGCCGTCGTCACGAAGCTTTCGATGCTGGTGCTCGTCCCCCTCATCGGATTGCTCGGGCTCATCGTGAGCGTGTCACCCCTGGCCATCCCCCTCACGTTCCGCGGCGGGCGCGCCGGCACGCTCACGGGACGCGGCCAGAAGCTCGCGGCGTTCGCGCTGGTCCTCCTCGTGGCGAGCGTGGCGGCGTATGTCGTCATCTGGGCGACGTACCGATTCGCTGATAACGCCGCTCCGGCCTTCGCGCGCCAGCTCGACTGCCCCGCCCTGCGGCCGCCGGCCACGGTGGAAAGCGCCGCCTTCGACTGGCTCAGGCGGGGCCGGGTGTTTCCCGAGCCCTACCTCTACAACTTCTTCGAGCACCTGCACATCGCGAAGTCCATTCCCGCGTACCTGCTCGGCGAGATCCGTCAGGGGGGCTGGTGGTACTACTTCATCGTCACCCTGCTCGTCAAAACCCCCGTCCCGCTCCTGATGCTGATGGGCCTGGCGCTGGCGGTGTACGCGACGCAATGGCGGCGGGTGCCGCTCGTAGGCGTGTTCCTCGTGGTTCCGGCGGCCGTCTACTTCGGGTTCATGTCGGCGAGCGGGTTCAACATCGGACATCGCCACCTCCTGCCCATCCTGCCATTCCTCATCACGCTGATCGGAATCCTCATCCCATGGGCGGCCGATCGCGGCGTCTGGGTGAAAGCCGGCCTGGCCGTGTTGGCGGTCTGGTATCTCGTGTCGTCGCTCGCGATCTTTCCCCACTATCTGGCCTACTTCAACGAGATCGCCGGCGGGCCCGCCAACGGCAGCCGGTATCTCGCCGATTCGAACCTGGACTGGGGACAAGATCTGACGGAGCTCGAGCGCCACATGGCGCGGTATGGCATCGACCGCGTGTGGCTCAGCTACTTCGGCACCGCGAACCCCGACTACCACGGGGTCCGGTATGACCGGTTACCGGGCTCCACGTTCTGGGGGAGCGCGCCCGTGCGCCCGGATCTCCTCGCGCTGGAGCGGCTGCCCCCCCTTCGCGGGTACGTCGCGATCAGCGTCACGAACTTGCGCGGCGTCTATCTTCCGTGCTTCGGGCTGAGTCCCCGGTATTTCGAGGCGTATCGTGACGTCCGGCCGATCGCCAGGATCGGATATTCGATCTATCTCTACCGGTTCGACTGAGGCATGAGACGGATGGTGACGGGATCGACCCGATACACCTCACGTCCCGCGAGGTCGACGGGCTTCGGGACGGGGAAGCCCATCGGGGAGTCGAGAATGATGACGGCACATGGGGCGTCGAGCGACCCCGACGAGAGCGCCGCCGTCGCGTTCCTGACCTGGATCTGGCGGATGCGTGGATCGAATCCGGCCTCCCACGCGAGCGCCCAGAGAGGATAGTCCCAGCTGTCGATGGCCTGGATCAGCCCGACGTCGCGACAACCCGAGCGGCGGAGGACATCGACCGCGCCAGCATAGCTCGCCCGCACGGCCCACCGGCGCCATGGCCCGCCCGAGCTCCGCAGACTGTGTTTCAGGGGGTCGCCGCTCCCGCTGTCGTCCCCGCCCGGCACGCCGAGCTCGGCAGGCAGGTAGAGCTCGGAACGAGCGTGGAGCAGGATATTCTGCGCGGACCGCCCGGGCCAGCTGATCAGCGGGCGCGCGGCGTTGGCGACGACATACGGCAGGCACGCCACGACGAACAGCGCCGCGAGCCAGCGGAGCGCATGCGGGCTCAGCGTCCGCGCGGCGGCCAGGCCGCACGGGACGGACAGCAACAGGAACAGCGACACCTGAAAGCGCGCGCCCCACGGCTGCCACTTGAGCACCCACGCCATCGCAAAGAACGCGATGACGGCGAGGGCCAGACACGCCTCCGGTCCGCGTCCCAGGCGCAGCCGCCGCGTGGCCACGGCGGCCAGGACGATCACGATCGCCGCGACATGGAGCGGGGCGCCCGCCCAGTCCTCATGAAGCGCGAAGGTGACCGAGAGCGGCGCCCCGAGGAACGTCGTGCGGCCGTCGCTCGTTCCCAGGCCGATCGCCGAGTGCAGCGACTCGATGGTCCGGCGGATGCCCTCGTTTACGTGAGGGATCGGTGTCGCCACGTGCAAGCTCGCATTCCGGACGAGGTTGGAGGCCAGCACGCGGAGCGAGCGGATGTCGTTCTGGTGCAGCTCGATCAGGGCGCGGTCTCCGAGTGGAGAGCCGAAAACCCGGAAGTTGCGCGCGTAATGAGGGGCGTTCAATCCGAGCGCCAGCAACCCGGCGGCTGCGATCAATCCCAGTGCCCGGCGCCGGAGGCCCGAACGAACGAAGAGAAGGATCGCCCACCCGGCCAGCAGAGGGGCGCAGAGCACATACGCCGTTCCCTTGGTGAGGACGGCCAGTCCAACGGCCGCACCGAGCTTCAGCGCCGACATCACGGTTCCCGTCCTCACGTTCTCCTCGGCGGCGAGCAGGGCGATCAACAACCACAACGCGAGCACGAGGTCGTTCTCGGTCCCGCTGGCCTGCAGGATCGCCATGGGGAGCGTGGCCGCGAACACGAGTGCGGAGGTGACGGCCGAAGATTCTCCTCCGAATCGCCTGACGAGCGCGGCCACGGCGACCAGGGAGCCCGCGAACGCTCCCCACTGCACGAGGTTGGCGAGCCGATCCCCGCCCCAGATCAGCTGCAGATGCAGAATGCAGAACTCGGCGAAGGGACTGAAGGCGTCCTGCCTGATGTTGTGTGTGGGAAAGTGGGCCACCGAGCCGTTCTGGATCCAGTAGACGACGCGGCTCATGTGATACGCGAGCGCATCCCAGCCGTTCGGCGGCGCGACGATGGCGATGACGGCCGTGACCCCGAGGACCATCGCGACGCGTGGATCCACGCGCGGTCGAGACCATCCACGGAGACCACGCGCGGCGAGGAAGCTCGCGACGACGAGCGCCCAGGACGCCAGCACCGTCGCCCGATTGAGGGCGTGGAAGAGGGAGAGGCCCTCGGTCAGCGCCACCGTGATCAATCCGACGGCGAGCACGCGATCGAGCAGGGGCGCCTTCACGCAGTCGTGGGGCGACTCCAAATTGACACCGAATTTACAGCTATGCTAGCGTCCACGGCAATGGCTCGCGTCGGATTGCGAACGACGCTGCTCGCCACCGCCGTCGCCATCGTCGCGCTGGGCGGGGGTGTGCTCGCTACCCGCGGATTCCGCCTGAACGCGGCCGCGCCAGAGACCCCGACCGTCTCCGACTTCAGTCTGCTCGATCACAGCGGGCGCTTCCATCAGCTGTCGCGCTACGCGACGGCGCGAGCGGTCGTGCTCTATTCCTACGACCTCGCCTGCCCGACCAGCCGCGACGGCCTGGCCTTCCTCCAGGAAACGCAACGCAGCCTGGCCCGGCCGGACGTCGTCTTCCTGGCGATCGACGCGAGCTCCGGCGACGACCGCGAGACGCTCGCTCGCGAGTCGGCGCGGCTTGCGTCCGATATCCCGGTGCTCCGTGACGACAGCCAGCTCGTCACCCGGACCCTCCACGTCTCGCGCAGCGGCGAGGCGATCCTCATCGATCCCAAGGGCTGGCGAATCGTCTACCGCGCACCGGCCGGGAGCGACGCCGAGCCCGAACGTCACCAGCTGACGAAGGCGATCGGCGCCCACCTCGAGGGCCGGCCCATCGCCAGCGATGCGCGCACCACCGGCGCCGGCGGCTGTGCGATCGCTTGGGACCGCGGGATGTCGGCCACGGCAGGGGAAATCTCGTATGCGGCCGATGTCGTCCCGGTCCTGCGTGCGAGGTGCCAGGCGTGCCATCGCCAGGGAGGCATCGGTCCTTGGCCCATGGACAGTTACGAGCGGGTCAAGACGTGGAGTCCCCGGATACGCGCGGTCCTGCTGACCGGCCGCATGCCGCCCTGGCATGCCGATCCGCTGATCGGCAAATTCGCGCACGATCGCTCACTGAGCGTGGAGCAAAAGCGCACGCTCGTACGCTGGATCGACGCGGGCAGCGCGCGAGGACTCGGCGCCGATCCATTGCCGACGCTTCCCGCACCTCCGGCCGAGGAGTGGCCCCTCGGCAAACCGGACGTGATCGTCGAGCTGCCGGCTCAGGAAGTGCCGGCGACGGGGACAGTTCCTTACCGGTACGTTCAGATCCCGGCGCCCGTCAGCCGAGACACGTGGGTTCGCGCCGTCCATATCGCGACCCGAAATCCGAAGCTCATGCATCACGCCATCTTGACCACGGACTACCCGCTGGTCTGGCAGCACGCACAGCCGCACTGGCATGGCGGCGCGGGTGGGTTCTTCGCGACGTTTGCTCCGGGGCTACCGCCGATGCCGTTTCCGCCCGAGTCGGGCGGCTTTCTGCCGGTGGGGACAACCCTCACCTTCCAGCTTCACTACACCACGACCGGCGAGCCGGCGACGGACGTCCCCCGTGTCGCGTTCTACTTTCATGACCGACCGCCGGCGCTCGAGGCCCAGATCGTGGGGGCCTTCAACTTCGGGTTCATCATTCCTCCAGGCGCCGACAACTACCCCGTGGACGCCACCTACGTCCTGGACCAGGCCGTCACCCTGACCGGATTCGCGCCTCACATGCACTTCCGCGGTAAGCGCTTTCGCTACGAGGCGCAGTATCCGGACGGTCGGCGGGAGGTCCTGCTGTCGGTGCCCCGCTACGATTTCAACTGGCAGACCTTTTACCTCCTGCAGACGCCGAAGCCCGTGCCCGCGGGGACGAGGATTCTCATGACCGGAGCCTTCGACAATTCGCGACAGAACCCCGCGAACCCGGATCCCTCGAAGGAAGTGCGCTGGGGAGAGCAGACGTGGGAGGAGATGTTCGTCGGCTACATGATGTACACCACGCCGAGAAGGGGCGGGGCGGCCCGGGCCGAAGCCCGATGAGACGTCGCGTCAGATGACGGGGATGAACCGCATCAGCACGTGGATCGCGCGGAAGTACACGTTGAGGACCTTCAGGTACACCGGCGCGGGCCAGAAGCGGTAGGCGGCCAACAGCAGGCGCAAGAGCACGGAGGCGGCCCGGATCACCAGATAGTACTTGGTGATCCGAAATCGCCGCGGATAGCGGCGCAGGACGTTCGCGTCGAGCCGGCCGTCGCGGAACGCCTCGATGCATGTCTTCACGGCGAGCGAGGCGCTCACGAAGCCGCACACGTAACCCCCACCGGTCAGCGGATTGATCATGCCCGCCGCATCGCCCACGACGAGGCAGTTGTCCCGCTGCAAGACCGGGCCCAGGGTGGCCGGGATGACGCCGCCCCTGCGCCGCAGGACCGGGTGCCCCTTGAGGTCGGGGCGGCGCGCGACGAACTCGTCGAGGAGCCTCCAGAGCGGGTCGCCCTCGATGGCGTTGAGTCGCGCGAGCCCCACGTTGACGTGATCGCGCTTGGGGAAGACCCAGATGTATCCGAACGGCAACGCCCCGGGGTCGGGCAGGATCTCGAGCGCGTCGAACGCGTTGCCCGGCGCCGCCAGGTCGTACTCGACGCCGACGAACTGCGGCGGATGCCCCTGCTGAGGAACGTCCACCAGGAGGCGCCGCGCCAGTGAATTCGGTCCGTCGGCGAAGACGAAGACCCTCGCTCGCGTTTCGCGCAGCACCCGTTCGGGCCCGTACTCGTACGACAGCTTCTCGAGCGCCGGCTCGACACCGACGACCCGGGAACGCGTGAAGAGCTTGGCCCCGGCCTCGGTCGCGCGCCGGGCGAGGAAGGTATCCAGATCGCGCCGGTGGATGGTGAAGTATTTGCGCTTCTTGAAGCGCCACTCCCTGACCCGCCCACTGGTGTCGATCCGGAACGTCGGGAGCGTCTTCTCGATGAGCGCTTCGGGAAGGTCGATGAAGTCGATCAGGTCGACGTGCATGCCGCCCGCGCAGACCGTCGAATCGCCCGGCTGCGCGTCTTTCTCGAAGAGAGCCACCTGAAGGCCGGCCCGGGCCAGCCGCTCGGCGGTGAAGCTCCCCATCGGCCCCGCGCCGATGACCGCCACATCGAACGGTTTCCCGTTCCCCTGCTCGGCGGGCATGACCGCGAGGTCCTCCTGCGACTTCAACATCGCGGAATCGTAGCACGGAGACGGCGCCGGCCCCCTCACTTATGCGAGAGCGCCCCGAGACGGCCGCCGTGGCATGATACGTGGCGCGGCTCCACGCCCCCGCGGCCTCGGCCGCCAACATGGTAGAGCCCGATCCGTCCACGGCGAGCCCCACGCATCGGATACGAGGACGCCTCCGACGTCGGCGGCGCCTCTGGGCGCTCGCTCTCGCGCTCGTCGCCGGCATGCTCACCCTGGTCGCGCTGGAGATCTCGTTCCGGATCGTGAACGGCTTCACCCACTTCATGGACAAGTACGACCCGCGTCGCATCGTGGAGATCTATGCGGCGCATCCGTATCTCAGTCATACGCTCACGCCGGAGATGGACTACCTCAGACCCGCCCATGCGGAGGTCAACATTCCCGCCTATCGCCTGCGGACGAATTCCTTGGGGTTCAGATTCGACGAGGCGACCTTCCGCCACAAGAATCCCGCGTCGTTCCGGATCGCGGTGCTGGGAGACTCGCTCGTCGAGGGTTACGAGGAAGAGTTCACCTTGCCCCGGCTCCTCGAGAAGAAGCTGGCTGACGTACGAATCGGTGGCCGGCGCGTCGAAACGATGAACTGGGGGGTCATGAGCTATTCCCCCCTGATCCACTACGTGAACTTGCGAAGAAACGTGCTGCGGTACGCTCCCGACTTGGTCATCCTCCATTACGATCTGACCGATGTGTTCGACGACAACGTCCGCTACAAGGACCTCACCTCATGGGACGCCGACGGCAATCCGGAGTCCGTCGGTCCAATCGCGTTCTTGAGTCTCGACGTCGACGGCCGGTCGGTCCACATTCTCGACTACGGCGCCCGGCTCGCCTCGACGCGCCCGTTCTATTCGCCGCGCCGGCTCAGGATATGGCTGCTGGAACACTCCCGGCTGTTCCTCTTCGGGTACTTCAAGACGCACCCGCCGAATGAGATCGTGAGCGTGTATTTCAAGGAGCTCGAGGCGGTTCACCCCCAGGTGTCGGCGCAGCGAACGAGCGGCAATCTTCTGGAGTGGGTCCACACCCCTGATTCCCCGAGGATCCGACAGCAGGTCGCGTTTTCTTTCGGAGTGCTGGACAAGATTCATCGGCTCCTGACGAAGCATGAAATACCTCTCGTGGTCACCACCCTCCCCAACAAGGCCCATCTCGTGAGCATCGACCATGCGTCGCGGTGGACGCTGGCTCCCATCGAGCAGCTCCAGGCCTTCTGCCAGAGTCGCGGCATTCCGTTCTACTCCCCGGTCCATGAGTTGGAGTCGGCGTTGAGGGCGGGAATCCCGGTCTACTTTTCCGACAACATGCATCTGGACAATCCCGGTCAGGAGCAATGGGCCGACGGCCTGGCCCGCTATCTCCAGTCAATCCTCTCACGATGACGTCGACGCTCGTTGTCGCCCAAGCCACGTTCCTTCGGATCGCGGTGGCGGTGAATGACGAGGAGGACACGCGCGAGACGACCGTCTGAGACGAAACTACGGTAGATCCGGCCGCGGGCACACGCCATCCACGAAGGGCCAGAAGAAGTCGAGCGCGGTCCATCGAGACACCCGCGGCTGGACGTGCACTTGAGCGATCGTGTGCTCCCACAAGATCATCGGCCACAGCTGGAAGCCCCACATAGTTGAAAACTCGGCGAGGTGGTGCCAAGCGAAGACGACGCGAGCTGTCGAGACGACAGCGGAGATCCTGCAGAACGAGGACGTCCCGATAGCGGATGCACGGCAGGGAGGCCAGGACTCCGGCTCGCTTCTCGGGCTCACTCAAACCGCGCTCGGTGCCGGCCGTCACGGTTCGACGTTGAACGTGGTCGCGGCCCGGGTGATCGGTCGATAGGTTCCGGGTTCGGTCAACACGATGTACCAGCGGTAGACGCCCGGGCGGAGGTCGGAGAGCGGAAGCGCAAACCGGCCCGTCGCGCTCGCGGGCAGCGGCAACGCGCGGGCCCAGGTGGCCCAGGGAAGCTTGGCCGGCCGTGGAGGGTCGCGACCATCGTAGAACCAGACGTCGCCGTCCGGTCCCTGCCGGACGAGGTAGCCGTCGCCCCAACGGGGACGGTGAGGATTGCGGAGCTCCATGGTGAGATGGAGAGTGTCACCGCGATGGTAGGACGCGCGGTCGGTCGAGATCGTGGCGGTCGGAGACGGGCCCGTCGCCAGGCGTTCCAATAAGAAGCGCTCAGGGTCGACCGCCCGCACGCTGATGGTGGCGCGGATAGGCGTCGCCCCCTGATCGGCAAACCACGTCACGGCCTCGCTGACGAGATCGATCGTGAGCGTGTAGTCTCCCGGCACCGGCGGAGCGTGAATCGTGGCCGTGAAGCGTGCGACCCGTCCGGGAAACACGTCCGACCACAGGAAGGCTCGTCCGCCGTCGACGTCGACCCCGTCCCGGAGCCACCGCCAGCCGAGGCGCACCATCCCCGCGTCGCTCGTCCGGCGCGCCGGCGGATTGGCCAGCCACACGGCTCGGCCCGTATTCGTCGCGGTCACCGCCACTCGCAACGGTTCTCCGGCGATGGCCTCGGAGGGAATGGGCGTGGCGGTGTACGCGGCCCTGAGAAGCGTCGGGGAATCGGCGCTGGTGGGAGCGCCGGTGTTCGGGGACGCCATCCCGGGCCACACGAGCGCGACGGCCTCCCGCCCGTAGAAGACGAGCGGCGACTGCCGCCACGACCAGAGCGGAGCTTCGTCGTGAGCGACGTCGGCAACGGCTTCCCAACGACGGTCGTAGAAGAAGGCTCCGAGTCCGTGAGCCGCGACGGACGTTACGGCGCAGAGGACGAACACCGCCTTCAACAGCCCGTGTCGATCCAGCAAGCGTGTCACGGGGTAGAGAAAGAAGGCCAAGAGTGGCGCGGTGTCGGCGAGCAGTCGTGGCCCCCAGCTGTCGCCGCCCCACCATTGGTACCACTTGGCGACCAAGGGAACGACGACGACGACACCGGCGGCCAGCGACTTCAGCAGCACGGGACCGCGCAGACCGACCCACGCAAGACCGCCCACCGAGAAGAGCAGCACCGGCGAGTACACGAAGAGACCGCGACTCGGACTCAGAAGCGTCCCCCAGAGCCCCTCGACCACCGGCACCTGGACGAAGAACGCCCAGATGGGCACATTGGTGCTCCCGGTGCCGCCGACCACCGAGCCGAAGTATGCGAGGTTGTAGAGGAGGAAGCCGGCCAGCGGGGCCAGCGCCCACAGCGCGAAACGGAGCACCAGGTGCGGACGCGGGGCGAGCACGCACGCGGCCACGGGCAGCACGATGAACAGGTCGGTGTATCGCATCACCACCGCCGCGGTCATCGCGAAGCCGGCATACGCGAGAAACCGCTCGTCGCTCATCCCCTTGACGAGGCACACGAGCAGCAGGGCCAGGAAGAGCTGGCTCGGGCCGTGTTGCCAGAGCCCCTGGCTGCTCACGCTCCACGTGCTCGTGCCAAAGGCGTAGATCCCCGCGATGCCCAGCGCCCATCGCCGGCTGATCACTCCGCTGAGCGCCCAGAAGAGCAGGACCACCGACAGGGCCGCGATGGCCGCGGCCGACAATTTTTCGAGACCGGGGGCCCATGACTCGACCGGAACCCCGGCGAGGACGGGCAGTGCATAGATCGGAAGGGCGAGGACCGAGGGCCACGGCGAGTACAGAGAGACGAAGTGCCCGCGGCGGTAGCGCAGGTAATAGGGCAGTCCATCCAGCAGGGGGAAGGCCCGTGTTGCGTCCTCGCCGTACAGCCAGGGGAACTCGTCCAGGTCGAAATTCCGCTCCCGCAGCAGGCTGAACGGAAGATATCGCGCGGGAAGGGTGTCGCCGGCGCCGATGACACGACCGTTGGCGAGGTAGACGACGAGCACGGTGGCGAACAGCAGGAAGGACGTCGAGGTCAGTCGAAGACGGGCCTTCACGTCCAGCGCCGTCGCCTACTCTCGCGACAAGACCCTCGCCAGCGCGTTGACGAAGCGGTCGATGTCCTCGTCGGCCATGGCGAGCGAGCATGCGCCCATCCCGCGCTGGGTGAGCAGGACCCCTTCGTTCAGGAGCGCCAGGAACACGCGCAGCGGGGCGTGAGGGTCCTTGGGCCGACTGGAGCGATAGTCGGTCAGGGGGGACGACGTCCAGTGTAGACAGAACAACGAGCCGACGCCGCTCACCTGTCCGCGTCGCCGCGTGGCATCGAGCAGACGGGAGACGCCGCCACGAAGACGCTCACCCAGCGCGTCCAGGCGGACGTAGGCCTCCGGCGTCAGCGCGTTGAGGGTCGCGATGCCGGCGGCCATCGTCACCGGGTTGGCGTTGAACGTTCCGCCGTGGCTGATGCGCGCGGCCCCGCGGCGCGGGTCATAGGCGGCCATGATGTCCGGGCGTCCGCCGAAGGCGCCGACGGGCAGTCCGCCGCCGATGATCTTGCCGAGCGTCGTGAGGTCGGCCCGGACCCCGAAACGCTCCTGGGCGCCGCCCCAGGCGATGCGGAACGAGATGACCTCGTCGAAGATCAACAGGATTCCGTGCCTCTCCGTCACCGCGCGCAGCCGTTGCAGGAAGCCGTCGGCGGGCGGGATGATGCCGCCGATCCCCAGCAGCGGGTCCACGAGGAGCGCGGCGAGGTTACCCGCCTCGCGCTCGAGCGTCTCCTCGCACGCGTCTGCGTCGTTCCACGGCAGCACGATCACGTTCTTCAGCACCGCCGAGGGAATGCCCTCCGACGAGGGCACCGGCTTCGGGCGCCGCCGGCCCCCCGCGACCTTCGGGTCGGGCGCCACGGAGACGAGGACGTTGTCGTGGGTGCCATGGAACGCGCCCTCGAACTTGGCGATCTTCGTCCGGCCGGTGAAGGCCCGCGCGACGCGGACCGCGTTCATGGTCGCCTCGGTGCCGGAGTTGGTGAAGCGGACGTGCTGGAGCGAGGGAATACGGCGCGTCAGCATCTCGGCCAGCCGGATCTCGTGATCGGTCGGTCCCGGGAACGACATCCCGAGGGCGGCGGCTTCCTGGGCGGCCTTCACGACCTCCGGCGTCGCGTGCCCGAGGACGAGGCTCGTGTAGTTGCCGTTGAAATCGATCCGATCATTGCCGTCGGCGTCGATCACGTGCGCTCCCTGGCCCCGCCCGATGTAGAACGGGTAGGGATCGAAGAACGTCGTCGTCCGGCTGTTGCCGCCGGGCATGACGGCCAGGGCATCCTCGTGCAGCGCGCGCGACCGGGCCGTCTTCGCCAGATACTCCGAGAGCTCTCGCTCGATACTCATTACGCCTCCTCGAGAACGTCCCGCTGGGACGCGTGCCAGTGCCGCAAGAGACGGTGCGCCTCGGCGAGATCGATCGCCCGGAAGCGCAGCCGCTGCCCGGGCTTCACCTGGCCCAGGCGTCCGATGTCGAAGGAACCGATCGTGGCGATCTTCGTGTAGCCTCCCGTGGACTGCCGATCGACGAGCAGCGCGATCGGTTGCCCGTCGCCGGGGACCTGGATACTGCCGAGCGCGATGCCGTCGGAGATGATGTCGTGGCCTCGCGCGTGCGCGATGCGCGGGCCTTTCAGGCGCGCCCCCATGCGATCCGACTGCGGCAGCATCTCGTACTCGCCGCCGAGGAACGCCGCGATGCCGTCGTCCGTGAAGCGATCGGCCTGCGGACCGAGGACGACGCGGATCTCCGGCGGGACGGTCAGATCCGCGATCGCCGTCGCCGACGCGCGCCGGATCGCCGGCGTGGGCGCGGGGAAGAGCCTGAGGTGGTCGTCCTTGCGCAGCGCGCGACCGCCGAGGCCGCCGAGCCGGCCGCGCAGGTAGGTGGCGCGCGAGCCGAGCACGGGCGGGACGTCGAGACCGCCCGAGAACGCGACGTACGCGCGGACACCGGCGCGCGCCACGCCGAGCTTGACGACGTCGCCCGGCTTCACGACGAGCGTGGTCCACCCCGGCGCCTCGGCCCCGTTCACCGTCACCGGCATCGCGGCGCCGGTCACCGCGATCGCGCACGGCGTTTCGGTCGCCAGGCGCGGTCCCATCACCGTGCACTCGAGCCCGGCCGCGCCGTCCGCGTTGCCGACCAGGCGGTTGGCAACGATGAACGCCGCACGGTCGATCGGCCCCGAGGGCGGGATCCCATAACGCAGGTGGCGGGGACGGCCGAGGTCCTGGATGGTCGTCTGGGGGCCGGGCTCCAGGACGCGGATCATTCGATCACCGGCGTGAAGGTGCGCGACGCGACGGCCGCGGCGATGGTGTCGTACTCACGACGAGCGATCGCGCGGAAGCGGACGTGATCGCCGGGGCGCAGCAGGATGGGCTCCGCCGCGTCGGGATCATAGAGACGCAGCGGCGTGCGCCCGAGGATCCAGTAGCCGCCCGGGCTCTCCACCGAGTAGATACAGCACTGGATGCCGCCGATGCCCACGCTGCCCGGCGGCACCTTGATGCGCGGCGTCTCCAGGCGCGGCAGCATGATGCGCTCGGGCATTCCGCTCATGTACGGCAGGCCCGGCGTGAAGCCGATGAAGTACACGAGATACTCGGCGCCGGCGTGCAAGCCCGCGAGCTCCGCGGGCGGCAGCCCGAGGCGCTCGGCGGCCGGGACGAGATCGATGCCGAGCTCCGGATCCTCGTAGCAACAGGGCAGCTCGACCACGCGGGGAGGCGGCAACGCGACGTGCTCGACCTGGGCCGCCAGCGCGGCCAGCGCCTCGCACAGGGCGTCGTAGCCCACCACGAGCGGGTCATAGTAGATGAGGAGCGAGCGGAACGTGGGGACGGTCTCGAGGACGCCCGGCACGGCCTTCTGCTGGACGAGGAACTCGAGGGCGCGCACGCGGGTGTTCACGGCCACGTTGATCTCGTCCTCGAGCTCGACACAAATGGCAAGGTCGCCCGCCGGAGCGAACTTCAGCCCAGGCCGATGAAAACGGCCCATCTGCGTCGTTGGCTCGTCGGGCGCTCCCTGCGGCGTATGCGGCATACGCCTCAGTCGCGCCACTCCTCGCCGCCTAGCATCTGGACCGTTTTGATCGGCCTATAGCGCGGCGAGCGCGGCGTTCGGGACGTCCGTGACGAACATGTGGCCAGGACTGTGGGTGATCATGAACGGGGGCTTGGAGGCAAGCGCCACGGCCTGCGGCGTGACGCCACAGGCCCAGAACACGGGGACGTCGCCGGGCGCGAAGTGCTGCTGATCACCCCAGTCGGGGCGCGTGATGTCCGCGATCCCGATCGCCGCCGGATCGCCGATGTGCACGGGACCGCCATGGGCGCCGGGGAACCGCGCGCTCGCCGTCACGGCCTTGGCGAGCTGCGAAGCCGCGATGGGGCGCATCGACACGACCATCGGCCCATGGAAGACGCCGGCCGGACGACAGGCGATCGACGTGCGCCACATCGCGACGTTCTTGCCCTGCTCGACGTGCCAGAGCCGGATCCCGGCCTCGAGCAACGCCCACTCGAAGGTGAACGAGCAGCCGAGGAGAAACGCGACGAGGTCCTCGCGCCAGTACGGCGTGACGTCGGTGACCTCGTCGGCCAGCACGCCGTCCTTGTAGATCCGGTAGCGCGCGATGTCGGTGCGCAGATCGGCGCCGGCCGCGACCCCGATCGGCTCCGGCGAGCCCACGTCGGTCACCTCGATCAGCGGGCACGGCCGCGGATTGCGCTGGCAGAAGAGCAAGAAGTCGTAGGCCTGTTCTCTCGGAAGCACGGCGAGGTTCGCCTGCACGTGCCCGGCCCCGAGCCCCGCGGTCACGCCGGAGAGCTTGCCGCT
>WNGF01002648.1_pt1 | contig 28207 bp, 24 predicted proteins | sample 5400641 | NCBI WGS metagenome assembly WNGF01 (sample SAMN13153371, study PRJNA577476) | soil metagenome | isolation source: 80 cm soil or saprolite under grassland replicate 2 | place: USA:California | collected 2016-06-15 | reverse complement strand
TCAGCCGAGCGCACGCGCGCTCTCAACGGCTGGCTCGAGTTCTACAATCGACGCCGACCACACGGCAGCCTCAACCGCCAACCGCCCCTCGAGCGCTTACGAGCACTCAGGAACAACGTGGCTGGGTCTTACACCTAGCGCTCGAGCGAGAGGAACTCGCCCTCGAAAGAGGAAGACCCCCGGCTGCGGCTCCGGGGGTCAATTCCTGTTAGGCGACTCCGCCTCTGTGGCGGTCTCCCCGGGACTTGGCTCTGCGGCCCAGCCACGCCCCGATCGGATCCCGCCTGGTGAAGTGCCTCCTGCAGCCGACCCTGGCGTCTGGCTCGGTTGCAAGATGGCCTCACTGTACGAGCGTTCCAGGGGTCTGTCAAGTAGCTCGGTCAAGTGATTTGCATTAGGCTTGGTTGACTCGTTTCTGGTGGAAACATGACCTTTTAGGGGGATGCCGCCGAAGATGGGTTGAAGTTTGGTGAAGCATGCAGTTGACTCCCCCGTACATGTCTGACTCGACCGCCACTCGTCAGCAGCAGGAGCGAGCCTTCGCCGCGCAGGCGGGGCTTCGCCTCGGGGAGCGCCTGCGTCAGCTCCGGGTCGCGGCGGGAATGACCCAGACCGACCTGGCGGGCGACCGCTTCTCCAAGGAATACGTCAGCCAGATCGAGCGCGGCAAGACGAGGCCCACGCGCGAGACGATCGACTGGCTCGCCGGCCAACTCGGTGTCGACGCAGGGTTCCTCGCCAACGGGGTCTCCGCAGACGAGCGTGGCCGCGTCGACTCGGCGCTCGCGCGTGCGGATGCCCTCCTCGAGGCGAGGCGAAACGACGAGGCGCTCGCAGAGTTCGAGGCAATTCGCTCTGCGGTGCTTGCGACCGGAATGCCTGAGCTCGAGGTTCGGGCCCTTTCGGGTGAGGCCACCGTCCGCATGCGCCGCGGGGAGGTACGCGAGGCGATCGCCCTCCTCGAGCGGGCTCGGGTGCTCAGTGAAGGTGCGGCTTTCTCGGACGTCGAGCGCTCGGACGTCCTGTTCCGCCTCGGGGTTGCGCGCTACAAGATCTCGAGCATCCAGACGGCGATCGGTCTCTTCGACGAGGCTCTGAAGCTTGCCGAGCGATCGGAGATCCCGTCCGATCACCTACGTTCGAACATCCTCGCTTGGCGCTCGCGCTGCTACCGGCGCCGCCGCGATCTCGAGGCCGCTCGCGAGGACGTCGAGCGAGCGCTCGAGCTGGCCGAGGGTCTGAACGACAAGCGCACGGCCGCAGACGTCTACTTTCAGGCCTCGATCATTGCCGACCGCGAAGGCCACTGGGTCCTCGCCCGCACGTACGCGGAGCGGGCGAAAGCCGCGTACGAAGAGCTATCCGACCGGGGCAACTTGGGCCGGTTGCTCAACAACCTCGGCGGACTCAACTTCCTGCTCGGCCATCCGCACGACGCGATCTCCTTCCTGAAGGACGCGGTCCGGATCCAGCTCGAGGTCGGCGACGACGCGGAGGCGGCCCACGCGGTGAACGGCATCGCCCAGGTGCATCTCCGCACGGGAGAGGTCACGCGCGCCGAGGAGCAGGCGCGGTACGCCCTCACGCTCCTGGAGGGACGGGTCGACCATCTCGACGAGATCGGCAACGCACAGCTCGTGCTCGGTCGCGCAATGCTCGAGCAGGACCGGCTCGACGAGGCGGAGGAAGCGTTCCGCCTCGGCGAGGAGGCCTACGACAAACTCTCGTCGGCCAGCCACCGCGCAACGGCGTGGGTCGCCCAGGGGGACCTCGCCGCCCGCCGCGGCGACGATCGCACGGCTGCACGCCTGTACCGGCAGGCCGCTGACGCTCTCCAGGATGTCCGCTTCTAGGCAATGAGGGAGGTGACTACGTGACCAAGGCTCGTCTCATCTACTTCGCGGTGTTCGCAATTCTCATCGCATCCGCCCTGCTGCCGGCTCTGACTCTCTGGCCCGACGGCCCGAGCGACGGCGCCGAGATCTAGAGCAATCCCTGCGCGCTTCGCTCGCCGTCCTTGCGTTTGCTTGCGCTGACGGCTGATTTCCGGCCCTCGGGTCGTTCGAAGCGAGGCGCGCCCCAGCGGCATCAGCTGCGGGATTAGGTCCTTCCGATCGGCCGGTTGCTGCGGTTGGCCTCTGCGAAGGGTCACGGGACCTGACAGAGTTGCTGAAGATTGTGTCTTTGGTAGGGCGAGATCCGAGTAACTTGGTGAGCGTCCGCGAGGTTGCGGGCGAGCTCGGCGTCCATCCTGAGACGGTCCGGCGGCTAATCCATGACGGGCGGCTCGATGCCGTTCGAGTCGGCCGCGTCCTGCGGGTGCACCGGACGGCAGTTGACGGCTTTCTGGCGCGGCAGCGAGTGAAGCCGACGCGTTTCCAGGTCTGATCACTCGGAGCTAGACAGCCCGGATCGGAAGGTCCCGCTTGCGAGGCGCGTCTAGGGGGTGAGATAATCTCACCACTTCAAAAGGAAAAGTAATAGGAGGGCAGATGGCGGAAGACGGCTATGCAAAGCCGGTCCTTGTCACGACCGACTGGCTCGCGGAGCACTTGGACGATTCGAACGTCGTGGTGGCCGAGGTGGACGAGAACCCCGATCTGTACGAAGAGGGCCACATCCCGGGTGCTGTGAAGCTGCACTGGAAGGAAGACCTCCAGGATCCCGTCGAGCGCGACATCGTCGAGAGGACAGAGTTCGAGCGCCTGATGGGCTCGCGCGGGATCGGGACCGACACGGCCGTGGTGGTCTACGGCGACAAGAACAACTGGTTCGCCGCCTATGCGTACTGGTACCTGAAGATCTACGGTCACGGCGACCTGCGCATCCTCGACGGCGGCCGGCAGAAGTGGATCGACGAGGGCCGCGCCCTCACGACCGACGCGCCGCAGGTGCAGCCGGCGACATACAGCGCGCAGGAACGCGACGAGTCGATCCGCGCCTATCGCGATGCCGTGCGAGAGACGATCGGCACTGACGGGAAGGCCCTCGTCGATGTTCGCAGCCCGCAGGAGTACTCGGGCGACCTGATCGCTCCCCCCGGCTACGAACAAGAGGGCGCGCAGCGGGCGGGCCACATCCCGACCGCAGCCTCGATCCCGTGGGCTCAGGCCGTCCGCGACGACGGGACGTTCAAGAGCGCCGACGAGCTGCGCGGGCTCTACGGTGGGAAGGGCGTGACGGACGACAAGGAGGTCACGGCCTACTGCCGCATCGGCGAGCGCAGCGCGCACACGTGGTTCGTGCTGCGGGAGCTGCTCGGCTACAAGGACGTCCGCAACTACGACGGCTCGTGGACCGAGTGGGGCAACCTCGTCGACGTACCGATCGAAAAAGGCGCCTGACGGCGCCTTTTCCGATCGCACTGGGAACGCTCGCTTCGCGAGGGAACGTGCGCGGGCAAAGCCCGCGCACTCTCATGGGGTTTCGCGTTGGGACCAGCTGGTGGTCCGCGGGTGGCGGCGCTTGCGCGTCACCACCCGCGTGAGTTCGGCCTCCAGGTAGAGCGGCTTCGCCTGCTCTACCTTCCGGCCTTAGGGGCTTGGCTGAGTTCCAGCGGTCTCAACCCGCTCGATGACGATGTGGGGAAGACGCGCGTGTGGGCTTAGCTTGAGGAGTAGTCGCACGATCTCCGCGCAGTCCTCGGGTTGGATCATCTGCTCGGGCGGGACGGGGTTCCAGTCCGTCATTGGCGTCGCGACGAAGCCGGGGCTGAGCGCTGTTGCGCGCACGCCGTGGTCTTGCTCGGCACGGTTGAGTGTCTGGGTGAAATTGATCACACCTGCTTTGGCGGCGCCGTAGACCGGGAGCGGAGGCGCCGGCATCACGCCGGCGATCGACGCGAGGTTCACGACGAGACCGTGTGATTCACGAAGGAGCGGTAGGGCGGCGGCCGTCACGAGCATCAGTCCGCGCAGATTGATGTTCAGCTGCAGGTCGAGCCGCTTGGTGGGGAGTTCGTCGATTGCGCCCGCGAAGCCAACGCCGGCGGAGTTGACCAGGACATCGAGGCGTCCGTATCGATCGCGGTGTTCCTCGACGACGCGCCGGCAGTCGTCCTCGTTGCCGACGTCGGCGGCTACGGCAAGGGCGCCGAGCTCCTTGGCAGCGGCTTCGACCTTGTCCCGTGTCCGTGAGGCGAGCGTGAGGTCGAATCCCTCCTCGCGCAGAGTCCGCGCGATCGCGAGCCCGATACCCGACGAGCCGCCCGTGATGAGAGCCGTCCTCTCGATGAGCCATCTTTGCAAGTGGGAAGGTGGGGTGGCTGCCCTGCAGAAAGGGGCCGCGGGGAACCCTAAGGCTCCTCCTCTCCCCTGAAGGGGCGGCGGTGACGCGAAAGTGCTGCCGCCGCCTATTTTCGGGAATAGACCGGGTGCAGGCGTCGTAACAACCTGAACCAGCCGTTGTCTGTAGACGAAGAGGGCACAGACCCCTACATTTCGCGGTTCAGCGACGCAACGCAGGAGGATCTGTTGTGGACATCGAGACCGGTCGCGTGAAGCTCACAGACCTCGCCTCGTGCGGTGGATGCGCTGCCAAGTATTCGGCTGCGCGCCTCGAGCAGCTTCTCGCCGGCTTCGTTCCCGTCGAGGCCGAGAACCTCCTCGTCGGCCTGGCACCCGCAGACGATGCAGCCGTGTACCGGCTCGACGACGAACGTGCGCTCATCTTCACGCTCGACTTCTTCCCGCCGGTCGTGGACGATCCGGGCGACTACGGCGCGATCGCGGCGACGAATGCGCTCAATGACGTCTTCGCCATGGGCGGGACGCCGCTGCTGGCGCTTTCGATCGCGGCCTTCCCCGAGGAGCTTCCGATGCAGATGCTCGCGGAGATCTTCGCGGCCGCCGACGAGCAGGTGCGGGCCGCCGGCGGCCTGCTCGCCGGGGGCCACACGATTCGCGACGCTGAGCCGAAGTACGGACTGGCTGTCGTCGGCACGGTACATCCCGACGGCATCTGGCCGAAGAACGGCGCGCGCCCGGGCGACGCCCTGTTCCTGACGAAGCCGCTCGGAACGGGCCTGATCATGACGGGCTACAAGAAGGGCTTCGCCGGCGAGATGCAACTGGAACGGGCGATCCGCTGGATGCGGACGCTCAACAAAGACGCCGCGGACGTCCTGCGCCGCGTCGAGCCGAACGCGGTGACCGACGTGACGGGCTTCGGGCTCTTCGGCCACGCGCACGAGGTGGCGGAGAGAAGTGGAGTGAGCGTGCGGCTCGAGTCCGAACGTTTCCCCGCGATCGACGGGGCGCTCGACCTTGCGCGCAAAGGGGTGCGCACCAGCGGCGATCCGCGCAACCGTGACTTCGCCGCTACGCACGTCGTGACGAACGGGCTGCCGGAAACGCTCGACGCGCTCGGTTACGACCCGCAAACGGCAGGCGGCCTGCTCGTTTCGCTTCCCGCCGAGCGCGGCGCGGCGCTCGAGGCGGAGTTCACCGCGCGCAGGCTCTTCATCCGCAGGATCGGCCGCGTGGAGGAGGGCGCCGGGGTCACCGTCGAGTGAGACATCGCTTGCGATGTCGACTTCAGGACGTGCGAGCTTTGCTCGCGCGTCCGTCTGCGCCGCCGACCGATCCGCGCGGATCGAGAGGGCCGTCGTGACCAGCGGGATGATTCACGGAAGGTTCCAGCCCTTCCACAACGGACATTTGGAGTACCTGCGCGGAGCGGCTGCGCGGTCGGACGAGGTCTTCGTCGGGATCACAAATCCCGATCCGCAGCGGGTGAAAGAGGAGGCGAGCGATCCGCTTCGACATCTCCCCGAGTCCAACCCGTTCACGTACGTCGAGCGGCTGCTCATGGTCGAGGCCGTCGCCGAGGACGAAGGCATCCACGCGCACGTGATTCCCTTCCCCGTCAACGAGCCCGAACTCTGGCCGGCGTACGTGCCGCCGCGCGTGACGCAGTATCTTCGGCTCTTTTCAGAATGGGGCGGCACGAAGCTCGACCGCATGCGCGAGGCGGGCTACGAGGTCGTCGTGCTCGACGAGGGCGCGGAGAAGGAGATCTCAGGCGCGGTCGTGCGTGCGGCCTTGCGGTCCGGCACGGAGTGGGAATCCCTCGTTCCGCCCGGGGTCGCGCGTGTGATCCGGTCGCTCGAGCGCATTCCGGTCTGATCGGGATCCGGGCCGCTAGGCTCGCCGCGTGCTTCCGATCGTCGTCTTGCTGCTGGACGGGCTCGCTGACCGTGCACACGGCTCGCTCGGTGGGCGCACAGCGGTAGAGGCCGCCGAGACCCCGAACCTGGACCGGGTGTGTGCCGCAGGATCCTGCGGCGTCATCTACGCGGTCGGGCCCGGGCGAGCGCCGTCGAGCGAGGTCGCGCACTGGTCGATGCTGGGCTACAGGACGGACGAGTTTCCAGGCCGCGCCGTCTTCGAGGCGCTGGGTCGCGGCCAGGAGATCAGCGCCGAGCACGTCTTCGCCTACGCCGCGCTCAGGCCCGCCGAGCGGCGCGACGATGGCTGGTGGCTGACCGGACGTCCGGATCCCGACGGCGATGCGGAGGAAGCCCATCGGCTCGTGGAGGCGTGCGACGGGATCTCGATCGACGGGCTCACGTTCTCGCTCACGCACGTCTGGCGCGGTGAGGCGGTGCTGCGCATCTCCGGAGGCGCCGACGAGCGAGTGACCGACAGCGACGCTTTCTTTCGCGACCGGCACCCAGTCTTGCGACCGCAGGCAGTTGTGCCCGAGGCCGAGCGCACGGCGCGCGCGGCCGAGGAATGGACCCGAGAGGTGATGCGGCGGCTGCAAGGGGAGCGGTTCAACGTGATCACGCTGAAGTGGTGGGGCCGCCCGCGGAAGCTTCCGACGTTCGAAGAGCGGCATGGGTTGCGCGGGACGTTCGCCGCGAGCTCCGCGTTCCTCCGTGGGCTCGGACGTGCAATCGGGCTGGAGCCGCGCGACGAGCCCGAGACAGACGATCCCGCCGCCGATCTCCGCGGCCGGGTGGCGCTCGCACGTGAACAGCTCGACGCGGGCGACACCTTCGTGTTCTGTCATGTGAAGAGTGCCGACGCGGCGGGGCACACGAAGGATCCGCTCAAGAAGCAGGCGGTGATCGAGACGCTCGACGCGGCACTCGGCGACTTGCCGACCGGCCGGGCGATCGTCTGTGTCACCGGCGATCACGCGACTCCTGCCTCTCCGGACGTGATCCATTCGGGCGATCCGGTTCCGTTCGTTGTCGCAGGTCCGGGCGTGCGTGCCGACCGCGTGCGTGCGTTCGGCGAAGCGACGTGCGCGGATGGGATCCTTGGCCATCTGCGCGGGCCGGACATGATGCCGGTGCTCCTGAACGTAGCCGACCGGCCGCTCTTCCTGGGCTCGCGCCCGACGCCGTACGATGGTGCGGACGGCTATCCCTCCATCCTCGACCCCTTGTGACCTGTACGCAGGCAGTCGCTGAGACACGTCTAGACTCGGCGCCGTGAACGCGCAACCGACGGCGCTCGCGCGGTTACGGGCGCTCGTTCTCACGCCGGCCCAGTTCCTTACCCTTGCGCTCGCTCAGCTCGGTGCGCTCTGGCTGATCATTGGAACCGGTGCCGCTGTTCGGCTCACCGACTCCGGCCTCGGCTGCAGGCACTGGCCGGGATGCGAGGAGGGACATCCCCTCCCTGCGAAGGACGCTCACGCGTTCGTCGAGTTCGGCAACCGCGTCGTCGGAGGAGTCACGATCGGGCTCACTCTCCTCGCCTGGCTCGCTGCGCGCCGTACGGCGACGCTTCCGAGCTGGGTTGTGCGGCTCGCGGGCGCGGTCTTCCTCGGCACGCTTGCGCAGGCGCCACTCGGGCTGCTCGCTGTTGCGAGCGATCTTCGCTGGCCCGTCGTGATGGCACATCTCCTGCTCTCCATCGCTTTGCTCGGAGGCGCGACCGTTGTGGCGCTCGAGGGGCGCGCCGCCCAGATCGGGCGCGCGAAACCAATCGTGCCTCCCGAGTTGCGGCGGCTCGCGCTCGCGTTCACGGCCGCCTGCTTCGCCCTGATCGTCAGCGGCTCGCTCGCGACGGCTGCCGGCCCGCATTCGGGCGGTGGCGCGACAGAGGACATCGACCGGCTTGGACGGCTCGAGCCGATCGTGTACGTGCACGGCGCCGTCGTCGGGATCTTCCTCTGCACGTTCCTGTTTAGCCTCGGGTATCTCGCCGCCCGGCGCGACCGTTCCCCGCGGCTCTTCGCGTTCGGCGCGGCCGTGTTCGCCCTACTGCTCGCGCAGATGGGGCTCGGTGAGCTGCAGTGGCGAACGCATCTTCCCTGGGGCCTCGTCCTCGTTCACGTCCTCCTCGCTGCCACGGTCTGGACCGGGACCGTCGCGCTGGCCACCTTGTTCTGGCGGCCGAACGTAGACTTCGCCGATCGCTGACGAACTCCGAATTGCCAGCAAGCCGAGCCTTCACGAGCCGGTGCTCATCGCGGCCTTCCGCGGCTGGAACGACGGCGGCCAGGGCGCGTCACTCGCCGGCGGCTACCTCGCCAAGACCTGGGAGGCGGAGCGCTTCGCCGAAATCGAGCCGGAGGGATTCTTCGACTTCCAGACGACGCGACCGCACGTCTCGCTCGTCGAAGGGCCTACGCGACGCATCGAATGGCCCGAGAACGCCTTCTACCACTCGCCGATCCCGGGGGTCGACCGCGACGCGGTGCTCCTCCTCGGGATCGAGCCCAACCTCCGCTGGCAGACGTTCGCAGGGATGGTGGTGGGTCTCGCTCGTGAGCTTGGTGTAGAGCTGGTGATCACGCTCGGATCCTTGCTCGCGGACGTGCCGCACACGCGCCCCTCGCCGGTCACCGGCGGCGCCACGGATCCCGAGCTGATCGAGCGCCTCGGTCTCCAGCGCTCCCGCTACGAAGGTCCGACGGGAATCGTCGGGGTCCTGCACGACGCCTGTAGCAATGCGAGCGTCCCATCGGTGAGCCTGTGGGCAGCGGTTCCGCATTACGTCTCCCTCGCGCCCAGTCCGCGTGCGGCGCTCGCGCTGTGCCAGCGGCTCGGAGACATCCTCGGAACGTCGATCGACATTGCCGAGCTCGACGAGGCGGCGGAGCGGTACAGCGAGCAGGTCACGGACGCGGTCGCATCGGACGAGGAGACGGCCGCTTACGTGGCCGAGCTCGAGCAGCGGGCCGAGGAGCTCGATGCCGAGGAGGACCTGCCCTCGGGCGAGACGCTCGCCGCCGAGCTCACACGCTTCTTGCGCGAGCGGGAGCGTGGGAACGGCGGTCCCGACGAGGAGCGCGGTCCATCGGAGCAGCCTTAGCGCTAGCCGAACGTAAAGGCGTACGCCGATGTTTCCGGCGTGAACGACAGCTCGAGCAGGCCGTCGCGGGCCTTCTTCTGCGTGACGAGCGTGTAGAGCCGGTCACCGTCGACCCGGATCATCCCGCGCACTCGCCCGTTCAACGTTACGCCGACGGTGCCGTGCCCGCCGAGCACGAGGTACACCTTGCGCGCATGGAAGTGCAGCCGAAGGCGCGCATCCCTCCCTGCAACGATCCGCTCGCTCTCCACCGTCCAGACTCCCGAGTACGCGAAGTTGTCCCGGGCGAGAGTTCGCGGGAAGCGATACGTGGCGGAGCGGTCGGCCTGCAACGGCGAGCCGGCGTAGCCCTCGATACGGAAGTAGCCGAGATACGACTCGGGCGTACGCAGCTCCGTCGGCGTTCGATCGGGCCGGCGTGCCTCGGGTGGCAAGGCACCGCTTCCACCGGCCTCGAGTAGCAGCCGGATGTCGCGCTCGGTCTCGTCGTAGTCCCCCTCACCGACGTGGATGTCGCGGACGCGCCCGGCCTGATCGACGATGTAATCCGCCGGCCAGTACTTGTTCTCGTATGCGTCCCAGGTGTCGTAGTCGTTGTCGAGCGCGACCGGATACTTGATGCCGAGCCGCTCGACGGCGGTGCGAACATTGGCGAGATCGTGCTCGAACGCGAACTCTGGCGTGTGGACCCCGAGGATCACGAGCCCTTTGGCCCGGTAGCGCTCGTCCCAGCTCTCGATGTACGGGAGGGTGCGCAGGCAGTTGATGCAGGAGTAGGTCCAGAAGTCGACCAGTACGACCTTGCCGCGCAGTGACCTCATGCTCAGTCCGGAGCTGTTGATCCATGCGGAGATCCCGTGGAGATCGGGCGCGGCACCGTAGTCGTTGAGCGGGACTTTGATTCGCTGCGATGCGACGTGCAGCCGTGGCAGAGGCTTGACCCTGATGCCTCCACGACGCTGCTCGCTGCCCCGGAGGGAGGCGAGCTGACCCTCGGCGGTCCCGTTGCCTTCGATCCAGCCTTGAAGTCGGGAAGCGTATGCGGGGACCTTCGTCTGGAGCCGTTCCGCCCACTGCTTGTGAAACGGGTCGTAAATGACGAACGCGGAGGCCGTCAAGAATACGGCGGCGACGACGTGCACCGCGCGCGCGTGGCGCCTCAAGCTCTCGGCGACCCGTCTGCTGCCCTGCGCGATCAGGAGCATTGGCAGCGCCGCACCGAGGGCGTAAGCGAGCGCTGCCGCGAACGTCCAGCCGTTGACCGCATGTGACCCGACGTTTGCGGTCACAGCCGCGAGCACCGGTCCGCCGCAAGGGACGAAGACGAGGCCAAGACTGGCGCCGAGGAAGAATCCGCCGCCGAGTTCCCCGGCGCGGCGACGCGTGAGGAACAAGAACGGTCGCTCGAGAGTGCGGCCGATCTGGGGCACGATCAACGTCAACGCAACAACGAGCAGGAGAACAGCGCCGATCTTCAGTTGATACTTCTTGTCGACGCCGACCAGGCTCCAGATCCACGCCCCGGCGAGCACGAATGCGGTGAAGGTCGTCACCAGCCCGGCGACAATCGCGTATGGCCGGCGTGTCCCACCGGTGCCACCGCCCGCCAGCACGATTGGCAGGACCGGGAGGATGCAGGGCGTGAATGCCGTGATGATTCCCGCCGCGAAAGCGATCGGGACGAGGACGAGCATCCTCTCTAGACCCTAGCTAGGGCCCAGACGTTTCAGCCGCGGCGGGTTCTTTCTGCGAAGCCGGCTTTGGCTCGGGAGTCGGCTTGCCGTCGGGCTTCCCGTCCGCGCTCGGATCCACGGCTCGATCCTCCGCGCCGCGCCGCGCCTGAGGGCCTCTCTTGCGCTTCCGACGCTTGCGTCGTCGCGAACGCCCCGAGGTGAGCTTCGGCTGCGGGAGGTTCTCCGCGAGGGCGGCGGCGACCTCGGGCAGCGTGCCGAGCCGCTCGCGCGCGGCCTCGATCAGCTGCGTCGCCCGGGGGGTGTATCCCTCGGCAGACGCCAGCAGCGCCGCCCCGACCGGAAGCGGCAACTCGCGCGCCGCGTTCACGAGCTTCGCCGCGTTCTCCTCGTGCCGGTGACCACGTGAATTCGCGAGAGCCCCGAGGAGACGTTTTGCCTCGGGGAACTCAGAGCTTGCGCGTCGATCCTGGACCTTGCGCGAGGCGCGTGCGAGCCGCCACGTCCAGCGGGCGAGGATCTGATCCGGAGCGTCGACCTTTCCCTCGGCGAGTGCCCGCAGGAGGATGCGAACGCCCCCCATTCGGTCCTTCTCCCATGTCGGCGCCTGGGTCACGAGCGTGACGAGGTCGTCGAAGTCGGCGCGCTCGACCATCATCGAGACGCGGTCTGAGAGCGCGATCATGCGTAGACGCCGGTTTGGGTTCTCGGCGGCGCAAGTGGCGAGGAATTGCTCGAGGCACGCCTTCGACGCGCCGCGCGCGGTCAGCTTTTCGACGAAAGCTGCACGCTCATCGAACCGGATCTGCCTACCCGCGATCGTCGCCCAGTAACGCTGTTCGTCCTCGTCAAGGTACTTCGGGTCGATTCGCTGCCATTCGCGTGTGATCACCGAGAGCCGGCGGCGCACGTCCGGAGTGACCGGAACGAGCCACGGGGCCGGCGTCAGCTTGCGTCGCGCGCGCCGCTGAACGCGGCGGCGCGGCGCGGGCGTCACCCGCGCACCTTCGCGATAGAAGTCGGCGTCGAGCAGGGAGTGCAGAGAGACGACACGCTCGTTGTGCGTCGCGGCCTTGGGAACGAAGTCGACGACGATTCCGGCTTCCTTCCGTGGCTGAGTGCGCATGATCCGTCCGATGCGCTGCTGGTACACCCGGCGTGATGCGGTCGGCGCGAGGTGCATGCAGATGGTCGCGCGGGGTGAGTTCCACCCTTCCGCGAGCAGCATGGCATTGATGAGGACGTTGATCTCGCCGCGCTCGTATGCCGCAAGCGTTTCCGCGAGCCGCACCGGCGGCGTCCGTCCGGAGACCGCCTCGGCTTTCAGGCCCGCGGCCCGGAATTCCTGCGCGAGGTTGTACGCGTGCTCGACGCCGGCGGCGTACACGATTCCGGGCGTGTTGTCGAAACGCTCGCGGTAGAGACTCGCCGCGGCCTGGTTCAATGCCTGATGGTCAAGGGTCCTGGCCAGAACCTCCTGGTCGAAGTCGCCGCCGACGATCGGCACCGAGTTGATCGCCGCCACCGGCGGCACGCGCAGGCAGCGCAGTGGCGCGATCAGTCCGCGCCGCGCGGCGTCCTGCAGTGGGAGGTCGTCGACCGACGCCGGGAAGACGTCCGAAACCTGCTTCGCGATCAACTGCTCGGTCGCCGTCATCCCGATGTACAAGGGCTCCGGGAACGATCGGATTGCCTGGCTGGTCTTCTCCCCGAGTGCCGTGTGCGCCTCGTCGCAGATGACCAGCTGGTACGCCTCGCGAGAGAGCGTCGCCTGATGCCGGGCGAACCACGCGTAGGTCTGAATGGTTAGCGGGTTCCCGCCGCGCAGCGGTTCCTTACCGCCCTCGACCGGCGGCGAGAAACGGTCGCCGTAGCCCTCGTCTGTGAGATCGCGATGGAACTGCGAGACAAGGAGGCGACGGTGCGTGAGGATCAGGACGCCGAGCGTGCGCGCCGCTTCGACGAAGCCAGCGGCCGCGATCGTCTTTCCCGATGCGGTTGGATGACGGAACCGGTACCGGCGCACGGCACCGGGGTCGGGGGCCGTGTACTCGTGGTCAGGCTCTTCGTCGACGTCGAGCGGGTCTTCGGTGGAGTCCTCGACCGGCTCTTCCTCTTCCTCGATCGTCTCCTCCTGGACAACGCCGGCGCCGTTCCCGTTCTCGAGCTCGGCCTGCCGTTCGTGTGAGGCGATCAGCTCGGTGAGCATCCCGGCCAAGGCGTCGACTTGGTGTCGTCGGAGCTCGGTGCCGGAGGCGAGGTGTGGCCGCTCGTCGGCGAGCACGCGCTCGAGCCCGAGCATGAGGCCGTAGCTCACCTTCCACTGCGGTGACGGGTCACGGCGGCCCGCGTCGATCTCAGCCAGCGCGTCATCGAGCGCGCGGCGGCGCGAGGTCCCAGGCGCGAGCACCCGGGCTGGATCTTCGCCCTCCCGGAGGAAGGGCTCGCCTGCCCAGGCTTCGGCTCGGAGGGCGGCAGCCGATAGGCCGTCCGTTGCCTCCGACTCTGTGGTCGGCTGCTCTGTGATCTCCTGCATGAACGCAGCGCTTGCGGTGCGCTGCACGGGTGAAAAAAAGGGCGACCCCGCGAACCCCTGGGCGGGAGCCGCTCGACTAAGTATATCGGCCTTTCGACTGGCCGCCGAGACCCCCGTTCAGGCGCCGACTGGGCGGCGCCGCAGGGAGGACGAGCGGGCTCTGCCGCTCGTCCGTCTAAACCGCGCAGGGTTCGATTCCCATGTAATCACCCGCCGAGTCCGCCGAATACGGCAAATGGGTTCTGCGGCTGAACCTCGTAGACGAGCTCCCCGCCGGGCTCGACGTGGCCGCGGACGCGGCGAGCCAGCTCGATCGCCTGCTCTCTGCTCTCGGCCCCCACGATCACGTACGTGAAGGTCCGTGAGACGTCGTACCCCTCGGCGCGGAGCTGTTCAGCGAGGTCGTGAGCCTCGCGCAGGCTTTTGGAGTCAACCCGTACTTCCCAGGGCGCGTAGCCGCGCTCGATCAGATCCTCCTCGGCGTCGGGCTGCTCGGGCTCGTCGTCCCAGCGTTCTTCCTCGGCCAGCCAGCGCTCGGTGACGAAGCGCTTGGGCGTCACGCCCTCGTCCTCCAGCTCGCGCTCGACGATGCGGCCGGCCTGCTCGGCTTGCATTCCGCTCGCTGCGTAGACGAAGACGGTGTCGCCGTCCTGCGAGACAGCGAGCCGTTGTGTGCGCAACTCGTCGGCAAGGTCCTGCGCATCACTGCGCGCGAGGCCGAGGCGCTCCAGGAATCCGCGGGCGCCTTCCTCGTCGGGCAGTTCGATCCGGATCCGCCAGTCGTCGTACGCCATCTCGACAAGCCTACAAAGGGCGCCTGTGGATAGTTCGTCGGAGTCTCGTGGCCGTGCCTGGCACCGGACCTGTCTGCTTAGGCCAGGGCCGGGAGCGCCATGTCAGCGAAGGAGCGGCCGAAGAGGCGCTCCGACAATCCGATCTGGTCGAGGTGCTTCGTGATCCCGCCGAGGAAGAACGGCCAGCCCGCGCCGAGGAGCAGGCCCGTGTCGACGTCGGCGGCTTCCGCGACAACGCCCTCGTCCAGCAGTCGCTGGATCTCGTCGGCAACTGCTTCGAGGACGTCCTGGACGATCTGCTCGCGCCCGCGCGGCGCGTTCTCGATGACAACAGGCTCGCCGCCGCCGGCCAGCGCCGCCAAGGCCGGCGAGAGCGGGAAGCGGTCCGGAAACGCGTCATGCATCCGCTCGAGCACGTGATTCGCCACACGCGGTCCGATCATTTGCAGAAGCACCGAAGGCGCCATCGGCATCCCGAGCGACAGCACGGCCTCGTCCACGTCCTCGACAGGTGTGCCGTGCTCGACAGCATCCATGATCACTCGTGTCATCCGCGTCAGCACGCGGTTGACGACGAACCCGGGCGCGTCGTTGACGAGGATGGGCCGCTTGCCCAGCTTCTCGCCGGCATCCCAGACGGTCGCGAGCGCGACGTCATCCGTCTCCGCGGCACGCACGACCTCGAGCAGCGGCATCAGCGCGACGGGGTTGAAGAAATGCATGCCGGCGACTCGCTCCGGGCGGCGGAGCCCGGCCGCCATCTCGCTCACCGACAGCGCGGAGGTGTTCGTCGCGAGGACGCACGCATCGCCGACGACCGCCTCCAACTCCGCGAAGACCTGCTGCTTGATCTCGAGTTGCTCGAACACCGCCTCGAGCACGAGATCGCAGTCGGCAAAGCCGTCGTAATCCGTGGTGCCCGAGACGAGTGAGGCGAGGAAACGCCCTTTCCCCTCGTCGTAGCGTCCCTTCGCGACCTGGCTGTCGATCTCCGCCCGGATGTCGCCGAGCGCCTGTTCGACGATCTCTCCCTTCACGTCCCGGATCACGATCGGCACCTCGAGCCGGCGCAGGAAGAGCGTCGCGATCTGGCGGGCCATCAGCCCGGCACCCACGATCCCCACCTTGCCGACGCGTTGGGGTGCCGCCGTCGGGCGGGCGGGATGCTTCTTTGCGCGCTGCTCGACGAGTTGGAAGGCGTAGATCGAGGCCTGGGCCTGCGGTCCCGGTAGCAGTTCGCCGATTGCCTCCTCCTCCCTCCGATAACCCTCCTCGAGGGTCCATTCACCTGCGCCCTCGATCAGGTCGAGCGCCGTGTAGGGCGCCGGCGCCGCCCCGTGCACTGCATCGTCGACCGCCGTGCGCGCGCGCCGGAAGAACGTCTCCGCGTTCGACCAGTCCGGCTCGACGCGTTCCAGCGGCTGTTCGGCCAACGCGCGTGCGAACGCGAGCGACTCGTCAACGAACTCGGCCGGTTCGAGCAGACGGTCCGCAATGCCGAGCTCCGCGACCTCTGCGGCGCGAAGCATCCGGTTCTGGCGCAGCGGATTCGACACGATGACCTTGATCGCCGTCTCTGGCCCGACGAGCTGCGGCAGGAGCTGCGTTCCGCCCCACGCCGGGAAGAGGCCGAGGAAGACTTCCGGGAACGCGACGTGGCGCACCGCCGTGGACAGCGTGCGGGCCGTGCAGTGGAGAGCTAGCTCGAGACCCCCGCCCAGGCAGGCGCCGTTGATCGCCGCCACCGTGGGAAACGGAAGCGTCCGCAACCGTCCGAACAGCTCGTGCCCTGCGCGGCTGCCTGCGACAGCGCGCTCCGGCGTGATGTCGGGAAACTCGGTGATGTCGGCGCCGACCGCGAAGAGGAACGGCTTGCCGGTGAGCACCGCCACGCTGAAGTCGCCGTGCTCGAGCTCGCCGAGCAGGCGGTCGAGCGATTCGAGCGCGGCCGCGCCGAAGAAGGTCGGCTTAGTCCAATCCTCGCCGTTGTCGATCGTGACGAGCGCGACGTCGCCGGCGCGCGCGAGCTTGAACTCAGTGATCGGCATCGTTGTCTCTCGTCGGGGGAACCTCCCGGTTCCCCCGAACCCCCTCCACCGGTCCGCTAGCGCGGACGGGCGGCTTCACCGCCTCCCAGAGAACTGCCGCCCCCATGCCCATACCGATGCAGAGTGCCGTCAAGCCGTAGCGCACGTTGGGCCGCTCGCGAAAGCCGTACGCGAGCTGCGCCATCAACCGCACGCCCGTCGCGGCGAGCGGATGCCCGCACGCGATCGCACCACCGTAGGGGTTCAGACGCTCGTCCGCGGGATCGACGCCCAACCCGTCGCACCAGGTCAACACCTGCACGGCGAACGGCTCGTTGAGCTCAAAGAGTCCGACGTCGTCAAGTGACAGGTCTGCCTGTTCGAGCACGCGCATTGTCGCGGGGATCGGCCCGATGCCCATCAGCTCGGGCTCGACTCCGGCGAATGCGAATCCGACGAGGCGCATCTTCGGCTCGAGCCCAAGCTCGGCCGCTGTCTCCTCTGCGGCGAGGAAGCACGCGGTCGCACCGTCCGTCAAGCCCGCGGAGTTGCCGGCCGTAACGCGGCCGCCCGGGCGGAACGGAGTGCGCAGGTGCGCTAGCGCTTCCATCGACGTGTCCGGCCGGAGGAACTCGTCTCGATCGGCCGGCTTCCAGCCTTCGTCGGTGAACACCGTCATCGGGACGACGGTCTTGCCCATCACACCGTTCTCCCACGCGGCGGTTGCCCGCTGTTGCGAGCGGACCGCGAACGCGTCGGCGTCCTCCTTCGTGATCTGCGGAAAACGGTCGTGGAGATTCTCGGCGGTAGCGCCCATCGTCACGGCGGACGGGTCGACGAGGCGCTCGGCGACGAACCGAGGATTGAAGTCAACGTCGTCGCCCATCGGGTGGTGTCCCATGTGCTCGACGCCTCCGGCGAGCACCAGGTCGCATGCACCGAGCGCGATCTCGCCCGCGCCGGCCGTCACGGCGGTGAGGGCGCCTGCGCACATGCGATCGACCGCGAAGCCGGGGACCGACTGCGGTAGACCCGCGAGCAGGGCTACATCACGGCCCAGCGTCAGGCCCTGATCTCCAACCTGCGCCGTCGCCGCGAAGATGACGTCGCCGATCCGCTCCGGCGCGAGTGCCGGATTGCGGCGCAACAGCTCGCGCACGACCTTGACGGCCATGTCGTCCGCGCGGGTCTTCCAGAAGATCCCCTGCGGTCCCGCGCGGCCGAACGCCGTCCGCACGCCGTCGATGAATACGACCTCCCGGCGTTCCACGGGCGCAGTCTAAGCTCCGCCGGTGGCCGACTGGCGCGCGCACGTCGAGCGGGAAGAAGGCCGCTATCGCGACGGCGAGGCGCGGTTGCCGGAGGCGGAGGATGGCGACGTGCGCCAACGCCAGCTGACTCGGATGGGAAATGCCGCGGCGGGAGCGGGGCTCGCCCACATGATGGACGGTGCCGGCGACGATGCTCGCGAGTGGTTCGACCGAGCTGTCGGGCGGTATCGCGAGAGCTACGAGTTGGCGCCGCCCGGAAGCTGGGGCCGTCCGATCGGGATGATGAAGGCGCGCATCCTCGCCGGTGACTGGGATGGCGCGGAAGTGGACTCGCGCTGGACGCTGGAGCAGCATCCTGCCGAGGCAGGGTCGCCAATCGGTCGGTACGCGGCGTGCCTCGCCCTGCTCGTTCTCGGCCGCGATGAGGAGACGCGCCCGCTCGCGGACGGGCTACGCACGCACGCCGACTTCCCGTCCTCGGTCGGCGATGCGCTGGCGTTCATCGCCGCGAAGGATCCGGTTGGTTATATCGAGGCGATCGAGTCGGTGTTGGAGTCCTTCGAGAGTCGTGACGAGTACCTGGAGGACATTCCGGTCGCGGATACCGTCCTCGTCCTGCAGGCGCTCGCGGCGCGCCGCGACATGGCCGCGGAACTCAGCTCAAGTCTCCTGCCGCAGGCGCCTTAGCCACTCCGAATTATCGAGACCCCCAGGCGCCGGAGGTTAAGCGAGCGAAGCCGCTTAATCGTAGGCCGAACTCACGCGTGCAGCGACCGCGCAGCGCCGCTGCGCGCGGACCACACCCGTTCGCCAAGCGGTGGCCCCGTAGGAGTGCGCGGGCTCGGCCCGCGCACGTTCCCCGCGAAGCGGCGTACCCAACTCCGGGCGAAAGCGCGCTTTCGCCCGGCTAGCCCTGGGCAGGCGGGTGCGCGAACATCGTCAACACGACCTTGTCCGCCTTCTCGTCCTCGAGATCGCGCGCCTCGGTCAGGAAGGCTGCCATCAGCTCGGTCGCTCGCTCCATCGTCAGCTTGACCTCGAGCTGCGCGCCGCGGAAGACACCCTCCGTCGAGTAGAGCGCATGCGCGCGCTGCACCTGGTCGATCATCGCTGCCTGGATGTCGCTCGCGCCCCCGGCGGCGAGCAACTCGGGCGCGACGCGGAAGACCTTGGCGACGGCGCGGTACGGCTTTTCGCGCCCGCGGCCGTCCGCCTCGGCGAGCTCGATCAACCCCGCCTTGAGCAGCATCCGGACATGGAAGTGGAGATGGCCGGGGTCGACCCCGAGCCGCTGGGCAAGCTCCCTATTCGTCAACTGCCAGTCGCCCTCTTGCCCGAGCATTTCCAGCACGCGAACCCGGAGCGGATGGCCGAGAGCCTTCAGCTGCTCAGGCTTGTCGAGTACCAGCGTCTCCTGCACCCACCCTCCTGGTTCTGGTCCGGAGGCAGTTCTACATATAGAGACGGCCCTGTCAAGCAGGGAGCATGGCTGCAGCAGCGCGATCGAGGATTGCAGTCGTGGGCCCGTGGGCCGCCCGGACGAGGCTCGCCGGCGTCTCCGGAGTCGGTTCCGAGGCAAAAGCACGCCTGGCGGCCTCAGCCTTCGACTCTCCGGAGATGAGGAAGAGAATCTCGCGCGCGCCGCAGAGCGTGGGCAGGCTGAGCGTGACGCGATCGACGAACGGCTCGAGATCCGGCTCCGCAGAGAGCACCCGTTTGCGCTGCTGGAGGGTCGGTGCGTTCGGGAACAGCGATGCAACGTGGCCGTCCGATCCGACACCGAGCAGCAGAAGGTCGAGCTGTGTGGCGCCAAGCTCCTGTTCGTACTCGGCCGCCGCCCTGTCTTTCCCCAGCTCGCCCTTGATCCGGTGGACGGCGCGGGGGGCGCGCTCGAGCCGGTCGAGCAGTGCGCGCTTGGCCATCCCGAAGTTGGAAAGTTCGTGGTCCGGAGGCACGCAGCGCTCGTCCCCCCACCAGAGCTCGACCTTGTCCCAATCGGGTGCGAGCCTCGCCGCTTCCTCGTACGCCCGCTCGGGAGTCGTCCCGCCCGTCAAGACGACGTGGCCGCCCTCGCGCGTAGCGCTGGCTAGGTGCTCAGCGACCACCGCAGCGACCTCCTTGGCGTTCTCGACGATGACGAGCTCGACGTCGCTCACAGCTCGCCGGCCGCGAGCTCCTTGCTCCGCTCCATTGCAGCTTGAATGGCGTTCAGGAACGCTGCGCGCACGCCTGCTTGTTCGAGCTCGCGGATCGCGCGAATCGTCGTGCCGCCGGGCGAAGTGACCGCTTCGCGGAGCTCGACCGGGTGCATCTTCTCGTCGCGGAGGAGCTTGGCGGTGCCGAGCATCGTCTGGACGACAAGCTGGGTCGAGGTCTCCCGCCCGAGCCCGAGCAAGATTCCCGCCTCGATCATCGCCTCAGCGAGCAGCGCGAAGTAGGCTGGGCCGGATCCCGAGACGGCGGTCACGGCATCCATGTACTGCTCCTGGACGCGTGCGACCGCGCCGAGATGCGAGAGAACCTCCTCAGCGAGGTCGAGGTGCTTGTCATCGGCGTGCGCACCGCCACACACGCCGGCCATTCCCTCGTGGACGAAGGCCGGCGCGTTGGGCATGGCTCGCACGACGGGAACGCCCGTCGGCAGGCGCGCCTCGATCTGGGCCGTCGGGATTGCGGCTGCGACGGAGAGCACCGTCTGGTCTGGAGTGAGAAGCCCGCCGACCTCGCCGAGCAGGACGTCGAAGTCCTGCGGCTTGACGGCAATCACGACGAGCGAAGCGTCAGCGACGGCCTCGGCATTGGACAGCGTGCTCTGGACACCGTGGCGCTCGGTGAGCTCTTGCAAGCGCTCCTCGCGGCGGCCGGTGACGACGATGTCGCTCGGCTTGCGCCAGCCGGAGCTCAGCAGTCCGGCCAGCAGCGACTCGCCGATCTTTCCGGCTCCGAGAATTGCGATCCGGCGGTTCGCAGGCACGCCGCCAGTCTAGGGCGAGCTCAAGGCTGCGCGGTACGCGGCGAGGGTTTGCTCGTCGCGGAACACGAAGCGCGCCAGCTCGACCAGCGGATACGCCTTGAGCGCTTCCTTCGTTGCAGCGATCGCGACCGGCGCGGCGAGCTCCACCGGATAGGCGTACGCGCCGGTCGAGATCGCCGGGAACGCAACCGTTGCGCAACCCAGTTCTGCGGCGAGCTCGATCCCCCGTCGGTGGCAGGCAGCAAGCAGGTCCGCCTCCCCCCGGGCGCCCCCGCGCCAGATCGGGCCGACCGCGTGGATGACGTGGCCCGCCGGAAGGTTCCCGCCCGTCGTCGCCTTGGCGTCGCCCGGCTCGCAGCCGCCGAGCACGCGACACTCCTCGAGGATCGCCGGACCGCCAGCTCGATGGATCGCTCCGTCCACGCCGCCGCCGCCCAGGAGGGTGGAATTCGCCGCGTTGACGATCGCGTCGACCTCCTGCTCGGTGATGTCGCCGAGGACGAGCTCGATCACGCGAGAGCGGGACGGAACCGCACGGGTTTCTCGGCGGGCAACGGGATGAGCCCGTGCTTGAATCCCATCGCCAGGTACAGACTCGCGAGCCCGGCCCATTCCCCGTATGGCGCCAGCAGCTCGGCCGTCTCGTCGCCGTCCACCCAGCGGCCGCGTAGACGCGACATCAACTTGATCAGCGTGAGGTCGCCCACGAGCCCGCGCTCGTGGCGGCCAAGCCCCTCCAGACAGACGACGCCGGCCGACCAGGGCCCAAGGCCGCGCTCCCGCTCGATGAACTCAGCCGCCTTCGCCGTGGGCAGGCTGTGGAGACGTTCGAGGTCGACCGAGCGGCAGATTCGAACAAGGGCGGCGGCGCGCCGGGCATGCAGTCCAAGCTGGCGCAGACGCGCGGGCGGGAGTCCCGCGAACGAGGCGCACGTCGGCGGTGCGTGCAGGTCAGTTCCCTCGATCGGCGGCGTGGTCGCGCGGACGATTCGAACTTCCAGCTGTCGCGCGCGCCGCGAATCGATCAGCTGTCCGCACAAGGCGCGCAGCAGCGTCTGCGCGACTGTCGGCAACCGCAGCTGGCGCATCCCCTGGAACTTCAGCGTCGCGTCTCCGATCATCGGATCGCGCGCGAAACGGCGCAGGAACTCGGAGTGGTCGGCGTCAACCGCCAGAACGAATCGCAGCCGGTCGAGCCCATCTTCGCTGTCCGCACGGAGCACCACGCGACCATCCAGGGTCTGGCGCGCCGAGCCCATTTCGACCCGCTCACCGAGACGGAGCGTTGTCGTGAACGTCCCGTCGCGGACGTGACGCGTCGCGTCGCTCGCGTGCTTCGTACAGAGAGCGAGCGAGAAGGGACCGGCGGGACGTACGACCCGGTCGAGGGTCAATGCTTGGGTACGGGTGCTGTCTCGGCGTCCACGCCGAGATCGTATGCGCGACGGAGGATGAGTTCGGCCTCCTCATCGCGCCCACGCTCACGCAGCAAGCTCGCCCACTCGAGCGCCGCGGCGCCCGCATCGGCTCGCCGGCCGTGCACAGTCAGAAGGTCGACGGCCCTGCGGTAGGAGTCCTCGGCGCCCTTCTCGTCGCCCTGAAGTGCAAGGCCGGTTGCAAGCGCGTGAACGGCACTGCCCTGCTCGCCTCCATAGAAATCACCGAGAAGAGCCAGCGCGTCGCGGGCTCGCTCCACGGCCCCATCGGCGTCGCCTTCGAGTGCCGCGAGACGCGATTGGCCGATTCGAAGCATGCCCACGTCGCCGGGCTCGGGGATTGAACCGAGCAGCCGCTCGGCAAGGTCCAAATGCTGCTTGGCCTCGGTCGGGGCGCGTCGCCGAAGCTCGATTCCGGCCGCGAGGAGGTATGCCCGGGCGAGCGCGATGCCGTCGTCGGTTGTCTTTAGCAAAGCGATCGCGCTACGGATGTACTCGAGAGCCTCGGCCGACCGGCCGGCAATGCCACGGAGGCGCGCGAGTGACCAGTACAGACGAACGCGCGTGTACGGATCCGTCTGGTCGCCGGCGCGGCTGAGCGCGTGGCCCACCACCTGAGCGGCTTGGGCGTAGTCGCCCGCGTCCGTCAGTGCATAGCTGAGGAAGGTCGCGTAGCGGATGTGAGCCGCCACGTCATCGGGCACGGCCTCCTCCACGTTGCTGAGACAGCGCTCGAACACCTGGACTGCCCGGTCGGGCGCGCCGAGGGCTGCATAGGACTGCCCAAGTGTCGTGTAGAGGTCGGGCCGAAGATGTGGCGGTGGCGCCTGTTCGTCCCGGGTCGCCGCCTCGAGCTGCTCGGCCGCTTCGAGATGGTTGCCTCGCTGCGCCGCTGCGAGACCGAGCGCGATCCTGGCCCGGATCGCCGACGTCGTATCGCCCGCCGCGGAGGCCTCCTCGAGGATTGCCTCCAGCTTCGGCTCGACCGTGCTCGTGTTCTCCGCGAGGCGAAGCTCGAGCTCGGCATCGGCGAGGCGCAGCTCGCGGTCGTCGACCTCTCGGATGTCTTTCCCCGTTTCGAGGTACTCGACCGAGACGCCGAGCTTCTGGGCCAGCTTTCGAAGCGCCTTCACGGACGGCGTTCGGGCACCCGCCTCGATCCGCGAGATGTAGGCGTACGAGACCCCAGGGGACGACAAGTCTCGTTGTGAGAAGCCGCGTTGGAGCCGTAGGCGCTTGAGTCGGGCTCCTACGCTCTCTGCCGAACTGCCCTCCACCACAGTGGACGTCATCATTAAAGCCTCCTCATACATAAGTCAAATAGTCAATCGGCGCTTCCTGGTGGCAACATGAGTCCCTCAACTTGCGGAGGAGGGGAAGGGAGGGAGCGCCAATGTGGCCTTGGGGCACCTAACGTGACGCTCGTTCGGCGGGGACGCCGCGGCGTCCCCGCCCGGTTTACTCTCGGCTGATGGCTTCGGGGATCGCGCTCGCGATCTACGGGCTCCTGCTCGTCCCGGGCGCGGCCCTCGTCTGGCGGAGGCCTGCCCTCGCGCTCTACGGGTGGGCCGTCGGCCTGGCCGCGCACAACGCAGTCATGGCCGCGCTGTACGGCGCCGGAGTTCGAGACGGCGGTCTCACGGCGATCCAGGCGTGGAAGGAGATCCTGCTCGGCATCGCGCTTGCGCGCGTGGGTCTCGACGCTCTGCGCGCCCGGCGCCTTGCGTTTCGTGTCCATCCCGTCGACCTGCTGGCGCTTGCGTTCGGATTGCTCGTGTGCGTCTACGCGGTGCTGCCGCAGAGCTGGCTGGACGGTTCCGCCGACCGCTCTGCGATCGGACTCGCGCTCAAGCACGATCTGATTCCCGTCGGCGCCTACTTCCTCGGGCGCTCGCTGCTCGTGCGCCGGGAAGAGCTCGTCCGGCTGGGCTGGACCCTGCTCATCGCCGCGGCCGCGGTCGCCGTGCTCGGTCTCCTGGACGACTTCCTGATCCCGATTTCGTGGTGGCGTGACTCCGCCGTCGTCGACTACTTCCACAAGCATCTCGGTTACGACTACAACGGCACCGGCGGGCTGCCCGAGAACTTCATCTACAACACCGGGTCCGAGGATCACTTCCTGCGGCGTCTCGTGTCTGTCTTCCTCGGCCCGCTCGCGAGCGCGTACATGTTCGTCGTCGCACTGCTCGTCGGCGCCGCTCTTTGGCGGCGCTTGCGGCTCGTCGCGATCGGGGCGCTCGTCATCGCCGTTGCGCTCCTGTTCACGTTCTCGCGCTCGTCACTGCTTGCGCTCGCGGCCGGCCTCGTCGTGCTTGGCTTCGTCACGCGTCGCTGGTGGCCCGTCGTCGCCGCCGCCGCGACGATCGCCGCCAGCGCGGGCTGGGTCTACGCGTTTCCGCACATCGCGCCCGAAGGAAAGTGGACGCAACAGGATCTCGTTCAGCAGCGGAACACCGCGCACGAGAAGCCGGGTGCGAGCGGTAGCGCCGGGAGCATCGACGAGCCGTCGATTCACAGCCACTGGGTGAGCCTGCGCGAGGGTGTCCGCACCGTTGTCCATCACCCGCAGGGCTACGGGCTCGGCAACGCCGGTCAGACCGCGCCTGGGGTCTCGCGATCCTGACCGCGCTCGTCGTTGCCGCGCGCCGCACCGGTTGGTGGGCGGCCGCGGGGGCCGCAGCCGCATTCGGAGCCGCGCTCGTGCTGGCCGTGCAGACGGACGTCATCGGCGATCCGTGGATAGCGTACTGCCTGTGGTCTCTGGCCGGAATCGGGCTGGCGCCGGTAGCTTTGACGGGTGATGCCGATCGACCCACGGGTGGACATCGGACACGTTCACCTGAAGGTGAGCGACATCGAGCGCGCGCTCGAGTTCTACCGTGACGTGCTCGGTTTCGAGGTCATGGCGGGCTACGGCGATCAGGCCGTGTTCATCTCGGCGGGCGGGTACCACCACCACCTAGGACTGAACACGTGGGAATCGAAAGGTGGCTCTCCGCCGCCTCGTGGGACGACCGGACTCTTCCACGTCGCGATCCGCTATCCGGATCGCAGGACCCTGGCGCAGGCGGTGCGCGCCGTTCTGGACGCCGGCATCCCGCTCGACGGTGCGAGCGACCACGGCGTCAGCGAGGCGATCTATCTCCGCGATCCCGACCAGAATGGCATCGAGCTCTATCGCGACCGCCCGCAGGAGGAATGGCCGCGTCCGGAGGAAGGTGGGGGCGTCGCCATGGTCACCCTCCCGCTCGACATCGAGGGCCTGCTCGCGGAGGCGGGCTGACGTGAAGCGCAGCCGGCGCCGGCTCGCGACGATCCTCGGCCTGTTCGCCGGATCGCTCTTCTGCATTGCGCTCGTACTCGCGCGCAACGTCCACACGGGCAACGTCAACTTTCGTTATCTGATCTGGAACCTGTTCCTGGCGTGGATTCCATTCGCGCTCGCCGTCTTCGTCTACGACCGCTGGCGGCGGCGCCGCGGAGGAGTCGTCCTCGTCGGTCTCGGCGCGCTCTGGCTGCTCTTCTTCCCCAACGCGCCGTATATCGCGACGGACTTCGTCCATCTGCAGCGCGATCCGCTTGCACCCTTCTGGTATGACGCGGTCACGATCGCGTCGTTCGCATGGATGGGGTTGCTGCTCGGCTTCGCATCGCTGTATCTCATGCAGACGGTCGTGAAGCAGTGGCGCGGAGCGGTCGCCGGCTGGCTCTTCGCGGTGGTGGCGATCGGCCTCGGCTCGCTCGGTATCTACCTCGGTCGGTTCCTGCGGCTCAACAGCTGGGACGCGCTCGAGCATCCGAGCGTCCTACCGCGGATCGCGCACGCGGTTGCCCGCGATCCGTTCGCCTATCAGGAGGCCATCGCCGTCACGGTGCTGTTCACGCTCGCGCTGAGCCTCGCGTACTTCCTGCTGTACAGCTTCGCCACGCTCGGGCTCGAGCTCGATGCCGAGCGCTAGCCTGGCTCCACGGGACCCGTCCGGGGGTCTGACCCTGGTCATGGGCTAGGACTCACAGCGTTGACATTTGGGCCAGGCGGCCCATTGCTATCGGGCCAAGGACTGCGACGATGGCAAAGCACACGTCCAGGGGAGCCAGGTCATGAAACGCTTGTTTTCAGTTGCCGTCGCGGCTATTGCACTCGCCGTCAGCGGCAGCCACGCCGCTGCGGCTCCTGCGACCGCTCCGCTCCAGGCATCGAAGTCGTGTTCGGCCGGCTACGTGCATGCGGTTCTCAGCTGGGGGCACAAATGCCTACGCGCAGGCCAGTTCTGCAAGGTTCGCAATCGCGAGTACCTGCGGTACGGCTTCTACTGTCCGCCGACCGGGCATCTGCGCCGCCGGTAGCGCCGGGTCTGCGCTACAACTCAGACGTGGCCTCGAAGCCCGTCGAGCAGCTTGAATCAGTCGTCATCCGCTTCGCGGGGGACTCCGGGGACGGGATGCAGCTCACGGGCGGGCGGTTCACGTCCGAGACGGCCCTGATCGGAAACGACCTGGCCACCTTCCCGGACTTTCCGGCGGAGATCCGCGCACCCGCGGGCTCGCTGCCCGGCGTCTCGGGCTTCCAGCTCCACTTCGCCGACCACGACATTCTCACTCCCGGGGACGCGCCGAACGTCCTCGTGGCGATGAACCCGGCGGCGCTGAAGACGAACCTCAATGACCTGCCGCCGAGCGGAATCCTCGTCGTCGACAAGGACGCCTTCACAGATCGCAACCTCCAGAAGGCCGCCTACGCCGGCAACCCGCTCGAGGACGGGTCGCTCGAGTCGTACGAGGTGCACGCGATTCCGCTGACGACGATGACGATCGAAGCACTGAAGGAGATCGAGGGGATCACGAAGCGCGAGGCCGAGCGCGCGAAGAACATGTTCGCGCTCGGGCTGATGTCCTGGCTGTACGGACGCCCGACGGAGGAGACGATCGCCTTCCTGCGCTCGAAGTTCGCCAAACGTCCGGAAATCGCCGAGGCGAACGTGAAGGCGTTCCAGACCGGCTACGCCTTCGGCGAGACGACGGAGGCGTTCGCTGTGCAGTACGAGGTGAAGCCGGCCGCGCTCAGGCCAGGGCTCTACCGCAACATCACCGGCAACCAGGCGCTTGCGTACGGACTGATCGCGGCGTCGGTCAAATCCGGCCTGCCGCTGTTCCTGGGCGCATACCCGATCACGCCCGCTTCATCGGTGCTGGAGGAGCTCGCGCGCCACAAGAACTTTGGCGTGCGCACGTTCCAGGCGGAGGACGAGATCGCCGCCGTGGGCGCCGCGCTGGGCGCGAGTTTCGGCGGCTCGCTCGGCGTGTCGACGTCGAGCGGCCCGGGGATCGTGCTCAAACAGGAGACGATCGGCCTCGGCATCACGCTCGAGCTGCCGCTCGTGATCGTGGACATCCAGCGTGCCGGCCCGTCGACCGGCATGCCGACGAAACCGGAGCAGGCCGACCTGCTCGGTGTCATGTTCGGCCGCAACTCCGAGTCGCCGGTTCCCGTTGTTGCGGCTGCGACTCCGTCCGACTGTTTTGACGCGGCGCTCGAAGCGGCGCGCATCGCGATCAAGTACCGCACGCCCGTGTTCCTCCTCTCCGACGCCTACCTTGCGAACGGCTCGGAGCCGTGGCTGCTACCGGATGTCGAAGCGATTCCGCCGATCGACCCGGCCTTCGCCGCCACCAACGGCGGCGATTTCGAGCCGTACCGGCGCGACGAGGCGACGCTGGCGCGGCCCTGGGCGATTCCGGGCACGCCCGGCCTCGAGCATCGCATCGGCGGGCTCGAAAAGCAGGACGTGACCGGCAACGTCAGCTACGACCCTGAAAATCACGATCGCATGGTGCGATTACGCGCGCAGAAGGTCGCCGGCATCGCGCACGACATCCCCGAGCTCGAGGTCGACGATCCCGACGCGGCCGAGACGCTCGTCCTCTCGTGGGGTGGGACCTACGGCTCGGTCGCGGCAGGCGTGCGGCGCGTGAGAGCCGGCCGCAAGAAGGTCGCGCACGCGCATCTCCGCTACCTCAACCCGTTCCCGCGGAACACGGGCGAGGTGGTGCGAGGCTACGAGAAGATTCTCGTACCGGAGATCAATCTCGGTCAGCTCGTGAAGCTCGTCCGCGCGGAGTTCCTCGTCGACGCAACCGGCTTCAACCTCGTGCGCGGGATCCCCTTCCGCGCAGGCGAGGTTGCCGCTGCGATCGACGCCATGGTG
>WNGF01003781.1_pt1 | contig 28222 bp, 22 predicted proteins | sample 5400641 | NCBI WGS metagenome assembly WNGF01 (sample SAMN13153371, study PRJNA577476) | soil metagenome | isolation source: 80 cm soil or saprolite under grassland replicate 2 | place: USA:California | collected 2016-06-15 | reverse complement strand
AGCGCTGAGCCGGGAAGTACGTTACTCAACCCGCAAGCCATTTTCGATTACTTAAAGGACCGTGGCGGCACAATGGAAGGCGAGTACGTGAACATCGGCGGTTGGCCTGTTCAGTTTCTACCGCCGACCGGACCACTCGTTGAGGAAGCGCTTTTGCAGGCAGTAGAGGTAGATGTCGAAGGTTCGCGTGCCCGCGTTTTCAGTGCGGAGCACCTCGCCGCGATCGCGTTGCAAACCGGACGGGCGAGGGACAAGGCGCGACTGCTTCAGTTTGTTGAGCCGGGCGTGCTCGATGCGGCGCGATTTCAGGAGATTGTTGGTCGGAACGGCTTGCGAGGCGCTTGGGAGAAGTTCGAGCACCAGTTTCTCGGTGACGCGGAATGAGCTTCGATCTTCAGCGAATTCTTGAGAGCAAGCGCGCCTATCGTCGCGGGCTTGCTTCACGACCGATCGCGGAAAAATTGCGGATGCTTGATACACTGCGGGAGCGTGGGGTCGTGATTCGTGGACGTCGCGTTGATGAGCGTACCGAAGGTAGAGCGGTGCGTGAGGAGTCGCAGCCTTACCGTCGCAAGTCGGAATGAGAAAAGGTGGAGATTCGACAGCCTCAGAAATGTCGACACGCGACACACGAAGCAGCGGCCGACATCGCGCTGGCTGGCGCCAAGACAAGCTAGAAAACATTCTGCCATTGAAGTACGGCAAAGCTCGGAGTGCGCAGTTTGGTTATCCGAGACCGGGTACCCCAACGTTCGGCTCGAACGGATCGTTTGGAAGCTATGAACGTGCCCTCACGACAAAGCCAAGTATCATCGTCGGCCGAAAGGGAGCGGCAGGAGCCGCTCATTATTCCCCTGACCCCTGCTGGCCAATCGACACGGCATACTACACTGAGGGGAGTGATGGCGCTCATTTGCCTTTTTTTCGCTACCTCCTTGAGAGCCTGCAACTTGTCCGTTTAGATCGCTCTACCGCGATACCGAGCCTCAGCCGCGACGACTACAACGGACGTGTCATTCATTTCCCAGTTTCGGTCGAAGAACAGCGTCGAGTCGTTGCGGAGATTGAAAAGCAACTCACGCGATTGGATGCGGGAGTCGCTGCGTTGCGCCGAGTACAGGCCAACCTCACGCGATACCGCGCCTCGGCCCTGCCGGCCGCGTGCGAAGGACGCCTGGTTCCGACCGAGGCCGAACTTGCCAAGATGGGAGGCCGGAAGGCGAAATTCGAAACTGGCGGGGAGCTGCTCGCCCGGATCCTAAATGATCGTCGGAAGCAGTGGAGCGGTCGCGGCAACTACAAGGAACCCCCTGCGCCTGAGCCACCTGCCGATGTTGATTTACCTGCTGGCTGGGTTTGGACCGGGTTTGAGCAACTCGCCGCCGGAACGAAGCACGCAATCAAAGCGGGTCCGTTCGGAAGCTCCCTGAAGAAGTCCTATTACACGCAAAACGGCTTCAAAATTTACGGACAAGAGCAAGTAATCAAAGGCGACCCCGCGTTTGGTGATTACTTCATTCCCCGCGGGTTGTTCGAGCGTCTCGAAAGCTGTGCGGTGAAGTCGGGTGATCTGCTCATCAGCCTAGTTGGGACAAGCGGGAAGGTTTTGATTCTTCCGGATGACTGCGCGCCTGGGATCATAAATCCTCGTTTGGTGAAAATGAGCCTTAATCGTTCTGGCATTAACCCGAAGTTCATCAAGATTGTTTTGGAGTCAGCTACCGCACGAGCTTTCTTCAAGCTGGCAGCCCATGGTGGAACTATGGAAATTCTGAATCTCGGAATGTTGAAGTCATTTGCCATTCCGCTTCCCCCACTCGCCGAACAAACTCGCATTGTCGCAGAGGTTGATCGCCGCTTGAGCGTCGTCGAAGAATTAGAAACCGTGGTCTCCGCGAACCTCCAGCGCGCCGCGCGGCTCCGCCAATCAATCTTGCAGAAGGCACTCTCCGGGCAATTGTTGTGAGTCCGAGCCAGCTCGTCCAGAAGCTCTGGAACTACTGCAACATCCTTCGCGACGATGGCCTGTCGTATGGCGATTACGTCGAGCAGTTGACATTCCTCCTGTTTCTGAAAATGGCTGACGAGCAGGAAAGGCCACCGCATAACAAGCCGTCCAAAATCCCGAAAGCGTTCGGTTGGAGCTCGCTTCTCAAGCTCGACGGCGACGATCTCGAGAGCCACTACCGCCACACACTTGACGAACTCGGAAAACGCTCCGGAATGCTAGGTCTCATTTTCCGCAAGGCGCAGAACAAGATCCAGGATCCCGCGAAGCTGCGCCGGCTGATCGTGGATCTCATCGACAAGGAGCAGTGGTCGAGCCTCTCGGTTGACGTCAAGGGCGATGCCTACGAAGGTTTGTTGCAGAAAAACGCCGAGGATGTGAAAGGCGGTGCGGGACAATACTTCACGCCACGCCCACTCATCGCTGCGATGGTGGACGCAATCGGTCCGCAACCTGGTCAGACTATCTGCGACCCTGCGTGCGGAACCGGCGGCTTTCTACTCGCTGCGCACGATTATGTTGCCAAACACGCACTCGATCGGGCACAAAAGAAAAAGCTCAAGAGCGGCACTTTCTTCGGGATCGAGCTTGTGGACAGTGTCACCCGCCTGTGTGCGATGAACCTGATGCTGCATGGCATCGGCGGCGACTCGGACGAAGATTTGCCCGTTGTCACAAAGGATGCGCTCGCCGGAAAGCATGGCGAGTACGACATCGTCCTCGCGAATCCTCCGTTCGGCAAGAAGAGCAGCGTAACGATCGTCAACGACGCCGGTGAAACATCCAAGGAGTCGCTCGTCATCAACCGCGACGATTTCTGGGCCAGCACGAGCAACAAGCAGCTCAATTTCCTCCAGCACATCTTCACGATTCTGAAGCAGCACGGCCGAACGGCGGTGGTGCTGCCGGACAACGTGCTCTTCGAGGGAGGGGCGGGTGAAACAGTCCGCCGGGAACTGCTCAAGCAGGCCGATGTACACACACTGTTGCGTCTGCCAACGGGGATCTTCTACGCTCAGGGTGTGAAGGCGAACGTCCTATTCTTCGATCGAAAGCCGGCGCAGGAAAAGCCCTGGACGCAGAAGCTCTGGATATACGACCTTCGCACGAACATGCACTTCACGCTCAAGGAGAACACGCTCAAGCGCAGCGACCTCGATGATTTTGTCGCGTGCTACAATCGGAGTAACCGTAATGAGCGCAAGGAGAGTGAGCGTTTCAAGTCGTTCGATTACGACGAGCTGACGAAGCGCGACAAGCTCAACCTCGACATTTTCTGGCTGAAAGATGACGCGCTCGAGGAATCTGCAAACCTGCCGGCACCCGAGATTATCGCTGCGGACATTGCTGCCGATCTCGAGGCGGCGCTTGAACAGTTCGCGACGATTGCGGAGGATTTGAATGGCGCTCGGTAATGGAGTGCGGGCTGTTTCTGCGGAGAAAGCTGGGGACAAGGACCCAACGGGGGACAAGGTCCGCCAAAGAGCTAGCGGGGATGCTAGGCTTCGTCGAATGTTTTGTTGTTGCCAAAGACCGGAGAAAAAATGTCGAAGGACGAGCTAGATGATTTTCAGGCTGTTCGCATATTGGTTGAGGCGCTCGGACCCTTTCCAGGCGAGGATCGGGAGCGAATCATCCGATGGGCACGCGAGAAATTGGGCATGCCAACAGGCCACTCAATTGGCGGCAAAGCTCCTCCCCCACCGGCGCCGCCTCCGGGCGGGATCAACGATCCGCAGGTGAAGCCCAAGGATATTAAATCTTTCCTACAGGAGAAGTCTCCCAAGAGCGACCAGCAACTTGCTGCCGCCGTAGCGTATTATTTCGCGTTCGAAGCAAATTCATCCGAGCGGAAGGACGCGATCAATTTTCAAGACCTTATTGACGCTTGCCGAAAAGCTGGTCTTCGGCGGCCCACAAATGCCGGGCAGACATTGCGTAATTCAGCGCATGCTGGCTACCTGGATAAAGCCGATGAGGCTGGCTACTACAAATTGAATTCCGTCGGGGAGAACCTAGTAGCAATGGTTTTGTCAGGCGGAGAGGCCAGTCCGCGAGGAAGAAGCCGAAAAAGAAAAGTGCGAAAGATAGAAAGGAAAAAGAGCAAGAATAGCCGCTAGCCGCTGAGGCTAGGTATGCACGAGCTCGTCGATGAATCGCTTGGTGCGATCAATCGCCTTCGTGTGGTTGTTACACGGCAACCTCGGCAAGTATCCGCACGAGAACCGCGAGCTGCGCTAAAGGCAACGGCCGTTTCTTGGTTTCGAGTCACTCGGCCGACGTTGACCCGGTTCCAAGACACTTCTGTAATCCGTGACCTTGATACGGCCTATCGAGGGCTGCTAGATGCAACCGACCGCGCCACGTCAAGAAAGCATTATGTCGAGTTGTTGTCAGAAATATCGAAATTGCTTGTGGCGCTTCGAGCGGAAGCGATCGCAGTTGTTCCAGAGGTATCCGGTGAAATGGTTCCGTCACCAGATTTCGGAAAATTGATCGCCGACGTGGGGATGCAAACAATTCTTCAGCGGCGCTGGAGAGAAACGCAGCTTTGCAAGAATGCCGATGCCCATCTTGCTGCGACGGTCATGATGGGCGCCTTGCTCGAAGCCATTCTATTGGCTCGTCTGAACTCGCTTAGTGATAAGTCACTAGCATTCACGGCGAGGAGTGCTCCGCGAGACCGGTCGGGTAAGGTCTTAGGGCTTCGTGACTGGGGATTGCGCGATTACATAGATGTTGGACATGAACTCGGTTGGATAACCCAGTCAGCGCGCGACATCGGCGCAATACTCAGAGACTATAGAAATTATGTCCACCCGGCGAAGGAGTACTCACACGCGATTGAAATCACTGGTGCTGACGCGGAGATGTTTTGGGTGATATCGCAAAGCCTCACAGCACAGGTGTTAAATTCCGTTTAAACTCATCGGTCTCACCGCCTTTGTCGCCAATCGTCCGCTTGCTCACTGGCACGTGACTTGACCACGTCTGTGGAAAACCCACGCGGGATGCACCAGGCCGTCGATCACGTTCCCTCGTCTTTGCCTATGGCCTTCCTCACTTTAGCCCCATATATTGGCGCCAGATTTATCCACAGCCCAGTTTCCACATTCGCTGGCCGGAGCTCCATACCTGATGCCGATATTCGAATTCGAGGAAACCGAATCGCAGAACGCCCGCATGAAGGTCGTCGGCGTCGGCGGCGGCGGCGGCAATGCCGTCAACCGCATGATCGAAGAGCACCTCGAAGGCGTTGAGTTCATCTCCGTCAACACCGACGCCCAAGCCCTCCTCAACTCGAAGTCTGACCTAAAAATCCAGATCGGCAAAAAGCTCACGCGCGGACTCGGCGCCGGCGCCCGCCCCGAGATAGGCAAGCAGGCCATCGAAGAAAACCGCGACGAAGTCTCCCGCTCACTCGCCAGCGCCGACCTCGTCTTCATCACCTGCGGAATGGGCGGCGGCACCGGCACCGGAGCCGCTCCCGTCATCTGCGAGCTCGCTCGCGAAGCCGGCGCGCTCACCGTCGGCATCGTCACCAAGCCCTTCCTCTTCGAAGGACGCCGCCGCATGCGACAGGCGGAGCTCGGAATCGCCGAGATGCGGAAGCACGTCGACACGATGATCGTCGTCCCGAATGAGAGACTGCTTGCCGTCGTCGGAAAGGGAATCCCGTTCCAGGACGCGCTCAAGAAAGCGGACGAAGTCCTCCTCCACGCAACACAGGGCATTTCCTCGCTCATCTCCGTCACCGGATTGGTGAACGTGGACTTCGCCGACGTCCGCACGGTGATGGCGGAAGGCGGATCGGCGCTCATGGGAACGGGAATCGGACGCGGCGAGAACCGCGCGATCGAAGCCGCCCAACAGGCGATCGCCAGCCCGCTCCTCGACAACATCTCCATCTCCGGGGCCACCGGCGTCCTCGTCAACATCACCGGCGGACAGGACCTCACACTCGGCGAAGTCCACCAGATCAACGAGATCATCCACGAAGCGGTGGGAGAAGAGGCGGAGATCATCTTCGGCGCGGTGCACGAGCCGGCGATGCAGGGCGAGATCAGAGTCACCGTCATCGCCACCGGGTTCGACAAGTCGATGGCGACAGGAGCGGCAGCGAGACAGGAAGCGGCGCCTGTGATTCAAAGCAAATCCGCTCCGGTTCTGCCGTTCCCGCAGCGAGTTGCACGAGGGATGGGTATCGCAAAAGGAAACAACTCTGGCGAAACGCAACGGAGAACGACTACTATTGGCCCCTCTTCAAATCCGTCCGTGACGACAAAGAGAAACGAGTCGTCAAGCGAGAGAGAAGAGCAGCAGGACCTGACGGACATGGAAATACCGACGTTCATTCGGAGACAGATGGACTGATGCGGCCGGCACTCGCCAGAGCACTCAGCTATACCACTGTCGCCAGCCTCGCGGGGCTGGCGATCTGGTTTACGCCCCAGCTTGGACCGGTGCGCGCGATTCCTTTCGCGCCCGTCGTCGTCGTCCATCCCGAGCTGCCGCAGACGGACTACGTCTCGTCGCCGATGCTCGTCTTCGCGTCCACCGTTCCCGTCATAGATACGGTAGCAGTCGCCGGCGTTATCCAGTCGTCACTATTCGCCGCGCTCGACAACACGGCGCGCGACGAGCTCCCGAGATCGGCCCGCCACAACCTCGCATACTCGCTCGCCGACATCTTCGAGTACAAAGTCGACATGAGCCGAGACATAGATGAAGGCGACAGGTTCCACGTGCTCGTTGAGAGACTGTCGCAGCCGAACGGAAGAATCATCGTCAGCAAGATCCTCGGCGCCCGGCTCGGCCTCGACGGCGGGCAGACCACCGTCGAGGCGATCCGCTTCAATTCGACGAACAGCAGCGCGCAGTACTTCGACGCGCAGGGCAAATCGCTTCGCGCCGCGTTCCTCCGCGCCCCGGTCAACTTCCGCCGCATCTCGAGCGTGTTCGGCATGCGCTACCACCCGGTGCTCGGCAACTGGCGCAATCACAAGGGAACCGACTACGCGGCGGCGATGGGAACGCCGGTGCGCTCGGTCGGCGACGGCGTGATCATCTCCATCGGATGGCACGGCGGGTACGGCAACGCGATCGACGTCCGTCACAACAATGGAATGGTGACGCGCTACGGCCACATGCGGAACTTCGCGCAGGGAATGCGCTACGGAAAACGGGTCGACATGGGAACGACGATCGGATACGTGGGGATGACCGGCTTGGCGACGGGCCCGCACCTCCACTTCGAGGTGATCGTCGGGGGAGTGCAGCACGACCCGCGCACCGCTCTGAGAAGTGCCGGCGGGGATCCGATTTCCTACTCCGAGAAGTCGCTGTTCGACAAGACCCGCGCGATGACGCTGAACGGGTTGGCGGCGGCGAAGGTGGCTACGACCGTCCGCGATAACGAATAGAGTCTGCTGTACGGTTTTGCTGTACGGTTACAGATCGTTGATGGGCTCTGACATCCACAGAACGGAAGCAGGGAGCCGAAAGCGGGGCAGCAGCATAGCCTGGAGCTTTCATACCCGAGCGGGAGCTCGGGTTTTTTGTTGCCCCTAAGCGATCGCCGAGCGAGCCGGCGCATCAGATCGCTTTGTACGTTTGCCGGCCTTTCGGAGGGATTTTGCCCTCGGCGCTTTTTGCTGGGTGACACCCACGTTGATCCGTGTGTCGAATCCGACGTTCTTCAGCCAACTCATGAGCTGATCAACGCTGATGCGGCTGAGTTCGCCGTACAGGAATTCGCGCGCTTTTCTTCGGTAGGTTTGGAGGGCAGCAGCCAGCTGCGTGAGATTCCAGCGATTTTCCGCGTGCAACTCGTAAAGCGGATTTGCGAGGGCGAGCTTTGCGGCAAAAAGCGCGGGATTGTCGACATCTACACGTACCCATGCTCGCCCCGCCCCGATCACAAACTGCTCGTCGTTAACAAATACTGTTGCGCCCTGCTGAAGCTTTTTCCAGTATTGCGCAGGTTTGGCCTTGCTGAAGTCGTATTCGGGCAGCATTTCATCATCGTCGTCGAGCCTAGCGACAATTGCTTCGGCGACGCGTGCAGGCCTATTCCCCTTCTTCATGACGCAGCCGTTCTCGACGGGTGGCGAGTCGAGCGCTGATGATGTGAACGGTGTCGTCGCCGCGCTCGACGTGGGCGACTACCAGTAGGCGACTGTTATCGGAATAACCGACAAGCAGGTACCGAGCTTCTGCGAGAGAATGCCAATCATCCGGCTTTCTCCTTGAGAATGGATCGTTGAAAGCCGTCCTCGCTTCTGCGAACGAGATACCATGCTTCGGAAAGTTTCCAGCGGCTTTTGGTTCGTCCCATGTGAAGCGCGGGTCCATCTCTCACAAAAGCGAGACCCGCTGCGACCTGTATCATCAAATTCCCGCATGCGTACATTCAACGGAACGAAACGAAGTCTGCAAAGTGCAATTGCAACGAAATCATTCCATCTGAAGGAAAATGACTCCCGATAACTCAAAGAGCGCAACCGATTCACAAGTCTGGTTCATCACCGGATGCTCGACGGGCTTCGGCCGAGATCTGGCGAAGGCCGTTCTCGCCAAAGGATTCCGCTGCGTCGTCACCGCGCGGAATCCGAAGCAGGTCGAGGACATCGCCGCCGGCCACGGCGACAACGCGCTCGTCCTCGAGCTCGACGTCACCGACCGCGCGGAAGTCGCGGCCTCCGTCAAAAGCGCCGAGGAGAAGTTCGGAAGAATCGACGTCCTCGTGAACAACGCCGGCATCGGGTACTTCGGCGCGATCGAGGAGAGCGAGGAAGACGAAGTGCGCCGGATGTTCGAGATCAACTTCTGGGGTCTCTCGGCGATGACCCGCGCGGTACTGCCCGGAATGCGGAAGCGGAGATCGGGCCACATCGTCAACGTCTCTTCCATTGGCGGACTCACGACATTTCCAACCGTCAGCTACTACAGCGCGACGAAATTCGCCGTCGAAGGATTCTCCGAATCCCTAGCCAAGGAAGTCACGCCACTCGGCATCAAAGTCACGCTTGTAGAACCAAGCGGTTTCAGGACAGACTGGGCGGGACGGTCCGCGAACGAGTCGAAGCAAAAGATTGCGGATTATGCGGATACCGCCGGACAGAACCGGACCAATCTCCGGACGTACAGCGGAAAGCAGCCGGGTGATCCGGTGCGCGCCGCTGACGCGATCATCAATGCAGTCACGTCGCCGGCGGCCCCGCTGCATCTGCTTCTGGGGAGAGCGGCGCTCAAGAATGCGCGCCTCAAGCTCGACGCGCTGAAAAAGGATTTCGACGCGTGGGAGGACGTCACGGTCGGAGCCGATTTTCCGGACGGGGGAGAGCAAGGGGCGTAGCGTACAGGGCCGGGTTTGTCGCTGGGCTCGGAGACCGAGTGTCCCAAAGCAGGGAGCCGAAAGCGGAACAGCTTTGTAGCTCCGCGCTTTCATACTCGCCTTCCGCGCCACGACGGTTTTTTCAGAACGTAAGGCGAAAAGAGAAGCACCCGGCTATGAGGCTGCCGAGCTTAAGCTCCCTGCTTTGTGACTCTCGACGGGAGAGTCCAGTCGCGATCTCAGAATTGCAAGAACCCGAAGAGGCTACTTCCGCGATTTTTCCCTGAGCTCCTCGAACCAGTTGTCGCTTGGCGACGTCGTAGCGGCCCGATAACGCGGTGCGGAGGCGGTCTATGGTGGCGGTCATTTCTTCGACGAGTTCTTCAGCTCCTCGAGGAAGTTCTCCACGAACACGATTTTGCTCTCGGCGGGAGACCCGAGGATCCGCGGGAAAAGAAAGCGCTTGTCATCGGGAGCGACATCGTAGCCCTGATGATTCGCGCCGCCGGGGAAAATACCTATGGAGGTAAAAAGGGGTGTCGTCGCTCCCACCGAGAACCTGGCGCCGGTAGTCACCGCCACGGAATTCAGCGTGCCGCTCCCTCGATAAAAGAGCTCGCGTCCACTGTGGGCCCAGACAGGCTCCGACCCTCCCTGAGTGGAAATCGGCCATTTCGCCGAGCCCACATTGGGGAAGGGCACGACGTAGATCTCGTCGCGTCCTGTCTCATTGGACGCGTACGCGAGCCAATGTCCATCGGGCGACAGCGCGGGGTGGCGCTCCATGAACGTGGTCGTGATGAGCGCGACCGGCGCGGAGTCGATGCCAGGTCGCATCGCGTAGATGTCACCATTCCCCGCCTCCAGAGTGCTGCTGCGGATGATGAGCCACTTGCCATCGTGGCTCCAGAGCGGCTCGCCCAGACGGAATTTCGTATCCGCCTGGAGCACCGCTTGCGCACTCCCGTCAGCGCGCTTGGTCCAGATGTCGTCGTCATTGCGAGCGTTGCCTTCGTATGTGATGCTGCGCCCGTCGGGCGTCCAAACCGGATATTGGTTGATGCTGCCGTCGAACGTGAGCTTCAGGCTGGGCCCGCGGTCGAGCTGCTTCACCCAGATGTCGATCTTATTCGCGGTCTCCTGCGAAACCGCGGCGCGCGTGCCGTCGGGCGAAAGCGCCACGTGGTAGAACCTGCCCTTCCACGACGGATCCACTTGAGTGACCTTTCCCTGCCTGTCGACCCAAACCAGCTCCCGATCCAGCCCCGAAGAGCCGCTCACGTAAACCAGCGTACCGTCCGTCAAAACATCGAAATCGCTTGCCTGGTTAGCGCCTACGCGCACGCCCTGCGCGATCGTCAGCGGGTTACCGCTCACTTTTCCGGTGCGCAGGTCGAAGGAAACCAACATCAGCGCGCCGTTTTCGGTTACGTAGATGATTCGGTCGGGCGGAAGAAATTTTCCGCGCATTCCGCTCACGATCACCCGGTGTTTGAGCGTCGCCAGGTCCCCGACGGCGATGTCCGGCGCCTTCGGCCGCCCGGTCAATGCGCCCCGCGATCCATAACTGATGGTGAAGAGAAGCGTTTTTTCGTCCGGCAGCACGTCCGGCCAGCGGTGCGTGATCTCGTGCGTGGCGGTGTCCAGCTTCGTTACCGGCGAAAGGCGCGCGGCGGGAGACTCAGCCATGCGGACGATTTCGTGGGACGACGATCCGGTGGCGTAAATGAATCCATCGGGACCGAATGTGGCGCCCGCTCCGGCGATGGAATCCGAGATCTGAATCGGAGCGCCGCCATTCAGAGCGACGACTTTGAGGAGGCCTATGGGACTGAGGTAGCCGACCCTGGTGCCATCGCGCGAAATGAAGGGAGAATAAGCGTTCTCGACGCCGGGAATGACAGTGCCGTGGAGCTGGCCTCGCTCCCGCAGCATCAGCTTGAGTCCAGGAGCGGCATACACCAGCCGCGATCCATCCGGAGACAGCGCGACGCGCCCAAGGTTGCCCGTCACCACTTCCGCGGAATCCACTCCGAGCACGTACCGCACGACCTGCTTTCGCGGCGCGGGTTTGAACAGCGACCAGAGCGAGAGCGCGGCGAACAGCGCGGCGAACAGCGCGGCGGTCGCGAAGGCCGCGGCGGCGAAGCGCTTCCAGCGTCTCGCTTCCATTGTCTGCCCATGAGTGGTGCGCGAAGCGATGGTGAAATGCGGATTCTGCAATGCTTCGGCGAATTCTTTCGCCGAGGAGAATCTGTCGGCGGGGAGTTTCGCGAGAGCTTTCTCCACCGCGCACACGACGTTGAGCGGAATCGTGGGGCGGAGCGTGGTGAGCGGCTGCGGCTCGCTCGTCATCAGCTTGGCTATGATGGCCTGCGCGCTGTTGCCAGAGTGCGGCGGCTCGCCGGACAGCATCTCGTAGGTGACCGCGCCGAGCGAGTAGATATCGCTGCGCGCGTCGATCGTGCGCTCGCCGACGGCCTGCTCGGGACTCATGTACTGCGGGGTGCCGAGGGAGAGACCGGTTTGCGTGAGACGTCCGCCGCCGGCCGCGCTCACCGCGAGAGCGATTCCGAAGTCGGCCACGAGTGCCTGCCCGTCATGCAGAAGAATGTTTTCCGGCTTGATGTCGCGGTGGATGACGCCGTGACGGTGTGCATAGTCGAGCGCGCCCGCGACTTCCTTCGCGATCCGGACGGATTCGCCGATCGGCAGCTGGCGCTCGCGATCGATCCGCGAGCGGAGCGATTCGCCGACGACGAACGGCATCACATAGTAGAGCAGTGAATCGGCTTCACCCGAATCGAGAAGCGGCAGGATGTGCGGGTGCTGGAGCTTGGCGGTGGTCTTGATCTCCGACAAAAACCTCTCGCTGCCGAGCGCCGCGCCGAGGTCGGGGTGCAGCACCTTGATCGCGACGTCGCGGTCGTGCTTGAGGTCGTGGCCGAGGAAGACCGTCGCCATTCCGCCGGCGCCGATCTCCTTGGACACTTCATAGCGGCCGGCGAGGGCGGCGGTGAGGCGTTCGATGGTCGACATTTGAGGTGGTCCAAGATAGGGTCAGGATGCGTGGGGGCGCCAACGGAAAATCGGGGGCCGGAGGGGTTATCTTGGACGGAAAGCAACTGCAAACGGAGAAGTACACGTTGTCCGCTGAGCGCCGGACGCTGGGCGCTACTCGCTACCGACGTAAGGACGCTATTACCCGCGTTCCCAGATAACCGATACCGAGATTAATGGCCCTGATAAAACGCCGACCCGGCGATCTGCCGCAAAAAAGTCTCTGGAAGCGGATAAAGGATGTCGCGCTCACGGACATCACGGTTTTCGTCCCCGGGCGGGCGGGGTCCATTCAGGGATCGCTCGACTCCCTCGAGGAGATTCTCCTCGACGCAGACTTCGGCGTCGCGACGACGCTCGCGCTGACCGCCGAGATAGAGGCGCAGGCGAGACGCGGGTTCATCCAGACGCAGAACGATTTTCTGAGCGCGCTGCGCTCCGGAATCGCAGTAGCGCTCAAGAAGGGGAACAGCGACCCATCCTTGAGAATCGACGGAGCGAAGCCGGCGGTGATTCTCGTCGTCGGCGTGAATGGAGCCGGGAAGACGACGTTCATCGCCAAGCTTGCGTCAGCGCTGCGTCAGAATGGGAAGAAAGTGATTCTTGGCGCGGCGGATACATTTCGCGCCGGAGCGATAGATCAGCTACGCACTTGGGCGGATCGAACCGGATCGGCTTTCGTTGGCGGAGCCGCCGGCGCTGACCCGGCGTCGGTCGCGTTCAACGCAGTGGACGCGGCAGTGACGAAAGACGCCGACGTCGTCATCGTCGATACTGCCGGGAGGCTGCACACGAGTGATTCACTTATGGAAGAGCTGCGGAAGATCAATCGCGTCATCGGCAAGCGTCTTCCCGGCGCGCCGCACGAAACGCTTCTCGTCCTCGACGGAACGATCGGACAGAATGCGGTTCAGCAGGCGAAGATTTTCGCGGAGGCGATCCCGGTGACGGGACTCGTAATCACGAAGCTCGACGGAACGGCGAAAGGCGGGATCGTCGTCGCGGTGCACTCGGAGATCGATGTGCCGGTGAAGTTCGTCGGAACGGGCGAGAGCGTGCAGGATCTGGCGGAGTTCGATGCAATCCAGTTCGCTGCGGACGTTTTGGGGGAGTGAACTGCGAACGAATGAACGACAAGCCGGGAGCTGACAGCGAAATGCAGCCGGCGGCTACTGGCTGGCTACGACCAGACAGTTCGTGCGCACCGAACACTGCGGCGCGTTTGCTCGTTACTCGCTACTCGTTGAATGACTGAGCGCTCTCCCTCCTCACGCATCTACCTGGAGATGCCCATCAACTACTTGAAGGGCGTCGGCCCGATCCGCGCCGAGGGGTTCAGGAAGATGGGAGTCGCGACCGTCCGCGATCTGCTCTGGCACATCCCCCATCGCTACGAGGACGCGACGACGATCGCGCCGATCTCCTCGCTCCAGCCGGGAATGGAAGCGACGGTCGTCGGTGAGGTGATCTCGAAAGGCGTGATCCCGACACGCAAGGGATTGCGAATCTTTCAGGCAGTCCTGCGTGACGACACGGGAATCATCGAGGCGAGCTGGCCGGGTCAGCCGTACCTCGACCGATCGATCAACAAGGGCGACGTAATGCTGCTCGCCGGTCCGGTTCGATTTTACCACGGACGGCAGCTTCTTCCCCGCGAGTTCGTTCAGCTTGGCAAGGACGACGGGGGAATGAAGGAAGGGCGTGTTCTCTCTGTCTATCCGGCGACCGAAGGGCTCTCCTTCAAGGTCATCCGCAACATCATCGATGCCCAGCTCGACAGTCTCCTGCCGCTGTTGCGGGAGTATCTCCCTGATGAAATTCTGAAGATCGCCGGCGTCCCGCCGCTGCGTGATGCGATACGCATGCTGCACCGCCCGAAGACGATCTCCGACGGCCTTCGCGGCCGCGATCGCCTCGCATTCGAGGAGCTGCTCTTCATGCAGATCCTCCACCGTAAGGCGAACGCGCTCAAGCGCCAGCGGCGGAAGGGAATCGTCTTCACGAACAAGCGCCAGCTGACGACGAAGCTGAAGGCAGTTCTGCCGTTCACTCTGACCGTCGCGCAGACGAGTGCGATCCGCGAGATCGTCGCCGACATGGTCACCGACCGGAAAATGCACCGGCTTCTTCAGGGCGACGTCGGGAGCGGAAAGACAATCGTTGCGCTCTTCGCGTCGCTGCTGGCAATGGAGAACGGATATCAGGCGGCGTTCATGGCGCCGACGGAGCTTCTTGCCGAGCAGCACTTCAGAACGTTCGCTCGGCTGCTGGAGCCGCTCGCAATTGTTCCACTTCTCGTGACGGGGAGTCTTCAGCCGCGCGACAGAAGAAGAGCGGCGGAGCTGATGGCGAAACCCGAGCCGCTGCTCATCGTCGGAACGCACGCCTTGATCGAGCAGACGTCGATTTTCGGAAAGCTCGGGTTCGTCGTCATCGACGAGCAGCAGCGATTCGGCGTCGAGCAGCGCGCCGCGATCGGCGCAAAGGGCGACAGTCCCGACGTTCTCCTCATGAGCGCGACACCGATCCCGCGCTCGCTCGCGCTCACGGCCTACGGTGATCTCGACGTGAGCACACTCGACGAGCTCCCCGCCGGGCGGCTGCCGATCACGAGCGTGATGCGTCCGGAATCGGCGCGCGACAAGATTCTCGCATTCGTCGATCGGGAAGTCTCGAAAGGGCGACAGGCGTACATCGTTTACCCGGTGATCGAGGAGTCGGAGAAGCTCGACCTCAAGGCGGCGACGACGATGTACGAATCGCTGTCGAAGGGTGTTTTTTCACAGCGTCGCGTCGCGCTTCTCCACGGAAGAATTCCCGCCGACGAGCGCGAGAAGACGATGCGCGCGTTTCGCGACGGCGAGGTCGATGTGCTTGTCTCGACCACTGTGATCGAAGTGGGAATCGATGTCGCCAATGCGACAGTAATGCTCGTCGAGCACCCCGAGCGATTCGGTCTCTCTCAATTGCACCAGCTTCGCGGCCGGGTGGGCCGAGGCGCCGAAGCGTCCTACTGCATTTTGCTCGGCGACGTCGGCGAAGAGGCAGGGGAAAGACTCAGGATTCTCGTCGAGACGGAAGACGGATTCGAGATCGCGCGCGCCGATCTCCGGCTGCGCGGGATGGGAAACATCTTCGGACAGGAGCAGAGCGGGGCGCCGGTGTTTCGCATCGCCGATCCGGTGCGCGATGAAGCGCTCGGGGTGCAGGCGCGAGTCGCGGCGGAGATGCTGCTGGTGAAGGATCCGGAGCTGAACACGAAGCCCAATCAGGGCATTCGAAAAGTTCTGGCGGGGAGGTACGCTAGAGCGCTTGAGTTATTCAGAGTTGGGTAACCGCGAAGTGATAAACTGAAAGTGCTGAGCACTTGCCGTTCTTTTTTCCGCAGTTGATCTACCCTTTGGGATTGGCGAGCCTTTTCTTGATTCTCTCCAGCTCCGCGTTCACCTTCGCGAGCTGCTCCCGGAGCGCCGCGATCTCCTCGTCCCGTGACCGCACCGCGTCCTTGTCCACGACGGTCACCGTGCCCGGGGTCATCGTCGCGGCCGGAACCGACGCGCCGGTCTTCAGCGCCTGTGCAACCGCCGCCGTTCTTCGTAGCACGACGGCTTCCGAGCGATACCATATCGCCGAATCGGCGCCGAGGTAGGCGTCGAAACCGCTGATTCCGGCGACGAGCGAGCCGTTCTTGTTGTTGGGATCGACCTTGTACAGTGCGCGCCAGAAGCCGGCCTCCGTCGCTTCACGCGTCCCACGGTGGGCGGCGATGAAATCGGCGAGCACCTTGTCGGCCGATTCATACTTTCCGCTGTCGCCGTCCATCCGCGCCGTCGCGATCGCCGTGTTCCACTGCTCGCGCACGGACGGCGCGCCCCGGTGCAGGTGCGCGCATCCGCCGACGGCGACGACGGAAAAAAGGAGTGCCAGCCGTCTCACGCCGGGGTCCGCATCGGCTTCATGTCGTCCTTGCGGCGGATGCCCGCAATGCGCGTCGGCAACGTCACCGTGAACGTCGTCCCTTTGTTCAGCTCGCTATCCACCGAAATGCTGCCTCCGTGGGCTTCGACTATTTCCCTAGCAATCGCCAGGCCCAAACCGGAGCCTTTCGCCGACGCCTTCGCCTGATTGTCCGCCTGGAAAAACTTGTCAAAGATTTTCGGCAGCTGCTCCGGCGCAATCCCTGCTCCGGTGTCCTTCAGGACGATGCAGATCTCGCCCTCGCAGTACTCGACGTCCAGGTCGACCCGTCCGTGCCGGGGGGTGAACTTGAACGCGTTGGAAAGGAGATTTCCCAGCACTTCGTTGACGCGATCCTCGTCCCAAAAGACCTTGTCGGGAAGATTGGTAGCGTGCTTGACGTTGAATGTGATGTCACGCTGCATCGCCAGAACCTTGAATGACGTCTCGAGGTGCTCGAGGTAGCGGCGCAGATTGATCTCCCGCGGGTCGATCTTTCCGCCCCTCGCTTCGAAGCGGCTCACGTCGAGCAGCCTCTTTATCAGACGCGTCAGACCGTTCGCCTGTTTCACCAAAGTCTGCGAGATCTCGCGCTGTTTCGGATTGAGCTCCCCGTAGATGTTTTCCTGGAGCAGCTCCAGGTATCCGATGATGACGTTGATCGGCGTCTTCAGCTCGTGTGAGGCGACGGAGATGAACTCCGCCCTCAGGCGGTTGAGCTCGGCGAGCTGATTGGCCATGGACTCGTAGCTGGCTGCAAGACGGCCGAACTCGTCGCTCCGGGATGGAGCTAGATCCATCTTGTAGGAGAGATCGCCATCGGCGACGGCCTTCATTCCGCGCTCCAGCTCATAGATCGGACGGCCTATCGCGCGCATCAGCACGATTCCGACAAGGATCGCGAGCAGCGCTACGATGAAGAACGATCCCGCGGCCAGCCGCTCGGCTTCGGTCGTCGCGTCGGCCGCTTCGGCGACACGCCGCCGCGTACTTTCGCGCAGACTAACGCCGATCGTTGCCAGCGAGCTGTCTATGGCCGCGATTGCGGGACGGGATCGCTGCGTCGATATCAGCTCCGAGACGGTCGTCTTTCCGGATACCGCGGCCTCGTACTCGTCCTTCGTTGCCGATCTAAGAGTGTCCGTCGCCGCCCGAATTCGGTCGGCCGAAAAACCGAGCTTGTAGTTGTCGAGCGAGTCCGCCATTGCCGCGAGATGATCCAGTTCGCGGTTCATTTGCGTCTCGCTCGCCGGCTCATGCACGAAAAGGACGGCATCCTCGGCGCGGCGGAGATCGTCAGTGCTCGACTTGAACGTGCCGAGGAGGAGCGACGCCGCGAACTCACGGTCGCGGAGCAGGCGCGTCGTTGTGTGCAGCTTCTCCAGTGAATTAATCGCGAGCAGGAGCGGGATGAGCAGAATGACCGCCATCGACACCATGCCGGCGGTGAGACGCGTGCGCAGCGTCATCTCAGTTGACTCTCCACAGGTGAGAGTCTAGCTTGCCGCCGCCGCCACGCCCGCCGACATTACGAATTACCAATGACGTCCTCACCGTTTGACTACGCGAGAATAGCCGAGCTTCCTTCGTACGCCGGAAAATCCGTGCGTGTACGCGGCTGGGTTACTCACGTGCGTTCGTCGGGGAAGGTGGCTTTCGTTGTCATCCGCGACGGCAGCGGAATTCTTCAAGTTGTATTGGTGAAAAATAGTCTCCCGCCGGAGTCCTGGGAACGCTTCGCCATTCTTACGCAAGAGACGTGCGTCGAGATAGATGGGGAAGTGAAGCTCGACAAGCGCGCGCCGGGCGGAGTCGAGCTTGGAGCGAGCTCGCTGGCGGTTCTGGGGAGCAGCCCGGTCGACTACCCGATCCAGCCCAAGGAGCACGGCGTCGATTTTCTCCTCGACCACCGCCATCTCTGGCTGAGGAGCCAGCGCCAGCGGGCCGTCGCGCGGGTGCGCCACGAGATCGAGCAGGCAATCCGCGACTTCTTCTACGAGCGTGATTTCACCCTCGTCGACACACCGATACTGACTGCCGCAATTGGCGAGAGGAGCGGGCTTTTTGCAACGGACTATTTCGACGAAGGGACGGCCTATCTCGCCCAGACGGGGCAGCTCTACGGCGAGGCGGCCGCCGCCGCGCTCGGAAGGATCTACTGCTTCGGTCCGACCTTCCGCGCAGAAAAGTCGAAGACCCGCCGCCACCTCACCGAGTTCTGGATGTGCGAGCCGGAGGTTGCGTTCAACGACTCGAACGACAACATGAAGCTGCAGGAGGATTTCATCTCCTACATCGTCGCCCGCTGCCTCGACCGGAAGCAGGAAGAGCTGAAGGAGCTCGAGCGCGACACATCGAAGCTGGAGGCGGTGAAGACTCCTTTTCCGCGAGTGAACTACTCCGACGCCGTGAAAATGGTTCAGGCGAAGGGCAGCGACACGAAGTGGGGCGACGACCTCGGCGCCGAGGACGAGTCGCTGCTCGTCGAGCGGGCCGACAGACCTGTGTTCATCTACAACTATCCGAAGGAAGCGAAGGCGTTCTACATGAAGGAGAATCCGGACGATCCGCGGACGGTTCTCTGCGACGACCTGCTCGCGCCCGAGGGTTACGGCGAGATCATCGGCGGATCGCAGCGCGAAGACGATTACGACAAGCTGCTGCGCCGCATCACGGAGGAGAACCTCCCGCTCGATGCGTACGGCTGGTATCTCGACCTACGGAAGTACGGGACGTTCGTGCATTCGGGATTCGGGCTCGGCCTCGAGCGCACCGTCGCGTGGATCACGGGGATACCGCACATTCGCGAGACGATCGCGTTCCCCAGGCTGATGAATCGACTCAGGCCGTAAGGCAACCGAGAACTACACAGGCGCATCGTGGGATCGCGTGGTTTATGGGGCCGAAGCGGCAAAATGATCAGATATGAGAAAACGACACCGGTGACTGCGTAGTCTGGCATCTCGCTCGAACGACCATAGCGTAGCCTGACCCTCCGTTTCACCCTCGAAACTCAGAGCGGTGCCTCTGGCTTCTCGCACCTGTGTATTTCTCGGTTGCAGTTCTTTATCCGAGTTCCTCGCGCTTCGCCTCGTCCCAGAGCGCGTCGAGCTTCTCCAAACCGAGCGAGCTGAAGTCGAGCCGGCGCTCGCGGGCCAGCGACTCCATTCGCGTGAATCTCTTCTCGAACTTTGCGTTCGCGCGGTCAAGCGCGAGCGACGCGTGGACGCCGGCTTTTCGGCAAAGGTTCACAACCGCGAAAAGGAGATCACCGAGCTCGTTCTCGAGGGCATCGTGACGTGCATCGAGCACCGCGGCACCGGCGGCGTTGTGCTTCGGCGGTGACTTCACCAGCTCGCTGCGAACTTCCGTCAACTCTTCCTCGACTTTCTCCGACGGCCCGTTCACATCGGGCCAGTCGAAGCCGACTCCGGCGGCGCGATCCTGCAGCCGGTGCGCGCGATGGAGCGACGGCAGGGAAGCGGGGAGTCCTTCGCCGAGCTCCGTCCGCTTCTTCGCTTTCGTTTTCTCCCACAGCGGGCGCGCGCCGTCGGCGTACAGGTGCGGATGCCGCTCCTTCATCTTCGAGATCAGCCCGCTGGCGACGTCCGCGAAACCGAATGCGCCGCGCTCCTCGGCCATCACCGAATGAAAGAGCACCTGGAGAAGCACGTCGCCGAGCTCTTCCCGCATCTGCGCGTCCTCCTTCGCGCTGATCGCTTCGTCGAGCTCGTGACCTATACTATGGGCATCACATTTACACCGCCAATGGACGAGTCAATCAAGCGCGCCCGGGTCGAGATAGATCTGGGCGCGCTGCAGCGTAATGGAGCGGCGCTTCAACGGCACTCCGGAGTCCCGCTCCTGCCGATGGTCAAGGCGGACGCATACGGACTCGGTGCGCAGGAAGTTGTGCGCGCGCTGGAGAAGCTCGAGCCGTGGGGATACGGCGTAGCGACGGTGTCGGAAGGCAAAGAGCTTCGCGACCTCGGTATCAAGAGACGCGTTCTGATATTCACACCGGTTCTTGCCGAAGAGATGGCGGCTGCTGCGAGGGCCGATCTCACGCCCGTACTCGGGGATGCGCTGGCGATCGCGGCATGGCGAAAATACGGTGCCGGAAAGCCGTGGCACTATTCGATCGACACCGGAATGAGCAGAGCCGGCGCGCATTGGCGCGACGTGCTCGCTTCGCCGGCGAGCGCGAATAAGGGCGGCGAGCCCGAAGGCGTCTGCACGCACTTTCATTCCGCCGAGCTGGATGATGGATCGATGGACGAGCAGGAGAAGAGATTCGAGACAGCGCTCGGAAAGCTGGGAAACACGCCGAAGTACGTGCACACCGACAACAGCGCCGCGATCGTTCGGCACGGGCGCTCGAATCGAAGCTTCGTGCGGCCGGGAATCTTCCTGTACGGGGTCGGCAGTGGAAAGACGGTGAAGCTGCAGCCCGAGCCTGTCGTCACGTTCTCCGCGCGCATCGTTGAGATACGAGAGATCGCACGCGGCGACACCGTGAGCTACGACGCAACATTTCTCGCGAGCGGACGCACGCGAATCGCGACGATCGCTGCCGGCTACGCAGACGGTTATCCTCGCGCGCTGAGTAACATCGGGAAGGCGTCCGTCAGAGGAAAACTCGTCCCAATTGCCGGAATCGTGACGATGGACATGATCATGCTCGACGTCACCGACATCCAGTGCGAGATCGGTGACGTTGCGTATCTCCTCGGCCGCGATGGCAAGAATCTTCTGACCGTCGAAGAGGTCGCCGCATCGGCTTCCATCTCGCCCTACGAATTCCTTACCGGACTGAGATCGAGGGTCGAGCGCGTTTACGCCGGAGGGGAAGCGTGAAGCGCGCGGCGATAATCGTGCTCGATGGAGTCGGGATTGGCGAAGCGTCCGATGCCGCGTCGTACGGCGACAAGGGAAGCGACACGCTCGGCAACGTCGCGAGATCGCTGAAAGGTCTCGATCTTCCGAGTCTCGAGCGGCTTGGCCTGGGCAATATCAGAAAGCTGGACGGTGTCGCGCCGAGAAAGGACGCCAGCGGTGCGTGGGGGCTGATGAAGCCGGCGTCGGCAGGGAAGGACAGCACGACGGGACACTGGGAGATTGCGGGCGTTCATCTCAAGAAAGCATTTCCGACTTGTCCCAAGGGTTTTCCGCGTGAGCTGCTCGAGGCATTCGCGTCCAGAACCGGTCGCGGCGTAATCGGCAACGTCGCATCGAGCGGCACTGCCGTGATCGAGAAATTCGGTGAGGAGCACGAGCGTACCGGCGCGTGGATCGTTTACACGTCCGCGGATTCGGTCTTCCAGATCGCTGCGCACGAGCGCGTCGTGCCGCTCCCCGAGCTGTACGCGGCGTGCGAGATGGCGCGCGACATGCTCGTTCCGCCGTACAACGTTTCGCGAGTGATCGCCCGTCCCTTCGAGGGATTTCCCGGGCGCTACGCGAGAACGGCGAACAGGAGGGACTACTCGATTCAGCCGCCCGGCGAAACTCTGCTCGACGCGCTCGAAGCGGCGGGCATTCCGCGTTCGGGAGTGGGAAAAGTCGACGATCTGTTCGCCGGCCGAGGGATCCGCTCGCGGCACACGTCGTCGAACAGCGAAGGCATCGCGTTGATCCGAGAGTGGATTCAGGGCTCGGAGAGTGGGATCCTCTTCTCCAACCTAGTAGATTTCGACCAGCTGTACGGGCACCGAAACGACGTTGCGGGGTTCTATAGAGCGCTGGCCGAATTCGACAGCGCTTTGCCCTCGATCTTATCCGATCTCAAAGAGGAAGACCTGCTGTTCATAACTGCCGATCACGGCAACGATCCGACGACCCCTTCGACCGACCACGCTCGCGAGAACGTTCCATTGCTCGCGGCAGGCAAGCGTGTGCACCCGGGCGCCATCGGCGCGCGTAAGAGCTTTTCGGATCTGGGTGCGACCATCGGTGAATGGATGGGCATTCCCTTCCGGGGACGCGGCGAGTCCTTCCTCGCTTCAATGATCAGATGACGACCAGGACAGGCAAGGAAGAAGCGCTCCGAAAAGCGGCGTTTGCCGCGCTCGACAACGCTTATGCCCCCTATTCGGGATTCCGCGTCGGAGCCGCGATCAGCACCCGCGAAGGTCAGACGATTCCGGGGTGCAACATCGAGAACTCGGCTTACGGTCAGGCGATTTGCGCGGAAACCCTTGCCATAGCCTCCGCTGTCTCACAAGGACTGAAGCACTTCGACTCGCTTGCCATCGCGACCGAAGCGGACGAGCCGACGCCACCATGCGGTGCCTGCCGGCAGGTTCTGAACGAGTTCGCTCCCGACATCCACATTACGAGCTATACGCGTGAAGGGAAGTCGGCGAGCTGGTCGCTCAGCGAGCTTCTTCCTTACGCATTTCTCTTCGACACTCACGTGGAACCAGGTTCTTGACGCTTCAGTCACGCATAATCCGCTGCAGCGCGATTCTCGCCTCAGCTCTCGCAATCGCGTCCTGCTCGGAGAAGCTGGAAAACGATGCGGGCTGTCCAATTCTCTGCCCCGATCAGAGCGGTGCCGTCCAGAACGTCACCCTCGACGCGGTGATCCTCGATACGACCATCGCCTCGATCTCCGGCCTCGGCACGGAGCAGGGACTGCTCATCGCTTCGCGCGGTGATTCGCTCGACACGCGCGCGATCATCCGGTACGATTCGCTGCCCGCACGCTACCAGCCGAACGCATCGGACACCACGACGGCTGCGGTGAGCCTCGTCGACAGCGCATATCTCGCGATGCGCGTCGACACGTCGTCGCTCAAGATGACCGACCCGGTGACGTTAGAAGCGTACGACGTCGACACGACGTACACCGACCCCGCGGTGGCGGATACTTCGACCGCAGTCATCCTGCAGCTGTTTCGTCCCGACCGCCTGATCGGGTCGCAGGTCTACACGAAGACGCAGCTCAGCGACACGCTGCGGTTCTTCATCAGCAACGCCGTCGTTCTCAACAAGGCGCAGACAGGCGGGCGTCTCCGGATCGGCCTGCGCGCGAAAAGCACGACATCGACCCAGATCCGCATCTATTCGGCGGAAGCGGGGGCGGCGACGAGACTGTTCTACCGGGTGTCGGCCGACACGGCGATTCACCCATTCCTCTTCACTCCGTACTCGAAGACGCCGTCCGGTGCCCCGATCCTCGCCGCGAATCTCGCGGATTACACTGTGATCGCGAAAAGTCCGGCGCCGGCGCCGCCGACCACTTTGAACACCGGCGGACTTCCACCGCGAAGAGTCTACTTTCGATTTAACATCCCTTCGGTGATCGTCGATTCGTCGACCGTCATTCGCGCCGCGTTGCTGCTCACGCAAATCCCGAATCGCGCGATCGATCCACAGGACACGGTTTTCGTCACCGCCGCGCTGGTTCTTGCCGGAAAAGTGGTCACCGATCCGGCGCGCGCGTCCCAGATCCTCGCCGAGATACAGCTCGAGCCGGTCAGGATGGCGGTAGGAGACAGCGGAACCCGCGCGATCGAGCTCGCACCGGCGTTCGGCTTCTGGCACAACCTGAACGCCGAAGCGACACCGCGCGCGATTGTGCTGCGGAGCGTATTCGAGGGCATTTCACCGCTCGAGGCGCGATTCTTTTCCATGGAAGCGGCCGCGGGGCTTAGACCAAAGCTTCAAATCAGCTACGTGCGTCACGTACCGCTCGGCCTTCCATAAATGAAAACAGCAGTCGTGGCTCTCGCGTCGCTGCTGGCCGCGACGACCTCATTCGCGCAGGGCTCCTTGAGCGTCCAGGGATTCGGCTATCCGCCCGGACAGCTCAGCACGCGCGCACAAACGATGGGCGGAGCGATCGGCGAGCTGGATCCGCAGAGCGCGGTGAATCCGTCCTCGATCGCAGGCGGTGGCACGGCATCGCTCTATTTTCAGTATGACCCGGAATTCCGCACCGTCTCTTCGGGCGGCGTCACCGCCCACACAACGACGGCGCGCTTTCCAGTCATCGGTCTCATTTTTCCGGTGGCTGAGCGCTGGACGCTGGGACTTGGAGCGTCGACGCTCGTCGACCGCTCTTCGCTGACGCGCGCAACGCGCACGAAGATCGTAGGATCCGACACCGTCAGCGTCGACGAGCGGACGAAAGCGCTCGGCGCAATCGACGACATCCGCTTTGCGCTCGGCTGGTCGAGGTCACCGAGACTGAAAATCGGCGTCGGCGCGCATCTGTTCACCGGAACGAATCAGCTCACGCTGACGCAGCTTTATCCGGACAGCGCTAAATACTCCAACTTCCGCCAGAGCTCGCGCCTGAGCTACACCGGTGCCGCGCTTTCGGCGGGCGTCGAGCTTCATCCATCGAGCGTCATCGCTCTCGGGCTGTCGGCACGGAAGGGAGGCGCGCTGCGCGCTGAATCGGGTGACACACTGCTCGCGACCGCCAACGCTCCCGATCATTACGGCGCATCACTCTCATACACGGGATGGGGCGACGCGACGCTCGGCGTGCGCGTCGCGCGAGATCAGTGGAGCTCGATGCAGGCGCTGACCTTCTCGGGCGTCACCGCGTACGACGCGTGGGATTTCGGAGGCGGACTGGAAGCCGCCGGCCCGCGCATCTTCTCGCACGGGATGGTCGTTCGGATCGGCGTCCGCGATCGCACTCTTCCGTTCTCCAACACCGGCTCACGCGTCACCGAGTTTTCCGCCGGCGGCGGCTTCGGGCTCGAGCTCGCGCGCAACCGCGCGTCCCTCGACGTTGGACTGCAGCGCGCGAATCGCACGAGCGGCTCGTCGGTGAAGGAGCACGCTTACATCCTCAGCCTCGGGCTTCGGGTCACGCCCTGAGACGATGGGAGCGGCGGCGGAATCGTCTGAGCTGATCCTCGTCGCCGACGATATTTCCGCGAACGTCGAGCTGTTGATCGACCAGCTCGAGAGTCTTGGCTACAGAACGATAACCGCGGTGGACGGTCCTTCGGCGATGGCCGCCTGCTTCGAGCAGAAGCCCGATCTCTGCATTCTCGACGTCGCGATGCCGGCCGGTGACCTGGGCGTAGAAGACAGGCAGACCGGCTTCGAAGTCTGCCGCCGGATCAAGCGCGACCCGCGCACGTCGCGCATTCCGGTGATCTTCGTCACCGCGCTCAACGACACCAGCGACAGAGTGCGCGCGATCGAAGCCGGCGGCGACGATTTCCTCACCAAGCCGCACAATCGTCTCGTCCTTGGTGCGCGAGTGAGGAGCCTTCTAAAGCTCAAGGCGGCGACCGACGCGCTCGACGAAAGCCTCCGCAAGCTCCGTGAGCTGGAGAAGGTGCGCGAAGACTTGATGCGGATGATCGTCCACGATCTCAAGACTCCGCTTACCCTGGTTCTCGCCACGCTCGAGATGCTTGCGGACGGAAGCTTCGGCCAGGTCACATCGGCCCAGAAAACAGCGGTGTCGGACGCGGAGCTGAAGGCGGAAGATCTGCTCGCACTCATAGAGGACATTCTCGAGGTTGCGCGCATCGAGGAAGCGGGCATTCCGCTCACGCCGGTGCCTGTCGCGCCGGCCGCGCTGTACGCCGAGCTCACACACGAGTGGCAGCATCGCTTCCATCAGGAAAGGACGCGGGTGGAGATCGTCGTCGCCGAAGACGCGCCCGTATTTCACGCAGACCGCCACCTGATCAAGCGCGTGTTGGCGAATCTCATTCAGAACGCGATCACGCATTCAGCGCATCCGGTGGAGCTGCAGCTTCAGGCGCGGAGAATGGGGGAGGGAGTGCTTCTCACGGTCGCAGACAATGGACCGGGAATCCCGCCCGAGTACCATGAGCTGATCTTCCGAAAATTCGGCCAGGTCGGCATGCAGCGCGTTCCCCCATCGCGCAGCTCGGGGCTCGGACTCACGTTCTGCAAGCTCGTCGTCGAGATGCATGGTGGCCGCATCTGGGTTCAGAGCAGTGGCGGTGAGGGGAGCGCATTCCACATCGAGATGCCGCTGGAGCCGCAGATTACACGATGAAGGTTCTGATCGAGACCTTCGGCTGCCGGGCGAATCAGTACGACAGCGAGCGAGTGCGATCTCTCGTTCTCTCCAGCGGTTGTGAGGTTGTCGATACCGCCGAAGAAGCCGACGTCGCCATCTTCAACAGCTGCGCCGTTACGTCGGATGCGGAAGCCGATCTGCGTCAGAAGGTTCGCCGGCGCGCGCGAGAGAACCCGCAACTTCACAGCGTGATAATGGGATGCGCGAGCGGCCTCGAGATCGATCAGCGTGGTCGGGCATCTGCGGACGGCGTTTCGTTGATGACTCTGCCGACGGTGGACTCGCTGATCGGCGGCGCGGACTTCGATACAGTTGCGAAGGCGCTCGGTGTTTCCAATGGCGCGCGGCCAGGGACTCAACGTGGCGCGCGGGGGCTTCTCAGAATTCAGGACGGATGCGACGAGCGCTGCACCTTCTGTGCGACGACGATTGCGCGCGGTGCGAATCGCTCGCGGGGCGTGGCCGAGCTCGTCGAAGAGGCGGCGGAAATCGCCCGGACCAGGAACGAGATCGTGCTCACGGGCGCTCACATCGGATCATATGGCGGCGACATTGGCACGGTGCTGAGTGCGCTCGTCGAGACGTTGATCGCACGCGTGCCGTCGGTGCGCTTTCGCTTGTCGTCGCTCGAGGCGACGGAAGTCGATGCGCGGCTGATCGAGATCTTCCGTGAAGACCCGAGGCGGCTGGTTCCCTATCTGCACGCGCCGCTGCAATCGGGGAGCAATTCCGTTCTGAAGAGAATGGGTCGGCACTGGTACGACGCGTATTCCTATGCCGCCGCGATCGAAAGGATCCTGGATGGTCACGCGTGGTTCGGCCTTGGCGCGGACGTCATCGCCGGTTTTCCGGGAGAGACCAAAGGCGACCACGGCGAGACCGTAGCATTGGTCGAGAGTCTGCCGTTCACGTCGCTGCATGTTTTCCCGTACTCGGCGCGGCCCGGAACCGCGGCGCCTCGCCTCCGAGCGAATGTTCATTCCGCGGAAGTGACCCGTCGGGCGCGTGAGCTGCGCGCGATCGCGGCGGAAAGGGCCGACGCATACGCGCGACGCAGAGCGGGCAGCATCGCGGATGTTGTTGTGATTAGGTCCGCGGCCAAGGAATCGGGCAAACCGGGAGAAGGCCTCACCGAGGATTACCTGACCGTGCAGATCATCGATGAGGCGGTCGCTCGCGGGTCCAGGTTTGACGCGACGCTCATGGCCGGGGATGCGGGTCTCGTCGCGCACCCGACACCAAGCCCGCGCACACCCAGCGAAGCTTTTAACTTTCAATGATGCGCGGCGAAACCAACACCGTCTACATCGAGACCTACGGCTGCCAGATGAACGTCAGCGACACCGAGCTCATGCTCGGCAAGCTGGAGAGCTCGGGGTACACCTCCGTCGCCGCGCCGGACTCGGCTGACGTCATTCTCATCAACACCTGCGCGATTCGCGAGCACGCGGAGCAGCGCGTAATCGGTCGCCTGGGCGAGATGAAGAGCCGGATGAAGAGAGGCGCGGTGCTCGGCGTCACCGGATGCATGGCGCAGCGGCTCGGCACCCAGCTGCTGGATCGCGTCAGTCACGTGAGCGTCGTCGTCGGGCCGGACGGCTATCGCGAGCTTCCTTCGCTCATCGAGAGCGCACGCGAGGGGAATCGTGCGGCGGCGGTGGAGTTCGATCTCGAGGAGCACTACGAGGATTTCACGCCGAGGCGCTTCGATGGCGTGAAAGCGTGGATTCCGGTGCAGCGAGGGTGCGATTACGGTTGCACCTACTGCATCGTGCCGACGACGCGCGGCCCCGAGCGCAGCAGGAAGCTGCGCGACGTCGTGAGCGAAGCCGGG
>WNGF01004831.1_pt1 | contig 28252 bp, 32 predicted proteins | sample 5400641 | NCBI WGS metagenome assembly WNGF01 (sample SAMN13153371, study PRJNA577476) | soil metagenome | isolation source: 80 cm soil or saprolite under grassland replicate 2 | place: USA:California | collected 2016-06-15 | reverse complement strand
GCCTAACCAGATTAGATGAGAAGGCGAAGAGCGTCTGAGCGATTGCGCTCAGGTAAGCTCGACGCCTATGAAGCAACAAACCAAGAGCAGTAACATTACGGTAGGATTGGATTTGGGAGATCGCCGGCACAGGTTTTGTGCGCTGGATGAGCGGGGAGAAGTAGTCGAGCAAGACAGCATCTGCAACGATCGAGTCTCGCTGAAGAAGCTGGCCGGTCGTTATCACGGTGCGCTCGGGGTGATGGAGGCGGGAGCGCATAGTCCGTGGATCAGTCGATTTCTGGAAGCACTTGGCTGGCGGGTAGTGGTGTCCAATCCGCGCAAGGTGCGAGCGATTTATCAGCATGAGCGCAAGAGTGACCAGCGTGATGCGCTGATGCTGGCGCGTATTGGGCGAATGGACCTGGCTCTGCTTTATCCGGTTCGTCACGGCACGGCGGAGGGGCAACAGGATCTCTTGCGCATCAAGCTGCGCGACAGCCTGGTGCGAGCTCGAGTGGCGGTGATCAATTCTGTGCGCTTCACGCTGAAGAGTCTTGGCTACACGGTGCGTAATTCATCCAGTGCGCGCTTCCACAAAGTGGTGATGGAAGAGGTGCCCGAGTCGGTGCGTGAGATGATTACGCCCAGCGTGCAGGCTCTGGCCGAACTCACTGCGCGCATTAAGATGCTCGAACTAGAGATCAACACCCTGGCCCAAATGAAGTATCCGCAAAGCGCGCAACTCCAGCAGATCCCCGGGGTCGGACCAATCACGGCCCTCTATTTTGTCCTCAAGATTGAGGATCCAAATCGTTTCGCACACGTGCGCGACGTCGGAGCCTACGCCGGCTTATGTCCACGGCGCGATCAAAGCGGCGAGAGCGACCCGCAGCTGCGTATCTCCAAGCGCGGCGACGCTTACCTGCGCCGACTGCTCGTTAGCGCCGCGCACTATATCCTCGGTCCCTTCGGCCCGCAAAGTGCCTTGCGCGCTTATGGCCTGATGCTGGCGGCCGATGGAACGGCGCGGCAAGAGGACCGACGATCTGGAACGATTGCGCTGCATCGCATGGAAGCGACTGATTGAGAGACTTCGATAACCAGATGGCAACGTTCCACCCATGACGGTAAGTTTGGATCTAAACATGGACCGAATCGAATCGAGTCCGTATGGAAGCCCGATCCCAACCGCCACCCCACCTTATTAACAAAGCAATGAAATGAATTTCATTTTAAACTTGAATGCCTTCTCATGGAAGACGATGCAGCCAACCGCTCGACGGCGTGACGGCCTCACTTTCCATGACTGACAAATTATCAATTCAAGCCAGCCTCGCTCCTACGAGCGGTGGCTGATCTTATTCTCGTTAGGCGCCAAGCGCCACACCTTTACGCAACAATGAGATGAACATGGTACTCGCGGACTACGAAATCCCCGTCGCATACTCGATGGTCGCCATGGCGGCGCAGACGCCGGAGCGTCGGTCCGACGCGATCCAGCAGTTCCTGTGCTACTGGATGGCCTTCAACAATATCTACGTCACGATTGCCGACCGGGCGGGCAGGCGAGCCCACCTACAGCGGAATCCGGATGGTTCGATTCGAACTCGTGCAGCTGCGCAGGTCAGCGTTCCCGAAGTCAGCACTGTTTCGGAGCGGGAACAGCTCGGATTGCGCCCGAAGTAATCGGCATTGCTGGGGCAGATTCACGGGAGTAACATGTAGCTGTGCCAAAAAGCATGCTGATGCTGACGTTGATTCTCATCGCTGGTTTTAAAACATGTAATGGCACGAAGCCAAATGCGTTAACGAAATCCAGCACCACCATGAATAAGCCCACCACCTCTACCCAGACATTGGCGGAAAGGCCCACGTTCGCTTCGGACATCAGGCCGATACTCCAGTCCCGCTGCCAGCCCTGTCATTTTCAAGGCGGCCAGATGTATGAGAAGCTGCCGTTCGATAAACCAGAAACAATTACTAAGCTGGGGACAAAGTTGTTCACGCGCATCAAGAACGAGGATCAACAACGCGTCATCAGGGAGTTCCTCTCTAAACAGTCTGCGAGCGCTGACCGCTAGCGAACTCGCCTGCGTGCTCGTGCGTTTCTATCACGTTGCCTGCCGCATCATAACCGCGAATCACAGCATCATGTCACCCACTGTAGAACTTTGCGTAGTCGACTGCAGCTTGAACTTACAGCTATGATTCTGCCTCGCTCACCTGAAGGACTTCCATTTCAATCCAATGTAGAGAGCAAAAACGGCTACGATGCCTGTGCCGACGATGATGGCGGAGGTCTGCTTGAGAGAATCTGTGGGATAAAGGCCAGCCACGACGAGAGCGATACGCCCGACGATGTCCGCAGCAAGCAGCGCGATGGCGAGCACAGCCGCCCACTTCTTCATGCTCAAGATAAGCAACCCAGCAACGACGTAGAAAGCGCCGACGGCAGCGGCTGAGTAGGTAAAGATGTTGACGCTGGACGTGGAGATGCCGAGAAAGTCGTGGGTGAACGCCGTCAGCACCTCCGAAAGGCCAAAGAGAATCATCAGCAAGGCCGCGATGGTGATTCCGCGAGGACGTGTTTGGCTCATAAGTACCGTTGGTCGCTCCAGTCCGGCTCAACCACGGCCCGCGTTTCTACCAGACAAATGGGATCAGTCGGTAGCGGACCTTTTCCGTGTAGGCTTCGTAGCCTTTCAATTCCCGTTTCAAAAATCGCTCCTCCGATATGCTCCGCAATACCAGCACCAGGGTGGGAACGATTGCCACCAAAGCCGCTACATATGAGTCCAGCCAGAGCGCCGGGCCAACGGCCATTGGCGCAAAGCCTGCATACATTGGGTGCCGCACCACGCCATAGACACCAGTATCGATGACTCGCTGGTGTCTGTCTTCCTGCAACTTCACCACCGGCACGGCGAAGGGGTTGACCTTCATCGCAAGTGTCATGATCCACCAGCCCGCGACGTAAAGCGCAAGCCCGAAAAATGAAACGAGCCCGCCGGGTTTTGGCATGAGATGGAACCGGAACACATCTAACGGAATAAAGATGATCTGTCCGACATACGAGGCGACCAGCAAGACCACAAGAACCCTGTCCCAAAGCGGCTGTCCTTTTTGTACGATCCCCTTAGCGCGCTGGGACAGCAGGTCAGCGTTATCGCGCGCAATCCTCCAGAGCGCCACGGCGGTCACGACGAGGGTTATTGCAAGGAATACCCATGCGCGCCACCAGTGCAATGTGCCGGCGGGCACACAGAGCAGTAGAGCGTAAAACGCGACGTTGAAGACAATACCGGCGATGAGTTTGAGTGCGGACACCGAGCGTTTAGAAAGTGAATTGTGATAAGTTAAGAGTGATTAGAGGATAGTCATAAAGGCCAGTAATTGATCAAGGTGGCGATTCCCGGTCCAACGGCCATTCATGTGAGCGGCTGTAGAACTTTGCGTAGTCGATTGCGTTGCTGACTGCATTCGGTTGGCCGTACCACAGCCGAGCGAATGGCAGCGCATCGGAAATCAGATCGGCGCCGCGAGGGCAAGAACAGCGTAGTGTTCAGGCGAAGATAAGTCGTAAAAAGGCAACTTAAGTTACTTGGCGAGCATCAGGCGGTGCGCGATAGTCCGAGGAGGAGTTTCAGATCGTCGCGATTGGTTTCGGTCTAAGCAAGTTTTGGCAAAGAAAAAAAAATCCGCCTGAAGTCTTGCAATCACGCCGGGCCGTAGGTTTGCCAAGCAAAAAAGGGGTAACTGATGAAAACAATTCTTTTATTACATGACGAAAGCGGATCACCTAAGCCGAGATTGCAGAACGTTGCAGGTAGTAAAGTGACACAACGTCCGAGTGAAGGGATGCCCCGCTGCAATTGCGATCGCTGGGGTCACCCGTCTCCGGACTGTGTCGAACACAATGTCCAAGTACAACCGAAGTTATCGCCTTCAGTGCCTGCCAAAATGAGGTAGGCGCATGGAATACCTGTTTGCATATGGTGATTTATGCCTTAATCATCGCCCGCTGTCTAAGGCACGCATCACAGCGAAAAAGAGGGAAACTCACCGGCTTTCTGATTTTTTGGCCCACAGATTTTGATGCTGATGTTCCCATTTCTGTGATTGCTCTGCGAAGAGCAGCAGTGGCGTGAAGTACCGGGAAATCATTGCTGACAGGCTCAGCAAGGCCGGTTGGAGCTTGGGTTACGTCTCAGCCGTCGATACCCCGGCACCTGTCACCAGTTTTCCGCCTTACCGCTGCCACTGCGATAGATGTGAGAGCTATCGTTCGGAGCCGAGGCATATCATCTAACGAATAAGGCTGTGCGGCGCGGGCCGCAGGCACGCATCCGCACCAGCCGCTGGTTATTAAGGCAAATCACTTAGGGGATTCCTCATTCGCAGCATCATCGTCATATTCATTTACAAAATCAAAAGTAGCGCTAGGAAACTGGCGTCTAAGTTCCACTTGGTCTTTCAATTTAAGATAGTTATTACACATCGAGATCCTCAGCCCAGAGAGCTTCGATAGTGATTGGGGTAGCTTGATAACACGGTTTGACCTTATAGAGAGTTCTCGGAGATTTTTAAATTCACCGATGAACGATGGGATATTGTGAAGGTCGTTGTAGTCCAATTCTAATTTCTTCAAGTTTTTTAGATTTGAAATTTCTGGTGGAATAGTTTGCAGACCATTTCCTCCCAGATCTAACTCTTCAAGATTTTGAAGTTTTGCAATTGTTGCTGGCAATGGTTTGACCGACGATCCAATTTCTCCGGGGCCTAACGCGCCAAACAATCGTAAAACTTTTAGATTGGTGAGTTCTCCAATCGATGCAGGAATGGAAACATTCATTAGGCACGCGTTTCCATTATCGATAATTAGTTTTTCTAACTTCTTCAATTGTCCGATTTCAACTGGGATGTCCTCAAGGTTTTCTAGACAGGAAATTTCTAATTCCTTCAGATTTATTAAGGCACCTAGCTTTGGCGGCAGGTGTTTCATGTTGGGGTCGAATTCTTTGATCGACAGACTTGTAACTCTTTCTGGAGATGCGAGGGCTTGAGCTAGATTATTGAAGGACTCTGCGTGAACAATGCCAAGCGATATAAAAATTAGGCTCGATGTAATAATGTTTCTATTCATTCTCACTCCACCTGATTTGCCATCTAACGAGAAGTAGACGGAAAAATGCCTTTTAATTACGGGTTTTTTCCGTCTAATCCGCTTGCCTCCCTGGGGATTGCCCGATAAAAGCGGAATCACGCAAGTCGTTTTAGCGGCGAGTTCCCGCGAGAGCAAGCCGGAAGACATATCATTTTGTCATTGCGGTGTGGAGCGCGAAACAGCCATGATTGTCGCGTCCTCGGAGCGGTTCAAGAAGGACATCAGCACCATGGAAAAGGCCAGTGAAGCAGTCCTGTCACTCCGACCGGTCACGTTCCACTACAAGACGGACACCAAAGGTACACCGCAATTTGGTTTGATTGCCGAAGAAGTCGCGAAGGTGAATCCCGCCCTGGTGCTGCCCGATAAAGAAGGAAAACCGTACACCGTGCGCTACGAAGCGGTGAACGCAATGCTGCTCAATGAGTTCCTCAAAGAACATCGCAAGAACGAGGAACAGGAAGCGACCATTGCAAGCCTGCAAAAGCAAATTGAAGCGCTTACCAAGGGTTTACAGAAAGTGAGCGCACAGCTTGAGACGAGCAAACCTGCGCCGAAAACGGTTCTGAACGATCAGTAAAGCAGCAGTAGCGTTTCCGTCACCACTCTTTGAAATCGCCCGCGTGCTCGTGTGTCTCGATCAGATTGCCCGCTAAATCGTGAACGCGCATAATGGGCCTCGCGTGAAGTACTGGGAAATAATCGCTGACAATCTCAGCAAAGCCGGCTGGAGCTTGGGCTACGTCTCAGCCGTTGATTCCGAGGGGCGAACGATCTGGATTGCTGACGCACATCAAGACGACGGAAAGCGTTACGTTGTGCGAGCGGATGAAAAGCTCAGCGCGTTTGTTGAACTTGAAGCGGCAGTTGAGCCGTTCAGTGCTTCTTCCTTTTTGTAAGAGTGAACGGAACAGTTTTTCCGGCGGCCGTATAACTGCCCTTGATAGAGGACAGAGGATCGCCAAACGGATCCATCTCTAACAAAACCTCTTTTTTTGCGCCCTTCACAGGAGCAAATCGTATCTTGCCCGTTCCCATCTGTCGATCTCTACCCGACAGATAAAACTTCGTTGTTTTTCCGTTCGCAGATTCGGTGATCTTGACATTGCTGGCCTCTACATGGCCGTGGTCGAACTCAAAGACGATTCTCAGGCCAGCCGCCTTCCCCTTGTAGAAGACGGTGTCGTAGGCTTTTGGCTCAGCGGAGGCGAAGGGAACGATCAAGCGAACAGCGATAAGCGCCACAGCGACAGTCAACGCTCGATAGTTCATAAAACGAGCCACAAGCTCAGCCGCCCGGCAAGCGCAAGCAAGTTTATCAGTCTTTGAAATCCGCCTTGTACTCGTGCGTCTCGATCACATTGCCCTAACGGATTTAACGCAGTTCCGCATCTTTCCGTGTAACCTCGATCCGGACTTTACGCACTACTTGTGTGAGCAAAGAAAGGAAAATGGAAATCTATGAAAGATCACGACAGCGCAACCATAGTCATAACGTTTCTGCTTCTTCTTCCTTGGCTTGGGCGGGCCGCAGTTTCGGCGATGGAGGTACGGCGAGCAGGCACGGAGTCCCAAACCAACAAAGCAAAATAGATTGCGCATAGCCGATTACGTTTGCCTCGCCATACGTGCCGATGCTCATCGCTGTGGCGTGAAGGTATGGCCGATAGAAACAGCGCGGAATTTTGGGGTGACATCAGCTAACGGTTTCCGAAACGCCGGGCGCAAATCAACACGCAACGCCTGTCGGGGCAAAGTCATCCCTTTATGAGTCTCAAAATACTTCTCGGCAAGTTCGTGACATTCTTCGCCGGACAGATTCCGGTCAAAGGACACAAAAATATAATCGACTCCTTTCAAAAACTCATAGTCAGTCCTAAAAGGTTCATCTGTGCTCATGGCGGTCCTACAGTCCTTGGTCAGATTGTGGGCGAAGAATCCTCGGACGTTGAGCTTTAAGGGCAGGCATTCACCACTCTTTGAAATCGCCCTTGTGCTCGTGCGTTTCGATAACGTTGCCAGCCTCATCGTAAACCCGGATCACGGCGTCCTGTGAGCGGGAGAAAAACACAAGCCCCAAAGCAAACGTCAGGCCGGGAGCGACTTTCCCGTCCCGACCTTTGCGTTGCCCCGAAATGTCACATTCTCATCAACCATCAGCCGGGGCGCTTCGATGTCACCATGCAGTGTGCAACCCGCCTGGAGCTCGCAGCCTTCAGTCACGAAAATATTGCCCTCCACCGTCCCTCGCAGCTTCACCGATTTGGTCCTGATCTCACCGCGTATGCGCGCGTGCTCCCCGATCGTGAGCGTTCCGGTGGAATCGATTGTGCCCTCCACGTCGCCGTCGATGAGCAGCTCGTTCAGGAATTTGACCGAGCCTTTGATCGAAACTCCTCGGGAGAGAATAGCGCCGGATTGCGTTGGCATGAACGTGCTGTTGGATGGCCCTGGGACGACAGATGGGTCTGGCTGATTCGTTTGCGGGGGTTCGGTGGGCGTGCGACGAGGAAAGCGGGTAAAAGCCTGCATGGCGAGAATTGTGTCGAATTATTCGGCATTTAGGAAGCGGAATCGTCGCGGAAGTCTATTCACATCCCCTGCCCGTCACGATGAAAACGGATTGGTAAGCAGCAGCGGATTTGTAGTCGTCACCACCGTTCGGACGGCTGTGGGGTCTGGCTGCCACGGGTACTCACCGCGAAGTCTGAAGCGCCAGTGTCAATACTTTCGTAACGCCTGGAAGTTGCGCAAATTCAAGGAGGGCAGCCCCAAGGTCAGCAGGAGAGTTCGCAGCAACATGCAGAATCACGCCGCTTCTAGGTGTCCTTCCGACCACCAATTGTTTAGCGTTCATTAGAGAAACGCTCCTTAGAGTTTCTTCGCTCAGGTTTTGTCCTTCGATCAAAATCAAACTTTCAATCATGTTGTTTCCTCCTAACGGTTAACTTCATTAACTGTGGCCTAACTATATTTCGGGTGCATTTTGCAATCTATTTCATGCCGTTGCGAGGGGAAAGCGATTAAAAGGCTGCACGGCGCGAATTGTGCCGAATTATTCGGCATTTAGGAAGCGGACTAATTCGATCTAATCCGCTTGCCTTCCCTTGCGTCTCGTCGCGGTGAAAAAGTTGTCACGTACGGGGCCTTTCGGCCTGAAATGTCTTACGCGCTCGTCGTGTAGGCCGGTACCGGTATGTCGTAGCCGACGAACACGCCGCGCCGGTAGAACCGGTAGTAGCCGCGCTTGTTCTCGCCTTGTATTTCCAACTCGATCTTGGTGTCGTAGAGCTGCTCGCCGCCCTTGGGTTTGGCGAACGGCTGGGTCGCGATCAGGGTGCGGCGCGGTTCGAGCTCCATGTTGTTCCTGCCGGGCAGTCCGGTCAGGTGGTTCCGTTGAATCCACTGCCACGTGGTTTCGCCGTCCAGCGTCGGCGTGACCGGCGGGTTGTATTCCCTTTCCTGCGGGTGGATCTCAAGTCGGCTCGTCCGCCGGATGTCGTAGCCGACGAACACGCCGCGCCGGTAGAGCCGAACGTAACTATGCGGGTTCGAGCCGTCCAGCTCGTGTTCGATCTGCGCGTCGTAGCGCAGTTCTCCGGGCTTCGGCTCAACGAACGGATCAACCGGAACCAGTATTGAGATAGGTTCCAGTTCAACGTTGTCCCTGCCGGGCAGTCCGGGCAGATGATTGCGCTGAAGCCACTGCCACGTGCTCTCCTCGATGTATGCGTACGTCAATCTCGAATCGCCACCGTGCGGAAATTCACCGGTCTGCGCTCCCGCGGCAGCCCTGATGCTCGGTTTATCCTGCCGCGCCGGTCGTTGCGCGTAGTGATGAGTGATGAGTGACGCTGACAACCACGTGCCGAGCGCGACCGCCAAGGCCACCGGCCATGTCGTCTGCACATCTTGTGCGCTCAGAACCGTCACCGCTCCGAGCGCTGCAACCACGCAGTAGATTACACGCAGTATCGCTTTCATGTCTAAATAATGTAATTTACCAGAGCCGGTGAGTGCGCGCTTCGCGTATTGTCCGAAAGATTGACCGTTTCTTGTTCGCGAGCGCGTGTTTCAGGCAACCGCGACGATCTTCCGGTCAGTCCGGGGAATCGGTTTTGATCATCTGGTGCGTTCGGCCAGCATCGGGGTAAAAAGGAGCGTAATCGGGACCGAATACAACCTCGTCGAGCCAGTTCGTGTGAAGGTAAAATCGGAATTGATCTGTAATTGTCCCGGGGGAACGGTATCGGCGTCGTCGGTCACGAGAGGACTAACGGCACGGGTGGCATCTGCTGAACTTCAGGGTATCGACGGCTGCTGGGCCGCACCTCTAGCAACTGTGTCTTTACCTTTTTTGAGTTCTTCGGAGGTTGATTGCGAAGTCATTTTGCTCTTAGCGTTGTCGATGACTTGATCGAGCGATACTGCCTTAGGAATAGCAGCCCCAGTCGCCGTTGGGATGGGAGTCGCGATTGTAGTTGCCGTCGGCTTCGCGGTCGCTCCACTCGTAAGCACCAATTTCCGGAACGTGCGCTCGCTGCGATAATGTTCAACAGCCGAAAGAGCAAGGCCGAAGAAAAAGATCAGCAAGACAACCGCCGCTACATGGCGATGATAATCTCCAACAACGGGAAAACGCAGCTTTACCGCTTCTCGAGAAAACCCAATCGACAGAAGTCCGGCAACTAACGCTACGAGCAGACCGAACCAGAACAGCATAAACCTAGTGAGAATCGTACCGAATTATTAGGCATTTGTCACACCGGAGGCCGCTAGAACGCTCGGAGTCCCTCAGGCGCTGTCTTGGTGCTCGACCGGTTGAGGAACGGCTCGCAAACTTTCAGGACTCTTTGAACTCGCCCGCGTGCTCGTGTGTTTCTATCACATTGCCAGCTTCATCGTAAACGCGAATGACGGCATCATGTGGTCACCTAAAAACTTGGCATCTTCGACAGCATCATCCGGCTTGGTGTACCACAGCCCGCCGAATGGCAGCGCATCGGAAATCAAAATCGACGGGCTGCCTAGATGCCGGCCACGGCAAAGCCCGCCGAGGATAATGCTGATGACGCAGCAGCTGGCCCCTGGGGATGTCTCTTAACCGGTGAAGTCGACTCCCATATTTCCCACATGACGTTCTAAACCGTAGACCCCCTGTGCCATCGAATAGATCGCGTGCGCCCTCAAACCAACGACCTCAATAACGTTTCGCGAGAACACAAGTGTAACCTCGAGTTCTCCATCGAGAAGCCTCACGTTGTAGTCGGCGAAGGACTGTCCATCGATCAAACTTAAAAGCTTCGATGTGGGCTCACCGAAGAGATGAGCACGCATCGTCCGCAGTTTTTTCGCCAGTTCGAAAGTGCGTTGTGCTTGTTCAGCTTTCACATGAAATTTGTCGCTATGGAGAGCAATACATTCGCAAATCTTTTTCCAATCCGGCGCTATTCGCAGAATACCTAACCGCTGATCTGTCGGCAGGTTATTTTTCAAACTCATTTCGTTTTTTAGGGCTGTAATGTTTGGATGCTTCGGAAAGCCCTCTTCCAGTTCTCCGATCAATTCCTTCACCAGTGTATCGTATCCGTTCCACGCATTATCAATGCAGATCATTGCCAGTTCGGTTCCGATCGGATGAGTAAATGGCGCGTTAACGAGGTCAAATAAAGGATTATTCCTACCAAGTAGCTCGCGCATGTGGTCGCTGATTAGGTAGTCCGGGCAAGCCGGATCTACGGAAAGAGGATTGGGAGGAGACGAGCCGAGATCGGGGCGGTTATAAATTTCCCGAGTTAGATAAATGACCTCTCGAATATCCTCGCGAATGTGTTCGAGCCATTCTTTGGAAAGTCCGAGAGCGAGTTTGGGGACGATTCGTTGCACAGCGGAAACGTAATCGAGATACGTTTGCATTCGTTTCATGTGACATTCGAACTTCTGAATAACGCTTTTCGGTGCCGCTGCTGTTTTCGACATGCTCAATAATCCAAATGAGTCGCCTTGTTTACGCTCAATCGTTTCCGGCCGTGGTCGGCTCAACCGTTCGCGACCGTCGAGCTATTCAAATGAAGGTGCCTAACGACTGCATTGCTGATCGCATTCGGCTCGCCATACCACAGGCGACCGAACGGCAGCACATCGGAAATTAGATCGACGCCGCGCTTGTTGCTACGCGGTCGCACTTCGTAAAAATGCTGTGGGCAAGTCATCGCACCGGCCAGCGATTGGTTAGATGCATTGCGTGGCATGGCCATCAGACGCTTAGCCACCGGAACGGAGAGCGGCAATAGTGAAGACTGACAGGAGCACGAGCATTGCAATCCACACAGCGAACGAGAATCTCAGGCAATTCTCGCGCGTCTTCGGGACTCTGAATACGTCGAGGCAGAACCAGATGATCCGCGAGTCTTTGAACTGCTCGTATGCGCGCTGGTCCCAGCGGAACCTGCGCGAAAAAATAAAGAGCACGAGCCAAAACATCGCGAGCACCACCAGCACTATTTGGTCGCTGTTCATCGCGAGCGCGAGCAAGATCGTTGCGAGCAATAAGATCGCCTTCATTTCCACATGGCAACGGTCTCTACATTAAATTGATTCGTTATACCTTTCGGTGATACACCGAAGTTGAAAATCCTTTGGCACGACGCGAAGGGCCGATTTGTTGCGCACTAGAACAAAGTCCTTGCTCGGTGGCGGCAGGCCAGTCATCGAGCGGGTTCTGATGCGTCGCTCTTGTTCTTCATCGCTGAGTCTCTCAAAAGCCTTCGTTCTGGCCACGTCCTCTTTAATCGTCAAAATGCCGCTGACTTCCCGAAAACGTTCGTCGCGTTCGTCAAAAGTGCGCGGGTAACAATGCAAGTGGTCAGCAAAAGGGTCGAAAGAAAAAGCAACCAGCAGCGGCAGATCGGCGAAACTCGAATCATCTTTAACCAGTTCACGACGCTTGCGAACAGCATCGGCGAGTCCCTCGCTAATCCCTGTCAGGTCAATCTCGGCTTTGAATGGCCCTGTGTCCGCAAGGTTTTCATCCTGCATTGAAACGTTGGCGTGCCTGTCCGGCAAATACCCCGCAGAAAGAACCGTTTTGACTTCACAAAGCATTTGCCGAGAGCCGGCGCGGTCTGAAATGAGAAAGTCGGGTCGCGGCCTTTTCTTTTGGCGATCAAGTCGCTCAACCGCATACCCCAACTTTTTGAACTGCTTCGCAACGACCGCTTCGTATGCGGCCGATCTTCGATTCGATTCCTCGGAATTCAGCATTGTGGGATTAGCGCGCTACAAGTCGCACGATTTTCCGATCATGGCGCGGCATCGGTTTGAAAAGCGTTTTCAACGTTCCGGTGAAAAAGTGCCATGCTACAAGCCTCACATTCGCGTCGCAAGGGCGCTTCCGCTGTCCCCTTTTTGGACCCGTTCCGGCACTCAAACGCAGAAATTGGCCCAAATGCGGCCCGGCGCGGGCCTGTTCGGGTGAAGGTTATACGGCAACAGAGTGGCAACAGACCGGTCGCTCTCTAGCGTAGCCTTGGATTTTGAGTCCAGCGCGGTCCTGTAGCAAGTTTGGATTAATTCGGCTCGGCGTAGGTCATCACAATCGGCGTGGAAAGTGCTGTCCGTTTGCATGGCAGTGCATGGCAGTTCCTCTGCGCGTTGGTTCGCCCTCGTGCAAATGGCCCAACCTTAGGCGTCGGCATTTAAGCGCACGGCGTCAACTCTTTGCGCAAGAGCGCGAATGAAATGGAAACTTCTCAAGCGGGTTCGATCCCCGCACGCGCTACAGCGGCCAACTAGGGCGCACCGAAGGGGCATTCCTAGCGCTTGTTCCCACTACACCCTAGTGTAGGTGTTCCCACTTTAATAAACTGCCTCGCTAGGATTCGAACCTAGACAGAGAGATCCAGAGTCTCTAGTGCTACCGTTACACCACGAGGCAATGAGAGAAGAAAATTAAAAGAGATACGGCGGCCTGCAAACATGCGCAGTCGCGCTCGCGGACGATTTATGTCACCGCGATCTTCGGTTCGAGCAGGATCTCAGCGCCTTCTTGAGCAGCTTCGACTTTCAAGGGTTTTCCACTTTTTGCTACGAGCTCGCGCGCGTATTTCACCATTTTCTCTACCATCTGATCGTCATGGCCTGGGTCGTGATGGAAAAGCAGAAGCCTGTGGACTTCCGCGTCGAGGGCGAGCGAAACGACACTTGAGACCGAACCGTGTCCCCATCCAATGTGCCGTTGATACTCCTCGTCGGTGTATTGCGCATCAAGAATCAAGATATCGCTGCCGTGAAGAAATTGAATCAGGCTGGCCCGCTCTTCCGCGCCAATTTTCTTCGCCTGTTCCGCACTCATCTGATTTCCGCGGGCGGAATGCAGAAAATCGTACGGCTCGTGATCAGGCAGGAAAGCGATTGAACCAGCACTGGTGAGGAGGCGATAGCCGGCGCAAACGCCTGGATGATTTACGAACATGGCGCGCACCTGCACCTTGCCGATAGTGAATTCCATTTCGGTCAGCGCTTTGATGTCCACGGTGCCGGAGAGCTCACGCATCGCTACCGGGAAGAATGGCGCTTTCATCGGTTCAGCGAGAATTTCGCTAAAGCTTGTATCGATGCCGTTGTAGCCAAGCACGCAGATCTCATTTTTCTTGTCGTATACCGGCGAAAAGAAAGGCAGCCCCTGAATGTGGTCCCAATGCGCATGGGTTATTAACAGCGAGAGCTTGATCGGTTTCGCGCCGAATTCCCTGTGCAATGTACTCCCGAGCGGACGGATCCCGGACCCGGCATCAAGCACGATGATTTCGCCGTCTGCCCGCACCTCTACGCAAGTGGTATTGCCGCCGTAACGGACGGTGCCGACGCCGGGCACCCCAATGGAGCCGCGCGTCCCCCAAAATTTGATTCGTGCGGGCGATACTGAAACGCTACGCATGGACAAGAGAGCGTGGATTCTGCCACGCGTTTTTAATTAAACCAAGCGATTTGATGATGTGGTACGGGCGGTTTACCCGAACCGCCCGGGCGATTGAGGTCAATCGCTCTACCTAAAAAAAGATGGGGACGATCAAGATCGCCAGAATATTGACGACTTTGATCATCGGATTGATTGCAGGTCCAGCGGTGTCTTTATAAGGATCGCCCACCGTATCTCCAGTAACTGCTGCAGCATGAGCGAACGAACCTTTGCCACCGAGATTTCCTTCCTCAATAAATTTCTTCGCGTTGTCCCATGCGGCCCCGCCCGATGTCATCGCGATGGCGATGAATAATCCGGTCACGATCGTGCCAACCAGCAGCCCGCCCAGGACGACCGGCCCGAGCGGCTTAATAATTGCCACCAGGATCACTGCGACCAGCGGCAACAATGCGGGAACGATCATCTCTCGCAAAGCCGCCTTGGTTACGATGTCCACGCAGGTTCCGTATTCGGGCCGGTCCTGTCCGGTCAGGATTCCCGGCTTTAGTTGCAATTGCCGACGCACTTCGCGCACGACCGCGCCGGCTGCTTTGCCTACCGCGTCCATGCTAAATGCCGTGAACGTGAATGGCAGGAGTCCACCGATGAAAAGTCCGATGATCACTTTCGGGTCGCTGAGGGAGAATTGATACGAAAACACTCCGCCGCTAGCGTTGATATGCCCGCGCAATTCCTCCACATACGAGCCAAATAAAACCAGTGCAGCCAGTCCCGCTGAAGCGATCGCATAACCTTTTGTAACAGCTTTCATGGTGTTCCCAACTGCATCCAAGTCATCCGTCACAACGCGAACTTCCCTCGGCAATTCGGCCATTACCGCCACGCCACCGGCGTTATCTGTGATTGGACCAAATGAATCGAGGGAGATGATGACGCCCGCCATGGACAGCATCGACATCACCGCAATCGCAATTCCATAGAGCCCGGCGAAATGAAAAGTAACCAGGATTGCTGCTCCGATGAATAGCACAGGCAGCGCAGTGGCGTGTTCTCCGGCCGCCAACCCAGCAATGATATTCGTGGCGTGACCGGTCTCGGATGCGTATGCGATTTTTTTAACCGGCCGGAAATGGGACGATGTGTAGTAATTTGTGAGCGCGACGATGACCGGAGTCATTATCAGACCGACCAGCGAGGCAAAATAGAGCTGAGCGGGAGAGCGCAAGATGCCGTCGATTGTTACTCCGCCCGGGAAGAGGCTGCGCGTGGCCGGCCAGAACAAAATTGCAGAGATCAGCGCGTTGATCATGACCGCACCCATCAAGACGGCTGCCGGTTTACCGCGCGCTACGTTTACAAATAGAATTCCGCAAATCGCGCCCAGCACGGAAATTCCACCAAGGACGAACGGATAAACGATGGCCGCTGGATTTCCGGAAAGTGTCAACAGACCAGCCAGGATCGCGCCGACCAAACTGACGGCGTAAGTTTCAAAAACGTCCGCAGCCATGCCGGCGCAGTCGCCGACATTGTCTCCGACATTATCGGCGATTACTGCGGGGTTGCGCGGGTCGTCTTCTTCAAGACCGCTCTCGATCTTGCCGACCAGATCGGCGCCTACGTCAGCAGCTTTTGTGTAAATGCCGCCGCCCAATCGCGCGAAAACGCTAATGAGACTGCCACCCAGCGCGAGTCCAACCAGGCTGCGAACGGCCGCGTCGCTTCCGATCAGCTTTGCCGCGATCATGTAGAAGATCGAGACCGAGAGAAGCGCCAGCCCAACTACAAGCAAACCAGTCACCGAGCCACCGTTGAACGCCATCCGTAACGCATTGAGTCGCGCGACTGTGGCGGCCTGCGCCGTGCGAACATTTGCCAGCACAGCCACACGCATACCGATGAAACCTGCCGCTAGCGAACAGAAGGCACCGATCACGAATCCAATTGCCGTGGCGTGATCTTTGAAGACGAACAGCAAAATAAAAATCACGACTGCAATCACACTGATCGTTTTGACTTGCCGATTCAAATAAGCCCTGGCGCCCTCCTGCACAGCACCCGCGATCTCTCGCATCCGCTCGTTTCCCGAAGGAGCCCGGCTCACTGCTGCGATCAAAAAGAAGGCAAATGCCAGACCGATCGCGGCGCAGACCATCGACAGTGGCACCCCTGCGTTGAGAATATTTAAGGCCAGAAAATTCATCATCGCGTCGGAGTTGAAGCGCACGACTCTATGAAGAATTGCCGCGCTGGCAAAGGCAATTTGCCGGCGTTTCACAGAAACGCCCTACAATTCACAGATGCCGCTCAAATCGTGGAATTTACTGTAGGGCGTCTGTGTCAGACGCCGTCGAGTTGGCGTTTTGCGGGACGCGGACTTCTCGCGCTCCTGTGGCTGTGTAGAATCGACAATTATGGCCGATAAGGGGATCGCCGCACTGAGCGATGCACACCTGCGCGGCGAGAGGTTTGTTTACATTGCAGCGTTATTCGCAGCATTGGGCGGGCTTCTGTTCGGCTACGACACAGGCGTCATCTCGGGTGCGCTCATTTTTATCAAACGCGAATTTGGCCTAACGACGGCAGCCGAGGAAATTGTTGTCAGCGGCGTTCTGCTAGGCGCCACCATCGGCGCGATCATTGGTGGAAAAGCCGCCGATTTTTTCGGCAGACGAAGGGTCTTGCTTGTGACTGCAGCAATTTTCGGTATCGGCGCGCTCGCCAGCGCGATGGCGCCATCACCTGCGATCCTGATCGTTAGCCGCGTCGTTCTCGGATTCGCGATCGGTCTCGCTTCAACAAACGTTCCGGTTTATTTATCCGAAGTTGCGCCTGCGCGTGCGCGCGGCTGGATCGTGTCGCTCTTTCAACTTGCCGTGACCATCGGCATCGTCGTTGCGTATCTGACCGATTACGCCTTCGCCGACATGGAAGGCTGGAGATGGATGCTAGGCCTGGCCGTCGTTCCGGCACTGGTCTTCGGCGCTGGCATGTTTTTTCTGCCGGAAACGCCGCGATGGCTCATTCGTGGCGGGCAACATGAAGTAGCGCACCGAGTGCTCATTCGCATCCGCGAACTTGCCGATGTCGATGTGGAAATCGAAGAGATCAAGGCGAGCCTGGCCCAACAGACTGAAAGCGGACGGTGGGTCGATTTGCTGAGCCACCAAGTGCGCCCTGCTCTCGTTGTTGGATTAGGCCTCGCCATCTTTCAACAGATTACCGGCATCAACACGGTGATTTATTACGCGCCAAAAATTCTTCAGGCCGCTGGATTCAATTCCGCTTCGGGTGCAATTCTCGCGACCGCCGGCGTCGGTGTCGTAAATGTCGGCATGACAATCGTCGCGATGTTCTTAGTTGACCGCGCCGGGCGGCGGCCACTGTTGCTGGTCGGTATCGCCGGAATGATCGTCACGCTCGGCATGCTCGGTTTGAGTTTTCGCATCTCAAACCAATCGGTACAGCTCGCCTGGATTGCTGTGATTTGCCTGATGGGCTACGTAGCTTCGTTTGCAATTAGCCTCGGACCAATCTTCTGGCTCATGATCGCCGAGATTTATCCACTAAAAATTCGCGGGTTGGCCGAGGGGATGGCTGCCACATTCAACTGGGGCTCGAACCTGGCGGTCTCACTCACGTTTCTGACGTTGGTCGAGAAACTCGGCGCGAGCTCAACGTTTCTGCTTTATGCGTTTGCGTCGGTGGCGTCGTGGCTCTTTGCCTATTATCTGGTTCCGGAAACGAAAGGCCGCACGTTGGAAGAGATCGAAGCATTCTGGAGAACGGATCGCCGCCATCGCCAGATGCCCAATTGAAGCTCTTGGTATAGTACGCCACAAGTTACGTTGCACATAAAGGCTCCGATAAAATCGCTGCGTTCTGCTCGCCTCTCCCCTTGCTGTAGGGGAGAGGATTGAGGTGAGGGCATGCGAGGAACAAAGAAACCAAAGCCGCAAACCCTCACCCCGCCCTCTCCCTTGGCAAGGAAGAGGCGAGATTAACGCGTTGATGTAAAGCAACGAAGTGTAGCCGTTCCCACACTAGGTTAGCCGTTCGCGATTGTGCGGTTTCTGCAGATCCAGATCCGGTCCGATGGGGACGATACGGGTGGGATTAATTTCCGTGTGCGAGCGTGCAAAAAAGTCGCCAGTCCGCCTCCACAATTCGACCTCGAAACAGGTACCGACTTTTCGACAAACGCTTTTCGAGTTGGTCGAGCGCTGCAAAAACTTTGCGACAGGCATTCTCGTAGGGCCGCTGGCGCGTGGCGAAACCAGCTCTGTAAACGCCATTGTTTACATTATCGTGGAGAAAATTGGCGAGCTTCGCATGCTCGGCTTCGATATCTTTTGGAAAAAGATTCAGATCTTTGTTTCGGGCAAAATCGTTGAAGACATCATTGAGCATGCGACAGATGTCATCCTCGCAATTGTTAACTATCCGGTTCGTTTTCTTGTCCCAGAGCACCGGCACCGTCACACGCTCATCGAAATCTGGATCGGTTGCCTTGTAAGCCTGGCTCAAGAAGTGGAAGCCGTTGATCGGGTCGGTCGACTCAAACGGTGTCCCCGGCGGGATTTTGCCGCTTGGATCTCTAAATGCCCAGCCTTTCTGGTCCCGGATGGGGTCGACAATTGTCATGCTGATCGCGTCTTCCAGTCCCTTTAACTTTCGGAAGATGATCGCATGCGAGTGAGACGTAAAGATGATAGCGGTCGGCCGCGGCGGCGTATGGCGTCGATCCGTCATTGGAGATCCATTCACGGAAGGCGTCTTCCTGCCGGTGAAACTCGCCGGACTCGGTCTGCTCGGCTGGAAATTGCGATTTCATTTTAACCACGAATGGACACGAATAAAAACGAACTCAGAAAAAGCCTGCCTCGGCAATTGCTTCAGTGATTCGAGTCTATTGGTGTTAATTCGTGTTTGATCTGACGGGGAGGGCCAGCAATTTTAAAAGCCGAGCGGAAACTCAGCGCGAGCTACTACTGGAGAATCTCGACAATGTTTTCTGTGTCAATAAGGGCCCAGTCCTTCTGACGGAAAAAAAAGATAACGTGGAAATCCTTTGGCGCGCCGAACTGTCGGGCCTCACGGAAGAAATAGCGCGCACCGTTCGATAAACGGATGCCGAAGGGACGGAACGGTCGGCGCTGGGCGACCCGTTTCAATTCAGCAGTTTTCATTGAACTGCATCTTACACGGAATGGCGTTCAGCGTCATGTGCAAAAGCTGTTCCGTTGACAGCGAAAAATGCCGGTGGTACCGTCGCGCAAATTTACGCGGAAGTCCGCAAAACTGGCTATACCACAGCTGATATTGGAAATTTGCATACATCGTTAAACAGTCAGGTTCTGGTGCTAAACCGCCTCTGGCAGGCGGTGAACATCTGCTCGGCCCGACGCGCGTTTGCGTTGGTGTATGCGGGTCACGCCCAGATTGTCTCGTCCGACGACGACGCGAACAATTTCTTGACGCACGATTTCGAAAGCTGGCGTGATCTATCGGCGAATGCGCCCGACCACGAGGTGGTCACAACTATTTCATTTAAAATTCGTATCCCGCGGGTGATCGTACTGTTGGTCTTCGATCGGCTTCCGAAAAAGGAAGTAAAGTTTACCCGGCACAATGTCTTCGAGCGCGATAAGAACACCTGCCAATACTGCGGTGAGATTTTCGATCGCAGCGAGCTTAATCTCGATCACGTAGTGCCGCGCGATCGCGGAGGAACGACGAGTTGGGAAAACGTGGTTTGCTCGTGCATCGCCTGTAATACACGCAAAGGCAACCGGCTTCCGCGTGAAGCTCACATGAGCCTAATCCGGAAACCGAAGCGACCGAAGTGGCGGCCCTTTGTCCAGATCACATTTGCTGCGCCCCAGCACGATCTCTGGAAGCACTTTGTCGACCTCGCGTATTGGAATGTGGAATTGAGTGATTAGCATCGCTCAATTCGCCCGTGATTCGTTGAAGGGTTGAACCGTTAAAGCGGAGCCGCCGCTTCATCGCTCTAACTGGTTATCGCTTCAACGCGTCCAAGATCGGTTGCGGGTAAATACCGAACCAGATCGTACAGAGAATCAGCGCGCTAATTGCCAGACGCGACAGCCCGTTCACAGGTATTTTGGCAATGTTTGTCGTGGATTGCCAATACATCGCGCGAACGACTTTGAGATAATAATAAAATCCGCAGCCTACCGTGAGCACGCCCACAACGACCAGCGCGACCTGACGCTGCAGAACTGCTGCGTAAAAGATATAGAACTTCCCCAAAAATCCCGCCGTGAAAGGGACCCCAGCAAGCGAGACCATCCCGATCAGCATCGCGAAGGCGAGAAAGGGCGAACGCCTGGCAAGACCATCGAAATCGGAAATTTCTTCGCCAGTTTGCTGAGCAACGAGTATCAGGACTGCGAAACTGAGGAGCGTCATCAGCAAGTAGGCGACGAGATAGAAAGATACGGCGCGAACATCGAAACAGACCACACCGATAAGCAGATAGCCCGCATGCGCGATGCTGGAATACGCGAGCAGCCGTTTTAGGTTCGCCTGCGGCAGCGCTGCAAGATTTCCGTAGATCAGCGTGAGCAGCGCGATCAGAACGACCAGCCGCTGCGTTTCCGGCAGCACCAGGAACGGCTGTAACACGCGAAGCAGCACGACAAAACCCGCCGCCTTCGAACCAACGGAGAGATACGCAGTTACCGGCGTGGGTGCACCTTGGTAAACATCCGGCACCCAGATTTGAAACGGCACCGCCGCAATCTTAAAACCTAGCGCGACCAGGACAAAAACCATGCCGAGCAGCGCTGCACCGCGGTCGGCTGACGGATTCGCGAGTGCCTCTGTGAGCCGGTGCAGGTTTGTCTGCCCGGTTACGCCGAATATCCACGCGATTCCGTACACCAGAAACGCTGTGGAGAGTGCGCTGAGCACCAGATACTTCGTGCCCGCTTCCAGAGTGATCGGATTGCGGCGGGTAAAGCTGACCAGCACGTAAAACGAAATCGTAACCAACTCGAGCGAGACAAAGATGAAGACAAAATCGATGGCCGATACCAGGTACATCAGCCCGACGCAGGTGAAGATTGGCACTGCGAAAAACTCGCCCACTCCGTCTTGCGTACCGGGAAAGGAACGGCGCACCACTGGGGCGTAGTCGATCATCATGATTAACACGAGGATGGTGGTCAGGAGCGCGAATTGTTTGAAGAAGATCGATAACCGATCTGCGGTATAAAAACCCCAGAAACCGGTCGCTTGCTCCGGCGAGGGAGACGGAGCGACGAAGAAGGTTGCGAGAAGAACTATCGCCAGACCGGCAATTGCAGCGAAGGCCAGAATCCGTTTATCGATTTTCGTGGCAAACGTTTCGACCAGCAGGATCACCATCCCCAGCACCAGCACCGTAATCTCAAGTTCTGGCGCTGTGATCGTCATCATCTGTCTGCGGTGAGATAAGTCCGGAACCTGGGCGCCACCATTCGCACGAAGGATTGTGGAAAGAATCCGTAGCAAAGAAGCGCGCCCACCAGCAGGGCAACTGGCACGCGCAACGCCAGACGAAGATCGAGCAGTTGCTTCCACCGCTCGCTTATCGTGCCCATAAACATTTTGCGATAGGCGCGGAGCATGTAAACCGTCGAGATTACCACTCCCCAAAGCGCAAGCACGGTCGCGATTTGAAAAATGTGAAAGCTATCCATGACCCAGCCGTTCTTGAAGGCGCCGAAGAAGATCATGATTTCGCCGGCAAAGTTCGCCAGGCCGGGGAGGCCGATCGCGGCAAATGCGCCAAATCCAAACGCTAGCCCAGCGAAGGGCATGACCTTGGCTAGACCGCCAAGTTCATCGAACACCAATGTGCCTGTCCGCTGTCGTAATTCACCTGCGAGCGCAAATAACAGCGCAATTGAAAGACCATGAGCGAACATCAACACAGCGGCACCGGTTACACCAAGAATGCCAGCGCTGGCAATCCCGAGAAAAATGTAGCCCATGTGCATCACGCTTGAGTAACCGAGCATCCAATCGAGCCGCTTCTGGGCGATTGTAACCAGCCCTACATAAATGATGTTACCGAGCAGCAAGATCACGAGCAGATTCGTCCAGTGACGCGCGCCTTCCGGCAGCAGCGGAACGGCGAGACGCAAAAGTCCGTACAGGCCAAATTTTTTTAGCACTCCGGCGTGCAACATCGCTGCCGGCGCCGGGGCCGAAGCGTAGGCTTCCGGCGCCCATGTGTGAAATGGAAAGAGCGAAACGAGAATTCCGAAGCCGATGAGCAACAGCAGGTAGATGTGACGTTGTGCGTCTGCTGTGATTTGTCCCGCGCTCGCAGCAGTCTGCAACGCGCGAATGTCAAAGCTGCGTGACGCTGCCGGAACGCTTTGATACAACAGGATCAGGCCAAGCAGCAAAATAAAACTTCCGATCGCCAGGTAGATTGTAATTTTCCATGCCGCCGAGACCCGATCTCCGCTTCCCCAGATTCCAATCAACAAAAATGTAGGAATCAGCGCTAGCTCGTGAAATGCATAGAAGAAGAATAGGTCGATTGAAGCAAATGCGCCGATCGCGCCACCGGAGATAAATAAGAGGCAGGCATAGAATGCATTTTCATATCTCTCGATAGCGCCGGCAAACCAGACCGCAGCCACCGTAACAATAGTGGCAAGCAGCACCATTATCAGGCTCAAGCCGTCGATGCCCATTGTGAAGCTGAGTCGCCACTCGCGAGAGATGGTAAATGAGGTGACGTGTTGAAAACCGCTCTGGCCGTGTCCGAATGAGGCAAGGAGAAAGCCCGCCGCTAAAAACGTCAAAACTGACGCGGCTAACGCCGTCTTACGGGCGGGCATGCCGACCATGATCAAAATGGCCGCAATGATCGGACAGAAAATGATGAAAAGGACCATTAACGAAAAACGGCGAAGTAGATGATAGCGACGACACCCAAACCAAACAGGAAGACGTAAGCCTGTAGATTGCCCACTTGAACCAGCCGCAAAAGAGCACCAACGCCCCAAGTTCCACGGCTGCTTCCGCCGACCGCGCCAGCATCGATGATCCAACGATCAACGAAAGCTGAGACATGGGCGAGAAGTTCCTGCGTCCAGTAAATCAGCCAGCGGTAGAGCTCGTCGAAATAGAACTTGTGGCGCAACAGCTCCAAGTCCTTCAGCGGTTCAGTGGCTCGATTGCCGTAAAGAGCAATCGCCAGCCCGGTTCCCGCAATCAATGCGACGATCGCAAGCGCGGGAACAACGATTGCAACTTCCTTTTCCACTGGGAGTGCGAGGAAGTTTCGCGCAAAGAACGCAAATCCGCCAAAAGTCGCCAGGAGCGCGAGCACGATTAACGGCACAGTCATTACCGGTGGTGATTCGCGGCTGTTACGCGCAATGTCGCTGCGTGGTCTGCCGAAGAAGACAATCACGAGCATGCGGATCACGTAGAAAGCGGTCAGGAACGCCGTGAGCAACGCCACAGCGAAAATCGGCGTGTTGCGTTCGTAGGCGAGCGCAAGAATTGCGTCTTTGCTGAAGAAGCCGCTAAACGGCGGACAGCCGATCAACGCCAGCGCACCGACAACAAAGGTAATAAATGTGATCGGGAGTTTCCGGGAAAGGCCTCCCATTTGCCAGATGTTCTGCTCGTGGTGAAGCATCACAATGACTGAGCCTGCGGCGAGGAACAGAAGCGCTTTGAAGAAAGCATGTGTGAACAAGTGAAACATGGCTGCGTCGTTCGAAGCAAGACCGACGGCCATCACCATGTAACCGAGCTGTGATAACGTGGAGTATGCCAGAATTCGCTTAATGTCGTTCTGCTGCGTTGCGATTAACGCAGCCATCACTGCCGTGATTGTGCCGATCCAAGCAATCACTAGCAGCGCCGTCTGGGACCCTTGGATGATGAACGCAACACGGACCAGCATGTAAACACCTGCTGCGACCATCGTCGCGGCGTGAATCAACGCGGAAATTGGCGTCGGGCCTTCCATCGCGTCTGGCAACCAGACGTGCAGCGGAAACTGAGCCGACTTGCCAATCGCACCGCAGAAAATCAAGAGGGCGACAACTGTCAGAAACATCGGATGCCCCGTTAATGTCGACATCTGCGGCGCGACCTCAGTGAAAACAACAGAGCCAGTCGCCATCCAGAGCATCAGGATTCCAATCATGAATCCGAAATCGCCAATGCGCGTTGTGATGAATGCTTTGTTGGCCGCATCCACAGCGGCATCCCGATAGAACCAGTGGCCGATCAAGACATAAGAGGTAAAGCCGACTAGTTCCCAAAAGATAAAAAGCATGACGAAATTATTCGCCAAAACGATGCCGAGCATCGCGAACATGAAGAGCGACAGCGCTGCGAAATAACGGGCCTTACCTTCGTCGTCTCGCATGTAGCCCAACGAATAGATGTGGATGACCGCTCCAACGCCCGAAACCAGGACAGCCATTGTCCTGCTCAACTGATCCAGCGTCAGGCCTAAGGGGACTTGAAAGACACCACTAATGCTGATCCACGTGAACTCAGCCGCCCCTTGAGTCCGATGTGCAAATATGAAACAACTGCAGATGAAGCTTACGAGCACTGCAGCAATAGAGATCGAACTGCTCAACATTTTCCATCGACGGGTGAACAGCGTGATTACGGCGGCGCTAACCAGCGGCGCGAGCAGAACGATCCATGGCAAGAGCGAGTTCATACAATTAGTGCCCGCGAGTCACGCGACATTCGTCTAGCTATTCGCGTTCATTCGCGTGATTCGCGGGATCAAAATCTTAGTTGCCTGATATCTTTGACGTCCGTTGTTTGGCGCACCCGGTAGAGCGCGACGAGAATCGCGAGACCCACGGCAACTTCTGCAGCCGCCACGGTGATGATGAAAAAGACAAATACCTGCGCGTTGTAATTTGGCAGGCCGCTTGAATCGACACGGAATCGCGAAAACGCAACGAGCGACAGATTCGCCGCGTTCAACATCAACTCCAATGACATGAGAATGATGATGAGATTGCGTCGCAACATCACGCCGGCAAACCCAATTGAAAAAAGAATGCCGCTTACGAGGAGATAATCGCCGAGCGTGACCATGTTTATCGAGGCTCGCGTTTGCTTAAGAGCACCACGCCAATGGTCGCCACCAGCACGAGAACTCCTAGGATTTGAAACGGCAGATTGTAATTGCGAAAGAGCGCCGCGCCGATGCTCCGCACATCGTCAGTCGTCGATTCCGAAAGCGACGGAAAAGTCTGTCGCGCGGCCTCGAAGCGCCCGATCGTGAGGAAAATCTCAATGAGCAAAATGACCGCCACGGCGATCCCGCCCGCGGCAGCGAGCCAATTGATTCGACGTCGTTCTTCGGCCTGCAGGTTAAGGAGCATGATAATGAAAAGAAAAAGCACCATTACGGCGCCCGCATAAACCAGAACCTGAATGATGCCGACAAAATAGGCGTTGAGTGACATGAATAGCGCAGCGAGTCCCAGGAACGAAACAACGAGACTGAGCGCGCTTGCCACAGGATTGCGATTGATGACAACAGCTGCGCCAAAAATCAACGTCATCAGCGCAAAGACCCAGAATAAAAATGGCGACATTATCGATTCCCGATTGGGGATTGAAACTCGGTCGCTTCCATCGCTCGCTCGCCGCTACCCATCGCGGCTTTGCCTTCTGTCTCGGCGATCCCTCGCCTCGGCTGTGGATTGCGGAAAGAAAACATCACTATTTTTTCTCGTTCCATTTCAAGACAACGCCGTGCATTACTCCGCCGATTTCGAGCAGCTTCTCCTTGTGATGCACCATTTCCGCGCGCGTGAATCCAGTGATGGCATAGTCTTTGCGCAGAAAGATCGCCTGCTCGGGACAAACCTCTTCGCACATTCCGCAGAAAATGCAGCGGATCATATCTATATCGAATGCCTCCGGATATTTCTCCACCTTGGCGAAGCGATCCGTTGAAGGAATTTCACCAGGAATAATCTTGATTGCGCGTGGCGGACAAATGAATTCGCAGAGTTGACACGCGACGCAACGCACGCGGCCATCCTCATCCCGCACCAGGGCAGGCGCGCCGCGATAGTGATCAGGCAGGCTGCTGTCCCATTTTTCCTCCGGATACTGCATGGTGACTTTGGTGCGGCCGAACAGCATGTTCTTAAAATGCTTAAGCGTGATGGTGAGACCGGCGACGATCGCAGGTAGATATAATCGCTCGCGCCAGTTCAATCTCGGTCGTGGAACAGTGACGGTAGCCATTTCTAATCTTCCTCTACCTCTTCCTTTTCGTCTGCTATCTCTCCGTATTCGGCTGAATCTTCGGCGATCCGGCAACCCAATTGATCGAGCATTACAAAAAGCATTCTTACGATTTCTTCGAGGATTGCCTTTCCTTTTACAATCGCATCCGCAGCGCAGCAGCGCCGTGCGACCAATAGATCGAGGCACGCTGCAGCCTCCAAGGCCGAACCATGCGCAATTTGGAAAAAGCGAGCGCGGTCTTTCCGGGAGAACTTTCCATTTCCTTCAGCGATATTCAGGGCAACGCTGTCGCCTGATCGCTCCAAGTGATCGCGGGTAGATGTCTTTTTCGTTGCCGATTCGATCAGATCTTGCGACCAAGTCGCGAATTCTAATGCTCGTTGATAGACAGTCAGCTTCTCGTGATGGAACCCCATAGGAAGTAAGATCAGGTTTGGATTGAGATTAAGAGGGAGAGGAAGAGGGCGACAATGAAAATGTTTACCAACGCAATTTCGAAAAAGAAAACCCAACCAAGCCGCATGAGCTGGTCCCACCGGAAACGGGGCAGCGTCCAGCGCACCCACATGAAAATGAAGATCATGATGGTCACCTTGGCGAAGAAGACTGCGATATTGATCAGTCCAAAGATCCAGCCATGTGAGCCGTCGGGAATTCCGGGGAAATGCCAGCCTCCGAAAAATAATGTGACGATCACAGCTGAGCCGGTGATCATGGCGGCGTATTCGCCGAGAAAATACAAGGCGAACTTCATCGAACTATATTCGATGTTATAGCCGCCAGCGAGCTCCTGTTCGGCTTCGGGCAGATCAAATGGCAGCCGGTTTGTCTCTGCGAACATGGCAATCATGAACACAAGGAAGGAAATGACCATGGGAACAGTGAGCAGCCATTTCCACGGGTTCGTCCAGTCGCCAACAAATGGCGCGATAAACCAGCCGTGCTCAATCTGATAACTCACCACGCTGGTCAGGCGTAAATTTCCAACCAGGAGAAAAACCGGAATAACTGCCAGCCCAAGCGAAAGTTCGTAGGAGAGCATTTGCGCGCTCGAACGGATACCGCCGAGGAATGGGTATTTGGAATTGGATGCCCAGCCGCCGATCACGATTCCGTAAACGCCAAGCGACGCGATAGCGAACACGAAAAGAATTCCCACGTTTACATCCGCAATCACCATCGGAACACCGAAAAGCGTGCTGCCGAAAGGAACGACCGCGATTGTGATGATGGCCGGCATCACGGCGAGACACGGTGCGAGCCAGTAATAAAAAGTGTTCACGTTGGCGGGCGTGAAATCTTCTTTCAGCAGCAACTTGAACATGTCCGCAATGGGCTGGAATAGACCGGCAGGTCCGACGCGATTCGGTCCCAGGCGATCTTGAATAAACGCGCTGACGCGCCGTTCGGCGTAAACCGCATAGGAAACCATGGTCAGAATTACTACGAGGATGCCGACGATTTTCAGCAGTGACGTGACGACGAAGGCAAAATCCATCTCAGTGTGAGCGGACTGCGCGGCGCCTTGCCTGGATCGCGACGGCTTGCTCGATGTTTTCTTCGTCGCTGGGATGCATCGGCGGTAGTTCTTCTATTTGCAGGATGTGCACGCCGAGGTCGCCGACCTCACTCGAGGACAACCCGGCGAATTGCGGAACGGTTTCGCTGATCCGGCGAAACACGTCTTCGATGGAAAGAAGCGAGTCGCCTCCGCCAACCGCCTGGAGCAGATCTCGCAAAATTTCCCAATCATCGCGCGCATTGCCGGGCGGACGCACGGCGCGATTCAGTCGTTGCAATCGACCTTTCCCGTTGATCATTGAGCCGCGTTTTTCGGCGAAACCACACGCAGGTAGGACGACGGTCGCTCTCTCGGTCGCATCATTCGGCAAAGTATTCATGAC
>WNGF01004419.1_pt1 | contig 28261 bp, 29 predicted proteins | sample 5400641 | NCBI WGS metagenome assembly WNGF01 (sample SAMN13153371, study PRJNA577476) | soil metagenome | isolation source: 80 cm soil or saprolite under grassland replicate 2 | place: USA:California | collected 2016-06-15 | reverse complement strand
TCCCTTTGCCGCCTAGCCTCTATCGTGGCCAAAGAATCCGAGGATGATATTGCTGAATGCGCGCGCAAAATCTGAGGTTAGCGCGTAGTCGCCAGTCCAATCCTCCGGCTGGCCACCGTGCGCTATGAATTCCACTACGCCGCAGAGGCGCGCGTAGAGACCAACGTACGCCTCTGGCGTCATGCTGCCGGAGAGGGCTATTAGCTGCTCGCTAAATAGTGCTGCCCTTGCTGCTATCTCTGCGTCTCGCGTGCGCACAAACTCCGCTCGCTCTGCCTCTGTCCATTCTCTGTAGTCTGGCATTGCTTAGTCCTTTCCCCTGTTTTTGGGCATGGTTATGTCTATCCCTTTTGGTAATTGCACTTCCGGCGCGGTGCCCGCCAAGCTTCGCTAGCCCAACGATCTTACTGCGCCATGATCGTTGGCGCCAGTATCTAGGGCGCCCCGTGGCTGAGCTTGCCTCTGGCGCACGAGCTTGCTGGCGCCTGCCACGCGGGTAGGGCTGGCACGCTGGCAGAGGCAAGCTCAGAGCTGGCCAGGGCCAGCTAGCGCCTCTCGCCTGCCTGGCAAATTGGCGAGCAACCTGGCGAGTATGGGCAAGATCGCAAGATGTAAGCAATCCTGCATTCGGTGATCTTGCCAGGCGAGGCGCTCACAGCATGCATGGCGAGGCGCTCACGCTGGCCTATGGCGATATGCAGGGCCAATGCTGCGAGGCGCCCCATGCGCCTGTGGCGTTGTCTAGACATGCGTAAGGGCTGGCGCCTCGCAGTGCCAGCCCCTAGCGCTTACGAGTGCGCCTATGCGCCTGTGCTCGCATCGGTGCTGAGGTGCTCTAGGTCACCTAGCCAGACAAACACGCGATGGTTAGTGATCTGCACTATGCGCGCTAGCTTGCCCTCTTCTGACAGATTGAAATCTGCGGACCATGCGCCGAACGCTACCTCGCTGTCTGGCAGCACAGTTACCCTCACGCGATTGCGCATCAGGAATGCTCGCCTGCCCGCAGTGTCCAGAGATTGCCAGTGCTGCCCGAAGGTCTCGTCTAGGTCTATCGTCTTGCGAGTTTCCGGCGTGGCCTCCGCCGCGACGCTATCGCGCATGCGGCTTAGGTCGCCTGCCAGCGCTGCATAGGCGCTGGCTGTAAGCGCGCCTGATGTCACCTGAGCGGGCAACGCCTTAATTGCCTCGTCCAGTCGCGCTAGCTCTAGGCTCTTGTCATTGCCAGGCGTTACTGTCGTCTCTTGCCTTTGCACGTCGCCTAGCGTTGTCATGATGGTTTCGCTCATGAGACTGTCCAGGGCATCGGTGCGGATCATGGGAGTGATGCACTTGGCTTTGTTGCCTCGCGCGGAAGTCCTGTTAGGGCAGTAGTAATAGAGCTGATACCTGTTGCGCCTGCCGTACATATGGCTAAAGCACATCCCGCAGATTGCCACGTGCAAAAGCATGCGGCTCTGCCGCTCGCCTTCTGTCCTGCCCGCTGGCCTGGCAAGCGCTATCTGCACTGCCTGCCATTGCGCATCGTCAACAATCGGCTCTGCGCGCATGATCGGCAAGTTATTCTTGCCACGCACTATCTCACCGTTGTATGTCGTGACTCCGGTCATGGCGCGGTTATTCAGCACTGCCCGAACGCTCTGGGCTTTCCATCCTGTGTTTTTGGCTGGCCTGCCATAGCGCATGCGGCCAATGTCAGTAGCAGTCGGCACGCCTTCGGCGTTCAGCCATCGCGCGATGAATTCTAGGCTCTTGCCAGCGAGGGTATCCGTAACCATGCGCTTAAGCACTGGCGCGTAAACGTCATCCTTGACGAGACGCTGCCGCTTTCCCTTGCCCGGCACTCCCACTGGCGCATAGCCAAACGGGCAGAGGCCACCGTTCCAGCGCCCATCTAGGCGTATGCCCTTTGCTGCCAGGCTACGGCGCTTAGCCATGCGCATACGCTCGCGCTCCGCCGCTAGCGCCCTATCTTCCAGAATCTGCATTCCCGCCGTAGTTTTCGACGTAGTGCCATCGCTAACGTCAATGACGTACTTGCCATGCTTTTCCTTCATGTCACGAGCGAAGTTGACAAAATCCCGCATATCGCGGAATAGGCGGTCTAGCTCGTGGCCCGCTATCGCGTCCCACTCGCCTAGCCTGGCCTCTGCGAGGTAAGGGCCAATGCCCTCACGCTGGCGAATCGGCACGGCTCCGCTTACGTCTAGATCCTCTGCCCAGTGCACAACGGTATGCTCATTGTCGTCTGCGTATTCGGTAATGGTGCCCTTTTGGGTTTCGGGTGAATTGGTCTCGTCTGTGTCATTGCTTAGCCTGAGACTGGCTAGAAGCTTCATGTGGTGATCGCCTGCCCTCGCGCGCGGTGTGGAGCTTCCCACAGTAGCACAGATGACACGCGACGGAACCGTCTTCGGCGACGCTGACCAGTTCGATATCCGCAGGCACCCCAACCCGCACCTGGCCTTCGGGCATGGCCCGCACTTCTGCCTCGGCTCGCATCTCGCCCGCGCCCAGATGCGCGCGCTGTTCGGCGAGGTAGTCGCCCGCACGTCGGCGCTTACTTACGCGGGCGAGCCGTCCTTTCTGCGCTCGAACTTCCAGCGCGGCGTCAAGCGGCTGCCGATCGCGTGGACGGCATAGGCCCGAAACCAGTTGCGGGTCAGCTCAGCCCTGATCGCGGCCCGGTGCCCGGCCGGCCGGCACGGCTGCGCTGGCCTCCTTGACGAGAAACTCACCCGGCGCACCCGGCAGCCAGGTCAGGGGCTTCTCGAAGTGGACGGTCGTGCCCTGCCGCCGGTTGCCGGTCAGGCGCAGGTTGTCCACGACCGCATCCATGATCTTCAGCCCGCGGCCGCGGTCGGCGGTCGGCGGAGGCATTTCGCCGGGAACCTTCACCACAGCGCCAGGCCCGGCGTTGATCACCTCGATGACGCACCGGCCATCCCTGGCGGTGGCCAGCACCTCATACTCGTCACTCGGCCCGGCGTGCTGGATGACGTTTGCGCAGGCCTCGCCCAGCGCAAGGGCGATGTCAGTTCGCGTATCGGGAGTCACGCCGAGGATCCCGAGGCAGCCATCAAGGACCTGGCGGCTGACCGGCACGCTAGCCACGTCCCGCGGCAGGAACAGCGCCATCTTGATCTCCACGACGTCACCTCCTGCCCGCAGACGAAACCCGGCCGGGGCTTAGGAAACTTGCTCTACCCCCTAGGCGGTCATCTATTCCTCCAATGGCGTGGATGGGACTTTGGCGTTCCGTCTGATGGATGTGGCATAGGTATTCGCCGGCGCATACCTATCCCTCATCCATCAGGCGGAACGCGGGCCACTGGTGCTGGCGGTGGCCGCTGGTGCTGGTGCTGGGCCCGGGCTGGCTGGCCGGTTCAGCGGGCCGGGCGGCGTAGAACGGGACTGGGTCGCGGGCCTTGACCAGCGCCTGGTAGGCGAGCCGGTCGTCGGGCTCGCCCTGCGCGGCCTGCTCCGCCGCGATGGCCTGGCCGTACTGCGCGACCTCCCGGCTGGTGCGGGCGTCATCCCAGCCGAGCTCGGCCGCCATCAGCGCCGCGGCGGGCGCGGCCGCGGCCAGGCCCCGGTCGCGGGTCTCGATCGCGATCCGGGTCCGGCGGGCCAGCACGTCGTCCAGGCGCACGGCGCCCTCGTGCGTGCAGGCATAGACGATCTCGGCGGCCAGATAGCCGGATCGGCCGAGCGGCGAGGCAAGTTCCGGCCGCCCGCCGATCAGCGCAAGCAGGTCGTCGATGCAGGAGCCGTACCTGCCGAGCAGCCGCTCGGCCTCGAGCAGCCCGGCGTCCCAGGCCAGCGCCGAGGTATCGAACAGCATCGTGCGCGCGGCCATCGACGGCTCGGTCACATGCGCGGCCCCGCCGCTGAGATTCCAGGTCAGCCAGCAGTTCACGTCACCGAACAGCAGCTCGCCCGCCTCCGCCGCCGCCCGGGCGCCCGGCACCTCATCCAGCACCCAGCGCAGTTTCGGCGCGCTGAACGCCGCCGCCAGCGGCAGGCCCGTCCGGCGCCGGATCTCCGGCTCGTGGCCGGCCGCCCGCAGCTGCTCGCACAGGCCGGCGCCGCGGCCGTCCCGCCAGCTGATCGCCGGGTACGCCGCCCTGCCGGTGGCCCGATCCCAGACCACGAACGTCTCCGTCTGCGCGGCCAGCCCGATCCCGGCGACGTCCGCCCAGGCCACGTCCGCCTGGCTGACCGCGTCGGCGACCGCGCGAGCACGCTGGCCAGGATCTCGCCGGCGTCGTGCTCGACCCAGCCGCCGGTGGGGAAGCGAGCCGCCAGCCGGCGGCTCGCCTGCGTCACCACCCGCAGCTCGCCGTCGAACACGACGCACCGGCTGGACGAGCTGCCCTGGTCGATCGCGAGGAGCACGGTCACCGCGGCATCACGCGGTCACCGTGGTCCCGGGGGCACCGTGTCCCGCGGGCACCGTGTCCCGCACGGACGTGTCCCGCACGCACGTGTCCCGCACGCACGTGTCCCGCACATACCGCGTCGCGCGGGCATTGCCTCACGTGGCCTGGCTGGCGGCCCGCAGCACCTCGCGGACCTGCCCGGCGACCGACGGCCCGCCGGGCAGCCGGCCCTCGAAGATCGCGCCGCCGATGGTGAAACCCCACGCCCCGGCCGTCGCCAGCGCCTCGATCTGCGCCACACTCGCCACCGACCCGGCCGCGATCACCGGCCTGCTCGCCGCCTGCACGACCGCCCGGGTCAGCTCGGTCGCGTCGGCGGTCGGATGCCGGTAGGCCAGCAGGTCAAGGCCGGACACCCCGTCCAGCGCGGTGATCTGCCTGGCGCTCTCGGCGATCTCGCTGATCTCGCCGGTCAGCACGCTCGGATGGCCGGTCACCGTGCCAGGGAACGGGCAGTAGCGCGCGCCGCTGCCCGCCAGCACCCGGCACCCGTCGGCGGGATGCGTACCGCCGAGCACCCAGTCGACGCCGATTTCCGCCGCGGCGGCCACCGAGCGGAGCTCATCGTCCCGGCTGGTCGACACGACTTCCAGCATCACCTCCAGCCCGTCGTCCTGCGCCTTGACGCAGACGTCGCGGAGCACCGGCACCGGGGGCCCGATGTCCTTGAAGCCGACATACCGCAGTCCCGTCCCCCGCAGCTCTTCCTGCACCGAGAGCGGGTCATCGACGGTGCGGTCGTGATGGGTGAGCATGAAGACGAACTCGATCACCGTAAGCTCCCGGTCGCTGGGGTAGGGGCAGGACTGGCTGCGGGGGTGCGTGCCGGGGCGGCGCGGCCGCCCGGCTGGCTGGCCGGCAGTAGCTGGCCGATGCCCTCGATGACATAGTTGGGTCGGACCGGCGAGCCGGCCAGGTCGCCGGGCTCGGTGGCTCCGGACAAGACCAGAACGCTGGTCATGCCGAGCGACCGGCTCATGGCGACGTCGGTCGAGAGCCGGTCGCCGACGATGGCAGCGCCGGATGGCTGCGCGGCCAGCCGTCGCAGCAGCTCGGCGGCCATATGCTCGCCCGGTTTGCCCATCATCGCCTCGGCGCGGGCCTCGGTGCAGGCCTCGACCGCGGCGAGCATGGCCGCGCAGTCCGGCCAGCCGCCGTCCGGCGTGGGGCAGTACGGGTCCGGGTTGGTGGCGACGATCGCGGCGCCGAAATGCCGGACCGCCCGGTAGGCGAGCAGCAGCTTCGGGTAGCTGAACGTGCGGTCGAACGACACCACGACCACGCCGGCCGCGGCCGGCTCGCTGGTCACGGTGATCCCGGCCGCGGCCAGCGTCTCGTCCACCAGCGGCTCGGCCACGGTGAGCACGGCGCTGCCGGGATGCCGCTGGCGCAGGTACTCGGTCAGCACGCCGAGCGGGGTGACCACATCGGCCTCGGCCGCCGGTATGCCGAGGCCGGAGAGCCGCTCCGCGTAGCTGGCCGCCGACCGCAGCGGGTTGTTGGTCAGGAAGACCAGCCGCGAGCCACTGCGCCGGATCCGGCGCACCGTCGCCGCAGCGCCGGGCAGCAGCGCGTCTCCCAGGTAGACGGTGCCGTCGAGATCCAGCGCGTAGCCGCCGAAGAGCCGTTCCGGCCGCCGCAGCTCAGCGTGCCCGGCCCCGGCCCGGCGTCGCTCGTCGTTCCGCTGCCCCGCTCGCCGCGCCGCGGCACCCGCAGTCTCCGCCGTCATGGCCGTGCTGCCACCCCCGCTGCCGTCATGGCTGTGCCGTCACCGCTGATGTCCTGATCGCTGCCCCGCGAGCACGGCCGCGTCGGCGAGCACCTCGTCGACGTCGTCGTCCTCCCAGCAGCCGAGCAGCATGGCCAGGTCGGCCACGCCGAACCGGTTCCGCAGCAGCGCGCAGTTGGCCACCGCCCAGCGCGCCTCGCCGTCGCTGACCGGGTCCGGTAGCGCGGCGAACCGCACCGGCAGCCCGGCCAGGCCGAGCGCGGCGGCGAGTTCGGCCGGGCTTGCCAGCATCTCGCCCAGCGCCGCATTGTGGCCCTCCCAGCCTTTCCGCAGGCTGGCCAGCGGGTCGGAGCCCGCGGCGAGCACCGCCAGCTTCCGCGCGTAGTCGGCGAAGCACTCGGCGGCCATCGCGCCGCTGGCGTCGATTTCCGTGAATGCCTGGCTGATCCGGTCCCTGGCCTGGTCGGGATCCGGGATCCTGGCCGGCCGGTCGAGCGCGCCCTCGCCGATCCGGCGCCGGACGTGCGCCCAGGTGGCGGCGGCCACGATGCTGGCGACGCCCACCTTGGTGCCGTGGTAGCTACCATGGCGCCCGCGGGCGGTGTCGGTCATCTCGAGCAGGTGGCTGATCGCGTGCTCCATGCCGGAGCTCGGTGCGGTCGAGCCTGCCACGCCCATCGCGATGCCGCTGAGGGTCAGGATGCGGGCCAGCTCGCCCAGGGCGGCAGTGCTGGCCCGGGGGGACGACCTCCCGGAACCCCCGGAAAGCGCTTCCGCGCCAGCGCTGACCCAGGGGGACGACCCCATGGGATCCCACGGAAGCGCTTCCGCTGCACTGCTGACCGGTGGGGACGACCCCACAAGACCCCCCGGAAGCGCTTCCGCGCCAGTGCTGACCGGTGGGGACGATCCCCCGGAACCCCCGAGAAGCGGTTCCGCGGCAGTGCCGGTACCGACGCTGGTCATCACGCTGGACCCTGGTTCCGCGTCCTGCCCGCCCGCCAGGCTCGCGGCCAGCGCAAGCAGGCGGGCGCCGTGCCGCCTGCTCAGCCTGGCGACCGCCTGGTCATAGGAGGGATCGGCGCCGACGGCTCCGGCCAGGTACCAGTCCGCCGTCGAGGTGAACATCGACACCAGGTCACCCACCCCGGCACGGTTCAGCTCGGCCGGGGCCGCGCACAGGATCGCCGGATCGACGAGCAGCGTGTCCGGCCAGCGGGACGGGGAGGTGCGCTTCACCCCGTGGTGCAGCAGCACGGAGAACGGGTCGGCGTAGCCGTTGACGCTCGTTGCGGTCTGCACGACGACCAGCGGCGTGCCCTGGCCGGCCGCGGCCTTGCCGATGTCGGTGATCGTGCCGGACCCGATGGTGACCACGCAGCCGGCCCCCCGGGCCGCCTGGCAGGCCGCGGCGACCGTCGCCTCGTCGGCATGCACCTGGCCGTCCGGCGGTCCGAGGGTGACCCAGTCGACGCCGAAGCCGCGGCCGAGCACCTCGGTGGCCTCGGCCTGCAGGTCGCGGTCGGCCACGGTCATCGGCGTCGCCGCGGCCAGCACGACCACGCCGGCGCAGGACCGGGGGAACTCGGCGACCGCACGGGCCAGTTCGTCAAGCGCGTCGTCGCCCTCGATGACCCGGCCCAGGTCAAGCGACCGCAGCCGGGCCGCGCCCGGCGACGCGGCGAGTTCGCCGCGCAGGCCGTCCAGGTCCAGCCGGACCGGCTGGCCGGCGCTCCATTCCTGGGTATTCATCCGCTCATCTAACCCGCTCCGCGGGCCCCAGTTGCCCCGCTCGGGCTCGTCCCAAGGTAATGAATCCGGCGATCGCAGACCTTGTAAGGTGCGCGATCCCGAGATCCATCACCTTGGCAGCCTCGGGACGGGAGGGGACGGGCCCCACGCGGAGGCCACGGACGCCACAGAGGCCACGACGGCCACGGAGATCACGTAGGTCGCGTAGGTCGCGTAGATCGCATAGGTCACGTAGGTCGCGTAGATCGCGTAGATCGCGTAGGTCGCGAGGGTCACGATGGTTATGGGGGGTCGCGAGGGTCATGGGGGTCACGGGGGTCATGGGGGTCACGACAGCGCTCCCTCGGCGCCGTCATACAACGCGCGGTACTGGGCGTACCGGTCGGCGTAGACCGCCTGGGCCCGCTGGTCCGGCTGGTAGGCGCGCGGCGCGACGGTCACCGTCCTCGCCACCGCGTCGGCGGCATCGGCGAAAGTCCCGGCCGCCAGGCCCGCCAGCACGGCCGCGCCGAGCGCGGTCGGCTCCTCAGCCAGCACCGGCTGGATGACCCGGCCGGTCACGTCGGCCTTGATCTGCAGCCACAGCGTGCTCCGGGTGCCGCCGCCGACCACGCGGATCTCCCGGCCGCCCAGGCCGAGCGCGTCCAGCCGCCCGAGCACGTCGTTCAGCGCGAACGCGCATCCCTCCAGCACCGCCCGGGCCAGGTGATGGCGCTCATGGTTCATGCCGAGACCGGCGAACACGCCGCGCATCCGGTCATTCCACCTCGGCACGGTCGCCCCGGACATGGTCGGCAGGAACAGCACCCCGTCCGCGCCGGCCGGCGCCTGGGCCGCCTGCGCGAACAGCCCGGCCTGGTCGGTGCCGAGGATGGCCTGGGCACACCAGAGCGTGCAGCCGCCGGAAACGAATCCGGGATTTTCCACCAGCAGCAGGCCGGTGATCGCGTGCGCATGGGTTTCCACCACCCGCTCGGCGTCGAAGACGGCGCTCGGCGCGGTGGCCGCCACCGGCTCGGCGGTCCCGGTCACGTCCGCGACCAGCCCCGGCGTGATGGCCCCGGCGCCGACGCAGGCCGCGTGCTCGTCGCCGGTGCCGGTCACCACGACGCACCCGGCCGCCAGCCCGAGCTCAGCCGCTGCCGCCGCGGTCAGCGTGCCCGCGGCCTGCGCGGACGGCCGGATGCCGGCCAGCAGGCCGGGATCCAGGCCGGACGCCTGCAGCATCGTGTCGTCCCAGCCGCCGGTCCGCACGTCGTAGAGCAGCGTGGACGAGGCATTGGCATGATCTTGCGCGAGCACTCCGGTGAGCCAGCCGAGCAGGTAGCCGCCGACCGGCGGGAAGGACCTGGCCCGGCGGAAGATGCCCGGCTCGTTGTCGCGCAGCCACATCAGCTTGGGCGCGATGTGCGACGCGTCGGCGTTCAGCCCGGTGGTGGCGAAGATGTAGTCGGCGCCCAGCTTCGCCGCGAGGTCAGCCGCCTGGCCGGCCGCCCGGCGGTCCAGCCAGATGATCGCCGGCCGCAGCGGCCGAAGCTGAGCGTCGACCGCGACGACGCCGTCCACCTGGGACGCCAGCCCGAGGTGGGTGACCAGCGATGGCCGGATGCCGTCGGCGGCGATGAGCTGGCGCACGGCCAGGGCCAGTCCCCTGGTCCAGTCGGCCGGATCCTGCTCGGCCCAGCCGCTGGCCGGATGGCGCATCACGCAGCCATGCCCGGCCGAGGCAACGGTCTGCCCGGCCGGGTCGAGCAGGACGGCCTTCACGCTCTGCGACCCGATGTCCGCGCCGATCAGGTAGCCCATGCCCGCGCCCCGGTCAGTTCGCCCATGCCCGCGCCCCGGTCAGTTCGCCCATGCCCGCGCCCCGGTCAGTTCGCCCCGGTCAGTTCGCCCATGCCCGCGCCCCGGTCAGTTCGCCCATGCCCGCGCCCCGGTCAGTTCGCCCATGCCCGCGCCCCGGTCAGTTCGCCCATGCCGCCAGGCTGGCCTGCGGGCCCGGTCCGGCTGGCGGACCGGGCGCCGCCGCTTTCCTGCGTCCCGCCGATACTCAGAGCCCTTCGTTGATAAGCCGCCCGGCGGACTCGTATTTCTCCTTGTTCCTGGCCTTCAGGTAGAACGCGCCGGCCACCCCGATCAGCACCACCAGCAGGTCGATCGGCCCGAGCCAGACCGCGTAGTGGTAGCCGCTGCCGAGGAACAGGATGTTCTTGAACAGCAGGTAGATCACGACGACCTGGGCGATGAACGAGATACCGGGCGCGAGCATGGTCTTCCACCAGTGCACGTCGTCCGGGTGCTCTTTAGTGAAGTAGATCAGGATGCTGAGCGACACCAGCGCCTGCACGGCCAGGATGATGATCACGCCCATCACCGCCATCAGGCCGTAGACCTGGAGATAGGCGATGTGCAGCGGGTCGCCGGTACCGACGAACACGGCGAAGCCGAGCACGATCAGGGCGGCGATCACCGACTGGGTGACCGACGCGATGTGCGGGCTCTTCCACCTGTGGTGCGTCTTGCCGAGCGCCCTGGGCAGCAGCCCCTCACGGCCGAGTGAGTAGAAGTACCGTGCGCTCGTGTTGTGGAACGCCATCCCGCAGGCGAACGAGCCGGTGATGATCAGGAAGCTCATGATCGAGCCGACCCAGTGCCCGGCGATCGCGTTCGCCGGGCCCAGGTAGAACTCCGCGGAGTTGTTCTGCGCCTGCGCCTGTGCCGCGTGCACCGACGAGTAGCCGGCGAACGGCGCCCAGCTGGTCAGCGTGTAGAACACGCCGAGCCCGATCACCGAGATGTACATGGCCCGCGGCACGATCTTCTTCGGGTTCCTGGACTCCTCGCCGTAGTTGGGTGCCATCTCGAAACCGACCCACGACCAGAACGCGAAGAAGATGCCGATGCCCGCTGCCCCGGCCACCAGTCCGCCCGTGGCGGGAAAGCCCTTGAACGCGTTCACCGGGTTGAGCGCGGCGAGCGGCAGGCCGCCGTGCACGAACATCACCAGGTCGAAGATCACCAGGATGATGACCTCACTGATCAGGGCGCCGGCCAGCACGATGGTGGACAGCCGCACGTCGAACCAGGCGAGGATCGAGATCAGCGCCACCATGCCGAGGGCCAGCCACGGCCAGGCGATGTTGGTGCCGTACTGGGCCAGCTTGATGTTCAGGAAGTAGGCGAACCCGCCGCACAGCGACGCCTCGAAGACCGAGTAGGCCAGCACCGCGCCGAACCCGGTGCCCATGCCGATCTCCCGGCCGAGGCCGTGGCTGATGTAGGAGTAGAAGCCGCCCGCGGTGGTCTTCTTCCTGGCCATCGCCACGTAGCCGACCGAGAAGATAGTCAGCACGATCGCGGCGAAGGCGAAGCCGGACGGGGTGCCGACGCCGTTGCCGAAGCCGACCGAGATCGGCGTGTTGAACAGCATCGCCGAGATCGGCGCGGCGCCGGTCACGGTGAGGAAGAGCACTCCCCACAGGCCGATCGCGTGCTTGCGCAGCTTGGGGACATCTTCCCGCTGCGAGATATCAAGGCTCTCGGCGAGGCGCTCGGGCATGCTGCCTGGGCCGCCGGTGGGGCCCTCGCTCGCGGCTCCTGTTTGCTCTCGGATATCCGACATGCAGCCAGCCTCCTCGGTGGGCCAGGCCTAGTGCCCTGCGCAGGACGGCAGGGCACGATGGGGGATGTGTGGCCGCCGGTTCGCCGGGCGGCATTTCTGGTCGGACCCATCACGACGGCCAGGGGCCGATGCGGGGAGTCCGTCGTGATAGTGCGCGGTGGGTGCAGACGGTGCGCGACGAGATCGCCAGCGACCGTTGAACGGCGGCATCAGCACGCTCCTGTCGCCCGACGGACCCCGACCGTAACATGATGATTTCTGGGCTGACAAGACTTTCGGTCAGCAGAAGAGCAGCTATGTCTCCCTCTTGACTATTAGGTCGGACCGATCGATGATCTGGTCTGTTATGGTTTGCGGCGACCGCTGACGAAGGCAGGGCGATGCACGACTACGACGTCTTCAGCGTGCGGTCCAAGGCCGAGGTCCTGGAGAAGTCCCGCGAGTTCTGGAACCCGGGCAAGACCGACTTCTGGGCCGAGACCGGCGTCGACCTTGTCATCGACCGCCGGGAGAGCTACTTCATCTGGGACATGTCCGGCCTGCGGCTGATCGACGTGCACCTGAACGGCGGAACCTACAACCTCGGGCACCGCAACCCCGAGCTCGTCGAGGCCATCACCACCGGCATGCGGTCCTTCGACATCGGCAACCATCATTTCCCGTCCAGCGCCAGGGCCGCGCTTGCCGAGGCACTGATCAGGACCGCGCCGCCCAACCTGACCAAGGTGGTCTACGGCAGCGGCGGCGGCGAGGCGATCGACATCGCGCTGAAGACCGCGCGGCATGCCACCAAGCGGCGCAAGATCGTCTCGATCGTCAAGGCGTACCACGGCCACACCGGGCTGGCCGTCGCCACCGGCGACGACCGGTTCTCCCGGCTGTTCCTGTCCGACCGGCCCGATGAGTTCAGCCACGTGCCATTCAACGACCTCGGCGCGATGGAGACGGCGCTGGACGGCGGCGACGTGGCCGCAGTGATCATGGAAACGATTCCGGCCACCTACGGCTTCCCGCTGCCGGAGCCCGGCTACCTGGAGGCGGTCAAGGCGCTCTGCGAGCGGCACGGCACGCTCTACATCGCCGATGAGGTGCAGACCGGCCTGATGCGCACCGGCGAGATGTGGGCGATCACCAAGCACGGCATCGAGCCGGACATCCTGGTCACCGGCAAGGGCCTGTCCGGCGGCATGTACCCGATCGCCGCCGTGCTGGTCAGCGAGCGGTGCGCGGGCTGGCTCACCGAGGATGGCTTCGCCCACATCTCCAGCTTCGGCGGCGCCGAGCTCGGCTGCGTCGCCGCGCTGAAGACCCTGGAGATCTGCAGCCGGCCGGAAACCAGGTCGATGGTGCACTACATCGCCGACCTCGTCGGCCGCGGCCTGCGGGCCATCCAGGCCGGCTGCCCGGACTGGTTCACCGGGATCCGGCAGAACGGCGTGGTGATGGGCCTGGAGTTCGACCACCCGGAAGGGGCGAAGTACGTCATGCGGCACCTGTACCGGACCGGGGTCTGGGCGATCTTCTCGACCCTGGATCCTCGGGTGCTGCAGTACAAGCCCGGCCTGCTGATGACCCCGGAGCTGTGCGAGGAGCTGCTGGAGCGGACCGAGGCGGGGATCGGGCGGGCCCGCGCCGAGGTGCGGCGGACCCCGGCCGGGAGCCGTCGGTGACGGCGGCGCGCGCGGCTGGCGGCCATGCGGCCGGCCGGGCTGCCGCCAGCCCGGCCGCGGACCGGCTTGCTGCGGGCCGGCCAACCGCCGGAAGCCCGGCCGCCGCCAGCCCGGCCGCCGGAAGCCCGGCCGCCGGAAGCCCGGCCGCCGGAAGCCCGGCCGCGACGCACCGGGCCAGGCAGATGCTGGCCCGGGCACACTGGGCGGCCGGCGCCTTCACCGGGTACGACCGGGCGTCGGTGCTGCGGATCGCCGGGGCAGTCGCCGCCGCGGCCCACTCCCAGGCCCGCCGGTACGCCGAGTGGGCTGTCAAGGAGACCGGGTTCGGCGTGGCCGAGCACAAGGTCATCAAGAACGAGGCCTGCTCGCTCGGTGTCTTCGAGCGGTACCGGGACGAGGACTTCGTCAGCCCGCGGATCGACGCCGAGGCCAAGATCGTGTCGCTGCCGCGGCCGGCCGGGGTCGTGCTGGCGCTCACCCCATCCACCAACCCGGTCTGCAGCGTGTTCTTCAAGGTCATCCTGGCGCTGCTGACCCGCAACGCGATCGTGGTCAGCCCGCACCCGATGGCGCAGGACTGCTGCGCCGACGCGGCCAGGCTGCTGGCCGGCGCCGCTACCGAGGCCGGCGCGCCTGACGGCACGATCCAGGTAGTACAGGACGTGACCGTCCCGCTGATCGAGGCGCTGATGGCCGACCCGGTGACCAGCGTCATCGTGGCCACCGGCGGGACCGCCGTGGTGCGGGCCGCGCACCGGTCCGGCAACCCGGCCCTCGGCGTCGGCCCCGGCAACGTGCCCGTCCTCGTCGACGCCACCGCCGACCTCGCGGCGGCGGCGCGGCTGATCACCGAGAGCAAGGCGTTCGACAACGCGGTGCTCTGCACCAACGAGTCGGTCCTCATCGTCGAGGACCCGGCGGCGGCCGGGCTGCTCAGGGAAATGCAGCGCCGTCACGCCGTGCTGCTGGATGAGGCAGGCCGCGACAAGCTGCGTGACTACCTGTTCCCGGCGGGCCGGCTCAACGGCGAGGCGATCGGCAAGGACGCCGCCTGGATCGCTGCCCGGGCCGGGCTGCGGGTGCCGCCGCGGACCAAGGTGCTGCTCGCGCCGTTCGACCTGGTGCTGCCCGAGGAGAAACTCGCCAGCGAGAAGCTGTGCCCGGTGCTCGGCGTGGTCCGGGCGCAGTCGGCGGCCCAGGGGATCGAGGCGGCGCGCGCGGTCGTGCGCATCGGCGGCGCCGGCCACTCGGCGGCCGTGCACAGCCAGGATCCGCCGACCATCATCCGGTTCGCCGAGCGGGTCCCGGTGCTGCGGGTCGCGGTCAACGCCGGCAACAGCACCGGCAGCGCCGGCCTGGACACGAATCTGGCGCCGTCCATGACGCTGGGAACGGGCTTCCCCGGGCACAGCTCGATCGGCGAGAACCTGGAACCGCGGCACCTGGTCAACTGGACCCAAGTCGCCTACCACTCGGCGGCGGACGCGGTGTTCCACGATTTCGGCGGGGTCACCTCGGGCCAGCCGCCGGCCGGCCCCGTGCCGGCCTACCCGGTGGCGTCGAACCTGCCGGGCGCCGGGCTGACTGGCCCAGCCGGGAACGGCCCGGCGCTGGGCGGCGGGGCCGGCCCGGCTGCCGAGTGGTCCGCAAGCTGGCCGGCCGGGCGGCCCGATCGCGCGGCCGGCGGCGGGCAGGCTGGCAGCGCCGCGGTCCCCGACGCGATCCGCGAGCAGCTCAGGGCGCTGATCATCGAAGAGCTCCAGCAGCTCGGCAAGGGGTGATCATGGCCGAGCTGCGATCGTTCATCTTCCTTGACCAGCTGCAACCGCAGACCATGTGCTACCTGGGCAGCTGGGTACGCGGCCGGCCGCCCCGGCTGCGGATGGCCGCGCAGATCATCGAGATCGCTCCCGGCCTGGACATCGAGCCGCTGACCGACGTCGCGCTCAAGGAGGCCGAGGTGCAGGCCGGCATCCTGGTGGTGGAGCGGCAGTTCGGCTACCTGGAGCTGCACGGTACCAACGACGCCGTGCGCGCGGCGAGCAGCGCGGTGCTCGCCGCGCTCGGCGTCAGCGCCGTCAGCGCCACCCAGCCGCGGGTGCTCGCCGCCCGGATCATGACCAGGATCGACGCCCAGCACGCGTTCCTGGTAAACCGGAACAAGCTCGGCTCGATGGTGCTGCCGGGGGAGTCGCTCTTCGTGCTGGAACTGCAGCCGGCCTCCTACGCGATCCTGGCCGCCAACGAGGCGGAGAAGGCGGCCCAGATCAAGATCGTCGACTACCGGATGATCGGCGCCACCGGCCGGGTCTACCTGTCCGGGCTGGAAGACGACGTGCGGCAGGCTGCCGACGCCGTCACCGCCCTGCTCGGCGAGCCCGCATGACGTACCCCGCCGACTTGCCCGACACCGGCGAGCTCCGCCGCCTGGTGCGCGAGGTGCTCCGCGAGCTGATCCCCCTGGCGGCCGGTCCGCGGGGGCCGGGCAACGTGATGGATGTGGCATCGGGCCAGTCAGGTGTGGTTGAACGTCACATTCAGCCAATAGGAAGCGCGGGCGGCGCGGCGGGTGGCGGCACCGTGCGGGCGGTGCGGCTGACCACGGACGAGGAGTTGCACGCGTTCGTGGCCGAGGTGCTGCGGCTGGCCGATGACCCGCGGCGGCGGCAGGACCTGCTGGCGGGCCGGCTCAGGTTCACGCTCGGGAACCGGGCGCCCGGCGCCGGCCCTCCGGCGGGGGAGCCGCGCGCTGGCGTCCCGGCAGCTGTCCGCAGGATCGAGAAGGGCGCAGTGACCGAGCGGGCGGTGATCGCCGCGGCGAAGGCCGGGGACCGGCTCGTGCTCGGTCCCGGCGCGATGCTGACCCCGCTGGCGAAGGACAAGGCGCGGGCACTCGGAGTCCCCGTCGAGAAGGAGCGGTGATGCTGCAAGCAGTGGTGGTCGGGCGCGTCTGGTCCACCAAGCGGATCGACGGCCTGCCGAGCGGCGCGTTCCTGGAGGTGGAGGTGACCGGGTCCGGCGAGCGGCTGGTCGCCTTCGACGTCCTCGGCAGCGGCCAGGGCGAGCGGGTGCTTGTCGCGCAGGGCTCGGTCGCGGCCGGCTGGCTGCCGGACCGGCCCCCGGTCGACGCGCTCATCATCGGCGCGATCGACGAGCCGTCCGCGCCGCCCGCGGCTGCCCGGGGCGGGACCGGCAAGAACCGCCAGGACCGGCCGTCGAAGGCCCGTTAAATACCTAGCTGCATCCGGCGCCGCCGGTGCATGACGGAGAGGAAGAGCTGATGGCACAGAACGCGCTCGGGATGATCGAGACCAAGGGTTACGTGGCCGCGCTGGCGGCCGCCGACGCGATGGTCAAGGCCGCCAACGTCGTGATCGTCGGGCGGCAGGAGGTCGGCGACGGGCTGGTTGCCGTGATCATCAATGGCGACGTCGGCGCGGTGAAGGCGGCCACCGAGGCCGGCGCCGAGACCGCGTCCAGCGTCGGCGAGCTCGTCTCGGTGCACGTCATCCCGCGGCCGCACGCGGACCTCGGCAAGCATTTCGTGGTCGCGGAGTGAGCGCACGGCCCGGCGCTGGCGGGCGGCCACGGCGACCGCCGTCGTGACCAGCATCGAGCTGCGGGTCTACCTGCCGATCGCGAGCCTGCGGCGGCAGTTCGCCGCCTATCTCGGCACGCCCACCAGGGCCCGCGGCTACCCGCCGATGGAAGACGATCACGCCCTGATCATCGAGGTGGCACCCGGGCTGGCGATCGAGCGGGTCACCGACCTGGCGCTGCGCGCCGCGCCGTCGGCCGAGCCGGGGATCTTGTTCGTGGAACGCCAGTTCGGCGTGCTCGAGGTGCATTCCCGCGACGGCGCCGATGTCGCGAAGGCGGGCCAGGCCATCCTGGACGGCATTGGCCGCGGCGCCGCCGACCAGCTCGCGCCGCGGCTGCTGTACAGCGACGTGATCGAGGACGTGACCGACCAGCAGGCGGTGGTGATCAACCGGTCCCGGCAGGCGTCGATGCTGCTGCCCGGCCAGTCCCTGCTGGTTTGCGAGATGGCGCCGGCCCTGTTCGCCGCGGTCGCTGCCAACGAGGCGGAGCACGCCGCGCCGGAGAACACGCTGGTCGACGTGACCATGATCGGCGCGTCCGGGCGGGTGTACATCGCGGGCAGCAGCGCGGGCGTCGGCCGGGCCAGGGACGAGATCGAGCGGCTGCTCGGCAGCATCGAGGGACGCCGTCCGTGAGCGGCCGGGGACCCGGTTCGGAGGCAGCCGGCCCGGAGGCAGCCGGCCCGGAGGCAGCCGGCCAGGCCGCGGCGGCCGCCGCCCAGTCGCCCGAGCAGATCCTGCTCGGCTACGACCCGTTCGCCCGGGCCGCGCTGCGCCCGTTCGGTTTCTCCGCCGGCGCCGGGCTCACGCTGCTCAGCCTCTCGGAGAACGCGACCTACCGCGTGGATGACCCGGCCGACGGCCGGGCTGCCGTGCTGCGGGTACACCGGACCGGCTACCACCAGCCGGGCGCGGTCGCCTCCGAGCTCGCCTGGCTGCAGGCGCTGCGGCGGGACGAGGGACTGGCCACCCCGGCCGTGTTCCGGGCGCCGGACGGGCGCGAGGTGGTGGACATCGAGATCGGGCCGGTCACCCGCCAGACGGTGCTGTTCGAGTGGCTGCCGGGAACCGAGCCGCCCGAGGACCAGCTGGCCGAGAAGTTCGAGCTGCTCGGCGAGATCTGCGCGCGGATGCACCGGCATTCCCGCGGCTGGGCGAGGCCGGCTTCGTTCGTCAGGTTCTCCTGGGACTTCGACTGCTGTGTCGGCGAGACGCCCCGCTGGGGCCGCTGGCAGGACGGCATCGGGGTCGGCACGGAGGAGCTGCGGACCCTCGGGCGGGCGGCCGACCTGATCGCCAGGCGGCTGCGCAGGTTCGGCACCGGGCCGGATCGGTTCGGCCTGATCCACGCCGACATGCGGCTGGCGAACCTGCTGGTCAGCGGGCCCGACATTCAGGTCATCGATTTCGACGACTGCGGGTTCGGCTGGTTCCTCTTCGACATCGGCGCCTCGCTGAGCTTCATCGAGCACGACCCGCGGGTGCCCGCCCTCTGCGACGCCTGGCTGCGCGGCTACCGTAGCGTGCTGCCGCTGCCGGCCGAGGACGCGGCCGAGATCCCGACCTTCGTGCTGCTGCGGCGGCTGCAGCTCGTCGCGTGGGTCGGCTCGCACCGGTTCGCCGACGCGGCCCGCGAGCTTGGCGCGGAGTTCACCAAGGGCGCGTGCGAGCTGGCCGAGCGGTACTTGCTCACGACCACGTAGGCGCTGACAGCAGGGCGTCGTCGATCGCTCGAGTGGAGGAGGCTGGATGTTCACGTCAATCAGCGGCCGGTCGGTTCTGGTGACCGGCGGCACCAAGGGCATCGGCAAGGGGCTGGCGGCCGGCTTCGCGGCCGAGGGCGCCCGGGTTGTCATCACCGGCCGGGACGAGGAGCTCGGCAAGCGGACGGCGGCCGAGCTCACCGCGGCCGGCGGGACGGTGTGGTACGCGGCGGGCGATGTCAGTGACCCCGCGAGCTGCGCCGCCGCGGTCGCTGCCGCCCGCGAGCGGCACGGCGGGCTCGACGTGCTGTGCTGCAACGCCGGCGTCTTCCCGGCCGCGCCGCTGGGCGAGATGACCGCGGCGCAGCTCGATGAGGTGCTGTCGGTCAACCTGAAGGGCACCATCTTCGCGGTGCAGGCAGCGCTGCCTTCGCTGCAGGAATCGGGTCACGGCCGGGTCATCGTCACGTCGTCGATCACCGGCCCCGTCACCGGGTTCGTCGGCTGGACGGCCTACGGTGCGAGCAAGGCGGGCCAGCTCGGTTTCATCCGGTCCGCGGCACTCGAATTCGCCCCCAGCGGCATCACGATCAACGCGATCCTGCCCGGGAACATCGCCACCGAGGGCCTGGACGGCATGGGCCCGGACTACCTGCGGTCGATGGAGGCCGCGATCCCGATGCGGCATCTGGGCAGTGTTGCCGACATCGCCAACGCGGCGCTGTTCTTCGCCAGTGATGAGGCGGCCTACATCACCGGGCAGACCCTGGTGATCGACGGCGGCCAGATCATCCCGGAGTCCCTGGAGGCCATGGGGTGACGGAACTCCCTGCCGGCGGCCTGGCTGGGCACCCGTTGCGCGGCGGGCCGGAGGGGGCGCGCGGCGGGCCGGGCAGGACCCATCGCGGCCGGGACCGGCGGCTGGTCGAGGACGCCAGGCTGCGGCTGCTCGACCTGATCTCGTCGGGCGCGCTGCAGCCGGGTGACCGGCTGGGCACCGAGCGGGAGCTTGCCGCCAGGCTCTCGGTCAGCCGCTCCACCTTGCGCCAGGTGCTGGCCGTGCTCGCCCAGGCAGGCACCGTCCGGCGGGTGCCGGGCCGGGCCGGCGGGACGTTCGTCGCGCACACCAAGGTGGACCGCGATCTTTCGGTGATCGTGGGCCTGCCCGAGTACCTGCGCCGGCAGGGCTTCGTGGCCGGCACCCAGGTGCTCTCCGCCACGATCACCGGGGCGACCGAGTTCACCGCCGCCCAGCTCGCGGTGCCGGCCGGCAGCCTGGTGCTCGACATCGTCCGGATCCGGCTCGCGGACGGGATCCCGATCTCGCTGGAGCGCGTCCAGCTGCCGGCCGAGATCTTCCCCGGGCTGCTCGAGCTGCCATTGGGCGGCTCCATCTACGAGCTGCTCGATGAGCAGTACGGGTTCCGGCCCGAGGATGTTGTCGAGCACCTGGAGGTGGTCGACGCCAGCGCCGAGGAGGCGAGCCTGCTCGGGATCAGCGCCGGCACGCCGCTGCTGGCCATTACCCGGACGTCGAGCACGGCCGACGGCACGCCGTTCGAGTTCTCCCAGGACCTGTTCCGGGCGGACCGCACCCGGGTCACGTTCCGGACCAAGGCCGACCGGGCGCAGATCGTCCGGCGCGCGGCCAGCGAGCGGGTCGCCGACCTGCGCCCGCCGCCCGCCCCCGAGCCATGACCTTTGACGTCCGCCTGCAGCGCAGCGCCGCAGGCCCCCGCTGACCGCCGGGGCAGCCGCCAGGCCGATGGATGTGCACTTCGATAGTCGCCCGCGCCTACCGATGTGCACATTCATCGTGCTCGTGTCTGGGCGGCCGGGGGCATGGGTCAGCTGCCGCCATCCGGCTGGCCGAGGACCGGCAGCGGGCGCGGCGGCACTGGTGCCGAGTGCACGATCGACGTGGTCGTCCGCCCGTGCGGGGTGAACCGGTCCAGGATCGGCTCCAGGTCGTCGATGGTCCGCAGGTAGAGCTTCATGAAGTAGCAATCCTCGCCGGTGATCCGGTAGCACTCGGTGATCTCAGGGACCTCGCGGGCGAGCCGCGGGATCACCTGGATGTCCCGGCTGCCAGGGCTGACCCGGACGATGGCGCAGATCGAGTAGCCGAGCGCGCGCGGATCCACCTCGGCGCGGTAGGACAGGACGCCGTCCTCCTCCAGCCGCCGCATCCGGTCGGCGACCGCTGGCGCCGACAGTCCCACCCGGCGCCCGAGTTCGGCGATCTTGAGCCTGGCGTCGGACTGAAGCTCCGCGATGAGGCGGCGGTCAGTCGAATCAAGCGGTTCGAAGGCATGTCGGCTCAGAACAATTCGTTCCAAAGGATTTTTCATCTAATATCCAAAGTTTGGCCATTCAAGCTCGGGGTTTAGCTTCATATCCTATAAGCGTGAATTACCCGGATCAGCTGACAACGACACTCGAACGCCAGGCGGCGCCGGCCAGGCCAGGGCTGCTTGACCGCCTCCCGCCGTCGTCGTTCTTCCTGGTCAGCGCGGTCTTCCACTATCTCGGGCCGTCGTTCGCCGTACTGCTGTTCACGCGGGTCAGCGTGCTTGGCGTGGCCTGGCTGCGGATCGTCGCAGCAGCTGTCGCCTTCGCGGCCTGGCGGCGGCCGTGGCGCGCGGCGCTGCGGCTCGACCGAGCCGGGCGGTGGGTTCTCGTGCAGCTCGGCGGCGTGCTCGCCGCGATGAACGCGCTGTTCTACCTGGCGGTCGGCCGGCTGCCGCTGTCCACCGTGGGGGCCGTCGAGTTCCTCGGTACCGTGCTGCTCGCCGCGCTGGGGGCGCGGACCGCGCGCAACGCGGCGGCCCTCGCGCTCACCGTGGCCGGCGTCGCCGCGATCGCCGACATCCGGCTGGCCGGGCAGCCGCTCGGGTTCGCGTTCGCGTTCGGCAACTGCGCGCTCTTCATGCTGTACGTGATCCTCGGGCACAAGATCGCTAACAGGGGCCACCGCGCGGGGCCGGACCGCGCCGCGGGCTCCGGCCGCACCGCGATGAGCGGGATCGACCAGCTGGGCGCGGCCATGCTGGTTGCTGCTGTGGCCATCACACCGGCCGGGCTGGGCGGCGCCGTGCGGGCGATGTCCAGCCCGCTGCTGCTGCTGGCCGGCCTCGGCGTCGGGGTGTGCTCGTCGGTCATCCCGTACGTGACGGACCAGCTGGCGATGGCGAGGCTGCCGCGTGCCACGTTCGCCCTGATGCTGGCGCTGCTGCCGGTGTTCGCGACGCTGACCGGCGCCGTCATCCTCGGCCAGGTCCCGACGGTGCAGGACGCGGCCGGCATCGGGCTCGTGATGGCCGGGCTGGCAGTGCACCGGGGCCCGGCCGAGCCCGGTACGGCCGGAATCCCGCCGGGCGAGTGACGAATCCGAACCTGACCGAAGGAACGAAAGGAGAAACCGTGGAGTACGTGCGGCTCGGCTCGTCGGGCCTGAAGGTGTCGCGGATCGGCCTGGGAATGATGAGCTACGGGGACACCGTGGAACGGGCCTGGCACCTGGAGGAGGAGGACGCCGCGCCGATCGTCGCGCAGGCGGCCGAGGCCGGGGTCACCTTCTTCGACACCGCCGACGTGTATTCCGGCGGGATGACCGAGGAGATCACCGGGCGCCTGCTCGGCAAGATCTTTGCCCGCCGGGACGACTACGTGCTGGCCACCAAGGTGTGCCTGCCGACCGGGCCGGGGCCGAACGACCGCGGGCTGTCCCGCAAGCACGTGCTGGCCAGCATCGACGCCTCACTGCGGCGGCTGGACACCGACTACGTCGACCTCTACCAGATACACCGCTGGGACGGCGAGACACCGGTCGAGGAAACCATGGCCGCGCTGCACGAAGTGGTGCAGGCAGGGAAGGCGCGCTACCTCGGCGCGTCCAGCATGTACGCCTGGCAGTTCGCGAAGGCGCAGCACACCGCGCAGGCGGCCGGCTGGACCAGGTTCGCCTCGATGCAGAACCACTACAACCTGGTGTACCGGGAGGAAGAACGGGAAATGATCCCGCTCTGCCTCGACCAGGGGGTCGGGGTCATCCCGTACAGCCCGCTCGCGCGGGGGCTGCTCGGCGGAGGCAGGCAGCGCTCGGGCGGGGCCGGAGGGCACGGCCGACCGGGCAGGCCGGGCGGGGCGGGACACGATACGGCGACTACCCGGGCCGGCAGCGACCCGCTGGCCGACGAGATGTACTCCGACGCGGATTTCGACGTCGTGGACGTGGTCTGCGCGGTGGCCGCCGAGCAGGGCCTGTCGCCGGCCCAGGTGGCGCTGGCCTGGCTGCTCGGCAAGCCCGGCGTCGTTGCCCCGATCATCGGCGCGACCAGGCCACGGCACCTGGCCGAGGCGGTCGCCGCGGCCGGCCTGACGCTGGCCGAGTCCGCGATTGCCCGGCTTGAGCAGCCTTACCGGCCGCACCGGGTACTCGGCCACGGATCATGACCTCGGTCACCGCCAGGGCGCGCCGCAGGCGGACATGACCGCCCGGCAAGCCGGAGCCGGCCTGAGCCCCCGCACAGGGCCCAGGCCGGCTCCGGCACTGGCTGCCGTAGAGCTGCTAGAACCGCACCAGCGTGGCCACGGTTGCGACCTTCATCCCCGGGGTGAACACCGATGTGCTGAGCGCAGCGTCCAGCGCGTTCGCTGCCGCCGTCGTGAGCCGCGCGTTGATGTGCCTGACCCTGACGCTGTGCGACCTGACCCGGAAGGTCGCGTGAGCGAAGCCGAGCCTCAACAGCGTCACGCGCACGCCCAGGCTGCTGACGATCGCGGTCAGCCGCTTGTGCGTCAGGCTGATGGTGAAGCGGCTCACCTTGACCGAGTTCCCGTTCGACGTGTTGACGAACAGGATACCGCCCCGGTGCTTGATGGTGCCGGTGAGCCGGGCCGGGTTTACCCGCCCGCCGGTCACCGGGAACGAGAACTTAAGCCGCGCTCCGCTGAGCAGCGACTCGGTGCCCGGCGCGGTCGCGATCGGCGCGATCCCGGCGCCGAGTAGCGCACTGGCAAGGCCGGGCACGGTGGTCAGCGACGTCGTTCCGCTGCGCAGGTGCACGCTCGCGGCATGGGTTGCCGCCGGGTGCGACGCCGAGGCGGATGCCATGTCGGCCGCCGGGGCCAGCAACAGGCCCGCAGTGGTCGTGATGGCCGCTATCCGCAGAAGCACACGCATCTGAACTCCCTTCCTGGCCGCGCCGGCGCGCAGCCCCTTTTGCCTACATACGGCAGGAAACGTACGCATGGATGCAGTGGTTCGACCGGATGATTTCAGCGCGCGGCGCTGTCGGCCCCGAGCCTGGCCCGCAGCCGCAGCAGGCTGCGCCGGATATGGCTCTTCACCGTGCCGAGCGGCAGCCGCAGCCGCCCGGCGATCTGCTCGTGGGTCAGGTCGGTGTAGAACGCGAGCAGCATGATGACCCGCTGCGGGTCACCGAGCCTGCTCAGCTCGTCAGCCAGCACGATGCGGTCGACGACCTGATCAGCGGGCAGTGCAAGCTGCGCCCGCGGCGGCTGGCGGCCGGCCGCCAGCCGCAGCGCGCCCGATTCGCGCTGCCGGACGCGGAGCACGTCGGTGACCTTGTTACGGGCGATGGCGATCAGCCAGCTGGGCAGGCTGCCCCGGTCCGGGTCGAACGTGTCCTGCCTGCGCCACGCGGCCACGAACACCTGCTGGGTGAGGTCTTCGGCGTCCGGCCAGTCGCCGAGCGAGCGCAGCGCGACTGTATAGACGAGCGCCGCGTACTGCTCGTAGACCGTAGAAAGTGCGTCGGGACGGCCCCTACGGAAGGCGGCCGCCACATCCCCGTCCGACAAGCGGTCCACCGGCCGAGGGTAGCGCACCCGAGCTCGGCGACGGTTGCCTGCGGCTTCGCGCATCAGGCCGTCGCTTGCCGTTTAGCCCGGGCCTATCCGGTGACATGGGGGAATGGCGCCCAACGGAAGGATCTCGTGATGATGGTCATCCTGCTCGTTCTTCTTCTCGCCGTCATCCTGGCGGGCCTCGGCTTCGCTGTTCACCTGCTGTGGTGGATCGCGCTGATCGTTCTCGCGATCTGGCTGGTCGGCTTCCTCTTCCGCTCCGCCGAGACGGCTGGCAGCGGCCGCCGCCGCTGGTATCGCTGGTAGCGGCGCAACCCAGACATGGCACCCGGGTGATCGCGGGTGCCGGGACAGCTGCCTGCCGGCCCGGCGCAGTCAGGGCCCGCCGGCCGGCAGGCAGCCTGGTCGCCGCTGCCCGGGCAGCGCGGACGCAGCCTGCCCGGGCAGCGGACCTACCGCAGACCGGGGAGAGGCAGGGAAAGACGATGTCGGCAGCGAGGCGCCGGCGCCGGGGTCCAGATCCCGGTGGCTCCGGCCCGCCGCGGGCGATCCATGGCATCGACCGGCTTGTCAGGAACGTGCGAGCAGGCCGGTTCGAGCGCAGCCTGTCCGCGCTGACCGCGGCGGGCGCGCTGGTGACCGCCACGGAGATCTATTTCGAGCACGACAGCGCCAGCTTCGGCAACAAGATGATGTGGCTGCCGGTCGCGCTGGGCCCGGTAGCCGCCGCGGCCGGCCTGGCCGGGTTCTTCAGCCAGACAATGGCCAAGACCGCGCTGCCCGTTGCCTCGGCAATGATTGTCGCCAATGGGGTGCAGGGAACGTACCTGCACGCGCGCGGCATCGCGCAGAAGCCGGGCGGCTGGGCCAACGCCAGGTACAACATGGAGATGGGCCCGCCGCTGCTCGCCCCGCTGCTGGGACGATGGTCGGCGGCATGGGGTTGCTCGCCGCGGTGCTGCGGCGCGAGCAGTGACCGGCGCCCGCGGCGGCAGCGGGGAGCGGTTTCCCGGATTCGACGTCGTGGCACAGGCTGGCCGGTGGGATCCCGTTACCGCCGATGCCGTGCTCGCCCGGCTGGGTCGCCGTGCCGAGCCGCGCTTCTTCACCCCGGCCGAGCAGGCGGCCGCCGCCGCGCTGCTTGACCAGCTACTCGGTCAGCAGGACGGGCCCGAGGTGCCGCTGCTGCACATGGTCGATGCCCGGCTGGCTGCCCGCGAGACCGACGGGTGGCGGTATGCGGACATGCCCGAGGACGGTCAGGCGTGGCGGGACTCGCTGTCGTACCTGGATGACGATGCACACGAGCAGTTCGGGTCCGGTTTCGCTGCCTGCGCGCCCAAGGCGCAGACGGCGCTCATCCAGGCCGTGCAGGACCTCGGATCCGGTGCCTGGCACGGCCTGACGGCCAGCCACGTCTGGAGCCTGTGGACCCGGTATGCGTGCACTGCGTTCTACTCGCACCCGCTGGCGTGGAACGAGATCGGATTTCCCGGGCCTGCCTATCCGCGCGGCTATAAGAACCCCGGTGTCGACGCGCTGGAACCCTTCGAGGTACGCGACGCGCTGCCGGGGCTTGACCCGGTTCGGCAGGGCGCCTGATGCGGGGCGTCCGGGCGCGGAACGAGTCAGCGTGGCTGCTGCCCAATGACGGTACCCGCGCGAACCACCGGCTCCGCCGCGACATGCGGCAGTTCGCGGACGCGGACGAGGTCGACCTGGTCGTGATCGGCTGCGGCGCAGGCGGGGCGACCCTGCTCCAGCGCCTGGCTAGGGCGGGCTGGCGGGTGGTGGCGCTGGAGGCAGGGCCATTCTGGGACCCGGATGCCGACTGGGTCAGCGACGAGGCTGGCTCGCGCCGCCTGTACTGGACCGAGCCGCGGGTCATCGCCGGCGAGGATCCGGTGCCGATGGGATCGAACAACTCGGGCCGGGGCGTCGGCGGCTCGATGGTGCACTACGCCGGCTATACGCCGCGGTTCCATCCGAGCGATTTCGAGACCATGACCGCCGACGGGGTCGGCGCGGACTGGCCTATCTCGTACCGTGACCTGCGCCCGTACTACGCGGACATCGAGCAGGAACTGCCGGTCGCCGGGGAATACTGGCCGTGGGGCGACCCGCATGGCTACCCGCACCGGCCGCATCCGGTTGGCGGCAACGGCGAACTGTTCCTGCGCGGTGCCCGGCGGCTGGGGATCACCGCGAAGGTCGGCCCGGTCGCGATCGCCAACGGGCGCTTCGGCAACCGGCCGCACTGCATCTACCGCGGGTTCTGCCTGCAGGGCTGCAAGGTCAACGCGAAGGCATCCCCGCTGATTACCCATGTTCCCGATGCCCTGGCGCACGGCGCCGAGATCCGCCCGGACGCCATGGTCACGCGAATCGAGGCGGACGAGCGGACCGGCCTGGCCACTGGCGTGCACTACGTGCGCGGCGGCGCCTGCCGCTTCCAGCGGGCCAGGATGGTCGCCGTCGCGGGATACTCGATCGAGACACCCAGGCTGCTGCTCAACTCGGCCTCGAAGCGCTTTCCCGACGGGCTGTGCAACGACTTCGATCAGGTCGGGCGGTACCTGATGGTGCAGGGAGCGCCGCAGACGGCCGGGCGCTTCGACGCCGAGGTGCGGATGTACAAGGCGCCGCCGCCGGAAGTCAGCACCGAGCAGTTCTACGAGACCGACCCGGCCAAGCCGTACCAGCGCGGCTTCTCCGTGCAGACCGTCTCGCCGCTGCCGATCACCTGGGCCGAGCACGTCGCCGCGCAGGGCCACTGGGGGCGGGCGCTCCGCGAGTACATGTCGGACTACGTGCACTGGTCGTGCCTGGGGGCGCTGTGCGAGCTGCTGCCCCGGCCGGGGAACCGGGTGACGCTCGCCGACGAGGCCGATCAGCGGGGCATGCCGGTCGCCAGGTTCTGCTACTCCCGGTGCGACAACGACAAGCGGCTGATGCGCGCGGCCACGGAGGTCATGGAGGACATCCTGCGCGCTGCCGGCGCGGACGAGGTGATCACGATTGACCGCTACGCGCACCTCGTCGGCGGTGCCCGGATGTCCGCGGACGCCCGGCATGGCGTTGTCGATGGCGACTGCCGCAGCTTCGCCGTGCCCAACCTCTACATAACCGACGGGAGCGTGCTGCCAACTCAGGGCAGCGCCAACCCGGCACTGACGATCATGGCGATCGCGGCCCACGCGGCGGACCGGCTGATCGCCGGCGCCCGTAGCGGCCCGGGCTGATCCGGGCTGACCGGGTGCAGGGCCAGCCCCGGTACGCCGGTCAGGAAGCCCGCTTCCGGCGGGCCTTGCGCAGGAGCTTCCTGGTGTCCCGCATCTCAACAAACGGTTCCTGGTCGGCCGGAGCGCCGCCCGCTATCGCCCGGCCGCGCTCAAGCTCGGCGTTGAATTCGGCGCCGATCAGCACGGCAATGTTGGAGATCCACAGCCAGACGAAGAAGACGATGACAGCGGCCAGAGTGCCGTAGACCTTGTTGTAGTGTCCGAAGTTCGCCGCATAGAGGGTAAACAGGGCGGAAGCGATCAGCCATATGATCACCGCCACCAGTCCGCCGGGGCTGACCCAGCGGAATCCTTGTTTCGCGTTGGGGCTGGCCCAGTAGAGCAGCGCGAGCATCAGGCTGACCAGGATGAGCAGGACCGGCCATTTGGCAATGTCCCAGACGGTGACAGCCGTCGAGCCGATGCCGAGCACTTGCCCGACCCGGCTGGCCAGCCCGCCGGTGAGGACCACGATCAGGGCGGACGCCACCAGCAGCACCATCAGCACGAGCGTGACGCCGACCCGGACCGGAAGTGTCTTCCAGACGGGCCTGCCCTCGGGCACGTCGTAGATGGCGTTCGAGGCTCTCATGAACGCCGCGGTGTAACTGGACGCCGACCAGAGCGC
>WNGF01002119.1_pt1 | contig 28268 bp, 24 predicted proteins | sample 5400641 | NCBI WGS metagenome assembly WNGF01 (sample SAMN13153371, study PRJNA577476) | soil metagenome | isolation source: 80 cm soil or saprolite under grassland replicate 2 | place: USA:California | collected 2016-06-15 | reverse complement strand
ACGGTGAGGACGGCCACGAGCTCTCCGTTCCGAAGCTCCCGCTCGGCCTCGCGGCGGGGGAGCCGGACGAGCTCGACGTTCTCGCTCACCCGGTTGATCGTCTTCTGGACGTTGAAGCTCTCCCCGGCGAGGACGACCGTGCGCGGAAGCCCGTCCTCGTCCACCAGCGCCACGCGCGGCTTCGAATTGGCGTAACCGGCGACGAGGCCGACGAGGACGGCGATGACGAGCGGATAGGAGACGAGCATTCCGAGCAGCACCGGCGACCGGCGCAGGATGCGCAGGTCCTTGGTGACGAGGAGGAGGACTTGCTTCACGCGAGCACTCGAGCGGCATCGCTGTCTTCGAACTCGGACACGCCGCCGTCGAAGACGAGCGCTCCGTCGAGCAACGCCGCCACGCGGTCGGCCCGGTGCTCGAGCTCTTCGAGATTCTGCGTCGCAAACAGGGCGGCTCCGCCGCCAGCGCGGACGGCGGCCACGGTGTCCCAGAGCCGGCGGCGCTGAGCGGGGTCAAGGGCGGCGGTCGGCTCGTCGAGGAGAAGGACGTCCGGATTGCCGATCAGCGAGACCGCGAGGTTGAGGCGCTGGCGGTTTCCCACCGAGAGGCGCAGGCTCGGCTCGGGCGCGTCCGGAAGCTCGAACTCCGCGAGCAGTCGGTTCGCCTCCGCTACGGGGTCGACATGCTCGAGGTGCGCGAAGAGCTCCAGGTTCTCCCGGGCGGACAGGCGTCCGTAGTGAGCCGGGCGCTGAGGCGTCCAGCCGACACGGGCGCCCTCCTGCCGCTCGACGCTGCCCCACGTCGGATCGAGGCCTTCGGCCAGGAGTGCGAGCAGAGTCGACTTTCCGGCGCCGTTCGGCCCGACGAGGGCGATCGCCTCACCCGCTCGGATCTCCAGCGTCGTCGGCTCGAGAGCCGTCCGGTTGCCGAACCGGCGGCCGGCCCCGCGCGCTGCCAGCAACGGAGCGCTCGGGTCTCCGTGACTCAACTCGACGCCCGCGCCGAGGGCCGTCCGCGCTGGGTCCTAGAGTAAGCGTCCATCCGGTGAGCAGGGAATCGCGTTCGGTCGACGATCTCGATCCTGGAAGCCCAACCGGGCATCCGGGCCATCGTAACGCCCCCGTCGTACGCCTTCGGCGACCGGCCTGGGAGTGGTCGTTCGAGCACGACGGCAACCTTGCCCTCGACCCCCGGCAGCTCTGGCCTCAGCCTGCCCCCCGAAAGGCACGGCAGGCGGAGAGCCGTTTGAAAAGCGAGGCCGGGTTCGCTACGGTCCGGCCAATGCGCTCGCCGAAGCCTTCGGGGCAGACGCGCCTCGAGCGACAGCGCCGTGTCCGCGCCAGACGCCGGGCGCGGCGAATCGCCGGGAGCGTGATTCTGGCCGTCGTCCTGCTCGTCACTCTGCTCCTGACCGCGTTCGGGTCCGGCCATCCGGCGACGATCCTGCCCACCGCTCCCGCTCCGGCCGGCAGGCTGCTTCCGGCCGGCCCTCCGAGCCCGCAGGTGATCGCGCTCCAGAGGTCGCTGCGGATCCAGCTTCCGGTCCCGCAGGAACGGGTGACGGCCATCGGCTATCACGCTGCCGGCGGGGGAGCGCTCGAGCTGAAGGCGTTCGGGTCGAGAGCGAACCAGGGTTTCGTAGCGCGCACTTGGAGGCACGTCTTCGGCGGTGGGAGCCCGCACGGACTTCGCTACTTCGATCTCGGGGGAGGAGGGCGTCCGTACACGGCCCTCGATGTCGGGGCTGCTCCCGGTACAGACGTGTACTCGCCGGTTGACGGCACCGTCGTCGGCCTGACGGACTTCGTGATCAACGGCCGCTCGTACGGAGTGAGGATGGATGTGGAGCCGCTCAACAACTCGTCGGTCGTCGTCTCGCTCACGCACCTCAAGCAGGACCCCTCGCTGGCGGTGGGCTCAACGGTCTCGGCGGGCACGTCGAAGATCGGCACCGTCGTCGATCTCTCCGGGGTGGAGAAGCAGGCGCTCGCCCGCTATACCCAGGACGCGGGCAACCACGTCTCCATCGAAGTGCACGCCGCGGCCACGCTCTCAATCCCCTGAGGATTCTCTTTATCGCCGACGTCTTCGGGGCGCCGGGCCGGCGTGCCGTCGAGGAGCGGCTGCCCGGCTTGCGGGACGAGCTCCAGGCTGATTTCTGCGTCGTCAACGGCGAGAACGCGGCGGACGGCGCCGGGCTCACTCCCAAGCTGGCCGACAAGATCCTCGCCGCGGGCGCCGACGTCATCACGCTCGGCAACCACGTCTGGCGGCGTCCCGAGATCGCGCCCTACCTCGAGTCATCGGAGCGCGTGATCCGGCCTGGCAATCTCTCCATCCACACGCCGGGACGCGCCGTCGCCGTCGCGCCTGCCCGGGACGGCGCTCCCGTCGCCGTCGTCAACCTCATGGGCTCGCTGTTCCTGTCCGTCGCGCGCGGCCCGTTCGAGGTGGTCGACGAGCTCGTCGAGGAAGCGCGCAGTCAGGCCGAGGTAGTCATCGTCGACTTCCACGCCGAGGCGACGAGCGAGAAGATCGCCATGGCCCGGTGGCTCGACGGCCGAGTGACGGCCGTTGTCGGGACGCATACCCATGTGCAGACCAACGACGCGCGCGTGCTGCCCGGCGGAACGGCGGCCATCACCGACGCGGGCATGACCGGCCCGCATGACTCCGTGATCGGAGTCGAGGCGGACCTGGCCATCCAGCGGATGCGCACGGGGCTCCCGGTCCGGTTCAAGCCGGCCGAGGGCGACGTTCGAATCGAGGGCGTCCTCGTCGAGTGTGAGGCGGACGGCCGCGCTCGGTCCTGCGAGCCCGTGCGGGTCCCCGTCTAGGGACGCAGCAGGCCCTTCAGCGCGCGAGCAGCAACGAGTCCTTCGCGGAAACCGACAGACGTGGAGCGGCTCGCGCGGGTTCCCACCAAGTCGGCAACCCGGGTCACGTGCGAGCGGGGCGTGCCGGCCAGGCGAGAGCCGCGAACAGGCCCACGAGGACCAGGTCGCGGGCGAGCAGCAGCCACGACGGTGTAGCACCGAAGTGGAGGGCCAGGTCCCAGTAGCGGTACGGGAACCAGAGCTGCGTCAGGATGAGGGCGAGGGCGAAAAGCCCGGACGCGACGAGCCCACGGCGGCCGCGGACGAGCGGCACGAGCGGGATCAGCCAGACGAGGAACTGCGGCGAGAGAACCTTTCCGAGCGCCACGAACGCGACCACGACCGCGGCGCCCGCCTGGACAAGGCGATCGCGTGACGGCTCTCCTCGCGCGTACCAGACCCAGATCGCAATGACCGCGACGGCCTGGATCAGGCTCTGCAGCGCTGCGAGAGCGTTCGGGCCTGAGCCTGCGAGGTTCTGCGAGCCGTGGCTCGACCGCATCGTGACGCCGAGCCCCCACACGTGATGGGCCGCGATAAGCAGCGCCGATCCGAGGCTCTCGATCTGCAGCGGCCGGCTTCCCTGGCGGAACACGCTGTTCCAGACGCCGCCCGGGGCGAGCGCGAGGAAGGGAACGAAGACGACGACCGCTACGGCGAGGAAGATCCCGGCGCACAGCAGCGCCTGCCTGCGTCCACGCCGCTTCCATACGTACGCGAGCGCGAGCGGGAGGAGAAGTCCCGGGTACAGCTTGGCCGCGAAGCCGAGCCCGATCAGCCCCGTGCCGAGCCGCTCGCGACCCGCCAGCAGGGCGGCGAGGGCGCCGGCCGTGATCGCGGCCGGCCAGAGATCGAAGCGCGTCAGGACGACAGAGCCGAGCGCAAGCGGAGCCAGCCCCGCGAACGCAAGCGCCCCGAAGAGCCTTCCCGGCCCGGCACCGAGCCCCGACAGAGCCGCGGCCATGAGCGCGAGCATGGCCACGCCGCAGGCGAGCATTATCCACCCGAAGCGGCGCGTGTAGTCCGTCGGCGACGGGTGTCCGATCGCCGGTACGAGGAAGGTCGGCAGCGCGGCGGGCGGGTATTCGACGCTGAAGTCCCGGTAGGGAACCTCGCCGTTGACCATCGCGTCCCCGTAGGCCTGGTAGACCGGCGTGTCAGGGATCTGCTGACGAGCGAAGACGCCGTGATGCAGGAGCGTCCACGAAAGAGCGAAAACGGCGATGCCGAGCAGCGCGGCGAGCGCCCCGTACGGCATCTCAACCCAGCGGCCACGGCCGCGAGCACCGTTGTCTGCGTGGTCGCCTGCAAGCCTTCGCAAGCCGGTGTCCTCAGTCGGCCGCGTACTTCGAAGTACGCGGCCTCCTTGCGTCCTTGGCCTGCTCGGCTTTCGGCGGCCCCGCAGGAGCGAGCTCACGGCCGCGGCCACTCGGAACCAGCGCTCCAGGACTGTGCTCATGGGCCTCCGGCTCTTCCACTGTCACGGTCCGCCGGGCCGGAACGGCCAGCAGGGCGATGGCGGTGAAGGGGAAGAACCACGGGATGTAGAGGTAGAACCAGTGCGTGAGGACGAGCTCGAAGCCGAGGAGGAGAGCGGCGGTCAGGGCCGCAAGCTGGAGCGGCGACTTGCGCCGCGGCCGGAAGTAGACGGCGAGCGCGCCGACCAGGAGCAATCCTTCGACCACCAATTGCAGGACGTGCAGGTCGGGGATGCCGCGCGCGTGGTATTGCCTCCAGTCCCAGATCGAGAAGGGCGAATCCCGCCCGATCTGCCATCCGAGCGTCCGGTCCCAGAAGACCCGGGCGGCGTGGATCGGATGTGGCTCGAGCAAGAGGATCGAGAAGGCCGCGAGCGTGGTCAGCACGAAGGCTGCGGCGAAGGCGGCCTTCGCGCGCGGGACACGCAGGCCGTCCGGGTAGGAGAGCCAGAGCGGAGCAACGAGAAGCGCCCCGAACTTCGTCCAGCCGGCGAGGGCCGAGGCGGCGCCGCGCGCCCAGGGCGAGCTGCAGAGCCAGAAGCCCCAGATGAGGAAGGCGGGCATGATCGCGTCGTTCGTGTTCGAATTCGACACGTACTGGGTGAAGGGGTAGGCGGCCCAGGCGAAGGCCAGCGTCACGGCCAGGCGGAGCCCGCCGAAGCGGCGTCCCACGAGCGCGAGGCCGAGCAGGCAGAGGAGGTCGAACAGGATTGCTGTGGCGTGCGAGGCGGGCAGGCTGTCCCACTTTCCGCTCCAGCCGAAGATCGCATAGGCGGGCAGGTACGCCTCGTATGCGACAGGCCCGTAGGTGTCGCCGCGGTCGTTCGCCGACTCGCAGCGGCCGTTCGTCTGGACCCGGTCGCGGATCTCTCCGTCGATGTCGGACGGCCCGCACGGCTTCAGCGAGTCCTCGACGGGCATGTGGTTGTACGGGGACTGTCCGTGGACGATGCGCTCGGCGCCGATCACGCCGGAGTAACCGACGTCGATCACCGTCCGCGGCGCTTCGACGTTCAGGCCGATCCTGAACCCGGCGAGGAAGACAGTGGCGGCCGCGAGCACCCACAACGGCCAGACGGGTCGCGATGCGCTTGCGCTGCGCCTGCGCGCGCCGATCCACACCATTCTTCCAAGCAGATAGGCCATCGGTGGATAGGCGAGCGGCACGCTCGTGAAGATGTCGCCGCGGTTGAAGAACCACAGCGACGCAGAGAACGAGAGCAGGACGAGCAGGTCGAGGTTGCGCACCGAGAGCGGTCGGCGGAGGTTGGCGAGGCCGAGGAAGAAGGCGAGGCAGAAGCCGAGCCAGATCCACGTGTTGTTGATGACTTTCCCACCGAAGGCTCCGTTTCCGCCGCGCGCCATCTTCCAGGCGACCTGGGGGCCGGTCCAGGCCTCCGTGACCTTGCCGGTCTTGTCGTCGACGCGGCCCGTCGCGATCTCGCCGGCCTTCCCCCACCAGACCTTCACCGTCCACAGTCCGTAGCTCTTCTGAAAGGAGGCCTCGGTGAAGCGTCCCTTGCTCGAGTAACGGGTGAGCCAGTCGGCCACCTTGTGATCGGCGAGCAAGATCGCGGTCGCGCGCTTCTCGGTCAGCCGCGCTGCCCCGCTCGCCAGCGCGGGTTGCGCGAGGACGAGCGCGCAGAGGGCGGCGAGCAGGAGCCGGCGCACGGCCGTCAGACTACGCCGCCGGCGCGAGCCTGAACGACCAGAGCTTGTTGCCGAGGAAATTCAAGGGCGTGACAACGGCGATCGCGATCGCTTGGGCCGGGATCTTGGGCAGACCCAGGACGACGAGCAGGTCGAGCACCGCGAGGTTCGCTCCGAGCGCGACGAGCGAGACGACGAGAAAGCGCATTCCCTGGTATGCGAAGTGTCCGCGCTGGCCTCGGAAGGTCCACAGCCTGTTCCAGGTGTAGTTGTTCGTCACCGCGACGAGGAAGGAGCAGAGCGCGGCGACCAGGTAGTGGAGGCCGGCTCCGCGCAGCAGCGCCGTGTAGACACCGAGGTTAACGAGATACCCGATGGCGCCCACGGCGCAGAACTTGGCGAGCTGGACCCAGTTCTGCGGGCGCCGGAGCGCCCTAGAGAACCACAAATCCCGACTCTCCACTGGGCTCTTCCCAGTCCACGTCCAGATCCTTGACCTGAGCGCCGGACGGCCCGCGCCGGCACCACTCGACCATGGATTCGACCCTCTCGGGCTCCCCCTCGAAGACCGCCTCGACCGTTCCGTCGGGGACGTTCCGGATCCAGCCAGCCACGTGCAGCGACTGCGCGCGATCGCGCGCGTCTGAGCGGAAGAAGACGCCCTGGACGTGACCGCGCACGATGACCCGGGCTCGCTTAGTCAAACCCTTCTTCTCCGACGAGGGGGACGAACCGGCACGACACCGAGCGGATGATCGCCGGCCCCTCGGGACTGCGGATGATGAGCTGGAGCTCCTGCGCGCGCCTGCCGCCGACGGGAATCGCCATCCGGCCTCGGGGCTCAAGCTGCTCGTAGAGGGGCTGCGGGAGCCCCGGAGCGGCGGCGGCGACGGCGATTGCTGCGTACGGCGCGCGGTCGGGCACTCCGAGTGTCCCGTCTCCGATGCGGGCGTCCACGTCCTCGTAGCCCGCCGCTCTCAGGTTCTCCTTGGCCCGTTCGGCCAGCTCCGGAACCCGCTCGATCGTGACAACCTCGGCGGCGAGCTCGGCCAGGACCGCGGCCTGATACCCCGAGCCCGTACCCACGTCGAGGACGCGCTCGTGCCCGCGCAGGGAGAGCGCCTCGCAGATCCGGGCAACCATGTACGGCTGAGAGATCGTTTGCCCGTGGCCGATCGGAAGCGCCGCGTCGTCGTACGCCCGGTGTCGCTCTTCCTCGGGGACGAACAGCTCTCTCGGGACGCGTTCCATCGCGGCCAGAACACGCTCGTCGACGACGTCACGCCCACGAAGCTGGAGCTCGACCATTGCGTGGCGGGCGCGGGTGAAGTCGAGCTCAGTGGACACGTTCGAGCGTGCTCGCATAAGTGGGAGGCTCGATACCGAGCCGAGCAAGAGCGAGGGGAGCGAGGTCGACGATGCTCTTCGGCTCGCCCTCGATCCCGATCATGAGCACCGGTACCTCCGAGTCGCCGGCGACCAGCGACCCGTGGCTTCCGCCCCCGGCGTGGTGCCGTCCGCCGAGGTCGGCAAATTCGACGCCGGGAGCCGCCGACACCAGGACGTCTCCCGCGTTCGGGTTCTGCAGGGCGGTCCAGACCCGCGCAAGGGCATCCGGATAGTCGAGGAGCGAAGCGTCGCCGCTCGAACGCCAGTCATCGCCTTCCGGTGCGAACCGCACCTCTTCGCCCTCGCGGCGGACGACGGCCTCGCCGTCCTCGAGGAACGCGGCCACCTCCACGGCCTGCTCGCCGTCGAGCATCTGCGCCAGCGCGCGTGTCTCGAGCGGGCAGTCCTCCAGCCGATAGATCATTCCGGCCCGGTTCGAGGCGGTCACGACGACACCGTCCACTCTGAGCGCGCTGCGCAGGTCGGCGGCCCGGTCGACGCTCGTCTGGCCGTGATCGGAGCAGAGGATCAGCGCGTAGCGATCGAGCAGCTCGTCCATTCCTCCGGCGGCCTCGACGAGCACGCCGAGCGCACGGTCGGCTCGCTCCAGCCCTTCGTAAGCCTTGTCCGGTCCCTGCGCGTGCGAGAGGTAGTCGTAGTCGGAGAGGTAGTAGACGAGCAGGTCGAAGCCGTCGCGCGTCACCAGCCAGCGGCCGACCGCAGCGGCGTAGTCGTCGATCGTCCCTCCGGCCCGGTTTCGAACCGCCAGCGGGGCGCCGGTCGCGTCCGACTCGAAGAGGTTGTAGAAGAAGAATCGCTTCGGCCCGCCGGCGGCGCGCGTCAGGCCGGGAAGCGTGGCCCGATGGGCGGTCCGACCGCGGTAGCAGGGGATGTTGACGGCGGCCGGAATCATCCCTTCGTCCTCGACCGCTTCGAAGAGTGTGATCGCGTCGCGCGAGAGGTGCTCCTCGTTCATGTTGAAGATTGCGTCGAGGATCGAGCGGCGCGTCCCCGCGGCGCGGATGGCGCCGAACGACGAGCCGTATTCCACGATCCTCTCCTCCTCGCGGCTGTACCAAACGAGATGAGGGATGTGGTGGACGTCCGGATAGGAGCCGCTCACTATCGACGAGACGCAGACCGGCGTGAGCGACGGGAAGACCGAGGTCGCCCGCGAGTAGCGGCCGTGCTCGGCCAGGAGGGAGAACGTCGGGAACCGCGGGTCCCCGGCGGCCGCTTCGAACATCGCCGGCGTCAGTCCGTCGACGACGGCCAAGATCAGCTTCTTATCGAGCAAGGGTTCGGAGCCCCGCAAAACGCTTTGGTGCACGTCTGCGCAGCCTCGCTCCGAGGAGTGGTGCGGCGACTGCCTCGAGGTAGCCCACGGCTGGGATCAGGGCGAGCGCGCCCGCTACGACCGCGGCTCCGCCGAGCAGCAGGGCCGTACCGGCTCTAGGCCCGCCGGCCTTGAGCGCGCCGCGCGCGAGCGGGAGGGTGCCCGCCGCGCCGAGCAGCCCGCCGACGCCGCCCGAGGCCGCTTCGTCCCACTCGCCGATCGCGAGCCCTGCCCCGAGTCCTACCGCCGCCGCGGCGGCAAGCGCTGCGACGATCCCGGCCCGCATCCATCCGAGCAGGGCCACCGACAGGATCCCGAGCCCCGTCCCCAGGCCCGCGAGCAGCCCGATCCAGTACCAGTCGCCCATCGCATCCAGTCTATGTCGCGTTTTATGGGCACCGTGGGCGGGAACGAAGAGGAAGCAATGGGGGGTCCAGAACGCGCTGTGCTCGCGTTCTTCTGCTCGGCACGCTCAGGACCGGCACGGAGAATGGAGAGCCTGCTCGCGCACATCGCGCGAACCGAGCGCGAACGCCTCGAGGTGACTCGGGTCGACGTGGACGAGCAGCCCGAGCTGGCCGAGCGCTTCGAGGTGGACGTCGTGCCGACGCTCGTGCTGATCAAGGGGAAGCGGGCTGTTGCGCGGCTCGAAGGCCGCGTCAGCCAGCCGCGAATCGAGGAGATGCTCGAACAGCACCTCGACGTCGCGGCCTAGCGCGCCCCTCGCCGCCGTCTGCTCCCGCCGGGCGAAGCCCGGCTCCGCTGACGGCTGACACCGCTGGCGGCAGGATGCTGCGCCGTCGGTGCTTGGCCGTACTAGGTGTACTGTCCTGCGCGCCGCCGGCTTGCCTCCTTTGCCAGCGGCGCCCGAGGAACGCGCTCTAGCCGGTCGCAGCCGATTCCAAGCGGCGGATAACGGAGAGCCCGAACTCGCCCGCGCGCGCGCCGTCGACCACACGGTGGTCGAAGGTGACCGAGACATAGCCGATCTGGCGAACCGCGACGTCGTCGTCGCGCGCGACGGGTCGCGCCGCAATCCGGCCGATGCTGAGGATCGCAACCTCGGGGTGGTTGACGATCGGCGTTTGGAAGAGGCCGCCGAGCTTTCCTGCGCTCGTGACCGTGAACGTCGAGCCGCGGAGCTCCTGCGGCTCGAGCTTGCCCGCGCGAGCTGACTCCGCGAGCCGCTCCACCTCGGCGGCAAGCTCCTCGACCGACGCGTTGTCGCAGCCCCGGACAACCGGGACGACGAGTCCCTGCTCTGTCTGTATCGCGACGCCCAGGTCGTATCTGTCGAAATAGACGATCTCGTCGCCGTCCAGCCGCGCATTCAGCTCGGGGAACTCCTTCAGCGACTCCGCGGCTGCCTTGAGCGTGAGCGCAACGAGCCGCTTGAGGTCGACCTCGGTGAAATCACATTCCTCGACCCAGGTGACCGCTGGAACCTCGCGGTGCGCGCGCGTCATGTGTTCCGCGATCAGGCGGCGGACTCCTCGGAGCGGCTCCCGCCGGCCCTCTTCGGGCGCGGCCTCGCCCCCCGCAGCCCGGACGTCGTCCTCAGTGACGCGCCCCTGCGGGCCGGTGCCCTCGACGCTCGTCAGGTCGACCCCAAGCTCCTGGGCGACGCGGCGGACGAGCGGGGTCGTCCGCACCTTTGCCGCTTCCTGGCCAGCGGGGGAACCTCCCGGTTCCCCCGAAGCCCCCTCCCCTGGTCCGCTTGCGCGGACAGGTGGCTTCGCCGCCTGCTCATCATCGGCGTTTGCGCCGTCACCGCCGATTACCACGAGCACGGTTCCGACGGGAACGACGTCGCCCTCCTGGACGAGGATCCGGGTCACCTCCCCGGCGGCCGGCGAGGGGATCTCCACGGTCGTCTTGTCGGTCTGGATCTCGACCAGCGGATCGTCTTCGGCCACCTCCTGGCCCTCGGAGACGAGCCAGCGGGCGATCTCGCCCTCCGTCAGGCCCTCGCCCAGATCCGGAAGCTTGAACTCGTAGGCCATGCGCGGCGGAGGATATTCAGACGGCGCGCGCGCCGGTTGCGTCGTAGGCCTCGAACTTCGCCTTGGAAGCCGGCGTCCCGGCGATCCCGTCGCGGAACATCGCGTAGATGACAGCGTCACGCGGCTCCGGGTAGCGCAGCCTCCTCCGCAGCGTCGCCTCTTTCGTGAAGCCGAGCTTGCGCGGAATCGCCCGGCTGCGCTCGTTCGCAGGATCGGTCCGGATCTCGACCCGGTCGGCCCCGCAAAGTTCGAATGCCACCCGCGTCAGTGCTGCGGTCGCCTCCGTGGCGAGGCCCTGGCCCGCGCGGCTCTCCCGGATCCAGTAGCCGATCTCGAATGCGTCCTCGCCGACGCGCGTGTGCAGGCCCGTTCCGCCGACGACCTCGCTCTCGTCCGTCGAGAAGATCCCGTAGACGAAGTCCCGCCCGAGATCGAACTGTCCCCGGAAGCGCCGCAAAAGCTTGACCTTTTCCTCGAGCGACTGCGGCTCGTCCGCTGCCCACGGCATCCACGGGCGCAGGTGGTCGAGGCTCGAGTCGAGGGCCTCCTTCAGCGCGGGCGCGTCGGCGGGATCCCAGCAGCGCACCACGAGGCGCTTCGTGACGATCCGGTAGGGAGGGTCGTTCAGAATTCCAGCAGCTTCCGTGCCGCGTCGGCGACCCGTTCGACCGAGGGCATGTAGGCGTCTTCGATCTGCCAGTACGGGTAGGGGACGTCGTAGCCGGTGACGCGCAGGACCGGGCCGTGCAGGTCGAGGATCGCCTTCTCGGCGAGGATCGCGGCGAGCTCGGCCCCGTAGCCGGCCGTGCGCGGTGCCTCTTGCACGATCACCACGCGCCCGGTCTTGGCGGCGGATGTGAGCAATGCCTCCTCGTCGAGCGGCTTCAGCGTCCGGATGTCGAGCACTTCGATCGATGCTTCGCCGGCGAGCTCATCGGCGACCGCCTCGGCGACGGGAACCATCGAGCCGTACACGACCAGCGTCAGGTCGGTGCCCTCGCGCGCGATCCGGGCCTTTCCCAGCGGAACGACGTGCTCGCCCTCGGGGACGTCTCCGCGCATCGTCCGGTAATGAAGCTTGGGCTCGAGGACGACGACCGGGTCGGGATCGCGGATCGCCGCCGCCAGGAGCCCTTTGGCGTCGGCCGGCGTGGAGGGGATCGCGACCTTGATGCCCGGTGTGTGCGCATAGTAGGCCTCGGGCGAGTCGTCGTGGAGCTCCGGTGCTTTCACACCCCCGCCGTAGGGCATCCGCACGGTCAGCGGGAACTCCATCTTTCCGCCCGTGCGCCAGCGATAGCGCCCGACGTGGTTGATCAGCTGGTCGAGGCACGGATAGCTGAAGGCGTCGTACTGCATCTCGCAGACGGGCCGCCAGCCGGCCATACAGAGGCCGACGGCGGTGCCGAGGATCCCCGCCTCGGCGAGCGGCGTGTCGAAGCAGCGGTCCGGCCCGAAGCGGTCGCGGAGCCCGGCCGTGGCGCGGAAGACCCCTCCGGCGCGGCCGACGTCCTCGCCCATCACCATCACCGAGTCGTCACGCTCCAGCTCGACCTGGAAGCAGTCGTTGATCGCTTCTACGAGGGTCAACTCAGCCAACGTCGCCTCCCAGGACCCGCCGCAGCTCGGCCAGCTCGGACTCGAACGACGCCGGCGGATTCACGTAGGCGTGCTCGAAGAGCAGACCGGGATCCGGCGGCGGCTCGGCCTCGGCCTCTGCGATCGCGGCCCGCATCAGGTCTGCGGCCTCCGCGCGGATCGACTCGGCCATCTCGTCCGTGAGCAGCCCGGCCCGGCGGAGATAACCCTCGTAGCGGCCGAGGCACTCGCGCTGTTTCTCCTCCTCGACTCGCTCGAGGTCGATGTATGCGCGCGGGTCGTCGGCCGTCGCGTGCGGCGCGGTGCGGTAGGAGACGGCCTCGATGAACGTCGGGCCCTCGCCCGTGCGGGCACGCGCCACTGCGTCCCGCGTCGCCTCGTAGACAGCGAGCACGTCGCAGCCGTCCACCCGCACGCCGGGCATCCCGTACCCGGCCGCCTTGTCCGCCAAGGTCGCTGCCGCGGTCTGCGCCGGCAGCGGAGTCGAGATCGCCCAGTAGTTGTTGTTGCAGAGGAGAACGAGGGGCGCCTTCGTCACGCCCGCGAAGTTGGCACCCTCGTGGAAGGCGCCCTCCGAGGTCGCGCCGTCGCCGAAGAAGGCAATTGCGCAGGCGCTCTCTCCCTTCAACTTCTTGCCCCAGGCGAGGCCCGCCGCGTGCGGGACCTGTGTCGCGATCGGGACGCAGATCGAGGCGACGTTGTACTCGGCCGGGTTCCACCAGCCGGCGGGATGGCCGCGCCACCAGGAAAGCACCGTCGAGGCGGGCATCTCGCGCAGGAGGCCGATCGCCGACTCGCGGTAGCTCGGGAAGATCCAGTCCTCGTCTTGGAGCGCATACACGGAGCCGACCTGCATCGCCTCGTGGTTCCAGAAGATGGCGTAGGTGCCGATTCGGCCTTGGCGGTGGTAGACGACCGAGCGCTCGTCGTAGGTGCGCAGGAGCACCATCCCGTGGTAGAGCTCGATCAGGTCGTGGTCGGAAAGGCCGTCGACCTCGCCGTCCGGCACCGCGCCGCCGTCGCCGATGATGCGGCGGAGATCGCGCTCGGCCGGGAGAACCTGGGCCATCGACCCTCGAATCTATCTACCGCACCCACATCTGGTCGAGCAGCGCTCCCCACTGCGGGTTGTGCTCGTAGTTGCCGACGCGCTTCGAGACGAGGTCGACGCCGTACTGGCTGTAGAGCGGAACCCAGGCGGCTTTGTCGGTGATCTCACGGTCGAGGTCCGCCCAGAGGTTGCTCGCGGCCGCGGGGTCGCTCTGCTGGACCTTGACGACGTGGTCGACGCGACGGTCGTAGGCCCGGTCGCAGAAGTGGCCGAAGTTGGACGGGGAGGAGCAGATGAAGAGGAGCTGGAGGAAATTGGACGCGGCGGGGTAATCGGCCGACCAGCCGGACCAAAGGATCTGGGGCCTCGCCGGGCCCATGGTGAAGGACCGGAAATACGCGTCGAGGCTCTTGAACGAGTCGTTGAGGCGCGCCCGAAACCCGAGGGACCTGAGCACCGCAACGACGTACCGCCCCAGAGCGGCGCCGTTCTGCCGCGCCCACCAGAGTGTGACCTGCGTCCGGGGGTTCCCGGCCAGACGCATGAGCCGGGTCGCCTTGCCCAGGTCCGGCGCCGTCCATGCCCCGTCCGTGCTCGGGTCGAGCGTGTACGGGCAGTACCGCCGGTAGCCCGGGAAGTTCGGCGGGAGCACCTGGCAGGTCGACTGGGCACTTCCCGTCTGGCCGGCGAGCCGGATCACCTTGCTGCGGTCGAGCGCGTAGTTGAGCGCCTGCCGGACGCGGACGTCGTCGAACGGCGGCTTGGTCGGATTCAGCGCGAGGTAGAACGTGCTGGTGGTCGGGTACGTGTGCAGCTGCGGACGGAAGGCGGTGGGAACCGGGAACGGCTTGACCGGTGAGCTCGAGACCAGGTCCGCCTTCTGCTGCTCGACGAGCTTCGTGGCCCGGCTCTGTTCGGGCACGATCCGGAGCACGATCTCGTCCGGGAAGCCGTCCGGCTGCGCCGCGTTCGACCACTCTCGGAAGCGCGGGTTCCGCACCAGCCTGATCGAGTGCTTGGGGATGTAGCTGGCGATCCGGTAGGGCCCCGTCGCCGGGAGGGGCCGCCGTGTCGCAATCTGCAGCGACGTACCGGCCGGCGCGACGTACGCGAACGGAGCCGCCAGCTTGTAGAGAAAGATCGGATCCGGGTGGCTCAGGCGGTACGTGACCGTCCCGGTCCGATCGTCGGTGAGGATGCCGCGAGAAAGGTCGCAGCGGGTGTGCGAGCAGCGGTCGGCCCCGAGGACCGCGCTGAAGCTCTCTGCGGCTGCGGGCTCGGGGAGCGGCCGGATGAGGAAGACGCGCTCCACCGAGAAGCGAAAGTCGCTTGCCTTCACGGCACCGCCGGTCGAATAGCGGATCCCCGGGCGGAGCTGGAAGGTGTACGTCTTGCCGTCCTGGGAGACGGTCGGCATCGAGCGGGCGAGGTCCGGGACGAGCTGGTAGCCGGCCTGGCCCGCGACCCGGCGGTACGTCAGCAGGCCGTCGTTGGTCAGGGACAGGAACGCCCACGCCTCCGCGACGTAGGACACGTGCGGATCGACGAAGCCCGGGGGTTCGAAGCCCCCCGAGATGACCGGGGTGAGTGTGCCTCCGCGATGCGACGCTCCGGTCGGCCTCACCACCACGTACAGGAGCCCGTTTCCGGTACTGATCCCGGCCGGCCTGCCACCCAGGCGGCTCGTGGTCACTTTCCCGGTAGCGGCGTCGATGCGCGAGATCGTGGAGGAGAGCTCGTTCGCGACCCAGACGTCCCCGCTCTCCACCGCGATGCCGCTCGGCTCGCGGCCGACTTGGAGCGTCGAGACGACCGTCCCGCTGGTCGGGTCGATCTTGGAGACCGTGTCGGAGAGGCTGTTCGCGATCCAGACCGCGCCGGCGCCGATCCCGATCGCCGCCGGGCCGTCGCCGACGGTTACCTGGTCGAGGACCTCGCCGTCCGGGCTCAGCTTGAGCACGATGCCCGTGGACTTGCTGGCCACCCAAACGGCTCCTTTGTCGACGGCGATGCCGCTCGGGTCGGAGCCCGCCGCGAAGGTCTTGACCTTTCCGTCGCTCGCGCGGATCTTCGAGACCGTGTGATCGGTCGTGTTCGCCACCCAGACGTAGCCTGCCGCGACCGCGATCCCGGTCGGGCCGTTCCCGACGTGGACCGTGCCGATGACGCCGTACTGGGGGTTGATCTGAGAGACGGAGCTTCCCAGGCTGTTCGTGACCCAGACCGAGCCCGCGCCGACGGCGATCCCGCCCGGCGCGCTCTCGACCTCGATCGTGTCGTGGACGGTGTTCGTTCTCGGATCGACCGTGTAGACGGCGTTTGCATCAGCGCTCGCGACCCAGATGAAGCCGAGCCCGGCGGCGACCGCAGAGGGGGCCGCCGGCATGTCGATCGCTCCCCCAACCTTTCCCGACGCACGCACCACGCCGAGCGCGTTCCCGCTCAGGTCGCCGAGCTCGGCTCCACTCGAGCCGCCTCCGCCGAGGGCGAAGACGGGGATCGCGACCGCGGCTGCGATGACCCCCGCGAGCGCGCCGGCGAGGATGGTGCGGCGCTTGGTTTGCCAGAGAGGAGCGCGGCGCTCCTTGTCCGACCTCAGCCGCGGGAAGTCCTGCGCCAACCCTTCGGCCTCCACCTGGTATAGGCGGACCGGCCGCTCGAAGTCCTTCAGCCGGTGCTCTCCCAGGCTCCGGAGCCTGCAGCCGCCGATCTCTTCCTCCTCGTCCTCGAGGAGGTCGTGGGTCGTCTGCGACAGCAGGATCTGGCCTCCGTGCGCGGCCGAAGAGATGCGCGCCGCGCGGTGCACCGCGAGCCCGGTGTAACGCCCGTCCTTGGGAGCCGCCGGCCCAGTGTGGATGCCTATCCGCACCTTGAGCCCGCCGGCTTCCGGCCAGGAGTGGGCCGCGAGAGCGCGCTGCCCTTCGATCCCGGCCCGCACGGCGGCATGCGCGCTCGGGAAGGCGAAGAAGAAGGCGTCGCCCTGCGTGTCGATCTCGTGCCCGCCGTGCGCGGTGAACGCCTCGCGGATCAGGCGCTGGTGGTCGGCCAGCGCTTTGGGCCACGCGCCGCGCAGTGCTCGCGCGAGCTGCGTCGAGCCCTCGACGTCGGTGAGGAGAAAGGTGACGGTCCCGCTCGGAAGCTCGGGCATGGCGGGGCAAGCTTGACATGCCGAAGGCAACTTTTCTAGCCCTGCTCGGACTGGAACCGGTCGGCGGCCACCGAGACCAGGATTCCGAGCGCGAAGGCGCCGGCGACGACCGCGAGCGAGATACCGGTCGAGATGTGCACGACCCGGTCGAGGATGAGCTTCAACCCGACCAGGCCGAGCACGATCGCGATCGTCTCGTCCAGGTAGCGCAGTCGGCGGCCGAGCTCGTCCATGAGGACGAAGAGGGCGCGCAGGCCGAGGAGCGCGAAGACGTTCCCCATCCAGATGAGGAACGAGTCGTCGGTGATCGCGAACGCGGCCGGGATCGAATCGATGGCAAACGCGATGTCGGCCGCGACGACCGCGGCGAGGCACAGGAAAAAGGGCGTCGTGTGAAGCGTCCCGTTGAGGCGGACGAACCAGCGCTCGCCGTAGTCCTCGCCTGCGACCGGGAAGACCTTGCGGACGACCCGGACGAGTGGATTGCGATCGGGGTGGACGTTCTCCTCCATGCCGCTGAGGATCCTCCAGGCCAGGACCAGGAGAAGCGCGCCGAGGATGTAGACGACGAAGTGCAATGCGTTGATCAGGGCAAGTCCGCCGAGGATCGCGAGGCCGCGCAGCACGATCGCGCTGACGATCCCCCAAATGACGAGCTTTCCCCGGGCGCGGTGCGGGACGCCGAAATACGAGAAAACGACGAGGAAGACGAAGAGATTGTCGACCGAAAGGGAGCGCGTGACCACGTAGACGGTCGTGAACGTGAGCGCGGCGTGCCCGCCGTCGGCGATCCAGAGCGGCACGGCCGCGAGTAGGGAGAGGACGAGCCAGCCCACGCTCCAGATCGCGCCCTCGCGCAGCGTCGGCTCGCGGTCGGGAGCGAAGAAGCGGAAGTCGACGAGCAGGAATAGGGCCGTGATGCCTGCGAGCACGAGCCAGGGCACGGGCCCTGAGAGAGCGGCGAGAAGGTTCACTTCGATTCGGGCTCGGCGCGGGCCAGGCGGGCCACGAGCGCCAGGGCACCGACGGCTGCCGCGACGCCCAGAACCTCGAGCAGGAGCCCGCCGCGGACCGATAGCTCTGAGGCCGAAAGGATGACGCTGCCCAATCCGCCTGCCGCCAGGCACGCTGCGACGACAAGGCTCGCGCGGCGCCGCTGGAGGCCGCTGCGGTCACCGGCAACCTGCCGCTCCATGGACCAGTAGGCGAGCTCGGCGCACAGCAGCAGTCCGGCCGCGTAAAAGGGCGCGTAGGCATCCACCGTTCCCCGCTGCAGGATGAGAAAGACGGCGTATTCCGCACCGCCGAGCGCGAGCGCCCACGGCAGCATTCCGCTCCAGCGGCCCGCGAGGGCCGCGACGAGCACGACCACGCCGGCGATGCCGATCGCGGCCGCCAGGCCCCAGAGGCGGTCTGCGCGCGCCGGCAGCGTCGCGGCGCCTGCTGCGAACAGGAGCAGCGTCGCGAGCGCTAGCGACGGGCGTAGCGCCTGAATGCGCGCACCTCCTCCACGGCGGCGACGAGTGGATGGTCGTCGTCCCAAACGGCGACGGGGACCCCCGCGCGCTCGTAGCGCCCACGCAGCGCCTCTCGCTTCATCCTCCAGATCCGGTAGGCGAGCTCCTCGGGCGCCCCGCGTCCGGGCTCCGTAAACGGAATCGGGGAAACCTCGACGATCGCGAGGTCGAAGCCTCGCGCCCGCAGGTCGAGCAGCGCCCCAGTGGCACGCTCGTCGAGGAGCGGGGTGAGCCCGATCACGAGCGCCTTGGGCGGAAGCGTCCGTCGCGGGATGACGTCGATGTCCTTCCAGGCGTAGTTGAGGACAATCTCGGTGTCGAGCAGCGAATCGACGATTCGGTACATCTGCGTGAGCCCCGTCGCCGGCAGCAGCCAGTTGAGGACGCCGCCGAAGCTGACGAGCCCCACGCGGTCCTTGTGCTCGAGGTAGCGCTCGACCAGGGCCGCGCACGCCCGCACTGTGCGGTCGAGCGTGCTTTCGTCCTCGCGCCGCGCCTCGGCGAACGAGTCCAGGAAGAGGATCACGTCGGCGTTCCGTTCGGCGTGCTGCTCGTTCACCCACAGCTCGCCCCGCCGCGCGCTTGCGCGCCAGTTGATGCGCTTGACGCGATCGCCGGGCACGAACTGGCGCAGGTCGGCGAACTCGATTCCCTCGCCCTTCTCGCGGGAGACCAGGTTGCCGGTGAAGACCTGGGTCTCGAGCGGCCGTAGCAGGTTGCGCAGGAACTCGGGTTGCGGATAGACCTTGAGCGGCGTGCGGAGGTCGAGGCGGGTGTCGTAGCGGAGCACGCGGAAGCGGTCGTGCGCGCGCAGGGAGATGTCTCCGATCAGGTAGGCGCCCCAGTGCTCGCAGCCCAGCGTCAGCTCGAGCTCTCGTTCCTCGCCCGGAGCCAGGCGGACCGCGACCGGGTTCTTCCCCTCCGCGACGGTCACTCCTTCCGGAAGCGTCAAGAGCACGTCGAGCTGCTCGACAGCGGTTTTCCCGCCGAGGCGGATCACGAGCTCGAGCTCGTCTCCCTCGATCGCGCGTTCGCGCTCGAGCTCGATGGTGACGATGGGGTCAGGGGTCTCCGCGAGCGCCAGCCCGGCCCCGGCAACGAGCGCAAACGCTGCGGCGAGCACGACCAGCTCCGGCAGGCCGAGGACGAGCGAGGCGATCAGGCCGAAGGCGGCAAGCCCGACGTACACCCCGAGCTTCGGCGTGGGGGAGCGTTTCACTCGGGTCGGACGTCCTCAGCAGGTGGTGTCGGCACCGTCTCGATCGCCTGGCTGACGACGTCGTCGGAGCTCACGCGCTGCACCCACAGCTCCGGCCGCAGCATCACGCGGTGGGTGAGCGCGGGCACGGCGATCGACTTCACGTCGTCGGGAGTGACGAAGTCGCGCCCGTCCATCGCGGCGCGGCAGCGCGACAGCTTGAGCAGCGCCAGCGAGCCACGTGGGCTCGCCCCCACCTGTGCGCGTGTGCTCTCCCGCGTCGCCTTGACGATGTCGACCATGTAGTAGCCGAGGCTCTCGGCTACGTGCACCTGCTCGACGGCGCGCTGCATCCCGACCAGCGTGTCTCGGTCGACGACCACGTTGAGCTCGACTTCGTCCACCTGCCGCTCGAGGCGACGCTCGAGCACCTCCCACTCGTGCTCGCGGTCCGGATATCCGATCGAGGTCCGCAGGATGAAGCGGTCGAGCTGCGCCTCCGGAAGCGGGTACGTGCCTTCGTATTCGATCGGGTTCTGGGTCGCGATCACGAGAAACGGCCGCTCGAGCGGGTTCGTCTGGCCCTCGATGGTGACTTGGCGCTCCTGCATCGCCTCGAGCAGCGCCGCCTGAGTCTTCGGGGGAGCGCGGTTGATCTCGTCGCCGAGCAGGAGGTTCGTGAAGATCGGTCCCGGCCGGAACTCGAAGTCGCCTGTGCGCTGGTTGAAGATGGACGACCCGGTCACGTCGGAGGGCATCAGGTCCGGCGTGAACTGGATGCGGGCGAAGTCAAGATCGCTCACCTGAGCGAACGAGCGGGCGATCAGAGTCTTGGCAAGCCCGGGGTAGTCCTCGAGCAGCACGTGGCCGTCGGCGAGGAACGCCATCAGCACGAGCTCGAGAGCATCGCGCTTGCCGAAGACGGCGCGCTCGAGCTCGTCGAGGATTCGCTCCGACAGCGCCGCGACCTGTTCGAGCTCTTGGACCGCCACGCTCGTCTACACCTTCTCGATCGTGTCGACGACGCGGCGCAGCCCCGCCAGGCTGAGCCCCGCTCTGAAGCGCTCGTTCGGAGCGGGCCGGTCCGGCTTGACCAGGTCCCAGGCCTCTTTGCCCAGCACCTCCCGGGCACGGTCCGGCTCGCGCTCGAAATCGATGCCGTGGCTCCTCCACAGCCGATGCTCCGCGACGTCGCGTAGCAGCGGCCTGATCCGCATGTGCAGGTCGAACTCGCGGGCGGTTCCGAGCACAACCTCACGCTCCACCCGTGCGAGCTCGGGCAGCTGCTCGGGACGGGTGGAACGCTGCTCGTCGCGGTCGAGGAGCGAAGGGCGCTTCCTCCGCTGCCCTTCCGAGGCGACGCGTGTGAGCGCGAGCAGGAGCAGCGCGCCCAGGAAGAGCACGTAGACGTCCGCGGACCGCGCACGGTCTCCGGGCCGGACGGCGAGCATGATCAGGAACGGCACGGCTCCGATCGCCGCCAAGACGCCCGAGATGAAGAAGGGGCGCCTCATTGCGCCGGCCTCGGGATCTCGTCGGGCCGGAGCTGAAGGCCGTCGTCGATCTTGTCGACGGCGCGTATGTCCTCGCGCAGAGAAACAAGAGCCTCGATCGCCTCCTCCTTCATCTCCGGCCCGATCTCGTGCTGGCTGAACTTCGCGCGCTCGAACAGGCTCGTAAGGCTGCGCACTGCAGGTTCGCTGACGCGGAGCTCGGTCAGGACGCGGCCGAGGTACTCGAGAGGTGCCTCGGACGGCCGCCGCGGCAGCCCGTGCACCGCGAGGACTCGCTCCATTCGCGCATACGCCGCGATGACCGCCTTGCGCGGGTCGGCCTCGTTTCGCAGGTCGTCCAGTGTCTCGTCGAGCAGGTTCGAGAGCTCCTGGAAGAGCGTGATCTCGCCGACGAGCCGAGAGCGGCGGCGATTGCTGCGGAGAAACGCGGTCAATCCCGCGCCGGCGATGAGCGCGATCAGGCCGATCGCGAGCGTCCACTCGAACGAAGGCGATGCCGGCTGCTTCAGTCTCCGGGCCCGCTCGGCTGCTGTGAGCTTGTCGCCGCCGTGGACCGCCTGCGCGAGCGGCTGCCGGTTCCTCCAGTTGCTGCCGCCGAAGCGGCTGACGCCGATCACGATCAGCGCGAGCGCTCCCAGGGCGAGGAAGACGGTGATCAGCGGCCGCAGGCGGATCTTGTCCGTCGCGCCGCGCGCCGACCGCTTGAGGCTGAGCGCGTAGAGCAGCAGGAACAGGCCGGCGACCATCGCGAGCCCCCAGAGCGTGAAGACGACATTCACGAGCACCTGCGATGCAGCCCGGTTGTGCGCGCCGCTGCCGGCAGGCGACACGTGCCCGCGGCTTGCAAAGGCGACGATCCCGAGGAGCACCGTCAGGACGATCCCGACGACGACGAGGCGCGTGCTGCGGGAAGGAGCTGCCGCGGGAGCCTTCACGACTCCACTCTAATTGTCAGACGAGCACCGCTACTGCCCCGCGCTCGCACTCGAAGTGGCCCTCCGTCACGTCGCCGAGATCCTCTCCGTCCACGTGCAGCGGCATGGGCACATCGCATCTGATGTCGATCAGGTCGAGATCGTGGCCGCCGAGGAGCCGTTTTCGGTCCGCGCGACGGCCAAGCACCGACCTCGCGAAGACGAACGGAAGCGAGCGAGCGCGCATGGAAACCGGGGCCACCACATCGAGGCCGAACTCGAAGCTGGCGTCCGGGACGAGATGAAGCGCGAGCGGGCCGGCGTAGGAATAGGGATCGCCGTTGGCAACGAGCGCGAAGGCCGCACGCCCCAAGCCTTCGATCTCGAGGGCCGGCACGTAACCGCCTGGATGGGACGCAAGCTGGCGCGTCATCAGCCACGCGACCACCAGGTCTCCGGGAAGCCGCCCGTCATGGGCCCTCCCTCGCTCCTCGATCCGCCGGATGAGCTCGGCGTCGAAGCCCAAGCCGGCGGAGACGGCGAAGCGGCGGCCGTTCACCCGCCCGAGCGAGATCGTTCGCGTGTGTCCGGTTTCGAGCGCAAGCCCGATCCGGCGGGCGGCCGCGACCGCGTCGCGGGGCAGCCCGAGCGCGCGCGGCAGGACGTTCGTTCGGCCTCCGGGGATGAACCCGACCGGCACCGGCCGGTCGAGGCCGTTGAGGACCTCGTTGAAGACCCCGTCTCCGGAGAAGACGAGCACCGCCTCGTGAGTGCGGCCCGCCTCGCGCGCGAGCTCGACCGCATGGTCGCGCCTGCTGGTTTGGATCGTCTCGACCCGTGCGTGGGCCGAAAGGGCTTCCTCGACGGCCTGCAGCCGCGGTTCGGTGACGCTGCTCGAGAACGGGTTGACGATCAGCGCTGCTGTCATCATCTGGTCAGCATGCCAGCCCGACGCGTGTTCCTCGTCGTTCCGCTCGTGCTCCTCGCGGCGGGCTGCTTCGGCGGCGGCGACGGGGAGAAGTCGAAGGCCGTCGCTCACGTGGGTCGCGCGGCGATCACGCGTGAGCATCTCGACGAGACGGTGGATCACTTCAAGGAGGAGGCCCAGAACGAGGGGAAGCCGTTTCCCGAGCCGGGTTCGGCAAGGTATCGCGCCGTCGAGCGGCAGGCGCTCGGCCTGATGGTCTACCGGACCGAGCTTCTCCAGTCGGCCGCGCGGTTGGGTGTCCCCGTCACGGACGATGAAGTCGAGCGGCGAGCGAAGGCGGCGGGCGGCGAGGCTGAAGCAGAGAAGAACGGAACGTTCGCAGAAGACACGATTCGCGCCCAGATCGCCTACGAGCACGTCTACCGCAAGGTGACGTCGAAGGTGGCAAAGGTCCTGCGCGGCGAAGCCATGGCTCGCTTCCTCTTCAAGATGAAGCGCGGCTACAAGGTGAGCTATGAGCCCGGCTTCAGGCCGAGCTCATAGCTCCTTCCCTCTCTCCCCTTAGCAGCCTGCGTTGGAAGTGCTGCCGAGCGTGTAGTCGAACGCATGCGTCGCGTCGACATCGGCGTAGATGTCGTTGTCGGCGTTCCGGCCGAACGACTCCGCCGTGACGCTGTAGAGCGTGTTTCCTGCCGGCGCTCGCCCGAATCCGCTCAGCGGAACGTCCACCTGGATCGTCTTCCCGCAGAGCTTCCCGCTCGCCGGCTGCGCCGCCGGGTAGTTGACGACCTTGCAGTTCTGCGGCGTGGTATTCGTGCACGTCGTCGTGCCCGCGAAGAACTGTGGGGCGAGCCCTCCGGTCGACTGCGCTCCGAGGTAGAAGATCGGATACGCCTCCTCGCCGAAGTCGCCGGTCGAGAGCGCCTGGAACCGCGTCAGCCAGACTGCGCTCGTTTTACCGGGCGGCGGCAGCAGCGACGCGAGGCTCGAGAGCGTCATCCGCACCCGCACCGTTCCGGCGTTCGGCTGGCTGACGGCCAGGTTGGTGAAGTCGAGCTGCGGCTGGTTCGATCCCGCGCCTGTGGGCGAATAGTGCGGCCACTGCGCGTCGCTTGCCGGATCGGCCATCGGGTTCGACGGCGTCGCGCGGGCGAGTTTCTTCCCGTGCAGCGTCTTCGGCCCAAGTTGCCGCACCTCGTACAGATGCGCGCCATGGTGCTGGCTGGTCACGTCGTTGAAGACGATTCGCATCGCATCCTGCTGGTCGAGCGAGAAGCCGAAGAAGTCGGCCATTGTGCGGTCGCCGCCCGAGACCGTGCAGCCGATCCCCTGGTTGCAGATCTGGCCGTAATACATCGGCTTCTCCGTGAACCGCTGCTGCGCGACCGTGGGCTCGAGCGAGCTCGCGCTCGTGATCACGCCGACGTAGCCGAACCACTTCACTCCGGTCGAGCCCTGTGGGTCGTTGAGCCAGGACGGGAAGTCGTCCGGCTGGCCCTGCGCGTCGGTGCCGTACCACGCCAGCGCGAGCGTTCCCGCCGAGCCGCCCTGCGCCCAGAGGAACTCATTCGTCACCGACGGAGCCGTGTTCACACGTGCGGGCGTGCTCCACGTCTGGCCCTGATCCGTCGAGTAGGAGTAGTAGACGTTGTTGTCCTGATCGTCGATCCAGGCGGCATAGACGTTCCCGCCGTCGTCGAGCGCGAGCGCCGGGAAGAGATGTGACGGCCCGCCCCCGCCGGGCGACTTCGGCAGCGCGACGTTGTGGTAGACGATGCCGGTCCGCTGGCCGGGCGCGACATGTCCGATCGTCATCCGGACGTGGTCGCCCTCGTTGCACGCCGAGTAGAGATTGCGGTTGACCGGATCGAAGCGCGGCTGGCCGCACGTCGCATCGCTCGCCAACGGAAGCGGGGCGTTCGCGGACGAGTTCTGCCAGACAAGGCCCCCGACCGGATCGGTCGGGCCCGCCGAGCCCGGGCTCGAGTAGATGAACGTTCCGACGGCAGTCTCGTGGAAGGTGAGGAAGAGGGTGTTGTCGTCGGCCGAGCTCGTCGTGCCGTTGTCAATTGCGTACCACTGGCGGTCGACCGCGGTGTTTTGGACGGCCGTGGGATTCTTCCGCCACGTGTTGCCGCGGTCGTTCGAGACCGAGGTGCCGAGGTTGACGAGCGCCTCGAGGTCGACGAAGTACGTGTTGCCCTGGTCGTCGACCGTGATGTCGGTGTCCCCGCCGCCGGGACCAGGGTCGGGACGAAGCCCGACCGGGCTGTCGACATGGAACTCGAGGCCCCCGTCGGAAGAGCGGTGAATGAAGGAGTTCTGAGTCGTAGTGCCCCACGGCCCCGACTCCCAGTAGTTGTTGGCGCCGTCCCAGAAGTTCAGCGGCTCGCCCTCGGTCCGCTGCGGATCGACCACCGTTGCCGGACTGAAGCTCAACTTGCCGGCGACGTGCTTCACGACGGGCGTCGAGGCGGTGCCTCCGGGCGTCGAGCCCGGGGTGCCGACTACGGGCCCGCTCGAGGTCGTCCAAGCGCCGGTGTACGTGGCGGGCTCGACGATGATCCCGCCCTGGAAGGGGCAGACCTGCGCGTTCCAGGTTCCCGGCTGGAGGTTCTCGCTCGAGTAGACGATCTCCTCGGGGCTCGTCAGCGTGTCGCCGTGCGCCACGTGGTTGCCGCCAGGATCGAAGAGCTCGAGCGTGATGTCGTTCCCGGCCACGTCCGCAGTCGCGACCACGTCGATCGTAGTCTCGCCCGCCGCAACCTGGATGGGATGCATCGGGCCGCACGCGGTCGTCGTGATCGTCCCGCTGAACGTGCCGGAATCGCCGTAGGCGGCGCTCGGCACGATGGCCACGACGCCGGCGGCGAATAGAACTGCCAGGAACCTGCTGGTCTTCATCTCTCCCCCTTGGTAGTTGCCGTCAACGGACTAGCTGACCTGCTTCCCCTTGACGGTGACGATCTTGCTCGCCGAGTTGTTCGACTCGTCCGACTCGGCGATCGTGTTGTCCGGATCGGCGGTGGCCGTGATCGTGTGAGTGCCGTTTTGGCCCTTCGTGTCCCACTGGGCTGAGACGCGGGTGAAGGAACCGGCGGCGATGCTCGGCGCCGTCGGCTGGGCGAGCTGCGTGCCGTCAACCGAGATCCGCACCGGGACGTTGGACGCGTCGGCTGTGCCGATGTTGTGGACCGTGACGACGATCGTGACCAGCTTGCCGTTCTTCCCGCTCTCTTGGACGGTGCCGATGTCGCTCGCCGTCACCGCCAGATCGGGCTGGGCGACCGGGCAGTCGCCCACGGTGAAGCTCCCGGTGTACCCCAGCCCATTCGGCATCTCGTCGACCGTTGCGGAAGCGCCGCCGCCGGTCGGGGTGCTCACAGACTGCACCGAGGCCGAGTTGAAGCCGCTGATCTGATCGCCGGACTTCAAACCCAGGTCCGAGATTGGCACGACGATGACGATCGTGCCGCCCGCCGCGTCGTAGAAGCTGCTCGAGTCCGCCGGCTTCTGGCTGCCGCTCTGGACGAAGCGGCCGTCCACTCCGCCGCTGGCGTTCGCGGACGCGATGTACGACTGGAAGGTCGGCGCGGTCGGGGCCGTCGGGTTGAACCACATCCGGACTCCGTGCGTCTGGCCGTCCGGCTCCTTGAAGGACACGTACCAGTACGAGCCGGGAGGCTGCGGGTTCATGCCCGGATCGGTGTTCAGCTGGAACCGGAGCTTGATCGGCCCGCTGCTCGCAGAGGTCTGCGAGAGCCAGAAGGACTTCAGGTCGGTGCCGGCCGTCCCGGTCGTGCTGTCACCGCTCGCGTCGGTGAGGATGCGGGCGCCCGGCGCGGAGCACGGATCCGCCGGCGGCGCGGCCGGTTCCGGGCTGACCGCGTTCGAGAGCGGCCCCTCGCCGTTCGCGTTCAGGGCCGAGATCCGGTACGTGTAGGTCTGGCCGGCCGTGACCGCGGTGTCCGTGTACATGCGGGCGTCGCCGCCGGCGGTCGCGAGCACCGAGCCGTCGCGGTAGACCTTGTAGCTCGTGATCGCGGAGCCGTGGTCGTCCGGCTCCTGCCACGAGAGCACGTTCTCTGTGCTACCTGCCTTGCCCGACAGAAGCGGTGCAGCGGGCACGCCGGTCGTGTCGAACTTCGCGTACAGACGCTTCCCGCTGACCTCGCGGGCGATCGTGGCGATTGACGAGAAGCTGCCTGGCCCTGCGGCGATGCAGGCACCCACGCAGCCGTCGGCGAAGGCGGCGAGCGCGCGGCCGTCCTTGTCCACTGTTAGGTCGTTGAAGTCGAGCAGGTTGCGGGTGCCGTTGTCGCAGCCCCCGAAGCCACCGCCGCAGATCGTCCCGCGCTGGACGGGGTCGCCGGGCGTCGCGTTCACGGTCGTCCACGTGTCCCCGCCGTCGTATGTGTGCGCGACGTAGAGATACCAGGTGCCCGGCCACGTGGGATCGTCGCCCATGGCTCCTGCGGCTGTCTCGTCCGTGCCGAGGAACGCGACCGCGGCCCGGTTGGGATCGCCTGCGACCGCGGCCGGGAAGGCTGAGGCGGCGATCGAGAAAGGAACGCCGACGTCGCGGATGTTGGTCCACGTCTGCCCGCGGTCATGCGACACGGCCACCTTGGGATGGCCGTCGTTGTCGTCGTAGCCGAAGTACACGGTTCCGTCCGACGCGATCCCGACGGACGGATCCCACGCTCCGGGTCCTGACCCCGGGACCGTCCGGACGTCCCAGGTCAGGCCGTTGTCCGTGGAGACCGCGACACCCTGGTGGCCGCCGCAGTTCTTGTTCGGGACGTACACCGTCCCGTCGGGCGCCACTTTGACGTGGCCGTGCAGGCCCCCGCACTGGTCGGTGTAGATCGGCACCGCCGGTGCGAAGGTGATCCCGCCATCATCCGAGCGGGCGCAGAGCGCCGCCACGAGGTCCTGCGAGCAGTAGTAGACGGCGTCCGGGTAGAGCGCGCCGTTCGGGTCCCGTGTGAGCGGCGGCGCATACGGGCCTCCGCCGAACGTCTGGTGGTCGACGCCGCCGTTCATCGGCCCGCCCTCACTCGGAATCCAGCTGTCGCCGTCGTTGTCCGTGAGCGCGGCCAGGCTGGTGGTTCCGGAAAGTTGCGACGAGAACCAGCGATTCGTGTGCTGGTCCATGAAGCCGATCGGGTCGAGCGAGACGATCGAGCTCGTCAGGAAGCTGACGTCCTTCCACGACGCCGTCGCCGGGGAGGTGGAGTCGTCGAAGGTCGCCCGAAGCGCCTCGAGCCCGGACTGGAACATGACCTTGCCGCTCGAGAGGTTGGCCCCGATCGAGGGCTCTCCCGCGTCCCCGCCCATGCCCGAGGGAGGCTTGTGGCTCGAATAGGTGATGTGCTCGCTCCCCGGTGGCGGCTGGCTGCCGCTCTCGATCGGCACGATGGTTGCGCTGGCCGAGTACGTCGGCAATCCTGGCGCGGGTGCGAATGGAGCCGCCGCGACCGTGTACGTGCCGGCGGTCGGGTTGGAGAGCACGACCGTCTCGGTCTGGCCCGGCGCGTTGCCGGAGCTTCCGGCCAGGCCGCCGTTCGGTGCGAAGACATAGAGGTCCCAGTCGCCCATCGGCTGGAGCTTGATCACGACTTGGAACGCGTAAGACGGCGGCTGAATCGTCAGCGCGTAGCGGTC